>MKWU01000083.1_pt1 | contig 159523 bp, 104 predicted proteins | sample 809101 | NCBI WGS metagenome assembly MKWU01 (sample SAMN05860141, study PRJNA318959) | sponge metagenome | host: Aplysina aerophoba | place: Slovenia: Piran, Adriatic Sea, Gulf of Piran | collected 2013-05-07 | reverse complement strand
AACACCATACGGGCCCGCGGCCAATAAAGGGCTGCATCAAGAGGCCGGACATACGACAGTACCTGACCAGACTGCCACCGACTCGGTTCCGAATCCGCGCTTGCCCACTTCGGGGCGTCCACATACGTCTTGTCTTTCGCGTCTGGAGTGACCTTCCGCAGGTCGCCCGGCTCGATGACGCGCACGCCGCGTCCCTTCATCTGCTCGAAATAGCCCGCCGAGTTGACATTGCGCATGAAGACGAGGCACTCCAGCGGCTTCACATCGGTACCGGTGGCGATCATGTCCACAGTGACAGCGATGCGTGGGTTGTACGAGTTGCGGAAGCGGTTCAGAAGATCCTCCGGCGAGGCCCCGGTCGTCTTCGAGGTGATCTTCCGGCAGAAGTCGTTGCCCTTCCCGAATTCCTCCTTGAGGATCTTCACGATGTCGTCGGCGTGGCTGTCGTGCTTGGCGAAGACGAGCATCTTGGGGACTTCGGTGCGGCCGGGGAAAACATCCCTAAACAGTCGCTCGCGGAGGGTGCGCGCGACGAGCCGGATCTGATCGGGGGCCACCACGTCGCGGTCAAGCTGGTTCGCCGTGTAGGTCAGATCTTCCTCGAGCTCGGCGTGCGTGGTCTTGCGGGTGCGGCGGTCGCGCCGGGGCACGTACCGCCCCGCCTCCACACCGCCGCCCTCTTCGGTGATCTTCGTCTTGATGCGGTAGATGTCGTACCCGACGTTGACCCCGTCGGCCACGGCCTTTACGTGCGAGTAATCCTGCACGACGTTGTTGCGGAAGAACCCGATGGTCTGGGGACTCGGCGTGGCGGTCAGTCCGATCAGGAAGGCGTCGAAGTACTCAATCACTTGCCGCCAGACGTTGTAGATCGAGCGGTGGCACTCGTCGATCACGATGAAGTCGAACGTCTCGGCCGGAAGGTCCGGGGAGTACTCGACCGGGGCCGGCTCGCCGCCGGGAGCGCGACCGGACTCGAAGAGCGAATCGTCCTCGTTGGCGGGGTTGTACTGTGTATCGCCCTTCAGGATCGAGTAGAGGCGCTGGATGGTCGTGATGACGACCTTGCTGGCCGGATCGATGGCGTTGCCCCGGAGGTGCTGCACCACAAACTCCTCGGCGAAGGAGTATGCGGAACCGGCATCCCGGTACTGCTGAAACTCGTTTAGAGTCTGGCGGCCTAGGTTGTTGCGGTCCACGAGGAAGAGGACGCGCTTGGCCCCGGCGTGCCGGATCAACCGGTAGCAGGCCGTGACCGCAGTAAACGTCTTGCCGCTGCCGGTGGCCATCTGGATGAGGGCGCGGGGACGGGCATGGGCGAGGGACCGCTCGAGGTTCGCAATCGCTTCGTGCTGGACGGGCCAGAGTCTACCCTGCGGCAGTCCGGGCATCTTCCGGAGCATCCTGCGCAGCTGTAAGGATCCCAGGTCCTGCTGCCGCAGTAGCTCCTCGGGCCGGTGGAACGTGAAGATCTCCCGGCTGCGTGGGTGAGGGTCAAGACCGTTGGTGAACTGGGTCACCTCGCCAGTGGACTCGTAGGCGAATGGGAGGGGTCGGTACCGCGCAGGAACGTGCTCGTCGAGCCCTTCGGTGTAACGCTTCGACTGGACGATTACCCCTTCAAGGGTGTGCCCGGCGGGTTTTGCCTCTACGACCCCGATGGCCCAGCCGTCCGCGTAGAGCAGGTAGTCGGCTGACCCGGACCGGGTGTCCGCGCCTTCCCGCCACTCCAGCGGGTATTCGCGCACGGCCACGCCCCTGCCAGCGTGGATGTTCATGGAAGCGAAGTCCTGAACCAACCATCCGCAGGCCTCAAGCTGCCGGTCGATCTTCTCGCGGGCTCGCTGTTCGGGAGTCAGGGGCACGTTCGGTCTTTCCGGTTCGCTGGGCTCTCGGCAATGAAGGTTCGGAGGGTGGCCCGACGCGGGAACCTATCCGGCGGGGCGTCTGGTCTCAAGGGAGGATTCCCTCCACCACCCGCAACCCCCGGCACTTAGTCGACCATCTGATGGAGGAGGCATTCCACATGGAAGACGTTAGAACATCAAGGAATGTGCCTCGCCACCCACCCCTTCTTACGCGATGTGGCCGCGACTACCAGCCCGCTGCTGGCGCTTCAAGGATCCGTCACCCTCACCGGTGTCAACAGGTGCTGGGAAGTAGGTTGTGGGGTGGCCATTCGGTACGTCAGCGTGCCGGTGATTTGGCATACTTGGTCGGTGATCATGTCAAGCTTGGTCACTGACCAAGTAATAGCCGCGCACTTCTCTCTCTGAGCTGCTTACTCGCGAGGTCGTCGATCACCCACGAACGTACTCGTCAAGCCACGGACCTGTTCAGAGTGGGCCTCCAAGAATGCCGGAGTCTCGGCAGATCCACTCCAGAACGGTGCCATGACCTCTCGAATCCATCGCAGCTGCAATCACTCGTTTGGCTGGATGGCCCTTGCCGTCTTCGAGCGGTTCCACCTCGAAGGCCGCGCGGAGCGCGTTCCGCAACCGTCTCCGGCCAGCGGGCTGAGCCGTTGCCCCGACTATGCCGAGGGGCTGACAGGGCGCGACTGCGACTGGCGTAGCAGTGACAAATCGTTCCGGGCGAGTTGGGGATCGACGTTGTTCCTGAGAGTCCAGACGAGCCGCCTGTGACACTTGCGGATCTTCTTCCCGCTGCCGCAGGGACAGGGATCGGATGCCTTTGGGTGACCTGGAGATGCCAACATGATCAAGAACCGCTCGATCGTGGCGACGCCCGGGGAGCCCAGTTCACTAAGGGTGTCGCTGAAACTCTCGACGATGCCAACGGCCCCGTGCGATCGCTCCTGGCCGGGTGGCCACTGACCGTGGGTCTGGTAATAGGCTTGCCGCGCGAAGTACGGTACCACGAAGCACTTCAGGAAGTCCGTCAGATCCGATCCTCGCGGCCAGTGAAGACGGTATTCCGAAGACACGCAGAGGCAGGCGACTCCCGAGCCTACCACATGGCGATCCACAATCCAAGGGATTTCCTCCCGTCGGCAATACAGCCGAGGGATTCCCTCGGGATAGCCGTTCGGGATTCGGAGGTCCACGGAGAAGCCGATGCCCGAATCGAGCCACAGTGTCCCGGTGACCGTGGCTGGCTCGGTGGATGTGTCAAGCGTGAGCGTAGGAAGCGCCACCGCGAGTCGCTCGCGCTCACGGCTGGCGGTTCCTTCGGTCATGACATGACTCCTCGCTATAGCCGTACGACTTGGGCGCGGAGATCACGGCAGGGGTGGCCACTCCTACGGCCGTGCGTCTCCTCTCTTCCTCCTCAGCGTCTGCAATTCGCTGGTCGAAGAAATCTGTGGAGAACACCTTCTTCCAGGCCTTGAGCGTCTCCGACCGGGTGCAATTCGGGCGGTCGAGGGCTACGAGAGTCTCCACCAGCCTACCCAGGAGCTCGCGGAGCTTCTCGTTCCGGTGCTTCGTGTCCTGATCAATCAGCCATTCTCCGAACACTACGGGATGCGCAACCATCAGATTGTTCTCGAGTCGACGGTGGATGGCCTCGATGAGCTCCCGTAGTTCGATGTCGAGGCGCCCGTCGGACGACTGGTAACATTCCTGGACCAGCACCGTGAGTACGAAGCCGCTGGGCAGAGTGGTATACGACGGTCGGTTCTTGCAGATGGCCTTGAGCAGTCGGATCAGTTCGCGCGAGTGTACCATCCCAGCCGCTGTCTTGTTCGTGACCCACACCCGAAACCATCTGTTTGCGCCTTCCGGGTCCGACTCCTTCCAGTCGACGCTGGCCAGTTCGTACTTGTCGTTGCCGGACCAATCCGTGGTCGACCGGTAGACCGGGATGTCCACATGCGGCCCGTCGTCATAGTACACCCGGACGCAGTTGGCCTTGATCTCCGGATCAGTCTTGAAGGAGCCATCGTTCACCGCATTTCGGACCATCTTGCGCGCGTCCAGGGCCGTCTTCGATGCGCCCTTGGGCCCAATCAGGGACTTCGCCGTGAAGACCACGCCGTCGTCAATGTCGTAGGCGCTCTTCGGTTCCTGAATGACGGTTCCCATCGCGTACGATCCCTGGATCACCGACTTCACGGGTGCTGGGTCCCCGTTTTTCTTGAGGCCGCGTCGAAGGCGGTCGCGGTTCGCGTCCCTGCGGTCGCGCAGCTTCTTCTTCTGGTCCTCCGTGAGCCTGACGCGCTCGTCGTGGTAGGCCCGCACGTCCTTATCGCAATCTGTCATGTTTCTCACCTTCCGGTTCGGGGTGGTTGTCGGTCTCCGGCATCCGTGCGAAGACCTGCTTGAGAATGGCCCCGCGGCGATCGTCGCTTTGGGTCCATCGATATGTGTCATGGGCGTCAGCGTTCCCCAGCTGCTTCATCAGCTTCCGTGAATCACGGGACGTGGAATCGAGTTGGATGAGCTGAGCCTGGTGGGGAGACGGTTTGGACTCAGCGCAACGCAGGATCTCCACTTGCTTGCCCAAAGGTGCCAGTTGTTCCGCAAGCAGGGTGGCGGCGTGGGTCGCGGCTTGCGACTGTGTGTCCATGCCGAGCGTGAGAGGCCGCACACCCGCGCGCCAGTCAAGAATCCCGCGGGCGAGCTTGGGGGATGGATCGGCACCAACGGGCGTGGGACAGGTGCCGACGGACACGATTACGATCGGCTGATCCGGTTCGGTGACGGCCAGCCCGTCAATAAGCCCCAGAAGCACCGGATTGTTGGCCCACAGCCCGCCGTCCGCGAAGACCTGACCTTCGATGCCGTCCTCGGTGATTGAGGCGAGCGGAAGGTAGATCGGTGCCGCGCTGCTGGCGAGGCAAGCGTCGACCACTGCAAGGTCGTTGTCCCGGTCTTTGGATGGGATATGGGGCGTCTTGAAGACCCTTGGGCTGTGCTGAAGCAGGCGCGTCGCCGATATGGCGAGACCGATTCCGCGGCGTTCGTAGAGCTCGCCCAGCGTCAAGGTGCCGAAGATGTTGCGGAGAGCGGTCGCCAATTCCTCACTGTTGCCCGCCGAGTTGCGGAGATGACGGGCACCCCATGTTGCGAAGCGTGCCTTGTCACGCCATCGAAGCGACATCTGGCCGGGAGGCATGGGACGTGGGAAGATCCGGGGACCGATCTTCTCGTAAAGGGTCACTATCTTGTCGATCGCGATTCCGGCCGCGATTCCCGCTGCCAGGATTGCTCCAGTGCTTGTCCCCACGACCAGATCGAAGCCCTTGCCGATGTCGAGAGGACCCGAGTGATTTAGCTTGGCGAAGCGCTCGCCGAGCACCTTGAGGACCGTGGCGGAGTAGAGGCCGCGCATGCCGCCACCGTCCAGCGAGAGTACGTTGAGATTAGGCATGCGTACAATCTACGCTTACGTTGTCAGTTTCGCAATCCATCCCGGTGGTCCGCCGAGTCAGACGTGGTGGGATGAGGCTGGAGTCAGGGAGCTGCGATTGAGCTAAAGGGTTCCCTGGTTGTCCGAAGGAAAGAGGCCTGATAGCCGGATCCGCGCTACCGCCGGGTTCACATCGAATACCTCCGACAACAGACGGGAGGCGGGCTCGCGCTGGGTGGTCGGCAACACGCGGGTGCCGAGCAGCCCTTGCTCCTCGGTGAGCGACTCCACGCACGTCTCGACGAGTTCTCGGGGCAGGAGGAGTCCTCCGATAGCCTGGTTGGCCTGCCACTCCCACCATTTGCCGTGGTAGCTCGTGCCAGTTGCTCCGATGTCCGCCTCACGACAAAGGATGCGCCGCTTCTCGTAGTCGAAGCAGTCATCCAAAAGGGGATGCGGGAGCGTTCCCTGCGCGAACAAGGGCCCGTGTAGGAGACCGTGACCGGCCTCGTGGGCCCAAGTGGAGCGAGTCCGACGCTCACCTACTTGTCCGCCAGCGGACAGCGACCTGGAGACCGTGATTTCCTCAAGGCTACCATCTCGCCTGAAAGCGGCGGCACCGAGTACGCCTTTCGGCAAGTCATCGTAGACCGCCCGGCAATTGAAAGCCTTCTCGACGAAGAGCTCGATTTCGACTGGGGCGCAGGTGGTCGGCAGGCACCCGGCTGACTTCAGGGCATCAGCGCAGATGCGTTCGATTTCACCATCCTCGAAGTATAGCCGCCGCCCGAATGGCTTCCCCGGTGCGCGTGTCTCCCTCATCGGTCGTCGCTCTCTCGCTCGGACTCCGTGAGCCGATGGATCATTTCCTCCGGAGTAAGGCCCTTCCTGATCTCTGCAGTGGCCGTCCGGAGGGCAAGCCGCCACTCAGGATCATCCATGGAGAGCTTCCGCAAGGTCGTGATCGATTCGCGGTGGTCGTACTCCTTGAGGTGGGCAAGCTCGACCCGGAGTTCTTTGGCGATGGCCCGGAGAACGCCTTCGGACGGGAACCGGCGTCCCAACTCGATGTCGGAAAGGAAGGGTGCCGATTTGTCAATTCGGCTTGCCAGCTGGCGGAGCGACAGATTTCGGTCAAGCCTTAGCTCCCTGATTCGTTCCCCGAAGGTCGTACCATCCATGTCCGAATACTCCCGGTTCTGGTGGAAGGCGAGCCCTTCCTACCAAGGTATGCCAAGCCCCTTCAGAGGACTACCCGTAGCGTAGTCCAACCGTATCGCATGACTGGCGAACCGGCGAGACCCCTGGCGCTGGGGAAGTCGTTGAGGAACACAGCCGCCCCAAGCTACAGCGCGGCCCGTATTTCCTTCTGGACTTTCTCGGTGAGACCTGTCTCGGACAAGCGACCGCTCCGCATGGCCGCAATCAGGAGGGTAACGATTTCCCGCTTTCGGAACCTCTTCCACTGGTCCTGCCTGATGGCCGTTGCGACCCGATCACCGATTCTCCCCAGCCGACGGTAGTCGAGGTGACACACGTCAACGTGACGCTCGGACAATCCGACGACCGGTGTCTTTCCCCGCGTCAATCGAATGCTCTGGCCATCGCTCTCCAGCTCATCCGTGAGAATCCAAACGATATCGAGCTTCTGAATCCGGTCGCGTCCGGCCGCGAGCGCCAGCACAGCATCTGAGACCTCCGATTCGGTCGCTTGACCGCACTGCCAGAACGAGAGTGTGTTGTTCGCGGTCCGCAAGTCAGCCGTAATCGCGTCGGCCGGAATCTCGTCCGAAGCCAAGTCGTCCTTGACTTGCCACTTGTGGCGAGTGATCATGCGGGCTAGGAACATCTTCTACCGGACGAGGTCGTCGATTACCCCTCGACGGTACTCGTCCAGCCACGAGACCGGCTCGGAGTGGGCCGCAAGAATCAGCCGGAGACCCGGGTCACCCCAGGACTCCGCCGCCTGGATAGCCGCGTCGCGGAGTCCGATGTCGTCAGATGCCAGCCCGCCGTTAACCAATCCCGCACGCCACGCAGCGGTTCCGATTTCCGGCTGCCGGGCCACACACAGGAACGTGGCCGCCGCAAACGCCGGACTCTCCGACTCCAAGCAGACGCTCGATAGCCAAAGCAGGGCGGTATCCCGGTCTTCAGACTCCAACGCTGCCGTGATCACCTGCTCGGCGGGGTGATCCATGCCGTCCTCGAGCGGTTCTGCATCGAAGGACGCGTGCAACCGGTCCAGGAAACAGCGCCGGTTGTGCTCCTGCGTCGATGAGACCGTCACGGCCTTGGTCCGCCAACTGGCAAACACACGTATCACAAGAGCTTCGATTTCGGTCTGCAACCAGGCGGCATCATGTGAGATGGCCAACCCCTGTGTGCGGGCAGTAGCGGACCAGTGATCCTCAAGAGTATTCAGACCACCTGTCTGTAGTATCCTGTCGATCGCACGCGACGGTGGCTGCGTCAAGCGAGTTCTAGTCTTGGTCAGCATCGAACAACTCCCTTGCGGCGTCAGTGATCACTGCCTCGAAAGCACCCCTCTCGAGGGCCCGCAGCCTGTCGGTTCTCGTCAACGCCTCTGTCTGAGTGAGCAGACCGGCAGGTTCCGAATAGACGTCGATGTCAAGCAGAAAACCGATGTCGCCCGAAGGCGACGGGAAGGTGCCTTGAGCTAGGACCAAATGGGCACCGTCCTCGTATCCATAGTCGGTTCGGCTCATGAAGTTGTTCACCGCGTCGGGCAATCCCTGAACGAGAGGAACAGCGGAATGCAGGTAGTCCTCGATCCTGACCACGGATTCGGGGATCACGATTCGGTTGATGTACCGAACGCTGATTCGGCGTACACCCGCCGGATCCGCGACATCCCAATACGCCTTCAGGGCCGTGGCAATCCTCGGACGGAATTCGTCCCAACCGCTCTCTTCCGGTGCCACGGGCCTCTGGTACGGTCGAAGCATGTGGACACTGAGTACATCGGGACCGACACCGACCGCGCGCGTCTGGTCTTCGGTGAAGAGTAGCACCTTCGACAGTTTCTGACCGTATCGTAGATTGGAAGGCTCGTCGTTCTTGATCTCCACCCCGACATCGATGGATTGCTGGCTGCGCCGCTTTCCGCCGTATTCCGAAGCCAGGACCGAGTGTAGCTTGCCGGGGATCGTCAGATCCCATTCTGGACCAGGGCGAAAGTGGAACTCACAGACAGCTTCGTCTATCGGTGGGTTCCTGTACCGCCGGCGTCCCTGCGGGCTTCCCGTCTTCATTCTGCGGCGGCCTTCCTGAGCCCTTCGGGTTGCTCCGCAAGGTCTTGAGCGACCACCCGAGGCACCGTGGCAGCAGTCCTCGCGGGGTGGATCACCGTAGCACGCGACGCGTGGAAGTCCGAGTTCGTTGCAACCATTCGTGGGAGCAGCATGGAACAGCAGGAGTGACCGATTGGGGGATACCGTGGTATGGTGAGGGTGGCTTCCTTATCTGATACTCCAGCAAGGCCTGCAGGTTGCTCGTCACGAAAAGCTAGCCGGGGAAGGATGTAGACTCAAGGCACCTCACGCCATAGTCCAACGGGGAACCGAGCATGAATGCCAACAATCGCGAGCGTGTAGGTCCGATGCTGAACCCACCCCATCTCGGCGAACTGATCCGTGAGAACATGGAAGAGGTTGGCTGGAACGTCACCGAGACTGCGGCACACCTGGGGTGTGAGCGCGGGACACTCTCGCGGCTCCTGAACGGCAAGTCCGGGGTGTCGGCTAAGATGGCACTGGCTTTGGAGGCGATCGGGTGGAGTACCGCAGATCAGTGGATGCGAATGCAGGCGAGCTACGGGCTTGCGCAGGCTCGACGCGAACGCGCCGCCGCAGGCCGACCGGATACTGTACGGAAGGTCGTCGCCGAAGCACGTTACAGATCCGGACTAAGCGACGAGGAGGCAATGGCAACCGCGGTGCGGGAGACCAGGCGACACCGGGCTGGCCAGGACGATTGACAATACCCGTCCGTCGGCTGGCAGCAACGGCTCCACTTGGTCAGTCACATGGTCAGTGACTATCACGCGACTTGGCCGGGTGACCAAGTCAGGGCTCGTCAGCCCCGTTCGCAACCGCGACCTTGCTGAAACTCGTCATCTACCCGCCCTCCGACGCCGGAGCCCGACCCGATGTCCCGTCCTGCCCTCCCAGCCGCCCTCTCCACCCTGCGGCGCCCTCCCGCCATCGCCCTCATGGTGCTGACCCTCGCCCTCCTCACCCCCACCCCCACCCACGCGCAGGGCACCCGCTTCCTGCGCCAACCCGACGTCAGCGCCACGCACATCGTCTTCACCCACGCCAACGACCTGTGGAAGGTCGCGCGGGACGGCGGCGACGCAACGCGCCTCACCAGCTCCGAAGGCGCCGAGACCGACGCCGCCTTCAGCCCGGACGGGCGCTGGATCGCCTTCTCGGGCCAGTACGGGGGCAATACCGACGTCTACCTGATGCCGGCCGGGGGCGGGCAGCCTGAGCGGCTCACCTGGCACCCGTCCGCGGATGTCGTGCAGGGATGGACACCCGACGGAGACATCCTCTTCCAGTCGGGGCGCGACGCGGTCCCCACGCGGCTGTGGAAGTTCTACACGGTGGGGCCGGCCGGCGGACTGCCCACGCCCCTTGCGCTGCCCCAGGCCTACCTGGGCGGCATGTCTGCCGACGGCGCTCACATCGCGTACCAGGAGATCGGCTACTGGGACCCTGAATGGCGCAACTACCGTGGCGGCCAGGCGCAACCGGTGGGCATCGTCTCCACCTCGACGTGGGAGCGCACCACGCCGCCATGGGAAGGCGAGCGCCAGATGGACCCGGTGTGGATGGACGGTGTGGTCTACTACATGTCCGAGCGGGACTGGGCCAGCAATGTCTGGTCGTTCGACCCGCGCGGCGGAACCGAGCGCCAACTTACCCGCCACGCCGACTTCGATGTGAAGTCCCTGGGCGCGGGCGACGGGGTGGTGGTCTACGAGCAGGCCGGATACCTGCACGAACTCGATCCGGGCACCGGCGCCACGCGCCAGCTGGTCATCAACGTAACCGGCGACATGAACTGGTCGCGGCCACGCTGGGAGGCCGTCCCGGCCGGACAGCTGAGGGACGCGCGCCTTTCTCCCAGCGGCAAGCGGGCGCTCTTCGAATGGCGCGGCGAACTCTTCACCGTGCCCGCGGCCGAGGGATCCTGGCGCAACCTGACTCGCACCCCGGGGGTCGCCGACCGGCACGCCGTGTGGTCGCCGGACGGGTCGCGTATCGCCTGGTTCAACGACGAAGGCGACGAGTACGGACTTGTGATCGCCGACCAGGACGGCTCCAATCCGCGCCGGATCGAGATCCCCGAGCCGTCCTTCTACTTCCGCCCCGAGTGGTCGCCCGACGGATCCCGCCTGGCCTTCACCGACGCGCACTACCGGGTGCTGGTACTGGAGGTGGAATCGGGCGAGGTGACGCATGTCGACACCGACCGCTTCGCGCATCCGGAGCGCTCGATGAACCCGGTGTGGTCGCCGGACTCGCGCTGGCTCGCGTACGCCCGCCGGCTGGACAACCAGCTGCGCGCGATCTTCGTCCACGACACCGACTCGGGTGAGACGCGCCAGCTCACCGACGGCATGTCCGACGCGATCTCGCCGGTGTGGGACGCGTCGGGGAAGTACCTCTACTTCCTGGCCTCCACCGACTACGCGCTCAACACCGGCTGGCTGGACATGACTTCGTACGACCGGCCCGTGACGCGCGCCCTCTACCTCGCGCTGCTCAGCGCCGACGAGCCCTCCCCCTTCCTGCCCCGGAGCGACGAGGAGGAGAGCGGGGACGAGGATGGAGGGAAGGCAGAGTCGGGCGAAGCCGGCCCGTCCGGCACAGGGACCTCCGACCGCGATGACTCCGGCGACGACGACCCGCCCCGGACAACCATCGACTTTGACGGCATCGCCGCGCGTATCGTGGATGCTCCCGGGCTGGACATGGAGGACTACGCCGGGCTGGCGCCGGGACCGGAGGGGACGGTGTTCGTCCTGCAGGGTGGCGGCTTTGGTGGCGGCGCCGTGCTCAAGTACTCCCTCGAGGAGCGCGAGGGGGAGGAGTTCCTCGAGAGGGGCGGGCGCCTCGCCGTCTCCCACGACCGCAGCCAGCTGCTCTACTACAGCGGCGGGTGGAATATCGTCAGCACCGCCCGGCCGCCCTCGGGCCGCGACGGCGCTCTCGACCTGGGCGGTCTGCGCGTGCAGGTGGACCCCGGGGCCGAGTACGCCCAGATGCTCCGCGACGGCTGGCGCTTCATGCGCGACTTCCTGTATGTGGACAACCAGCACGGGGCACCTTGGGACGACGTCTGGGACTGGTACTCGGCGTGGCTCCCGGACGTGCGCCACCGCTCCGACTTCAACCACCTCCTGGACATGCTGTCGGGCGAGATCGCGGTTGGCCACTCGTACGTGCGTGGCGGCGACTACCCGGATCTGGACAATCCCCGCACGGGTCTCCTGGGCGCCGACGTGCAGGAGGAGGACGGGTTCTACCGGATCACCCGCATCTACGACGGGGGCGACTGGACTCCCGGGGTGGCCGGGCCGCTGTCCCACCCGGGGATCGACGTGCAGGAGGGCGACTACCTGTTGGCGGTCGACGGTGCCGAGCTGCGCGCCCCCACCAACCCCTTCCGCCTCCTGGAGGGGACCGCCGGGCGCGTCATCACACTGACGGTGGCGTCCTCCCCCTCCGCCGATGACGCCCGCGACATCGTGGTCGAGCCCACGGCCAACGAGGCCGCGCTCCGACGATGGGCATGGGTGGAGGCCAACCAGGCCCGGGTCGACGAGATGAGCGGCGGACGGCTCGCCTACGTCTGGCTTCCGAACACCGGACAGGGCGGCTACCAGTACTTCAACCGCATGTTCTACGCCCAGCAGGACCGCCAGGGCGCGGTCATCGACGAGCGCAACAACGGCGGGGGCTCGGCGGCCGACTACATCGTGGACATCCTCGACCGCGAACTCACCGGCTACTTCAATTCACGCGCCGGCGACCGCAAGCCGTGGACCCAGCCCATGGCGGGTCTCTTCGGACCCAAGGTCATGGTGATCAACGAGCGCGCAGGCTCGGGGGGCGACCTCCTCCCCTATCTGTTCCGCTTCCGGGGGGTCGGCCCGCTGGTGGGCACCAGGACGTGGGGCGGGCTGGTGGGGACCTGGGACACACCGCCCCTTATCGACGGGGGCGGCTTCGTGGCCCCGCGTGGAGGCTTCTTCGACGTCAATGGGGAGTGGGCCGTGGAGGCCGAGGGGGTGGCCCCCGACATCGAGGTGCGCAACGACCCGGCCCCTGTGATCGCCGGGGGCGACCCGCAGCTGGAGGCGGCGGTGCGCGAGGCGCTTCGTCTGCTGGACAGCGGCGGAACGGTCACCTTCCAGGACGAGCCGCCGCCCCCGGTCCGCTGGCGCCGCCCGCCGGGGGGTCGGTGAGGTGCGCTGCGCGCAGGAGGCGACCGGAGATCCGGGGCCGCCCATTGACGCCCCACCCGCTCGCTTCAACACTGATCCTGTCACGTTGCCGGCGGGGTCGGGTTCCGTCGAACGAGGATGAATACCAACCAGGAGGCGGATGATGAAACGATGGGGACTGTTCCTTCTGCGCGTTACCACGGGCTGGCTGCTGGTCATGTGGGGCATCGACAAGCTCGTCAACGTCGAGCACGGGCAGGCGGTGGCGGAGAGATTCTACCTCGGAATCGGCACGCTGGCCGTCGCTCAGAATGCCTTCGGGGTGATCGAGATCCTTCTCGGGGCGCTGGTCGTCCTCGGGTTTTGGCGGAAACGGGTCTATCCGGTGATGTTCGCGATCCTCGCCATCACCGCCCTTGGTGTCTGGAAGTCGATCATCGATCCGTGGGGATGGTTCCTCGAGGGCGCCAACGTGCTCTTCTACCCCTCGGCGATCATCCTGGCGGGGGCGCTGGCGCTCTGGGGTCTCATGGATGAGGACAAGATGACGCTGGATGCGGTTCGGGGCGGGGGCGGTTAGCGAAATCCCCGGCGCCGCACTTATAATGTCCGAGGTTGTCGGCCCAGCCCTTAATCACCAGCGAGGTGCAGATCGATGTTGGAAGCCGAGGTCATTCAATCGAGACGAGGCGGATTCACCCGCAGGAAGTTCATCAAGGGGGTGATCGCCGCGGGCGCGACGGCGTCTGCGGCAGGATATCTGTTCCGTGGGAGCGGGGTGCTCGCGCCGATGCTGTCGGCGCAGGGCGCGGTCGAGCGGCTCGTCACCCTGAGCATCAACGGACAGCAGCGCCGCGTGGACGTGCCCAAGCAGGAGACGCTCGCCATGACGCTCCGCTACCAGCTCGGCCTGACCGGCACCAAGCTTGGGTGCGACCGGGCCGAGTGCGGGGCCTGCACGGTGCTGATCGACGGGGTCACCCACTACGGCTGCTCGATCCTGACGCACTCGGTGCGTGGACGTGAAGTCACCAGCATCGAGGGGCTGGAGCAGGACGGACAGCTTCACCCCGTCCAGCAGGCCGTCATCGACGAGGGCGGTTTCCAGTGCGCCTTCTGTGCGCCCGGCTTCACCATGAGCATGGTCGGGATGCTGACGAAAAACCCTGACCCGACACGTGAAGAGGCGGCCCACCTTCTGGCGGGCAACCTCTGCCGGTGCGGTGACTACGACAAGATCCTGAACACGGCGATGCGGGCGGCCGAGTTGTCCCGCTCCCGCGCCTGAGCGGGAAGGAGAAAGGTGAATCGACATGGCTGAGAACGTAATCGGCACCGACATCTCCCCGCCGGATCTTCGGGCGAAGATCACAGGCAGGGCCCGTTACGCCGAGGACTTCCGCGCCGAAGGGATGGTCTTCGCGAAGCTTCTGCTGAGCCCGATGCCGCACGCGCGGGTTCGTAGCGTGGACACGAGCGCCGCCGAGGCGATGGAGGGGGTGCTGGGGATCCTGAGGGCGTCCGAGATGCCCGTTCAGGCGGAAGGACTGGGTGAAGGCGCGCTCACCGACGAGCCCCTGTACGAGGGCGAGCCGATACTGGCGGTGGCGGCGGTCGACGAGACGATCGCTGCCGCGGCGGTGGAGGCGATCCGGGTGGAGTTCGAGCAGCTTCCCTTCGTCCTGGACCCGCTCGAGAGCCTCCGCGAGGGAGGGCCGGACGCGCGGCTGGACGGCAACGTCGGCGGCCGCGGCGAGGCGCTCACGATCAAGTGGCCCGATTCGGTCTTCGACGAAGCCGGGCCGGACAGGCTGCCCATGGGCGAGCCGGCGGCCGAATGGGCCATCGGAGACGTGGACGCGGCCTTTGCCGAGGCGGAAGTGATCGTCGAGGAGACGATCGTCCACCAGTCGGTCACGCACCACCCCATGGAACCCCGTTCCTGCATGGCGTACTGGCAGAACGGGAAGCTCTTCCTGCACGGCTCCACGCAGAGCACTGAACGCTCCCGGGGCAGCGTCGCGCGCATGGCCGGTGTGGAGGCCGACGATGTGGTGTTCATCGGCGAGTACTGCGGCGGTGGCTTCGGCAGCAAGATCTCGGGGACGCCGAACATGGCGATTCCCGCGGTGATGTCACGCAAGATCGGCCGTCCGGTCATGCTCAGGATCACGCGCTACGAAGAGAACTACATCGGACGGGCGCGGGCCGGATTCCAGGGATGGGCGAAGATCGGCCTTCGCTCCGACGGCCGCATGACCGCGCTCGACCTCTACCTGGTGCAGGATGGCGGCCCCTACGGGCGCGCCAGCGACTTCAGCACCGCGGGCACGGTCGCGACGGCAATCTACCAGCCCGAGAACATGCGCTTCCGCGGCGTGCCGGTCTACACCAATACGCCCCCGCGCTCGGCGCAACGGGCACCGGGCGGGGCGCAGATCGTCGCGATGCTTGAACCCCTGGTCGACAAGGCCGCGCGGGAACTCGGGGTTGACCGCCTCGAGGTCCGCAAGATCAACGCGCCGGGACACGACGGCTGGCTCGGCGAGAACAAGGCGCCGTTCACCAGCGCGTACGTGCGCGAGGCGTTGGACCTGGGGGGGGAGCTCTTCAACTGGGAAGAGAAGAAGCAGCTCTCGGGACAGCGAAACGGCTCGAAGGTCACCGGCGTGGGGATGGGGCTCAGCCCCTTCACCGCGGGCAGCGCCGGCCGCGACGGCCTGCTGGTCATTCGTCCGGACGGCAAGCTCCATGTCCATCAGGGCATCGGTAACCTCGGCACCCATTCCATCGCCGACACGGCCCGCCCCGCGGCCGACGTGCTTGACCTCTCGTGGGACGACGTCGTGATCGTCTGGGGCGACACCAGCAAGCACCTGCCCTTCAGCACGGTCCAGGCGGGCAGTCAGACGACGCACGCCCACACCCGTGCCAACCATGCCGCTGCCACGGCAATGGTCGGCCTTCTGCAGGAGCTGGCGGCGCAAGAGCTGGGAGGCTCTCCGAGCGACTACCGCGTGGCGGACGGCCGCGTCTTCCGGGCCTCCAACCCCGCGGCGGGCATGGACTTCGCCCAGGCGGCGCGTCGCGCGATGGCGCTGGGCGGCAAGTTCAGCGGTGAACAGTTCCCGGAGGACCTCAATGACGCGACCAAGGCCGCCGTCGCCGGTCTGGCGGGAGAGGGCCTCATCGCCGCGGCAAGGGACAACTACGCGCGGGCAGGCGCCGTCTTCACCTGGGTGGCCACCTTTGCACAGGTCGAACTCGACGTCGAGACGGGCGAGGTCGAGATTGTGGACCTCGCCTCGACCGCCGACTGCGGCACGGTAATGCACCCGCGCAGCCTGGCGGCCCAGACCAACGGCGGCGTCTTTCAGGGGATCGGCATGGCGAAGAGCCAGCGCTGGGTCTTCGACCCCAAGTGGGGCATCCCCTTTACCAAGCGCTTCTACACGGCGCGTCCGCCCGGCATCCTGGACGTTCCGAGGAGCCCCCGGTTCGCGGCCGTGAACCAGCCCGATCCGCACACGCCCGTGGGCGCGAAGGGAATCGGCGAGCCCCCGGTCGGTGCCGGCGAAGCCGCGTACGCATGCGCAGTCGCGGATGCCATGGGCGGACTTTGCCTGTGCCGCACACCGCTCACCTCCGACATGATTCTGGCGGAGCTTGAGGGCCGGCCTCGGCCCTACGGCCTGCTGGACACGCACGTCTGATCACGTCTGATCGAGAAGGAGAAATAAAGTGGCTGTCATTCGTGACATGATCCCGCCGTTCGAGCTTTTCCAGCCGGCGGGTGTCGACGACGCGGTGCGCCTCATGGAGGAGCACGGCGACCAGGGCTGGGTACTGGCCGGAGGACTCGACACCTTCGACTGGTTCAAGGACCGCATCAAGCGACCCTCGGCGGTGATCGACCTCGGAGGCGTGGACGAGCTCCGGGGCATCTCGGCGGGGGCGGACGGGGGATTCGCGATCGGGGCGATGACGAGCCTGACCACGGTCGCCGAAAGCGCCGACGTCATGAGCGCGTACCCCCTCCTGGCCACGGCGGCCGTGACGGTGGCAACGCCGCAGATCCGCAACCAGGGCACCCTTGGAGGCAACATCGTGCAGGACACCCGCTGCTGGTACTACCGCAGCGGATGGCCGTGCTACCGCGCCGGGGGGAACATCTGCTACGCGGGCACGTCCCGTTCGATGAACCGGGAACACTGCATCATGGGCGCGAGCCGGTGCGTGGCGGTGAACCCGTCGGACACGGCCCCGGCCCTGGTCGCGCTCGACGCCGAGATGGTCGTGGCCAGCACCTCGGGCGAGCGGACGTACGCGGCGACGGACTTCTTCATCGGGCCGGACCTCGACATCGAGCGCATGACAGTGATCGAGCCCGGCGACCTCCTCACGCAGATCCGGCTGCCCGCCCCGTGGAGCGGAGCGCGGCACTACTTCGAGAAGGTCCGCGATCGCAAGTCCTGGGACTTCTCCCTCGCGAGCGTCGCCTCGATGCTCAACGTCGAGGGCGGCGTGATCCGGGACGCGCGGCTGGTGGTGAACGGCATCGCCCCGTATCCGGTCCGCATGGGTGCCGCCGAGGCGGCAGTGCGGGGACGGGAGCCGAGCGACGAGACCGGCCAGATGGCGGGCGAGATCGCCGTGGAGGGCTCCCGCGCGCTCCGGCACAACGACTACAAGATCGCGCTCACCCGGAACCTTGTGAAACGGGCGATCCGCGATGCCGCGTAGCTTTTCGGGCGCGCGTTCTCACACCAACGGGCGTGTTTCCCCCCGAAAGGGACGGTAACCCATGGAATTCCTTCGGCGTGCTCTGAACCCCTGGGGCGAGGACGTCCCCATCGGCGTCTCGTGGGACCTGATCTGGGCCGCGGTGATCATCGGGGCGATCTTCGTGGTGGGCCACGCGTTGATGGTCCCCAAGAAGGTTGCCACCGGGGAGATCGACGAAGACGAGGCAAGGGGCCTTCCCGAAAAGCTTCAGCGTCACACGCCCGGCGCGCGCGGCTTCCACTGGTCGATGTCGATCGCCATGTTCGCGCTGCTGATCACGGCGTTCTTCCCGGTTGTCGGGATCCAGTTCCCCTGGGTCACCATCCACTGGATCGCGGGCGTTCTCCTCATCCTGACGGTCATCTACCACATCTACCACGTCTTCGCGAAGCAGGACTTCTGGACGATGTGGATCGACCGCCGCGACATCGCCGAAGGGAAGCAGGGGCTGAAGGCCGCGCTGGGCAGGCCGGAGGGCAAGCGGCCGCGATCCGGCAAGTATCCGGTCGACCAGAAGATGTTCCACCACGCCGCCATGGTGGTGACGCTCGGCGCAGTGGTGACCGGCGTGTTGATGATGTTCCGGATCGAGAACTTCCTGTTGCCCATGAACACCTACCTGTTCAGCGACGCCGCGTGGGGCTGGGTATACGTGATCCACGGCGTCTCCGGGATCGGCCTCATCTTCCTTGTGATTGCACATGTCTATTTCGCCATCCGCCCCGAGAAGCGCTGGATGACCTGGTCGATGATCAACGGCTGGATCGACCGCGACCGGTACCTGGAGAACCACGATCCCGAGCGCTGGGTGGTGCCTGAGCAGGGATCGGCCGCGGAGCTGGAAGCGTCCGGAGGAGGGGGTGGCCAGGCGGCCGTGAGCGACAGGGTCCGCGGGGAGGGCCCGTAGCCGCGTGTCCGGGGACGACCTGAAGGACCGTATCGACACCATCGAGGAGGGCTACGAGTTCTTCCTCGCCTACGCGGCCCAGGGGCTGACCGACGACGCGGCGAGCAAGGCCGGTACGCAGGTGCGCGACTACCTGAGCCGCTACGAAGAGGTGCTCGATGGTCTGGACACGGCGTTTCGCGCCCGTTTGCCGGCCGGAGAGGCGACCGAGTCCGCCCTGGCGGTGCTCCGACGCGACGCGGAGGCGTCACGGGCGTTCGTGCGGCTCGTGGCGGCCCAACCCGCCGTGTCCTCCCAACTGATCGACAACCTCAACGCGTCGATCCACATTCGGGCGCTGCTCACCGACGTGTTCGTGCTGGGGGAGCTGGTGGGGGTGTAGGAGGCGTGGAGCCGGGCTCGCCCGGGGTTATTTCATCCGATCGACAGCAACTCGATCCGGAAGACCAGGATCGAGTTGGGAGGGATCGCTCCGCGCCCCTGGCTCCCGTATCCGAGCGCGGGCGGGATGATGATCCGGCGGACGCCGCCGACGCGCATCCCTTGGACGCCTTCGTCAAAGCCGGGCACGACATCACCCGCCCCCAGACTGAAAGTGAACGAACCGCTGTCGAACTGGGTGCCATCGCTCAGCCAGCCGGTGTAGGCCACCTCCACCGCGTTCCCGCCGGTCGCCGGCTCGCCTTCGCCCGTCTCGATGTCCTGGTAGTAGAGTCCCGACGAAGTCCGCGTCATGGCCGCCAGATTGATCCCGAGCGACGCGGCGAACTCGGCGTCCTCGATGGTCTCGGGGCCGGTCATGCTGTCCCCGCAAGCTCCGAGAACGGCCGCTGAGAGGACAAGACCCGCGATTGCACGCCCGACGGGGCGCCTGCCGTGGATCAAGGGTGAGCCCCGGCTGTCCGCAGCCGCCGGTATTCCCGGAACGAGATCAGCTTGCGGCGTCCCTCGTCCCAGAGAGACAGGTGCAGGGTCTTGATGCCGTCCCACAGGGTCATGCGCGGGGCCTCCCACAGCTCCGGGTTCTCGTCGTGGCAACGCTGGAGCCGGTAGTTGGGAATGCGGGCGCTCAGGTGGTGAACATGATGGAGGCCGATGTTGGCCGTGAACCACTGCAGCACCTTGGGGAGCTTCAGAAAGGACGAGCCATGAAGACCGGCGTCGAAGTAGTTCCAGTCCTCGTGCCAGTGCCAGTACGCATCCTCGAACTGATGTTGCACGTAGAAGAGCCACACCCCGATCGCGCACGAAATGAAGGTGATCGGGAGCTGAATCATCAACAAGGGACCGATTCCGATGGTGAACCAGGCTGCAGCGAGAATGGTGACGAGGGCCGCGTTGGTCCACCACACGGACCTCCACTCGCGCTTCCAGGCCTTGGGCACATCCCACGGGAAGCGGTGCTTGACGATGAACTGGAACGACGCGCCGGGACCGAAGAGAAATACCGGGTTGCGGTAGAGCCGGTACCAGAATCGCTGCCGGAAGGACAACGCCTCGTACTCCTTGACCGTGAGCGTGGTAATGTCCCCGAAGGAGCGCAGATCGAGGTCGCCCGCATGCGCATGGTGGAGTGCGTGGGTCTTGCGCCAGTAGTGGTACGGAGTGAGGGTGAGCACTCCGATCACGGAGCCCGCCACGCACGCCAGCCGGTGGGATTTGAAGTACGACCCGTGCCCGCAGTCGTGCTGGAACATGAAGAGCCGCATGAGAAGGCCGGCGGCGGGGAAGGCCAGCAGGAGCGTGAGCCAGTAGCCCACACCGAGACTCCAGTACATGAGACCCCACGCGCCCAGGAACAGGACGGCGGTGTAGCCCATCTGCCAGGCGCTTCGGCGGTTGTCGGGGCCAAAATACGGCGACAGAACTTTCTTCCAGTGTCGCACCTGTTCGCGGTCTGTTTTCATTGTGTTGGTCTTCGCCCTTTTCGTGGGTGGGGAGGCGTAGTTCGATTCGGAGGGGCGATTCCGGTCCCTGACGGGATCGGGTCCGGACAGGCCGGAATGATGCATGTTCCGAGGTTCGGGGGCAAAGGTCAAGCCCTGGCGGATTCGGTCGGGGGCGCCCGGGGCCCCGTGGAACAGGTCCGAACCTGTCCCGGTGTATGTGGGTACCGTATTGTGCTGCCGCCCCGCGAACCCATGGAGGACCTCTTTCCATGTCCGATTCCGACCGCACCGACGTCAATCAGTCTTCTCCCGCAACCGACAACGGCTCCGCCGGGGCCGCTGGTGGCGGCAATGGGGTCCGCTGGCTCAAGGTCCTCGCCCCCGACGAGTTGCCGGAAGGCCGCGTGCAGGCGGTCAGCTGCGGTCGCAAGACCGTCTGCATGACCCGCCACAAGGGCATCTACGCCGCGCTCGACAACAAGTGCCCGCACCAGGGCGGCCCGCTGGGCGAAGGCTCCATCGAGAACGGCTGGCTGCGCTGCCCCTGGCACGGCTGGGACTTCCATCCGCTGACCGGAAAGCCGCCCGGGGGATACGATGACGGGGTCGCCACCTTCGATGTCGACGTGCGTGAAGACGGGATCTACGTGGGCCTGCCGGCCGACGCATTGCACGTGGAGACTGTGTCGGATGTGATGGCGAAGAGCCTGGTCAACTGGGGTGTGCGATGGGTGTGGGGGATGGTGGGGCACTCCAACCTGGGGCTGGCCGACGCAATCCGGCGCCGCGAGGACGCGGGAGAGATGAACTTCGTTGGGATCCGGCACGAGGGGGCCGCGTCGTTCGCCGCGTCCGCGTACGGGAAGCTCACCGGGAGGCCGGCGGCCTGCCTGTCCATTGCGGGGCCCGGGGCGACGAATCTCCTCACCGGCCTGTGGGACGCCAACGTGGACCGGTCGCCGGTGCTCGCGCTGACCGGGCAGGTCGACACCCAGGTGCTCGGACCCGGAGCCTTTCAGGAAGTGGACCTCAAGGCTGCCTTCGGGCAGGTCGCGCAGTGGAGCCAGCCCGTCCTGCACTCCAGCAAGCACGCCGAACTGGTCAACCTGGCGTGCAAGAGCGCGATCCTGAACCGGGGCGTGTCCCACCTGATCTTCCCTGACGAGGTTCAGGTGCTGCCGGCCGACGAGGGGAGCCGGCCGGGAGGACCGGAGGGAAGGATGCCCCGCCGAAGCATCGCACCGCCCTCGGACACCCTGGAAGAGGCCGCGACGTTGCTGAAGAGTGCCGAGCGGCCCGTCATTGTCGTGGGACACGGCGCTCGTTTCCACATGGACCGGATCACCGGGCTCGCCGAGCGCCTCGACTGTCCCGTGATCACCACCTTCAAGGCGAAGGGCCTCATCGCGGATGCTCACCCGCTCGGTTGCGGGGTCCTGGGGCGCAGCGGGACGCCCATCGCGAGCTGGTTCATGAACGAGAGTGATCTTCTGCTCGTGCTGGGCGCCAGCTTCTCCAATCACACCGGCATCACGGACAAGAAGCCCACGATCCAGGTCGACTTCGATCCCATGGCGCTGGGGAAGTTTCACGCCGTGGATGTCCCGGTTCTCGGCGAGATCGGGGTCACGGTCGACGCGCTCGCGGCGGCGGTTTCGGAACACGGCGCGGCGTCGCTCGATCACCGTGGCGAGATTGCCGACCGTTGGCGCATCTGGCGGACCGAGAAGGCCCGGCGCGAGGCCGACGAGCGCGGCGAAGGCGTCAACTCGGCGGCGATCTTCGCCGCCCTGACCCGCGCCGTCGACGACGACGCGATCATCGCGGTGGACGTAGGCAACAATACGTATTCGTTCGGCCGCTACTTCGAGTGCAAGGGCCAGGCGGTCCTCATGTCGGGCTATCTCGGGTCCATCGGCTTCGGCTATCCCGCCGCGCTTGGCGCATGGGCCGCGACCCGGGAGGAAGGGACACCCTTCAGCGGCCGGCAGGTCGTGGTGGTATCGGGTGATGGCGGCTACGGCCAGTATCTGGCAGAGATCACCACCGCCGTGAAATACGGCATGAACATTACCCATCTGGTGCTCAACAACGACGAGCTCGGCAAGATCTCCAAGGAGCAGCGCGCGGGGAGTCTGGACGTGTGGCAGACATCACTGCACAACCCTGATTTCTCCGAGTACGCGAAGCTGTGCGGGGCGTTCGGGGTGCGCGTGCGGGATGCGAGCGAGCTGGACGACGCGCTGGCGCGGGCTCTGGCCTACGACGGACCGGCGACGGTGGAGGTCATCGCGGACGCGATGCTGGTTTGAGGCCGCGGGACCCCGGTCATCCCCCTCACCGCCTGCGCGCCGGCACGCCGTACGGGTACATTCCGTCCAGGTTCACATGCTCGTACGGGAGCGCGTCCAGGAACGTCGTCCCCACGAACGGCTCCGGCGCCTCTACTACGACGATGCTCCGCGCATACCCGGTCTCGTCGAAGCCGCGCCGGAAATGGACCCGTGACTTCACGACGAAGACATCGTAGTCGCCGGGATCGATCGGGCCGATCCGGAAGTTGTCCGGGTAGAGCACCTGCTCGTAGGCGGGCGTGATGAACACCACGTTGCCGTCGCCGAACGAGACCACGGCGATGGCGTCGTAGCCGAAGCCTTCGCCGAAGTACTCGACGGTGCCGGTCACGCGCCGGGGCACCCCGCCCGATGGCGTGAAACCGCCGATCTCCATGTCGAACGGGTCGCCGGGCTGGGCGCCGGCCGCCGCCAGCGCCTCCAGGGTGGCGGGCGAGGTGATCGTCCCGTACAGCACGCTGCCGATCCCGGCCGCCTCGAAGGCGCCCATGATATGGGTCGCGTCGCCGGGCCGGTCGCTGTGGTCGCCGACCGCAACCGGGGTCTCGCCGCTCGCGACCGCCGCCGCGACGATGCGCGCCGCCTCCTCGGGGCCGGGGTAGCCGCCGACGGCGAAGTCCTCCCGCACGCGCCACATGAAGTCGTCCATGTCGTCGGCGATCATGTCGGCGAGGGCCTGGTCGCCGTTGGTCATGACGTGCACGGTCGCGCCGACGTCGGGGACATCGGACCAGGGATAGCCGTAGAAGACGCTCACGTAGGCGTCGTCTTCCCGCGCCTCCCACCGCCGGGCACGCTCCATGATGTCCATCGAGGGGGACTGCCCGGTCCACTGCAGAACGGTGGCCGTGATGATCCCGGGCTTCCTGGTCGCCGTGGTGGCTTCGTATTCGCCCAGCGAGGCGAGCCGAAGCGCCCGGGCCGCGCGCTCGCCCTGGATGTAGGCGTCGTAGTGGGGGTAGCGCTTGGTCACGAAGGCGAAGTCGGCGTGTTCGAGGAATTCGCCGTCCTCGTTGCCGTGAAGGTCGAAGGTCCCCGCGATCGGCACCCCCGGCCCGACCACCTCCCGGAATCGACGCGCGATCTCGGCCTCGGGGCGCGGGACGTCTCGGACGGCCATCGCGCCGTGCAGGGCCAGGTAGACGCCGTCGACGGGCATCCTGTCGCGCAGCTCCGCGATCATCACATCGAGGAAGTGGTCGAACGTCTCCCTGGTGTTCCAGCTGCGGGAGGAGCCTCCGAAGACCCCGACCGGCGAGGTGAGCGGCACCAGCTCCACGTCCCCGAACTCCCGCGCCCGCGTGACGAAGCCCCCGACGTAGCTGCCGGAACTCAGGAGGTCCTCACCCGACAGCGGCTCGCTGTACTGCAGCCAGTCCTCGACTTCGGTGTCGCCGCCCGGGCAGAAGGTGCAGGTCTCGTGCTGGAAGCGGGCGACGGCGAAGCGCAGGGCGTCGTCGTCCTGAGGGGCGGGGGGAGTGCAGGCGGTCAGGGCAAGAAGCGCGCCGGCCAGCTTCCGCGCATTGGTTTCGGGGGTTCCAGGCATTCCAGGACCTCGGTACAGGGGAGTGGCGAGGGGCCGTAACACTATCCCGTGACGTCCCGCAAAGCGACAAGGTGCTCGTCGGTGAGTCCGTGGCCCACAGGTGAGGCTCCTCCAGCTTGGCCGGGCCCCTCGCGATCTCGTCGATCCGTGTCCTGTGCATCTCCCTCGGGCCTCCGGGCTCGCGTCTGCAAGCCGTCGCTGACTGACAAGAGACCCGAACTTGACGACCCCGGGCCCCGGTCACCACCTTGAGCCCGTTGGGCCACCCCTGTCCAGACCCTTCCCTCCGAGAGAGACTCCATGGATTACAACCCCGACCTCCCCTGGTACAGACGTCTCCATTGGCAGGTACTCTGCGCGATGGTCATCGGCGTCGTCATCGGCCTCACTCCTTCCGGGGGATTCTTCGCGGAATACTTTGGCTGGCTGGGCGTCCTGTTCATGCGGCTCCTGCGGATGATCATCGTGCCGTTGGTCGTGTTTTCCATCATATCGGGGGTGGCGTCCGCGGGGAGCGGGCGCACGGTGGGCCGGATGTTCGGCAAGACGATGTCGTACTACCTGGTGTCGAGCTTCCTGGCCGCAATAACGGGGCTGATCCTGTTCAACCTCATCAACCCGGGCCGGGGGTATCCGGTGACCGACACCGGGGCGGAACCGCCCGACCTTGCGGTCCCCGAGTCGTTCCGCGACCTGCTCCTGGATATCGTTCCCACCAACGTCCTCGGCGCTGCATCGACGAGCGACATGCTGCAGATCATCTTCTTCTGCATCGTCTTCGGCGTGGCCGTGACCACCCTGCCGGAGGGCCCGCGCACCAAGGTCACCGGCCTGATCGACGCATTCTTCAAGGCGATGATGGCCCTGACGCGGGGCATCATCAAGCTGCTCCCGCTCGGTGTCTTCGGGCTGATGGTCACGCTGGTGGGCGAGACGGGCCTCCGCTCGTTCGGCAACCTCATTCAGTACGTCATGGCCCTGGGTTCGGGCCTCTTCATCCACTTCTTCATCACGTTGCCTCTCCTGCTCTACTTCTGGGGACGCGTGTCTCCGTGGAAACACGCGATGAACATGCGGGAGCCCCTCCTGGTGGCGTTCTCGACCAGTTCCTCAGCCGCGACCCTGCCGGTCACCCTCACGACCGTGCGGGAAAAGGTGGGGGTATCCAATCGCGTGTCTTCGTTCACGTTGCCGATGGGCGCCACAGTGAACATGGACGGAACCGCGGTCATGGAGTGTGTGGGCGCGCTCTTCATCGCGCAGGCCCTGGGAGCTGAAATCGGCTTCATGACCCAGGTTGTCGTCGTCTTCACGGCCCTGCTGGCGTCGATCGGCGCCGCTGCGGTGCCGTCCGCCGGCCTGGTGGTGATCTTCATCATCCTCGGCGCGATCGGCATCGGGGACAATCCCGAGGCGATGCTGATCGTGGGCGCGATGCTCTCCATCGACCGGCCCCTGGACATGGCCCGCACCGCCGTCAACGTCTACAGCGACTCGTGTGCGGCGGCGGTGGTCGCGAAATGGGAAGGCGAGGAGGGCATCGACGCAGAGATACGGGGGTAGGGGGGCGCTGGCGGCTCCCGGCGCGGGTTCGGCTTTGTCGGCCCGACGATCTGCTACGCCTTCGGGCGCTATCTACCCGCCCCCGCCATCACCACCACCAGCGGCCGCAGCGTGTGGAGCACCCTGACCGTCGCTCCCTGTGCCGCGAGCACATCCGGCAGCCGCCGGTACACGTGGGGGCTCTCATCCGTCCCGCCCCCGCGAAGCACCACACCCTTTCTGTCCACCCAGTCGTTCATCATCCGGCGCGATACCCTGCCGCGCTTCAGCACCTTGCCGGTACGGCGATGACGCTTGCCGCGTGCCGCCGTGCGGCTCATCACGCGCCCCGCGCCGTGCACGGTCGAATAGAGTGCACGGGCCTGATGCGCGGCGGCGGGTGAGTCCGGGGCAGCATCGGCCGTTCCCTCGAGAATCACCGAGTCGTCTCCCATCGAGCCGCCCACGAACCCCTTCTGTCCGGGAAACGCCGGAGTCGCGCCCTTCCGCACGACCACGAACGTCCGCCCGAAGTGCTCCTCCTCCCAGGCAAAGTTGTGGTGGTTGTGGACGAGTTCCACTTCGCGCCCGCCGATGATCTCCACCGCCTTCCGCACCGCCCATTCCCTCCCCGCGTAGGCGTATCGCCCCGCGAGGTTCATCAGCTGCCAGTAGTCGTGGCCGGCGGGCGCGTCCAGATCGAGGATGACTTCCGCCTCTGGCACGCGCTGGCCCCACTCGGCACCCTGCCCGATCGCCAGGAACGAGGAGGCGACCGTGTGGCCGAAACCCCGGGACCCGAAGTGTACGCCCACCCAGATGCGCTCCCGCTCGTCGGCGAAGACGTCGACGTAGTGGTTGCCCGATCCCACCGTTCCCAGTTGCTTGCGTGCCTTGTTCACGAGAGCGGAGCGGTGTCGCGCGGGGACCGCCCCCCACGCCGGGTCCGCGAACAGGGGATGGTCCGAGGGCGCATCCCGAGAGGGATTGGTGCCCCCGATCCCGAACGTGATGCCGTGCCGGATCTCGTCGCCCAGCCGCCCCAGGTGGCGCCGCAGTCCGCCTGACCGGTCGGCGAGGTTCGTGAAGTTGCAGATCGGTGCGGATGGCCGCGTTGCCGCAGGCGATGTCGAAGCCGACACCCGCCACGCTCACCTGATTCGGGTACGCGGCCACACCCCCGATCGGCATGACGTACCCCAAGTGGCCGTCGGCCATCAGCGCCGCGTGTTCGGCCCGCGCCGCGACCCGGCTCAGTTGTTCCAGCGTCTGCTTCTCGTGCTGTCCGAATATCTGCATGGTGTGATCCTTGCCCGAGACCAACCCCCGCGTCCAGTGCTGGATCGCCCCGGGCGCGCTAGCTTGATCGCGCCCGCAACGATCTCGCGTATTCGTCCCAGGAGTAGCCGGATGTCTTGTCGCCGTTCAGCAGCCTTGGCCGTTGGAGTGCTTGTCGCCGCCGCGCTGGCTCCCGCGTCCGTCGCGTCCCAAGCCACCCCCGGCACCCCCGCACTCGACCGGATCGTCGCCTTCCAGGGGTCATCCCTGGGACCGGTGGTCGACCGCTTCGCCTCCGACCTGGCCGCGCTGGAGCGACGCTGGCAGGACATCCCCCATTCGGCTGCGCGACAGACGCGGATGAGCGAATTCCTCACGGGCTGGTCCGAAGCCCTGGACGCGCTCACGGTGGCGCCGGACGACCTTGAAGGCGGCATCGATCACGTTCTCCTCACCAACGAGGTGCGGTACCGGCGTGAACTGCTGGCGCGGGAGGGTCGCCTCGTCGCCGAGGTGTTGCCGCTGCTGCCCTTCGCGGACGAGGTCGTGGCGCTGCTCGACATCCGGCACTTCCGCAATGCGGTGGACGGGCAGGAGATCGCGGGGGATCTGGCGGCGCTGGCCGGGGCGGTGGACGAGGCCGACCGCGCATGGAAGTCCCGCGCGCCCGCCGGGGGGGCTGGGGGGGACGGTGCGGGGCAGCCCACCCCGACGCCCATCACCGGGCTGCGGGCCGTGCGGCTCCTTCAGTCCTACCAACGGGCGCTGGGCGCGTGGTACCGCCACTACGAGGGCTACGATCCTCTCTTCACCTGGTGGGCGAAGCAGCCCTTCGCGCAGGCCGACGCCGCCATCGGCCGGTACCTGATGTCGCTGCGGGAGCGGGTCGTCGGCTGGCCGGAGGGTGCGGAGGAGCCGATCGTGGGCGATCCCATCGGTGCCGACGGAATGACGGCCGACCTGATCCGCGACATGATTCCGTACACGCCCGCGGAGCTGGTCGCGATCGCCGAGCGCGAGTTCGCCTGGTGCGATGAGCGGATGCTGGAGGCCTCGCGGGAGCTGGGGTACGGGGACGACTGGCGGGCCGCGCTGGAGTACGTGAAAACGTTGCACGCGGACCCCGGAGGACAGCCTCGGGTGGTCATGGATCTGGCCCGGGAGGCCATTGACTTTGTCGAGTCGCGCGATCTGGTGACCGTGCCGCCGCTGGCGAAGGAGATCTGGGGGCTGGAGATGATGTCGCCGGAGCGGCAGCGCGTGAACCCGTTCTTCCTGGGCGGCGAAGTGATCCGGGTGTCGTTCCCGACCGACGAGATGACGCACGAAGAGAAGCGCATGAGCATGCGCGGGAACAACATCCACTTCTCGCGCGCGACGGTGCATCACGAGCTCATTCCCGGCCACCACCTGCAGGGGTTCATGACCGAGCGGTACAACTCGCACCGCGACCTCTTCCGCACTCCGTTCTGGGGCGAGGGGTGGGCGCTCTACTGGGAGATGCGGCTGTGGGACCTGGGCTTCCCGACGACGCCCGAGGACCGGATCGGGATGCTCTTCTGGCGCATGCACAGGGCCGCGCGGATCATCTTTTCGCTGAGTTTCCACCTGGGGGAGATGACCCCTGACGAGGCGATCGCCTTCCTGGTCGACCGCGTCGGCCATGAGCCCGCCAACGCCACAGCCGAGGTGCGCCGGTCGTTCAACGGCAGCTATTCGCCCCTGTACCAGGCCGCGTACATGCTGGGAGGGCTGCAGATCCGGGCGCTGCACGAGCAGCTGGTCGTGGGCGGCCGGATGTCCGAACGGGACTTCCACGACACGATCCTGAAAGGCGGCCGGATGCCGATCGAAATGGTGCGGGCGCGGCTGCTGGGCGAGGTGCCGGCGCGGGACTTTCGCGCGGCGTGGCGGTTTTACGGGGATCCGCTGTAGGGCGGGTGCTACCGCGCCTTCCACGCCTCCAGCACCCCCGCGTCCCGCTCCAGGTTGAGCTCGAAACCGTTCCTCCGCTCCTCGGGGAGCGACCACTCGAGCGTGTCGAACGCCGTCTCCGCCAGCGGCCGGAACTTGAGCCCCACCGCAACACCCTTGTGGGACCGGACCCGGGACAGCCCCCGGATCGCGCCTTCCGTGGGCGGATACCACAGCTGGAAGCGGGCTTCCCGGTCCACCAGGAACTGCTCGTCGATCCAGGTGAAGGAAAGGTGCGTGCTGGTGATGGCGCGGATGCCGTACAGGAACTCCGCCATCGACGTCGGGTCGAGCGCGGGTCCGGCGGTATTGTAGGTGCCCCCGATGTCGCGTTCGAGGCACAGGACCATGAACTCGGCAAGGTCGCGCACGTCGATGAACTGGACCGGGGTGGACTGGCTCCCCGGCGCGATGATCTCGCCGCCATGGTCGATCCGGACGGGCCAATAGGTGAATCGGTCGGTGGGGTCGCCCGGGCCTGCCACGACATGCAGCCGCATGACGGTGCCGCGTTCCCTGTAGATGTCGGTGACGGCGTTCTCGCACAGCACCTTCAGGGGCCCGTAGTAGCGGTTGACGTCTTCGCTCGTGGGGTCCTCGATGGGCAGGAGCTCGGCGTCCTCGGTGAGCTCGTCCTGGTCGAAGTTGTAGACCGATCCGGTCGACGTGAAAAGGTACCGGCCGACGTTGTCGCGCAGGAGTTCCGCCGAGTCGCGCACATGGCGGGGGACGTAGCCGCTGTTGTCGATCACGGCGTCCCAGGTGCCGCCGCGCAGTGCGTCGAGCTGGCCGTCACGGTCGCCGATCAGCGTCTCCACGCCGGGGAAGAGTTCGGGGGCGGTGCGGCCACGGTTGAAGAGCGTGACCTCGTGCCCCCTGTACATGGCGTAGCGCACCATGTGCGGACCGATGAACCCGGTGCCTCCCAGGATGAGGATCCTGAGGGGGCGGGGGGTCGGGGCGGGAGCCGGGTGGGGGGCGCCGCTACCGAAGGGTGAGCCGGCGCGGGAGGCCGAAGCGGAAAATGCCTGGCCGGGCGTGAGGGCGGCGGCTCCGGCGGCGGCAGCGGAAGTGGCGAGGAAGCGGCGGCGCGTCTGGGTCATGGTGGGTTTCCTGATTGCACGTTACTGGAGTGGGAACTGTTTTATCAGAGTCGGGGTCAGTGTCGGGCCGGGGCAAGAGGGCCTGCTGCGGCCAGACACGGGCCTGGGTGGATCCGGACTGGCTGCACTTGAGCGAATTGCACGTTTTCGGCCTGACAATTGTTCTTGAAGTGAATGGCGGAGATTGCGAAAGGACTCTGGGACGACCTCCAGGTCAAGGACGTGTCAATGACCGCAAGGAGTCTCGGCATGGCGCCGACCCCGAGTCCGGCAACACTGGTCGTGGCCGCCGGGCTCCTCGCGTCCTGCGGAGAGCCGAATACAACGATTGGGTCACTGCCTTTCGACGAGGTCTTCCAGTTGGCAGAGGTCGTTGAACTCGGGGAAGATCCAAGCGACTCAATCGCCGAAGTTGGCGTGTTCCAGGAGCGCCGCAACGGCGGCTTCATCGTCGCGGACCGACTCTTGCCGCGGGTACGGACCTACCTGGAGACAGGTGAGTTGGAGGCGGCTTTCGGCCGATTCGGTAGCGGGCCTTGGGAATTCCAGGGAATCGACGGAGTGACCGAGATGGCGTCAGGCCGAATCGTGGTCACGAGTTGGCGTAACCCGTGGTTGACCTATCTGTCGAGCGGATTGAGACCGGACACCCTGTTGCCGATTCCGGATCAAGCGGTGTTTGACGTGATCGCACTTGGACCGGATATCGTGTTGTATGGGCCCGGCCGGGAACGACTGGCGACCGGAGCGAGCGACCAAGGGGGACTCTATCATCGGTTTGTCGATGGCCGTATCGCCTGGAGCGGGTGGACATCTCCGATCTCTGACAAGCCATATTGGGGTGGTTTGACCGGTGGGGCTGGCGGAGTAGCTGTTGCTGGCGATTCACTCTTCATCATGACGGCGCTGCTCTATCCGGCGACGATCCTGAACGGGGCGGGAGACTCGGTGGGGACGATCGGCACTCCTTCTCCTTCTTTTCGAAGGATTCCCGAGATCGAGCGTGGAGCGTTTGCCGGAACGCAGGGCGGCGCGAGCCCTCACACCTCCCACCCAGCCCGGTATTCGCGCGTCAGGTATTGGTTGGCTTGCTCGACATTCGTCACGCGCATGGCATCGCCGTCGTAGTAGATCTTCTTCCCCTGGCCGGTCCGCAGCGCGACGACCCCGAGCAGCATGACCTCGGTCAGCCGCGATGCATAGTCGAACGGACAGGAAGCCTCGCCGCCCTCCTTGCAGGCCTTGACCCAGTTCATCTGGTGGGTGTCTTCGATGCGCGGATAGGTGGGCGCGACCGCTTCCGCGTCGGCGGTCAGCGACTCGGGGAAGAGCCGCGGATTCCTCCCGTAGGTGCCGTGCATGAGGATTCCGCGGTCGCCGACGAACATCACGCCGCCGGTGCGGTTCAGGTCGACGTCGTCGGGGAGTCCCGCCGGCCGCGGCGGCATCAGGCCCCCGTCGTACCAGTGCAGGTCCACCGCGGGCATGGAACCCCGTGCGGGGAACTCGTACCGCGCGCGCATGGCGAGCGGATAGGAATCCGGGTCGTCCTGCGGGCCGCCCCAGGGTGTCGATGTGGCCTCGATGCTCGTGGGGTAGGTCAGGCCGAGCGCCCAGTAGGGGTGGTCCACGAGGTGCGCGCCCATGTCGCCCAGGGCGCTTACCCCGAAATCGACCCAGCCGCGCCAGTTGAAGGGGTGGTAGACGGGGTGGAAGGGGATGTCCTTCGTCGTCGGACCCAGATACCTGTCCCAGTCCATGCCCCTGGGCAGGGAGTAACCGGCATCCATGACGTCGGCCGCAAGGGACAGGATCGCACCCTGGTGCCACTGCTGGTACCACCCGGCGTTGAGCCCTTCCTCCCACCGCTCGGGCCGCTGGATCCCCTGTGGCCAGATGGGCCGGTTCGTCCAGATGTGCACCTCTGTCACGTCGCCGATCACGCCCGCCTCCACCCACTCGTTGATCCGGCGCGCGCTGTCCCCCGAATGACCCTGGTTGCCCATCTGGGTCACGACCCCCGTTTGCTGGGCGATCTCGGCCAGGGCGCGTGCCTCGTGGACCGTGTACGTCAGCGGCTTCTCTACAAACACGTGCTTGCCCGCCTCCATGGCAGCCTTCGCGATGGTCGCGTGCAGGTGGTCGGGGGTCGCGATCAGGACCGCGTCCAGGTCCTGTTCGGTGTCCAGCAGTTCGCGAAAGTCGGTGTATTGACGTGCCTGCAGGAACTGCTCGCGCCAGCGGTGTCCCTTTTCACGCGGACTGCCGTCACCGTCGACCAGCCGCTCCTGCACCCGCCGGTGCACCACGCCGAAGTCCACGTCGCAGATCGCGGCGATGTGCTCCGTCCCGAACTCCTGGGCGTTCTCGGTGCCCTGCCCGCCCACGCCGATGATCGCAAGGTTCAGACGGTCGGACGGGGCCTGGTATCCCGGACCACCCAGAACATGGCGCGGGACGATCATCGCTCCCATGGCAAGTTTTGAACTGCGGTCCATGAAATCTCTCCGGCTCAGCTTGTCGGACACGGTCGGCGTCTCCACGTTGATGGTTGCTCGATCACGTTGGTGGCTCACCACCCGAAACCGTCACTTCTGCGCAACGGAGCTTACGATGACCCGCTTCTCCCCCGTCCGGCAAGCCCGCCGCCTTCTGGGCTCGCTTCTGCTGCTGGCGCTCCTTCCGACACTCGTCTCGGCCACCTGGTCCGTGGTCGCCATCGATACGCGTACCGGGCAGGTGATCATTGCGTCCGCGACGTGCGTGCCGCAGGGTCGGTTCGAGCGATTCCCGGCGAAGGGACTCATGGACATCCAGGCCATCGTGGTGCCGGGCGTGGCGGTCGCGGCCGCGCAGGCGGGGGTGGACAACACCCGGGAAAACCAGCGCCTGATCTACAGCGAACTGAAAGCGGGGACCGCGCCGGAGGAGATCATCGACATGCTCTCGGCCGATTCGCTTTTCGAGCGGCGCCAATTCGGGATCGTGGACATGCAGGGTCGATGCGCGGGCCATTCCGGGAGCGGGAACGGCCAGGCCTCCCTGGCGGTGGCCGACAGCATCCCGGCGAACGGAATCTTCTTCTCGGTCCAGGGCAACATTCTCATGTCGGACGACGTGGTGCACAACGCGGTCGAGGCCTTCAAGACCGGGGGCGGCACAATGGCCGACCGGGTCATGGCCGCGATGGAAGCCGCCGACGCCGCGGGCGGTGACAGCCGCTGCACCTGCGAATCGGAACCGGTGCTCGACCACGTGCCCTGCGACGGGAAGACATCGTTTGTCGCCTACATCCTCGTCGCAGAGTCCGACGACCCCGAAGGAGAGTCGTTCAACGACGGCGAATACTCGCTCTACATCGATGTTACCGACGAGAACATCCAGGAGGGCGAGAACGCGAATCCGGTGAAGACGCTCAGGATGCGCTACGACGCCTGGAAGGCGGCCAGCGGCGGCGAGGTTGTGCAGCCCGGTGGCCAGGATCCCGTGTAAGCCTGCCGGGGGTCGCTGTCCGGCGCTGTCCGGTCAGGAGCCGTCGCCGTCGGCTCCTGTGATCGCGGCGACCGCCTCGGCTTCGGATTCGTACACGGAGACCACCCTGTCGAAGCCACTGGCGTCGACGACCTTCCGGACCTTGCGGGTGAGTTGGCAGATCCCGAATGCGTGACCGGCTCCCGTGAATTGTTTCGCGAGCGTCAGCAGGACCCGGAGGCCGGCGCTGCTCAGATAAGGAACCTGAGCGAAATCGACGACCATCGCCTTGTCCTCTGGCTCGGAGCCGCGTTCGAGAGCGCTTTGCCAATCCATTGAGTTGGAACTGAAGATGCGCCCCTGCGGCCTCGCGATGAGAACACCGTTGTTACGCGACCAGTCGATCTGAATTGCCATGACCCTTTCGCTTCCCCTTGTCCCTAGCCGCGTGCGGCCCACGCCTCCAGCAACGCCGCTTCAACTTCCATCATCGCCTCCATCGTGGCCGGCGCGAACGCGAGATCCGGCGGCTTGCGGAGTCCGCTGCGCATCACGCCTCCTGGCCGGTCATCCTCGCTCAGCCCGTTCCACCATTCCAACGTGTCGCGGATGGTCTCGGTGATCGGACGGCTTGTGTAGCCGGTTTCGAGCTGGCGGGAAACGTCCACCAGGTGGGCGCCGCCCCAATCGCCGGTCGTGGTGTTCCAGATCGGGTACACGGCCCCCTGCTCCTCGATAAACTCCGCATCGATCCAGTGGAAGGCGGTGTCGGACCCGCTCACGTCGCGGCACGCCTCCAGCATCTGGCGCATGTCCACGGGTTCCGCGGGTCCCACGCCGTTGAAGACACCGCCGACCTCGTCTTCCAGCATGCGAACCATCCATGCTCCCAGGTCGCGCGCATCGATGAACTGGACCGGATCTTCGGGAGTGCCGGGCACTGCCATGTCGCCGCCGGCCGCTACCCGGACGGGCCAGTACGTCCACCGGTCGCTGTTGTCCCCGGGGCCGACGATGTAGCCGGGCCGCACGATGTTGGCGCGCTCGCCGAAAATCTCCTGCACCGCTTCCTCGCAGAGGGCCTTGAGGGGGCCGTATGTGAGGCCGGTGACCTCCTCGACGGTGGGATCCTCGATCCGGCCCACTTCGTAGTCCTCGGTGATTCCGTGTGGCGTGAGATCCTTGTAGGCCGAGATGGACGAAACGAACAGGTATCGTCCCGAATCGGCGAGGAGCGTCGCCGAGTCACGCACAAGCCTCGGGACAAAGCCCGAATTGTCGATCACCGCGTCCCAGCGGCGGCCTTCCAGGGCGGCCAGGTCGCCGTCACGGTCACCGACGAGCTTCTCCAGATCGGGGAAGAGGTGAGTGTTGGTTCGTCCCCGGTTGAAGAGGGTGACCGTGTGGCCTCGCGAAACCGCGTACCGCACCGTGTGCGGGCCGATGAACGCGGTTCCGCCCAGGACCAGAATGGACATGGGCGCCGGGTCGTCGCCGCCTGCATCTCCGTAAGGGCCGCAGCCGAAGCCGAGACCGAGGGCCCCCGCCGCCGCAGCGGACGTCTTCAGAAAGTCCCGCCGGTTCTGCCACAACATCTTGCCCTGTTCCGCCATTCTCGTTGCCTCCTGCTGGTTTCGCTCCGGGCAACAAGGTACGGATTTGCAACCTGCGGGGAAACAGTTACGTCACTGGGGTTGGCTATGGGCGCGCGGATCGCCACTGTGGTAGTTCGCAAACGAACGCGCTCCGCTCACCCGGCTCGAGGTGAAGTAGATGACGATTGCCCGCCGTGTCTTTCTGACCAAGCTCGCTTCCGCCACGGGGGGCGTCGTGCTGACACCCTCCCTTGCGGGACTCGCCGCGTTCAACGGGCTTCGCGCGCGTGGTGACGCCGGCTCGAAGGTGGCGGATCCGGCCGATGGCGCGGATGCCGTTCTCCGGGGCGACGGCAGCCCGTTCATCGAACCCTACGGTCCTCTGGTGACGAGCGCCGACTGCCCCGAGTTCGAGATCCCCGAGACCTTCCGGTGCGTGCGCATCAGCAGCGGCGGATTGCCGTCGTCGGTGCGTGACGGGCTGATCGTGCCCAACGCGTTCGACGGGATGGCCGCCTTTCCCCTTCCCAACGGCAACGTCCGACTGATTCGCAACCACGAGATGGTGGATGAGCCGGACACGGGCCAGGCCATCGGCGAGCCGTACTACGACGGGAAAGCCAGCGGGGGCACGACGTCGCTGGAGGTGCGAATCTCGGAACAGGGTGGCGACCTGAGCATCGAACTCGTGGACGAGTTCGTGTCGTTGGCGGGCACCTGGGTGAACTGCGCCGGGGGACCCACGCCGTGGGGGAGCTGGCTGTCGTGCGAAGAGATCACCGCCGGTCGCGAGTCGGGCTTCGACGAGGAGCACGGCTACATCTTCGAAGTTGCCGCGTCCGCCACCGGTCCGGTGGATCCGGTGCCGCTGCGCGCCATGGGGCGCTTCATCCACGAGGCGATCGCGGTGGATCCGGAGACGGGCATCGTCTACGAGACAGAGGACACCTGGTACGTGCCGGACCGGCTTCCCGGGGCGGGGCTCTACCGCTTCATCCCGGATGAGCCCGGGGTGCTTGCCGCCGGCGGCAGGCTGCAGATGATGGCGGTGACCGGAGAGCCCGGCTACCTGACGGCGCGCGGCCAATCCCCCGGGGCAGTCTTGCCCGCGCACTGGGTGGACATCGACGATCCCGACCCGGCGTCCGCTGAGGAAGATCGGCTGGCGGTCTTCAAGCAGGGGGTCGCGAAGGGCGCCGCGCGGTTCGCGCGTCTGGAGGGTGCCTTCCACGGCGACGGCGGGATCTACGTGGTCTCGACGAACGGCGGGGACGCGACTGCCGGACAGGTCTTCCACTACAGGCCGACATCCGCCGACACCGGAGAGTTGACGCTGGTCTTCGAGTCGCCGTCCAAGGACGTTCTGGACAGTCCGGACAACATCGTGGTGAGCTCGCGCGGGGGTCTGGTGATGTGCGAGGACGGATCCGGCGACCAGTACGTGCGCGGGCTGGACCGCGACGGACGGATCGTGAACCTGGTGAGGGTGGCACGCGAGGAGGGTGGACCGCAGCCGGGCGAGTTCGCGGGTTCGTGCTACAGTCCCGATGGCCGGGTGATGTTCTTCAACCAGCAGGGTGGACGCAAGGTCGGCGAAGGGGTCGCGAGCGGGACCTTCGCTCTGTGGGGACCCTGGGAAGACGGCCCGCTGTAGGGGGGTCCAATCATGAGCGACGACAAGCTGCCGAGGATTCCGTCCTTCGCGGAATTGGGGATCAGCGAAGACGAGATCGAGGAGCTGGAGCGCGATATCGCGGAGGAGGCGGCAGCGAAGGACGCGGAGGAAGAGGGTGGTGCGGGTAAGTCGGCCTCGGACCCGGCGACGGTTGGGGAGCGGGCATCGCCGGCGGGTCGTCCTCCGGCGGCGGGCCGGGCACCAGCGGCAGGTCAGGCGCCAGCGGCGGGGCGGGCATCGCCCGGGGACCGCTCGAAGCGCCGGGATGATCCGTCCACAGCCGGCCGCAAACCCCCCGCCAGGAAGCCCGGACGTCGCAAGCGGTCTCTTTTCGGCGGCCGCAAGCGGAAGAAGGCTGCGCCGGCGGCAGCTCCAGCGACGGTGGGGAGTGATCCGCGCGTTGGCCGAGCGACGAAAGCCGGCCCACCGACGCAGGCCGGCCCCCCGACGGAAGCCGGTTCCGCACCCGAGGCCGCCGCCCCGGAAGAGGCCACCCTGGCTCCGCCCCCCTGGGGAGGCATGCGCGGGCCCGTATCCCTTGTCCTCCTTGTCGTCGCCGCCTGGTTCTCGAGCTCCTTCCGCGTGGCTCCGGCCCCGGTTCCGGCCAGCGCCCCGGACTCGGTGTTCTCTTCGGCGCGGGCGATGACCCACCTCGTGCGCATCGCCTCGGACGCCCATCCCCCCGGCTCCCCCGCGCACGGCCGGGTGCGCGAATACCTGCTGGAAGAGTTGCGCGGCCTCGGGCACGAGCCCGCCGTGCAGACCACCACCTCGTTCGCGGGAGGCGGTTTTGCCCCGACTGCGGCGACGATCCGGAACGTGGTGGCCAGGATCCCCGGCGCGGACCCCGGCGGCCGTGCCGTGCTCGTCACCGCGCACTACGACAGCCGCGAGATCGCACGCGGCGCCGGGGACGACGGCTCAGGTGTCGTCGCCATCCTGGAGGCGCTGAGAGCGCTGGGTGAGCGCGCCCAGCTCCGCAACGACCTGATCGTCCTGCTCACCGACGCGGAAGAGCCGGGACTGCTGGGTGCCCGCGCGTTCGTCGACGAGCACCCGTGGATGGAAGACGTCGCCCTCTTGATCTCGATCGAAATGCGGGGGGGTGGTGGCCCGTCCATGATGTTCGAGACGGGTGCCGAAAACGGCTGGGTGATCGAGGCGATGCGCCAGGCGGATCCCTATCCGGCCGCGAATTCGGTGAGCTACGAGATCTATCAGCGCATGTCCAACGACACGGACTTCACACCCTTCAAGGAAGCCGGGAAGCAGGGGCTGAACTTCGCCGGCCTGGGTCGGGCGCACGTCTACCACCAGGTCTACGACACGCCCGAGAACTTCGACGAGCGGACGCTGCAGCACCACGGTGAGCACGCTCTGGCCATGCTCCAGCACTTCGGCGACGCGGATCTGACGGAGGTGGACGGGCCCGATGTCAGCTTCATCTCGATTCCGTTCCTCGGGCTGGTGACCTACGGCGCCCTGTGGATCTGGCTGTTGGGCGTGCTGGCGGTGGTGGCCTGGGTCGCCGCGTTCCTGGTGGGGAAGCGGGGAGGGTCACGGACGAGCGGGGTTCTCGTGGGCCTCGTAGCCGGGGTCGTGTGGTGGGTCGCGGCCGGCGTGGCGGCCTTCTACCTGGTCCAGTGGCGAAGCGGCGCCCACGTGGAAGCCGGAGCGCTCGACGCGGGGGTGTTTCACAATGAGGGATGGTATGTCCTTGCAATCGTGAGCTTCACGTTCGCCCTCGTCACAGCGATCCTGGCATTGCTCAGGAGGTGGTTCTCGCTGGGTGAGCTGGTCGTCGGGGGCCTGTTCGTACCGGTTGCGTTGGCAGGCGTGACGACCGTGATGTTCCCGATGGCAGCCATGAACATGCAGTGGCCCGCGCTGGCGGCGTGTGTTGGCGCTCTGGCCATCGTGAGACTGCCCCGCAGCGGGCGGCCGGGTTTCCTGCGCTGGCTGGCAGCGGTCGTGGCCGCCGTGCCCGTCGTGGTCGTGCTCACGCCGTTGACCGAGGGTGTGTGGCTGGCCATGGGACTGGGGCTGGCGCCGGCGGTGGCCGCGTTGGCCGCGCTCATCTTTATCCTGTTGCTGCCGCTTTTGGATACGATGCGGGAGCCGAACGGATGGTGGGCACCTCTCGCGGGTTTGGCGATGGCGGGCGCGTTCCTCGCGGTCGGAATGTGGACCGCCACACCCTCGGCCGAGCGGCCCGCCCCTTCGACGCTCGTCTACGCGCTGGACCGCGAAACCGGGTCCGCCTATTGGGGCACGGACCCCACGCGGGACGACTCGGATCGGGGCGTCCAGTGGGCGTCCGCTGCAGCCGGGCCGTTTTCGTCCCCCGCCACGGCCGAGCCACTGGACGCACTCGGCGAACTCAACACCCGGGGCGTTCGCTTTGCCCTCGCGGCGGCGGAGCCGCTCGACGCGCCCCCGCCCACCGTGTCCATCGTGGCGGACAGCACCGTCCCTTCGGGCTTGCTGCGGGTGAGTGTCGCTTCCGGGATCGGCGCGGAGATGGTGCTCTTCCAATTCGGCGAAGGCGGTCCCCCTCTGGCCGCGGTGAACGGCAAATCCGTTCCCGGCGACCATCGCGGGTCACGGATCGAGCACTGGGGTACGCCGGCGGGCGACGGCGTTTTCCTCGATTTCGAGCGTGAGGAAAGTGCGGGGGACCTGCGCTTCGCCGTGGTGGAGCATCACCTTCGCCCCAGCGAGCTTTTGGGGACGGACCGCTTTGCCAGGCCCCCCGAGCTTGCGCCCAATATCCGCATGCTGTCGGACCGGGCCATGATCCGCACCGTGTTTTCGGTAAACGTGGGGACCGGTGAGGTGCGGATGGAGACGGCGTCGGAGCCGGCGGGCGCGGAGGAGGATGTGGGCGCCCAGGAGGAGCCTGTGGCGGCGGAAGCCGACACCGTGGCCGCACCCGGGGACTCCGTCCGCCCCGATACGATCCGGCCCGACACCATCCCGGTCCGAGGCCACCTCCACCCGACACCAGCTGGCCGATCACCCCGGCGAGCGAACTGATGCCAAGCCGAAGCCAGCTCATCCTCATGGTGGCGGTGGCCCTCGCGGCGTGCCAGCCCGAAACCGGCTCGACCGCGGGCATCCCGGTCCAAGTCGAAGACAGCGCCGGTGTGCGGATCGTGGAGTACATGGGGACCCCGGTCATCGATGCTCCCTTCCGGTTCTCTGCGGAGCCACTGTACCGGCACGGTGCCAGCCCGGGCGACTACGCGTTCCAGGGAATCGACGCCGGCAGCCTCTTCCCGGACGGCAGCGCCGTGGTCTCGGACGTGTTCAACGAGGAACTGGTCGTGTTGAGTCCGGACGGCACGACGCACGAGGTGCTGGCCGGGCCGGGAGAGGGACCGGGCGACGTCAGCTATGTCGGAGCCGTTTTCGCGCTGGGGCAGGACATGGTTCTGGCGGCCGACCGCGACCTGTACCGGGTGACCGTTTTCGCCGACGGGGCTGTCGAGCGCACGGTGGACATCCGGCACACGCGCGGTCTGGGCGTCCAGGGAATCGGCTCATCCGGCGAGTTGTTGATGGCCACGAATTCGTTCAGGTCCGGCTTCGAAGGTGAATGGCTCCCGGGGCACATGGCCAGCTTCGACATGGGGACCGGCGCCCTCGACACGGTCGCGTCCTACGACTTCATCTCGCGACCTCCGCCGGGGCTGCGGTGGAACCCGATCGGAGCGGGCGGCACGGTTGCGGTCGCCTCCGGTCATTTCGTCTACGCCCGTTCCGACAGGCCGGAGGTCACCTGGCGTCTGCCCGATGGCACCGTGACCCGGATCGTGCGCTGGCAGGCCGAGGCGGCTCCGCTGACGGAGGAGTTGCTTGACGGGATCGAGGCCGGATTCCGGGCGGGCAACCAGATGGCCAACCCGGGCGCGGCGGATGCCGACATCGATCGCATGACCGATGATGACATGGCCGTTTATCGGGCGGTCATCGGCGGCCCGATGCCCCTCTTCACCATTCCTTTCGGCGACGCGGAGGGCCGGGTATGGCTGCCTTCGTACCGGCCGGGAGGTCGGCGCGAGGGCGCGCCCGACTATACCGTCATTTCCGCCGACGGGGAGTGGCTGGGCACGGTGCAGGCCCCACCGAGGTTCCGCATTCTGGATGTGGCCGATGGGCTGGTTCTCGGCGTACACACGGACGACATGGACGTGGAGAGCGTGGTGGTGTATGCGTTGGAAGGTGCAGCGACGGGGCAGAGGGACGCGGTGGAACTACCCGCAGCGACATCTGCCACCCGTGCTGTTGCGGAGACGGATGGGGCCGCTGCGGACCAGGACCCGGCCAAATGGCGGGTGGAGATTAACCCTGACGAGGGCAACCCGCTCGACACCATGCGCAATGCCTATTCTCCCGCCGCAACTCCGCCCGATGCGCTTGCCGACCTCGAGGGCGACTTCCGGAGTCTGATCCGGTATCTGTGCCTCAACGCCAATGAAAGGGAACGGGGGAACGTCGCCCCCGTCTCTCTTGTGTTCTGGGAACAGCCCCGCCCGACCGCGCCGCCAGTTCCGGGGTCATTGGTCACGGGTCCCCTGGAACTGCGGACCACCTGGGGCGAAGAAGCGGTTGTATTGCACGCCCGCGCGGTCCCCGCCCGCTACCGGATCTTCCTTGACCAGGAGGACGCCCGGGACAGGGACACGGGCGAGAGTTCGGATGCCGAATTCGTCAGGCGTCTCCTGGAGAGTCCTTCGATGGCGAGCGACTCGCTGGTGATCGAACTGGACTGGGAGGAAGTGGGCTCCGTCCGCTACACCTACCCGTTGGAGGGTGCAGCCGACGCGATACGCGAAGCCGGTCGGCCCTGCGGAATGAGGTAGGAGCGCACCGGGCAACGGGGGGGCGATGGCTTGCCCGGCGAGAGCGGATCAGAAGATCCCCTTCGGCATGTGCATGCTCACCAGCATGTGCGGCACGTCCACCGTCTCCGAGATCTTGAGATCCCCCGCCAGCGAACAAAGCACGTACGCCTCCTCCGGCGTGAGCCCGTGCTCCGCGACCAGGTAGGCGATCATGTAGCGCGTCGCCTTGCGAGCCGCTTCGTCGATCGTCGTCGCGAAGCCGGTCACGCCGTAGTATTCGTCGGTCTCGTACTGCGGCTCGACCATCCCGCGGGTGTTCTCCATGACCTCGACGCTGAGCACGATCCGCATCGGGGCTTCGATCGCCGTGCCGGAGACCTCGCCGTCGCCCTGGGCCGCATGGGTGTCGCCGATGGAAAACAGGGCCCCCTCCACCTGTACGGGGAAGTAGACGGTCGTTCCCGCGGTCATGTGGCGGTTGTCCATGTTGCCGCCGTTGGTCCGCGGCGGGATCGTCACCAGCATGGAATCGGTGTCGGGCGCGACCCCCATCACGCCCGCGAACGGGGCGAGCGGGATCGTGATGTTGTCGTTGAAGCGGACTTCGGTGGCTCCCGGCTCCATGGGGAAACCGCGGATCCAGGGCTCCGTGAACTCGTCCGCGAGGAAACCGAAGCCGGGCAGGATGGTCGCCCATCCCCATCCTTCGACCTCGATCTCGTGAAGGGTGACGGCGAGGAGATCGCCCGGACCGGCTCCCTCCACGTAGATCGGTCCCGTCAGAGCGTGAATGAGGCCGAAATCGACATCGGCCAGCTCATCCACGGTCGTGGACTCGATGATCTGCCCGTCGGACGCTTCCTTGGTCCGCACCTCGACCACCGCTCCCGAGGGCACCGTCAGTACCGGCGGAATCGTCGCGCTCCAGCGGTTGTGGGTGTTCTCAGAGCCAAGGGTGAACTCCGGCGTCGGCCCCGGGTCGGCGGCTCCGTCCGGGATGGGTTCGACCCTGCACGAGGTCGTGGCGAGGGGGATGATGATGGCGAGCGCCGCGGCGAATCCCGCCTGGCGGTGGCGGATGGCCGGGCGACGCAACGGCCCCACGGGCGCGGTCTCGGCGAATGCAGGTGACTTCGGCTTGGCACACATCGTGACAACTCCTTGCTCGGGTGATGAGGCGGCCGCGGCGGCCTGTTACGCCGGCTGCCCTTTCAGCACATCTGCCAATCGGTCGATTTCGGCGGTCGTGTTGTATACGTGGGTCGATATCCTGATCGCGTTGTGACCGTCCCGCTGGTGCTCGTCAATGTGGATGCCGGCGCGCTCCGCGACGAGGGTCACGGCTTCGACCGCGTCGACCCCTTCCTGCTCGAAGATGGTGGATCCGGGGCAGGAGGTGGCGGGGGTTGGCCCGCTCAGGATCGTGACGCCCGGCAGGGACGCCAGCCGCGTCTTCAGGTAGTCGGAGAGGTAGCGGGTGCGGGCGGCGATATTGCCGGGTCCCACCGCTTCGACAAAGTCCAGCGAGGCGGCCAGAGCAGCCCGCGTGGGGAGGCTCGACGTGCCGGGGGGCTGGTAGTCCAGCGTCCCGCCGCTGCCATCGGGGGCGAATGCGGACCGGACCCGTTCGCGAGCGTCCGCGCGCACGAAGAAGACGCCGGTTCCCATCGGTCCCAGCAGCCACTTGTGCAGGCTTGCGGAGTAGGTGTCGCACCCCAGGTCGTGCAGATTGACGGGGAACATCCCGACTGCCTGGGCGCCGTCCACATGGCTCACGATTCCCCGCTCGCGGGCGATGGCGCACAGTTGCCTGACCGGGTACAGATGACCGCCCCGGGTTACGTGGCAAAACGCGATCACCCGGGTCGCGGGTGTGATGGCGTCCTCCATGAGTCCCACCACTTGTGCTTCGCTCTCGAAGGGGCTCGGGATGAAGACGGTGTTGACCTTCACGCCGTCGCGCGCGGCCCGGTAGTCCCATGGACGCCGGCCGGCAGGGTGCTCCTGGCTGGTGACCAGAACCTCGTCGCCGGCTTCCAGGCGGACGCCGACCGCGCCCATGTGGAGCGCCTCGCTGGCGTTGCGGGTCAGCACCACCTCCCCGGGGTCCGCCCCGAGCAGGGCCGCGAGTCCCGGAACCACACGGCGGGCGATGACCTCGCCCAGGTCGTGCTTCCCGTGCAGCGGCTCTTGCGACAAGGCCTCGTACCCGGCACCCACGGCCTCCGCGACGGACGCGGGAGGCATCCCCAGGCTCGCGTTGTTCATGTATGCCGTACCCGCTTCCAGGATGAAGCGGGCGCGTACATGGGCCCAGGCCTCGTCTTCGACTCCCGCCGGTGTGGCGATGGCGGATTGACCGTCCACCGCGCCACCGGGTTCGGCTCCGGCGTCGCACCCCGACAGCGACGCGCCCGCAAGCCCCGCCGCGCCGACCGTCAGGAAGCCCCGGCGGGAAAGGTCCGAACCCGCGCTCCTTTTCGCCCTCAAGTTCTCTGACATCCGAACGTTCCTCATGAGCCTGACCCTGCACGGGGTTCCACCTCGCGCCTTGCGATGCAACGTTTCAGCACCACAGCCCACCCGCAAGCGGACGCACCTGGATGAGATTCGGCCTCGCCGGCTTTGCCGGCTCCGGGAAGACCACCCTGTTCAACGCCATGACCGGCCTCAACGTACCGGTTGGATACGGCGGAGAGATCCGCGTGGGTACGGTCCGCGTGCCCGATCCGCGTGTCGACTTCCTGTCCGGGGTCTTCTCGCCCCGCAAGACCACCCATGCGACCATCAACCTCCGCGACGTCCCTGGCGAGCATGGCGCCGGATCACGGGTGCTTTCGGCTCGAAGCCTGCAGGAGATCAGGGACCGGGAGGCGCTGTGCCTCGTTTTGCGTGACTTCTTCAACCCCGCGCTCGACAGCGATGCCGATCCGCTCGGCGACCTGCGCGCCTTCCACGACGAGTGCGTCCTGGCGGACCTGGCCGTCGTGGAGCGGCGCCTCGACCGTGCCCGCAAGGAGCGGGCCGACGTGCGCGAAATCGACGCTTTCGAGACGATGACCGCCGCACTGGAACAGGGAACGGCGCTGCGGCTGCTCTCGGGGACCGAGCTGCACCGGGGCTTCACGAAAGGGTACGGGCTGCTTACGGACCTGCCGCTGGTGTGCGCAGTGAACGTGGACGAGGATCGGGCCGCCGAGGGACTCGACTCCGCGCTGGCGGACGAGGTTCAGGCAATGGGGGGCGCGGCAATGGTTCTGTCGGCCGGCGTGGAAGCCGAGATCGCCAGCCTGGACCCCGAAGAGCAACCGGAGTTTCTGGAGGATCTGGGGCTGTCCGAGCCCGTGCTTGGGCGTTTCATCCGCACCGCGTACAGCTTGCTGGACCTGGTGTCCTTCTTCACCATTGGGCCGGACGAGGTGCGAGCATGGACGATCCGCCGGGGCACGGTCGCACGTGCGGCCGCCGGGTGCATCCACAGCGACCTGGAGCGCGGCTTCATCCGCGCGGAGGTCATCCCCTATGAGGTGTTCGCGCAGTACGGATCGGAGCAGGCGGTCAAGGAAGCGGGGCTGTTGCGGGTGGAGGGGAAGGACTACGTGGTGGCCGACGGGGAGCTGATCCACGTGCTGTTCAACGTGTAGAAGGCGGGGACCGCTAGCGAGGAGTCAATGTCACCCGCCGGGCGGCCGGGACTCGACGAGAGTGGCGCGGACGATCCGGTCAAGGAGTGGGAACTCCCGGTCCAGGTACTCGTTTCCGCCCTCGACAATCGGGCCCTGGCGGCCCTGCCGCACGCCGCTGCCGGACTGCTCCCCGTAGCCCGAGTAGAGGCGGTCGAGCACATTCATTCCCTCGACGACCCGTCCGAAGATCGCGAAGGGCTCCACGTCATTTCGCAGGTTGTCTTCGAGGTTGATGTAGATCTGCGTGTTGCGGGTGTTCGGCTCGGGGGACATCGCAAAGGCCAGCGTCCCGCGGACATTGCTCCCGTGCGCGGGGTCGTCGGGGATCTGCCGGTGTAGCCACGCGGCGTTCACGCGGGGGTTGCCGTGCAGACCGAACTGGGCGATGTAGCCCTCGCTTACGCGGTGGAAGCGGGTGTCGTCGTAGTACCCCAGCCGCACGAGGTTGTAGAAGCGGTCCACCCCGATGGGCGCGTGCTCCCGGACCACCTCAACCACAAACTCCCCCTGACTGGTCTCGAAGCGAGCGCGCCACTCGGGCGGTGAAGGTCGGGTCCACTCCGGGTTCGCCGGATCGAGCAGCACGGCCGACGGGCCGGCACCCGAGTCGGGAGCGGTGCATCCGGCCACAAGGGACACGAGGAGGAGGATTCCGACCCGGACTCTGCGACGGCGCGCAACGCGCCCCTTCCTCGTGTGTGTCATTTCAACTCTCCAACCGACATCGTCGCGGCACCCGGGCCGACGCCCCGCCCGAGCCGCCCCGGCTCTCTCACAGTATGGGGCAGGTGAGCCTGCTCTGCCATCCGGCCATTGGATTGCCGCGGACTGCACACCCCCCCAGCTTGACGCAAGCATTTCCGGCCGTGGCGAGCGTGGTTGCCGCGGGTTCGATCTCTGCTCCAGGAGGGACCGATGATCCATCAACCGACCAGCGTGGACCAGTCCGACAGGATCGTCCCGATCAACCTTCGCCAGAGCGGTCGCACGCCGACCGAGCTGCTCATCTCCACACGCATACGGAAGTCCCCCTACTGGCATCTCTCGCATGAAGCGGGCTGCTGGCGGGCCACCGTCTACAACCGCATCTACCACCCCCGCGGCTACGTGCGGCCCGAGGATGGCGGCGCGGCGGCGGAGCACGAAGCGCTGACGCGCGACGTCACGCTGTGGAACGTCGCGGTGGAGCGGCAGATCCGGGTCAGGGGACCGGATGCGGAGCGGTTTGCCGACTACGTGATTACCCGGGACGCGACCCGCATCGAGCCGATGCACGCGAAGTACGTCATCCTCTGCAACGAGAAGGGCGGCATCCTCAACGACCCGATACTGCTGCGTCTCTCCGAGGACGAGTTCTGGTTCTCGCTTGCCGACTCCGACCTCATGTTCTGGCTGCAGGGCGTGAACGTCGGGCTCCGGATGGAGGTGGAGATCGACGAGATCGATGTCTGTCCCGTGCAGATCCAGGGACCCAGGTCGCTCGACCTCATGGCCGACCTGGTGGGCGCGCGCATCCGGAACATCCCGTACTACGGGCTCCTGGAGGCGGAAATCGCGGGGTGTTCCGTGCTGGTGTCCCAGTCCGGGTTCTCGGGCGAGAAGGGGTACGAGATCTATCTTCGTGACGCCACCCTGCACGCCGAGAAGCTGTGGCGCGCGGTGCTCGAGGCGGGGGAGGCGCACCGGCTGATGGTCATCGCCCCGGGCCACCAGCGCCGGATCCAGGCCGGCATCCTTTCGTGGGGACAGGATATCGACCATGAGACAAGTCCGTTCCAGTGCAACCTGGCCTACCAGGTGCCGCGCGAGAAGGCGGGAGACTACATCGGGCGGGCCGCCCTGGAGCGCCAGCGGGCCGAGCTTGACGCCGGACGCTGGCCGTTCGCGATGGTCATGGTGGGGATGACGCTGGACGGGAGGCCCATCGACGACTACGCCCCGGACTTCTGGCTCGTGTCGGATGCGCACGGCGGCGACCCGATCGGCTACCTGACGTCGCCGTGGCACGCCCCTGAACTGGGCTGCAACATCGCGCTCGGGCACGTGCCCGCCGGGAAGTCGGCCGTCGGCACGGAGCTCACCGTGTGGCTGCCTGACGAATACGCGACCGAGCCGGGCCGACCGGACCGCGCGCGGGTGTGCGAGGTTCCCTTCCGACCCTCCGTTAACCCCAGCGCACGAGAGGTGGCGCTGGCCCGGGGCCTGGACGCGACGGTCTAGGAGGGATCGCGCAAAGTCGACAACCATTCGGCGGCGTCCGCCAGGCCGCCGAAGGTGAACAGGTGAATGTCGACGGCAAGCCCGTTCTCGCGGGCGGCCAGGTGCCGGGCCAGCGCCCGCGCAATGGGGGTCGGTGACCATTTGCCCGCCAACCGTGCGACGCCGGGCTTCCGCTTCAACGCCCGTGCGGACGCCCCGACTCCGCAGCGAACCGCGTATCCGATCAGCGTGCGCAGCGCGACGGGCCCCGGCACCCCGATGCGGACCGGCAGCGTGCAACCGGCCTCCCTCGTCCGCGCGAGCCAGGCGAGAGCGGGAGCGGGTGCGAACACGAACTGCGTCACCACCCAGAGATCCGAACTCGTCGACCGGGCGTACTGCGTTTTGCGCCGAAGTGCTTCATCCAGATCGGCCGGGCCGACCAGGGGATGCCCATCCGGGTACGAGGTGACACCGAGCCGGCGGAGGCCGTGGTCGGCGAGCAGACCGGATTCCAGCATGGTCGGGGCATCGGGGTACGGGCCGGCGGGCGCGGCGTGGTCTCCGGCCACCAGCATCAGGGAGTCCACGCCCGTCTCCACCAGCGCGGACAGCCTGTCGCCGAGTTCGCCCGGGCTCCGCACCGAGCGCGCCGCCAGATGCGGCACCGGCCTCATGCCCGCCGCCAGCACCCGTTCGCAGGCGGCGATCGTGTCCGGCCAGCGGCCCTTTGGCGGAAACGGCAAATAGACGGCAGTGCCGCGCCGGAGGTGGCCGGCGAGAACTTCCGCAGGCGGCAACTGACGCGCCAGAACCTCCACGGAGGCACCGAGGGCCAGGTCGCGGAGCGCGGCCGACACGCTGTCCGTCCGGTGGCGCGGGTCTGCGGTCTTCAGATCCGGCCGGCGAGGCGCAGCAGCCTCAGGTGAGTGCGCACGTTGTCGTGCTCGAAGTAGGCGTCCTGCAGGTGGCGCTGCCCCTTTGACCGTAGCGGCGTGCGGCCGTGCAGCACCCGGTGCCCGGCGCACAGCAGAATCTGCCCGCCCTCCAACCGGAAGGAAACCTGGTTGCTGTCTGCATTGACGCGTCTGGACAGCTCGTGATAGGCGGCGTAGAAGTCGCCCAGCCGAGGCTCCGACAGGGGAACGGCCTGCATCTGCGCGGTGTTGAAGCGCACCATCCTGACGGCTCCGTCGCTGTCGAGTTCGACCATGGGGTTGACAGCGTAGCATTCGAATTCTTCGCTGAAGATGCGGAACGGCACAGGCACCTCGCACAGCGCGTCGAACTTGTCGGGGTGATCGCCCCGCAGCTCGTTGAGCAGGCGGAAGCCGTCCACGACGATGGATTCGCCGCCTTCGCACTCGTTCACGAGCATGTGCAGCGCCTGCACGTTCGGCGGCCAGGTGTAGCTGGTAAAGTCGTTGTGCGGTGCGACGGCCAGACCCGTGTGCGCGATGTTGTAGCCCTTCGGATCGAGCTTGACGTTGTGGATGCGCTCGAACAGCACCTCGCGGATCGGGCCCAGGCGGGCCGCGAGCTGCTCCGACGAATCCGGTTCGGTGGGAGCGTCGACCAGTACGCAGACCCCGGTCCGCAGAAACTCGTCGATCAGCTCCGCCGCCGCGCGATCGCTCGCCAGGAATCGCTGGTAGTCGAACCTTCGCGGCTGGAACCGGCCATTCCAGTAGCGCAGTTCGAATCGAGGCCGGCTCAGGAGGCCGTGGATCTCGCTCGACCGGTAGCGGGTGCGGTGTCCGTCCGTCCAGGCGATGGCGATCGCCTCGTCCTCGGATCCGGCGCGTTCGATGCTGATCTGCAGCGGTTTCAGATCCCTGGGGACCCGGAAGAGGTGGAACCGCTTCTCCGTGGTCTGCACGACGTGACACTCGCTGCACCCGCAATTGTCACGCAGCCAGAGGTAGGGAAGATCGGTCGTTGCGCCATCGTTCCAGACTGCGGACAGGGCATCGGGATTCTGGGCCACGCTGCTGATCGAGTGATGCATGGTCGATCCCCTCAGGTCCGTTGTGATTGGCTCGGAGCGTGCGTTGCCGCTGTGGCTCCGGGCATCGGTGCGTTGAGCCTCAGGCGCAGCGCACCGGCGCGCTAACGAGTATCAAAGTGCGCTTGGCCCGCGTGTGTCAAGCACCGGGCCCGGGCGGGGGCGTCCGGTGCCCGGCCCCCACTACTCCGGGGTGGGGCGCGTACCAGGCCGCATGCAATGGTCACGCTCAGCCGTCCCGTCCTTGACAGAGTCCTCCGTTTCTCCACACGCTGCGTGGCGGTTCACGGGTTCTGTCACCCAGAACTCTGCGGGAGATCCGCGACCGGGAGGCGCTATGCCTGCTCCTGCGGGACTTCCTCAACCCCGCGCTCGACAGCGACCCCGACCCGCTCGGCGACCTGCGCGCCTTCCACGACGAGTGCGTCCTCGCGGATCTGGCCGTCGTGGAGCGGCGTCTGGACCGTGCCCGCAAAGGAACGCGCGGACGTGCGCGAAATCGACGCCTTCGAAACGATGACGAGGACCGTGCCGCCGAGGAACTCGACCCCGCCCTGGCCGACGAAGTCAAGGCAATGGGGGGCGCGGCAATGGTTCTATCGGCCAGTGTGGAGGCGGAAATCGCCAGCCTGAAGCCCGAGGAGCAACCGGAGTTTCTTGGAGGACCTGGGACTCTCCGAGCCCATGCTCGCGCGGTTCGTCCGTACGGGCTGGTGTCGTTTTTCACCATCGGGCCGGACGAAGTGCGCGCCTGGACGATCCGGCGGGGTACGGTGGCGCGTGCGGCCGCCGGATGCGTCTACAGCGACTTGGAGCGCTGCTTCATCCGCGCGGAGGTCATCCGGCGGGATACGAGACGGGATACAGAATCTTCTTGCTTGACAGCCCGCCGGGTCGTACTGTTAGGAGGTGTAATCCGCCGACCCTCACCGGCAGTCAACCGTGCAACAGGCTGGACTCTCCGCGATGAGACGGGGTCTCCACTCCCGTCGTGTCTCTGTTTTTGGGGACAACGCCCCGATCCGCGTATTGAGCCAGGTCCGATTGGGCCATCCCTGGTCTGGAATCCGCACGAAAGGAGAAGAGTGATGATGAAGAGTATGGTGAGAACGCTTGGCCTGGGAGTCTTCCCCCTGCTTGTAGCCACGGGTCTCGTGGCCCAGCAGACCGGCAGTGTGACGGGGGCCGTCACGAACGCCGCTAACGATGCGCCTCTGTCTGGTGCGCAGGTTAGCATCGACGGGACCAACCGCGGTTCCCTCAGCAACGCGGATGGTCGTTACATCATCCTGAACGTCCCGGCAGGCACCTACACGTTGCGGGTGCAGTCCCTGGGCTATGCCGCCGCCGAGCAATCCGTGACGATCACCGCGGGCGGCACGGTGGCGCTGGACTTCGAACTTACGCAGCAGGCGATCGAGGTCGAGGGGGTTGTGGTCACCGCGCTCGGCATCGAGCGAGAACAGCGCGCCCTCACCTACTCGGTCCAGAAGGTGAGCGCGGAGGTCCTGGAGCGGACTCCGGAAGTCAACTTGGTGCAGGCGCTGCAGGGCCAGTCCGCGGGCATTCAGGTCGTTCAATCGAGCGGCCGTCCAGGAGCTTCCTCGACCATCCAGATCCGTGGACAGTCGACATTCACGGGTTCGGGCCAGCCGCTGTTCATCATCGACGGCGTACCCGTCAGCATCGACCTGGACGCGGAGAGGGGTGGGAGCATCTTCGGACGTGGGCAGGCCGGAAACCGAGGCATAGACTTCGACATGTCCAACGTCGAGGAGATCTCGGTGCTGCGCGGTGCCGCTGCCACGGCGCTCTACGGATCGCGGGCCGCCGCGGGCGCGGTGGTGATCACGACGAAGCGGGGACGGCCGGGCATGCCTGTCCGCTTTGAGTTCTCGAGCTCCGCACGTTTTGACGAACCGATCATAGCGGGCTATGTCACCGACTGGGCCGCCGGTCGTGACCGCTTCTTTTGCAACGGCATGCGGGAGGCGGAGGGTGGCTACTGTCAGCCGGGATACCCGACGTCCACCGGCTTCGAGACTCGCGCGATTACGAGTTCGAGCTATCCGAATTGGGGTCCCCACAAGGACAGCATTCCGGCGGAGGTCATCGCCGCTCTGGGCGACATCGCCTTCGAGGATACGCGCTCACAGTTCTACAACAGGGCGCAGTCGATGGACAACTCCCTCCGCGCGACGGGTAGCCTGGGAGACGCGGGGTCGTACACGTTCGGTGTCTCGTACCTGAACCAGGGCGACATCACCCCGACCGGGAAGCTCGAGCGGCTCAACCTGAGCGCCAACGTCAACCTGCAGATGTCCGACAGGCTGATGTCGACCACGAGCGTGCAGCGGATCAACACCCAGAACCCCTGGCCTGCCGACTCCTGGGGCGGCGTTCATCACAGCCTGCTCCACATCCCCGCCAACGTCGACATCCGGACGGCGTGGAACGAGGATGGCACCCCGGTGCTGTGGGGCTCGAACAGCCCACACTACCAGTGGGTGATGGAGAACGAGTACAGAGACAGCAACGTGAACCGCTGGATCGTCTCGCAGCGCTTCGCGGCCACGATCGTGTCGGGGCTCAGGCTGACGAACACCTGGGGCCTGGACACGTACCTCGATGAGCGGCGCACCTATCAGAACGAGCGACCCTGGCGCACCGCGGACGGGCTCTCGTCCGGCGGAACGCGTCAGGAGAAGCTCAACCGCACGCAGATCAACAACGATCTGGTGCTCAGCCTGGACCAGATCCAGCTCGCTCCGGACTTCAACCTCAGCGGGTTGGTCGGCGGCAACATCTGGATGACCGAGAACAGCCGTATCACCGGTCAGGGCAACACCATCGTCATCCCGGACTACTACAACGTCGAGAACTTCGAGAACCAGGATGTCTTCGCCGACCTGCCGGAGCAAAGGCGCCTGCTGGGGGCGTACGGCCAGGTCACCATGGACTACAAGGGCTGGTCGTACCTCACGTTGACGGGGCGAAACGACTGGAGTTCGACGCTTCCCAAGGAAGCGAACAACTACATCTACCCGTCCGCAAGCGTGGGGATCGTCTTCACGGACGCTCTCAACTGGCGTCCCGGATGGCTGCAGTACGGCAAGGTACGCCTTTCGTACGCGAGGGTGGGGGCTGACGCACCCGCCTACAGCCTCTCGTCGCGCTACTACGCCGCGAGCGTGCCGGGCGTGCACCAGGGGAGCTACCAGTTCGACCCGACGACGCTCAGCTTCCCGTTCAGGGGGCAGGTCGGATTCGTCCAGGGCACACAGCTTGGCAATCCAACCATCAGACCTGAGTCGACATCGGAGATCGAGGTCGGCTTTGAGATGCGCGGATTGAACAACCGCGCCAGCATCGATGTCTCGTACTACAACAAGAAGAGCTATGACCAGATCTTCTCGGTGCCGGCCTCGGCGTCAAGCGGGTATACCCGCATCACCCGGAATGCCGGAGACCTCCGCAACCAGGGTTGGGAGGTGTCGGTTCGCGGACGACCGGTGCAGACCGGAGACTTTACCCTGGATCTCGCCGCAAACTGGACGCGCAACCGGAACTCGGTCATTGAGCTGGCGCCGGGCATCGACAACCTCCATCTGGCGGGCTACTCCTGGCCAAGTATCCGCATCATGGAAAGCCTTCCGTACGGCGTGATCTGGGGCTACGGCTACCAGCGCAACTGCGTGCCGGCGACGGGCAACTACTGCTTCCCTGATCAGCCCATGGGTGCGCTCATCCTCGGTGACGAGAACTGCGCGAGCGTGCGGTACAACCGGACCGGCGACTGCTACGGCCTCCCCATCCGGACCCAGAGCCAGATACCGCTGGGCTCCGCGCTGCCGGACTGGCTTGCCAACCTCAGAAGCAGCATCCGCTACAAGGGGTTCGGGCTTTCGAGTCTCTGGGACATGCGCAAGGGCAGCCAGATCCTCAACTTCGAGATCCAGTACACAACGGGCCGCAACGGACGTCACATCCTCACCAACGATCGGTACTCGAGAGTGACCCTTGAGGGGATCAACCAGTCGACCGGCCAACCCAACACGAAGGAAGTCGTCAAGGATCCGACGTACTATGAACTCATGTACGGCTACGACAAGCACGAGGGCCAGATAGAGCCCGGTGGCTTCGTCAAGCTGCGGGAGGTCACGCTTTCGTACGACATCCCGCGGAGCCTGTTGGCCGGGGTGGGTATCGACCGTGGGACCCTATACCTGACCGGGCGAAACCTGGGCGTGTGGTCGGATTTCTCGATGGGCGATCCGGAAGGTGATATCTCTGGTGGTTCAAACAGCGCGTGGCAGTACTACCGTCACTTCCCGGCGCCACAAACGAGGGGTTTGACCTTCGGTTTCCGGACGAGCTTCTGACCAATGGTATCGGGAGAAAGGAGAATAGCCATGTTTGACATGGGAAAATCGACGATGGCTCGGACGGTATCGGTGGCGCTTCTGGCCGTTCTTGCGGGTGGTTGCGATAGCTTCCTCGACGTCAATACGGACCCCAACGCCCCCGTGACCGCCCGCGTGGATGTACGCATCCCGGCGGTCGTCACGGGCATGGTGCACACCGTCTACTACGGAGACCCGGGACAGTGGACCGTGGAATGGATGCAGCAGACCTCGTACAACCGGGACTCGCGTTCGTACGATGAGCTCCAGCGCTACGAGGTGCAGGACAACTCCGCAAACGGGGCGTGGAGCTTCCACTACGCGACGATGCTTAACGAACTCCGGCTCATGATGGAGGAACTCGACCCCGACGAGGATCCCGCCTACTTCGGACTTGCCCAGTTCCTCTCAACATGGGTCTGGGCCCACACGACCGACTTGTGGGGCCCCGTGCCGTTCACGGAAGCGCTCGACGCGACGGTACCGACGCCGGCCTACGACAACCAACTGCCGACCATCTACACGCAGAATCTCGCGGACATGGACGCGGCGATCGCCGCGATGAAGCAACCGAGCCTGCGGACCCCGGGTGCGAACGACCTGCTCTTTGGCGGAGACATGTCTCGCTGGGTCAAGCTGGCGCGTGTGGTCCAGGCCCGACATCAGCTCCGCCTGGCGTACGCGCCGGGTGAAAACCCTCAGGAACGTGCACAAGCGGCGCTCAGCGCGCTCGGCGAAGGCTTCAGCAGCAACGCTGACGACGCCGTCTTCGAATACCCGGGAGGAGCGGGTGCCCGAAACCCGCTGTGGCGGTACGTCGACCGCAGCCTGCTCTTCACTGCAAGCGGATTGACGGTCGACATGCTGAAGGAGCGCAACGACCCGAGGATTTCGATCATGTTGGAGCCGGCCATAAGGGATATGGAGAACGGGGAGATGGTGTATCGCGGACACTACAACGCGGAGGGGCCTGCCGATGACTCGACAATATCCGAAGTCGGCCGCTTCTTCACGGAAGAGGACGCGCCTCTGAACGTCGCCAGCTTTGCCGACGCGAAGTTCACCGAAGCGGAAGCGAGGCTCATCCTGAGCGGCCCCGGCGCGGCCGACGCGCCCTACCGGGAAGGAATCCGGGCCATCATGGAGAAGTGGGGTGTGGATGGGGCGGACATCGATGCCTATCTGGCCGAGCGACCGATGCTGGCGTCGATGGCCAACCCGCTGAAGGAGATTATCAGGGAGAAGTGGATTGCCAACTACCTGACGATCGAGCCGTGGAACGACTGGCGGCGTACCGGCTATCCCGAGATCGACCCGGTGCCGGATGCTTTCCTGCCATCCATCCCGGTGCGGATCCGGACGCCGGAATCGGAGTTGGCCAGTAACTCCGCGAACGTGATGGCCAGTGGTGTGGACCCCGGTCTCCAGGGGATGCTGTTCACGGGACCCTCGGTCTGGTGGGGAGGGTCGCCGCCGGCCGCCGTGACAGGAGGAAACTAGGACGCACCGCTTTGCGAGTCGGCCAGGACCGGCGACGCTGACCGGCGTCGGCGGTCCTGGCCTTGCGCGGAATCCCCCGCGAGCGCGGTTGCTGGTGCATTCTTGCTGGACCTCGGGTCGGCAATGTCGTCGTCCTGGTTTACGTGGAGGGGGCGTGGCTGAGAAGACTTCGTGTAGGTTGAGGAACGTCGGCGGGCGGCATCCGGTCCATCCGGTGGCGCTTGGTGAAGTGGTGTGCCGTCGAGCCGGAGGCGGGCGCGGGATCGTGCGGGGAGTGGGCTTGGCGCTGCTGCTCGGGACCTCCCTCTCGTCGACGGCATGTGTGACGTACGTAGAGGTCGACGCGGCCCTTGCACCGGAGGTGGAGGAAGTGCGCGTTCGGCTCACCGACGAAGGGGCCGTCCGTGCGGCCCGGCACCTGGGACGGTTCAGGACCGAGTTCGATGCGGCTGTCGCCTTGCGGCCCCCGGATTCAGTGACGGTGATTGTGTGGCTCGGCAAGAACTACCCCGGCACCCAGTTCGAGGATGTACGGGAGACCATCGTCCTCCCCCGGCACGAGGTAAGCGACATCCACCTGAGACGGCTGTCCGCCAAGCGCACGGCCGCCGCTCTGGTCGGAGCGGCGGCCGTGTTCGCGCTTCTGGTGGATCAGATATTCCTCCAGGAAGACCCGAACCGTCCCCCTGAGGTTGACGACGAGAATCCTCCACCTGCGGGCTTCAGGCTTCTCCGAATCCCCATCGGCTAGAACCCGAAAGGTGAAACCATGAAAACCAGATATCTTCTCGTCGCCGGGCTCGCCGCGATTGCGGTCGCCGCGGTCACGGCTTGCGCCACGGCCGGTGCTCCCGGCTCCGGATCAGCGCGGAACGTGGTCAGCGGCGACGAACTCGCTGAAACCAACAGCCCCACCGTGTACGAGGCTCTGCAGTTGATCAGACCCCAGTGGCTGACCGGACGCGGCCCCGTATCCATGACGAATTCGTCCGAAGCGCGTCCCAACGTGTATATGTACGGCTCGCGTGTGGGTGACCTGGACTACCTCAGGAGCGTCTACGTCCAGGACGTTGCCGAGCTCCGCTACTGGCCGACCGGGGAAGCTGGTGCCCGGTTCGGCATGGGGAATCCCAGAGGCGTGATCGAAATCGTGCCCCGGTAGTCGGGCTGGCCAGGGACGGGCTGGTCAGGACGGCGGGGACCTGACCGGACGCACGTGAAGCGCCTCGCCACCCGCGACGCCGGCCAGGAGAGTCGGCTCACGGTCCCGCCCCACGCGCAGCAGCGCGAGTTCGCGAACGACTCCCTCCAGCCAGAGCCCGCTCTTGCTCGGCGGCACCGGATGGAAACCGCCTGCTCCATCGCCGCGGAGGAAGAGGCCGACGCCGCCGTCGAGCCTGGGAACGCTCTGATCGAAGGCGTGCAGGTTGCCTGCAAGGACGAGGTCGATGGCGCCGTCGCCATCGAAGTCGGCTGGGACTGCCCCCGCTACTGTCGAGACCTGGGCGGCCCGCGGCAACGGGCGAGGGAGTAGCCGGCCGTCTCCGGTGTTTTCCAGGTACGTACTGGCCAGCGTGCGGATCTCGAAGCGCTGTGCCGCCCGTATCCCCTCCGGCCTCAAGATGTCGGGCAGCGTGGCACGCGCGAACGAGTCGAGTGTGGGGTAGAGCTGGGAGACCCAGGGGAGCATGGACCCCAAGCGGGTCCGACCGAACCACGGGTACAACATGCCGGCCTCGTGGTACGCCGGCACGGTCTCATCTTCCCCGTCGCGGTCGAAGTCCCCCACATACAGCTCGAAGGGCCGATCCGCCGACGGGCGGTATGGGTAGTTGAGTCCCAGGTTGCCGGCCACGATGTCGGGGTCCCCGTCGCCATCGAAATCTGCCGCGGCCAACGTCTGCCACCAACCGGTGAGGCCATCCAGGCCAGCTGCCGTCGTGGCGTCACGGAGTCGGCCACCTTCGTTGAGTAGCAGGGTGGGAGGCATCCACTCCCCGGTTATGAGCAGGTCGACCGCGCCGTCTCCGTCCAGGTCCGTCCACAGGGCATCGGTCACCGTTTCAAGTCGCGCAAGCGCAGGCGCCACCTCGGCGGTTACGTCCAGGAACGCGCGTCCCTCATTCCTGAGGAGGCGACTGCCTGTCGCCGGGCCGCTGCCCGGGACGTTGTGGCCACCGACGAACAGGTCCATGCGGCCGTCGCCGTCGTAGTCCGCTGGCGCGAGCGTCGTGCCCTGCCCAGCCTGCCGGGTGACCGTCTCGGGTGACGCCTGGAAGCTCCCGTCCCCGGCATTGAGGAACAGGCGATGCCGGTGTTCGCGCCGGTCCAGGCCCGCCGCGTAGCTGGCGACCGTCCAAATGTCGTTCAGGCCGTCGCCGTCCACATCGAAGATGGCGGCGGCCGTGGTCTCGGACATGGCCGCGCTCGCGGGGAGCCGGGCCACGCTCTGGAACGTCCCGTCCTCTCGCTGGAAGTACACCAGGGAGGGCTCGCTCCGGCTGCCACCGAAGACGAAGTCGTCCAGTCCGTCGCCGTCGATATCTCCCACGGCCAGCGCAACCTGTTCCCGTCTGGAGGGATACGGCTCCAGCGTGGCGTCGAGCATGGACAGGCTCGCCGTGTGTCGCGGAACGGGGCGGATCGAGGTGCGGGCGTCCGTGAAGAGGGGAGCCGAGCCGGGTGGTGGTTGGTTGGGTGGACGTGCGCCCGCGTGATCGAGCGTGAGCGCGACATCCGCCGCGACCCCGGTGCGCGTCTCCACGGATCCGTCCTGCCAGCGAATCTCCACGGTGTCCACTGTTGCCAGTTCTCCGAGACCGAAGTGCAGCTGCGGCTCTACGGACGATTGGTATCCACGCGTGAGCTGCATCTCACGGAGCTGCCGTGTGCTGCCGGCCGTCAACCACACGCGTGCGCCGATGCCGAATGTATTCCCCGGGGGGCCCTGGAGTCGGACTGTGAAAAAGTGCGCTCCGTCCGTCTCGCGGATGTTGTTGCGGTAGACGAACGCCTCTTCCTGCACGTTGCTCACGACCAGATCGAGATCGCCGTCACGGTCGAGGTCGGCGTACGCGGCTCCGGTGGAGTACGCCGGCTGGTCCAGTCCCCATTCCTCAGCCAGGTCGGTGAAGGCCAGATCCCCCTCGTTCCGGAAGGCGTAGTTCGCTGCCCTGCGGCGGGGCATGTTGTCGATGAGCTCGAGGATCAGCGCCTCCGTGGTCCTCCCCACGGCCGCCTGGACCTCGGCGATGCGGCGGCCCATGTATGCATCGAAGTCGGGGTTGATGCTCACACCGGCCATCCCGTTGGTCACGAACATGTCCTGCCGGCCATCGTTGTCCAGATCCGCGAGCAGTGTCGCCCAGCTCCAGTCGGTTCGGGCGACGCCGGCGAGGTGTGCGACATCGGAGAAGACGGGCACGTGGCCGTCCGGCGTCCCGCGGTTCCACTGAAGGGCGTTCGTCATGTACTGGTAGTGCAGGCCCTCGCGAGCCATGAGTGCGAAGCGCTCCTGTTCCGTGCCCAACTCCATGGTCTTGCGACCGTAGTGCGTCGGAAGGTCCATCTCGACTACGGCCAGATCCAGCCACCCGTCCCCGTCCAGGTCGGCGATGTCCGAGCCCATGGAAGAGAGCGGGATGTGCCCCATGGACCGTTCGATCACGTTGCGGAAGCTGCCGTCCGCGCGGGCAAGGTACAGATAGTCGGCGCCGGAATAGTCGTTGGCGACATGGATGTCGGGCAGGCCGTCATTGTTCAGGTCGCCCACGCTCAGGCCGAGACCGAAGCCGAGGTTCGAGTCGATGAGCCCCACTTCCGAAGACACGTCGACGAAGCGTCCCCCATCGTTACGGTACAGCTTGTCGACCTCGAGAGGCGAGCGACCGGTACCGAGCTGGAACAGCGTGCGGTACGCGGGGATCCCGTGGTTCATGAGGTACATGTCCAGGTCGCCGTCGCCATCGCTGTCGAAGAACGCCGCTTGCGTGGAGTACGCCGGGTCGTCGAGACCGTAGGCGGCGGCCTCGTCCGTGAAGGCGGGAATGCCGTCCTCCCCTGGCCGGTTGATGTACAGTACGTTGCGCCGCAGGTCGTCCTCGCCGAACGGTCCCGATTGGCTGACATGGATGTCGAGCCGTCCGTCCGCGTTGATGTCGACAAGCGTTGCACCGGTGGCCCATCCGTCGCTTGGGCCCGCGACCCCGGCGCGGTCCGTCACGTCCTCGAAACGCAGCCCGCCCCGGTTCAGATACAGCCGGTTCGGACCGATGTTTGCCGTGAAATACAGGTCGGGCAGGTCGTCACCGTTCACGTCGCCCACGGCGACCCCGGCGCCGTTGTAGTAGTACTGGTAGGCCAGGCCGTTTCTCGCCGCGGTCTCGGGCAACCGATTGGCGAAGGTGATACCCGTGCTTGACGAGGGCATGAGGGTGAAAAGCGGCTCGGACTCGCGAACTGCTTCGTCCTGTTCCGTTGAGCGGCATCCGCCCAGGGTCAGGGCGAGCAGAAGGAGGAGTGGAGGAGGATGACGCGGCCAATGCATGGGGCTCATAAGTGCCCTTCCTGTCGCTTGCCGATGCGGGGATGGTGGCCCTCACCTATAGTATATCGTGAACAGGCTGCGGCGAAGCCGCGGCTCCCGAGGGTCGCACGGGGTCCGTGGCGGTAGTCACTCGTCCGCATACTCCAGAAGGAGGGGATACCGTGCAAAGACCGATACCAGCCCGGCACAGATGGACATTCGCCTGCGTGGCAGCCGTTTTCATGGTTGGCAGCGCGACAAGTACGGCTCTGGCCCAACAGCGGCAACGTACCGAGGCGGAGGCGCGGGCCGCGGCCGAACGCAACCGGGCGGAACGAGCCAGGCAGGTGGCGGAAACCGGCCAGCCGGTCGCGCTGATCCACGACTACGTGGGGGCAACGGTCGGACCCGTCCCGGAAGCACTCGCGGTCGATTCGTTCTACCAGAAACACGTGGACGCGAACGGCATCCCGGTGCTGGCGTCGACCAAGGTGCCCGATATCGCGTTGCTGGTCGTCCGTGACATCGTCAACACGATGCTGGCGGCACGGCCGGACCTGCGCGCTTCGATGATTGCGAGGAACTGGCGCACCGGGATCATCGCCGAGGTCGAGATGACCATGGACATCCCGGAGTACGGGTCACGGAAGCGCCCCGGTGCGCCGCGCGACGAGCCCATCATGCAGGCGGACCGGGACTATCATGCCAATCGGTCGCGCGGCCTGGGCGGGAACCCGACGACCGGGGCCGAGGAGAACGTGCTTGGCTATCCCGGGACCCGGTACTTCGGGGAGCACATCTTCGTGCACGAGTTCGCCCACGCCATCCACCGCGCGGTCCGGGACGTCGACCCGGGAATGACGCAGGAGATCGCCGACGCGTACGACGCCGCGATGGCGGCGAACAGGTACCAGTACGAGGACGGCCGGAGGCACTACGCGACCACGAACGCGAACGAGTACTGGGCGGAAGGCGTCCAGTGGTGGTTCTTCTCCAACTACGGGGAGTGTTTTGCCGGGGATGTGCAGGTGGAATCGCCGGATGAGTTCGAGGCCTACGACCCTGTGCTCAGCGAGCTGATCGGCCGGGTCTTCGACACGCACCGCATACCCATGGACATCTTCCACGGGAAACGCATCCGACCCGTGACGTGTCCGGCGCAAACGGGCGGTTGAGAGGCGTGCGATGCGTTGTCTTCTCCTCCTCGCTGTCTCCACCGCCATCGGGTGTGGCGGTGACGCCGTAGAACCGGTTCCGGAAGAGCCCGCCACCTGCACTGCGCCGTTGTGCGACCGTGCGGCTCTGGATGCCTTCGGCGCCCACCCGTTCTACAAGAAGTACGTCGACGCGAACGGAATCCCCGTGATCAGCTCCGAGAATGTCGAAGACCGGGCACTGCTGGTCGCGAAAGAGATCGTGGAGCAGATGCTGGCCCATCGGGAGGACGTGCACGCGGCCATGGTGACACATGGGGCGTATGTCGGAATCATGTCGCGCGACGAGGTGACGACGGACATTCCCGAACACAGCCATCTCGCGAACGACCCCGATGTCGACTGGAACCAGCGTGCCCGGGGGCTGGGTGGCACCCCCGCGAACCCGATCACGACCGCCGGCGAGGAGAATCTCCTTTGCCTGGTTGCCGACCGCTACCGGGGGGAGAGCATCCTTGTTCACGAGTTTGCGCACGCCGTGCACCTCATTGGCATCGACATGGTCGAGCCCACGATCCACGACGAACTGCAGCAGCTGTACGAGGCCGCTTTGAGCGAAGGACTCTGGTCCGACACCTACGCCGCCGCCAATCGCTTGGAGTACTGGGCCGAGGGCGTCCAGTCGTGGTTTGATGTGAACCAGGATCCGCAGGCGGGCGTTCACAACCACGTGGACACGAGGGTCGAGTTGAAGGACTACGATCCGCCGCTCGCCGCGGTCGTCGAGCGATTCATGGGAGACGCGAGCTGGCGGCCGGAGTGTCCGGCCGGCTGAGAAGGCCTGGCGTGGGCGGTCAGGTCACTGTGAGCACTCCCGATCCCGTCGTGCCGTTCACGGGGACTTTGAAGATTGCCGTGACTCCGTCGGCGGCCTCGAACGACGTGATGACTTCGTCGCCGCGTTGCACGAGGTAGGTGCCCGCCGGGAGACCGGCCACACGCACGGTGTTGACGTGCACGGTGGGGTTCCGGCTCTCAAGTTCGAAGCGGAGTGACGAGAGATCTTCCTGGAGGAAAATCGGCTTGCCCGCGGCGAAGCGGTCGACGTCCGTCTCAAGGTGGAGGCGCGCGCCCGCCAGCATCGCGTGGAAGCGTCGGCGGAGGCCGTCCCGCGGGACTACTTCGAAGCCGCCTTCCGCATCCCGCCAGTCGCCGCCGAAGCAGAACCGGCCGAAGACAGGGTCGTCGGCGATCACCGTGCGGGCGCAGCGGAGCCCCCCGCAGAAGCCCAGGTCGATCTCACAGGAGTAGTACCACGACCCGCGTGAATGCGGCTGGTCGAGCCAGGTCTCCCCGTATGGGGCGGGCTCGAAGCCACCGCCGGCGCCGCCGTCGCTCTCGGGGCCGGGATACCAGTAGCCGTAGTCGGATTCGGGGGTGCCGGTGTTCATCAGGGCCCAGGCGCTCAGGAAAGAGGCGTACCCGAGCCGCAGGTACGGCCACGGGTCCTCCGCGTGGTGCAGGGCGTAATCGAGGACGCTCCAGCCCCCCATCTGGGACATGTAGCTGAGCGTGTAGGAATTCCCGTCCGACCCGCGGATGTCGCTCCCGAGGAGGTAGTAGGCGTTCGCCAGCCAGCCGCGACAGAAGACGTTGGCGGCCATCTGGGTCTCCATGAACGCTTGCGCGGCCTCGAGTGGGATGCGCGTTGACGCGGGGTAGTCGACCCATCCCACGCGCACCTCACGCGGCTCATCGGACCCCCCCGGGTCGGCGACCCGCAGGGCGTACTTCGCCAGCGCATGCGTCCCCTCGAAGCCCGTGGTGTCGAAGGCGTATTCCGAGCGGAAGAGGTCGGGGCGGTCGTTGACGAAGGTTCGTACCTTGCGCTCCCAGTGCGGGCGCAGGCGCTCGGCCTCGTCGCGCATCCCTTCGGTGTACAGCGCGTCGATGACGTCCTCTACGACCAGCCCGTTCATCAGGCCGGTCTGGTACGCCGACCAGCGCTCGATCTCCCAGGGGATGGTGAACAGGGCCAGCGCGGTCCCGTACGCGCGCATCAAATATTGTTGCGCGGTCAGTGCCGTGCGCATGTAGGGGTGGTTCCTCGCTACCCGGTACATGCTCAGGTACATGAGCGTGATGTGGGGATAGTCGTAGATCCGCCACAGGTGCTGCCTGCCCGTACGCCCGGGGTCGTCGCTTTCCCGGTTGGTCTTCCAGTCGGGGATACCATAGATGCCGTAGGAGAAGGTTTCCTCGGTGGTCCGCTGCAGCCCGCCCCAAACGAAGTTCTCGATGTAGTAGTCGAGGGTCTCGACCTCTTCCTGGACGGGGGACTCCGCGTTCTTGGAGGCGAGGAAGGCCGGCTTGCTCAGGCCGGGGTCATCGCAGGTGACCTCGTAGATCCGCCAGCCGACGATCCGGTCGTAGTTGTCGGGCCCGAGTATGACGTGCGTGTCCATGGCCCACTCGGCGAGGAGCCCGTCGTACCAGAGCGAGGGGTCGCGGTGCTGGTGGGCGGCGATGAAGGCGGCCCGCTTGTCGATGAGGGTCTCCAGGGGCTCGGTGGCGAAGAACTCCAGGTGCATGTGCCGGTCGTCGCCGAATCGAAGCGTGAGACGGTTCTCGCCGAGCCTGGAGAAGCTCACCTCGTAGATTTCCGTGTCGCCGTTCTTGCCCGTGCGGCGGAGGTTGGTCGCATCGGGATACTCCGCGTCCACCCCGTGGATCGGTTCTCCCGAGCGCAGCGCGAATCGGGCCGGGAGGTCGGTGGGCACGGTCATGCCGGGCACCACGTGGACATCGACCAGGCCCTGCGCGACCAGGATGTCCCGGGCGTGATCGTAGTCGTCCGCCCAGCGCGCGGTGAACGAGTAGGACTGCTCCTCGCCGGGTGCGAGCACCAGGCTCGTGTTGGGCTGCCGCCAGTTACATCCGCGCGCCGCGGCCTCGGCGCCCGCCGCCGCGGAGTGGATGAACACCCGGTAGCCGTCCTGCGCCTCCCAGTATTCGAGGCTGGTGTGCCCGTCGGGGGTGATCATGAGGTAGGGGCCCACGCTGTTGCCGCGTGTCCACACGAGATACGAACCGTGCCCCGCGACAAGGCTGTGCTTGAGGACGGGGGGTGACGGGCTCTCCTCGCCTCTTGTCGGGCGGTTGCGGTTGATGGGGAGGGGGATCGCGAGGTCTCCGATCTCGATGGGACGATCGGTTGGGTTCCGGACCCGGATGGACCAGACGATCGAGCGCTCGACTACCTTGAAGCGAACCTCCAGTTCCGGTGCGTCCGAGCCGGACGGACCGGAGACCCTGACGAGCTGCTCCGTGCCGTCCGCGCTCGCGGTAGCGCTGCGGCGGGCGTCCGCCCCGCCGGTCTCGAATCCCTGCCACTCGCCGTCACCGTGTCGATAGCGGAGGACGATGTCCCCGAGACGGGACCCGGGGGTTACGTACTCGGTGTCGACGGTATCGTCCGCGTACCGCAGGCTGGTGATTGCTCCGTCCTCAAAGGCCACTTCGAACTCGGAGGCCTGGGCGGGCGAGGCCGCATCGTCACGTGCCTGCGCATTCGCCCCCTTCGGCGTTCCCAGTGTCGTGCCAAGTGCGACCAGGCCGGCGGTCTCCAGGAACTGGCGTCGGCTCGGGCCTGTGATATCTCTGCTGCTCATGGGATCGTCTCCCGGGCGCCCCAGATGTCGCCCACGGTGAAGCCGTCCGGGAATGGGTCGTCCGGATCGACCACGTACTGTGCAAACCCGGTGATCCATGCGTGACCACTTATGGTCGGAACGACGGCACGGTACGGCCCGACCTGTGTCTCCCTCACCAGGCGACCGGTGAAGATGGTCCCCAGAATGCCTTCGTGGTGAAAGTCCTCGCCGAGTGCGAGCTGTCCTTTCGCGTGAAGCGCGGCCATCTTCGCACACGTCCCGGTTCCACAGGGTGAGCGGTCCAGGACGCCCGTCCAGGAGTCGGGCCGATCCCAGTCCAAGGTGCCCGTGGAGACGATCGCCGCGTTCTTGAGCGTCGCGTCCGGTCGGCTCGGTGGCCCCGAGACAACCCCGATCGTGACCCCGGCGATCTCGGGATTCTCCGGATGCGCCACGGGGAGCTGCTCGCGTGCGGTCGCCTTGATCATCTCACCGACACGGGTGATCTCGTCGGCGCGCTCCGGTACGAGTTCGAGCCCGAGGGGCTCCGCATCGGCGATCACATAGAACATGCCGCCCCACGCGACATCGACGGTCACGCGGCCCAGGGTCGGCACCTCGATCGTGGCATCGGTGTGCACCGCAAAGGCGGGCACGTTCTCGAACGTGACCTGCTTGACCTTGCCCGCGGCCACCTCCGCCTGAACCTGGATCAGCCCGGCTGGCGTCTCCAGCACGAGTGAGGTCCGGGGCTCCTCCGCCCTCACCATGCCGGTCTCGATGAGCGCGGTCACGACGCAGATCGTGTTGGTGCCCGACATCGGGGGGTACTCGGTCTGTTCCATGATGACGAACCCGGCATCCGCCGCCGGACGCGTTGGCGGCAGGATCAGATTGCAGTTCGCCGCCGGGTATCCGCGCGGCTCGCGAAGCATGCGCTTGCGGATGTGGTCCCGGCGGGTCTGCAGATACTGCATCTTCTCGAACATGCTGGCGCCGGGGACGTCGAGCACGCCCCCGACGATGACCCGCCCCGGCTCTCCGTCGGCGTGGAGATCGACCGCCTGGATCATCCGCGTCAGGTGCATGAGGTCACCGGTTGAGGCCCAGCAGTCCGGTGCGGGCCTGAGTCAGGTAGCGGCTCGGTGCTCCAATTCCCTCCAGTCGCCGGAGTTCGCGACGGGCGTCGGTGACCCGACCGTCCTCTGCATTCAGCCGCACCAACGCCACGCCTGACGCATAGTTGAACCGGAAGATTTCCACCGCTCGCTCGTGATGCGTGAGCGCCGCGGCCAGGTCGCCGTCTCGTTCGGCGAGAATGCCGGCATGCGTGTGCACCCGAGACGCAGTGGACTCGTTGAATCCTCCCCGTGGGACGAAGTCGCCGTCCCTCACAACGAACTCGACCGGGTCCGGCTCCGTGATCATCGCCATCCCGCGCCCGACGAGCGTCCGGGAGGTTTCTGCGTCCGGAGTGTGGAGCAGCTCGCTGAGCTTGACGATCGCCCGCAGTCGTGACCCGTCCTCTTCAAGAACTCGCTCGAGCAACAACCGTGCGGTTGCGGTGTCGCCGTCGTGCGCGGCGAAGTCCGATTCGACTTCCAGCACGCGCGCCCCGCCCGGTTCCAGCAGTTTGGCGGTCGCAAGGTCTTCCCGGCCTGGTGGGGCTCTTCCCGTACGCAGCTGCAGCAGCGCCAACTCCGCCCACGCCGAAGGATTCCGGCGGTTGATGTTCTCGAGGCTTTGCCGGAAGGCCGCCTCAGCTCCCTCGTAGTCCTCCCTGAGCATCCTCCCACGTGCTCTCAGGATCCAGGGGTCGGCCGTCCCGGCATACGGACTGGGCGACCCTTGGAGGCGCAGCGCGGAGTCCAGCGCCAGCTCCATACTGTCGAGCCTGCCGGCGGTGAGATAGACATCGGCCAGTCTGAGCTGAAGCTCCGCGGACTCCGGATGCCGCTGTGCGGCGGTATGCAGAAGCGCTATGGCGCGCTCGTGATCGCGCTCCTCCAAAACGACATCCTCGGCGAGCCCGGTGTACCCGACAATGGCGTCCGGGAAGGTGGCGATGGAGAGGTCGTGGAGGCGCTTGGCCTCCGCGTAGTCACCCTGAAGCCGGTGTGTGCGCGCGAGCAGGTCGAGGAATTCCGGGTGGTCGCCGTACTGATCCAGTGCCTCCAGCATGGCTGCGGCCGCCTCGGCGACATTTCCTCCTCGGAGCAGCGTGTTCCCCCTCTGCCGGTACGCCCGGAGCTCGACGTCCCGGTAGCTGTCCCGCTCGTTCACCCGATCGAGGAGCTCGAAGAGCGCCGGGTCCCTGTCGGCGAGTTGGGCTCGGGTGTGCTTCGAGGTTCCTCGCTGATCTATGAACTTAACCTCCGAGATGAAAGCCTCGGCCGCCTGGGCGAAGTACTCCATCTCGTTGAAGTCGGCGTAGTAGTCCAGGGTGCGCCGTTCCGCCTTGGCGGTCTGGAAGAGGCGGGCGACCTCTTCCCGCAGATCCTCCGGGAACATGCCGTGCACCTGATGCGTGAACTCGTGTGTGACGACATTCCAGCGCTGGTAGCGCACATCCCGCACCCATTCCTCTCCGCCGACGGCGTGAAAGCCGCCCTGCCCCTTGACATCGTCCCACAGACGCAGATCGAAGGTGCGCGTGCCCTTGCTGCGTTCCTTGTGGGGCGACTGCCAAAGCAGCTTGTGAAACGGCAGCAGATGGAAGCTGGCGCCGGCCAGCGCGAGTGCGGGCAGGTAGTTGCTGAAGGGAGCCACTGACAGGCGGACGATCCTCTGGAGCTCGTCGTCGAGCCGCTCGTAGTCCGGAAACACCTCTCGGAGACCCGGAGGCTCGGGGGCGTCGCGCTGCTCGAAGACCGCGCGCATTTCGTCCAGTCCGACGAGCACCCGATCCTGCATTCTGCGGAGCGCATAGCTGACGCCGTAGTGTGCGAGACCGTACCCGGGGTGATCGGAGAGGATGCGTTGAAACCAGCCCAGGGCGGTCTCGAACTCTCCCAGGTGGTAGTGGGCTGTGCCAATGCCCATGAGCGCGATCACGTTGCCGGGGTCCACGGCGAGGGCCTCGTGGAAGGGTCCCGGCGCCTCCCGGTATCGGCGGGCCAGCAGGTGGTTGTCTCCGAGGGTCAGAAGTTCGCCGACGCGACCATCGAACGCGCCAGGGTCTGCCGGTACCGAGTCGTAGCCGAAGAGGGATCCTCCGTTCCCCAGATACGAGTGCGCACTTTGGGAGAACGGGTCGAGTTCGATGGCGAGTTGGGCGTGCCGATACGCGTCCTCCAGCGCGCCGTCGCTACGGAGGACCGAGGCCAACGCGGCATGCGCGTCGGCAGACAGCGAATCGGCCGCGACCGCGTCGCGCACGGCCGCCTTCCACGCGGAGATGGCCTGCGCCTCACGGTGGATGCGTGAAGCCAGCAGATGGGCCGGCGCAAGGTCGGGATCCAGGTCTAGCGCTTGATCCAGAAGCTCCTGCGCGTCGGCATGCTGGTCCGTCCAGAACGCGATCTCGGCCAGACCCAGCCTTGCCGGCGCGGAGCCCGGGTCGGTCTGCAGGAGTTCCCGGTAGACCGTGTCCGCGGCCAGGTCCATCCTGTCGAGAGCGTGCCGGCCCTCAAGCAGTCGGACCTCGGGGCTCTCGGGCGCCAACTCGGCGGCACGTGAGAGGGTCAGCTCTGCGTCGGCAAACCGATACTGGCGGCGACGGAGGATCGCCTGCGTGAGCAGGGCATCCAGGTGGTCCGGCTCCTCACCAAGCAGCTGGTCCAGGATCGAATCGGCTTCCTCGTAGCGACCGGCCTGCATGCGCAGCGCCGCAATTCGGCAACGAAGATCCTGAGCCGCCGACTGCTCCTCGAGCCGATGTCCTGTCGCGACGACCGCGGAATCCAACTGGGCGACCGTCGTGACCGGCTGGACACACCCGGCATCCTGTGCCGCAATGGCGAGCGTGACTGCCGCTATGATGTTCATCCGTCACCTCTCAGGGCTTACCCGGGCGTGACACGGTCCAGCACGAGGACCGTCGCTTCTTCGCCCAGCGGCACCACGTAGGCGCCACGCTCCAGGTCGTATGAGCCGGTCGGCGCGATCCGCCCGACGCCTTCCGGTGCCGCCGGCTGCTCGACGCGCAGGCGTGCGTTGCGAACTGCCGCCGTCCCCTGCGAGAGCGTCACCCGGACCCCCTCTCCAGACAGCTCGACGGCCTCGAACGTGCCCGCGTCGAGCGTAAGCCACAGACCAAGCGGCTCCAGGTACACGCGAGAGCGCGCCGCATCGAGCGGGGTCACGCGAACCGCGCCGTCGGCTGCATCGCCGTCGGCTTCGCTCAGGTTGCCTCCGAAGGAGATCCAGCCGAACTCCGGGTCGTTCACGACATACGTGCCCGTGTTGACCGCGTGCCCGAAAAACCCGGGCCCATAGTCGCCGGAGTACCCGTCGATCCGAAGCGTGGAAGGGTAGGCATGGAACGCGCTGGGGCCGAAGCCCTCCTCCGTGACGTTCGCGATGCCGCCCATCAGGCCTCCGTACCCGACGCGCAGGAGGTACAGGTCTTCCGGGTGGTCGCGGTACTCCGAGAGTACGGGAATCGTGTTCAGCGCCGAGCCGTAGTGGTGGAGCTGGCGTTCGACCCTGCGGAGCTTGCCCGCGTACATGAAGTCCCAGTACCTGCGGGCGCTCCCGTTGTACCCCCAGTGCGGCACCGTCGGCGTGTAGGCAAGGATGGCGTTCAGGGTCACCATCGCCTTCTCGTCGTAGCCGAAATACTTGCACCAGGCGTAGACCTCTTCCTGCCCGGTCGAGTCCCACGGCATCTCGCTGCCGTAGGGGTAGCCGAGTTCGCGCCACACCTCCGCCCGCGCCCGCATCGTCTCTTCAAGCGCCGCGGCTTGCTCCACCCAGCCCTCGCGCTGCAGGTCGAGCAGAATGAGAAGGAAGACCGTCCCCTCCATCTGGCCGAACTGCGCGTAGCGCGGAGCGTGCTCGGCCATCGCCTGCCCGGTCCGCCAGGCGCGATCGAGGTACCAGTCCCAGGGGTGATTGGTGACCAGACCTTCCTGGTTGCGGGTCAGGCGGTACAGGACCCAGTGCAGCGCGGCGACGTGGGGATAGTCGTATGAGCGCACGACCGTCATGGCGTGCTCGCGGTCCCAGCTCGACCAGCCGCCGTAGCGGACGTCCTCGCTGTATGTGCCCTCGGGCATCTCGTCCGGCTGATAGTAGAACATGCTCTTGCGAACCCCGTAGGCGAGTTCGCCCTCGGCGTACTGGAGCCCGCCCCACACCACGCCGTCCACGAAGCGCTGCATCTTGGCGAGTTCGTCGGGGTCGGGCTGCACCAGCTGCTTCATGATCGCGGCCAGCCACGAGCCGGATCCTCCCTCGTCGCCGAGTCCGGCGATCCAGGCCCTGTTGTCCTCGGTGACCTGGCTGCGCTCGTCGTAGTCGTAGCTGATTACCGACGGACTTCGTCCGAAGGGATCGTCAGGCTTTTCGAACCACTGCTCGGAAGTGAGGAAGCGGCCCAGGTCGGCGACCACGGCAGCAGCCGGCTTGATGACCTTGTAGTGGACGGTTTGCTCCAGCCCGTCCTCGTACGTCACGGTGAGGCGCGCGCGTCCCCACGACCGTCCGCGCACGTCGTGGGCGCGCCAGCCGGATTCCGTCATCTCGGCGGGTGCAATGGTCAGTGCCCCGGCCGGCTCCACCGCGAGGGTCCGTACACCGGCCGTGTGCTTGAGGAAGAGCCGGGCCTCGATGTCCATCGGCAACACGTAGCCGGGCACTCCCACGGCGACCGGCTGGCCGTTTGCAAGCAGAGTCGACTCGATCGCACGTAACTCATCGGCAAGGAGGAACTCCACGCCGTAAGAACGGCTTTCGCCCGGGGCCAGCGTGGCCGAGGTCGGCGGATTCCACGGATCGGCCGCACTCCACTCGTCCTCGACGTAGGCAAGACTGTGCGCCATCCACTCGTAGAACCCTTCGAACGTAATTCCTCGCGGGGTCGGGTCGCTGAGCAGCGGGTTGTACGCTTCGAAGGGTGTGCGCCCCAGCGGCACCACGACCAGGACGGGGCCCTCACCGCTTAGGCGCGTGACCTGCAGATGCCCGGCGTCCCGTCCGATGTAGGGGTCGAAGAACGACGACACCGCGTGCGCCTCGTCGAGTGATCGATCCGACAGGATGTTGTTGAACACCATGGGGATACCGAGCGCCCCGATCTCTATGGGCGTACTTGTCGGGTTATGCAGTTCGAAGCGGAGCGCCAGCTGCCCGCCCGTGGACTCCCAGTAGCGACGGACCCGGAGGGGGATGTCGGTGGGGAGCGTGGGGGCAAGGTCGGCGGCAGCGAGCACGGGTGCCCGGGCGGAGAGCACTTCGACGGGGCGACGGGCTTCGGCGGTCGAGTAGTGCCTCCACCCGTCCGACGCCTCCCAGCGCAACCGTAGCGTCAGGTCGCCCAGGTGGAAGTACCCGTCACCCGCGCGGCGCTCCAGCCAGTCGGCCGGCGTGAAGTCGAACCCGCCATGGTCCTCGGGCTGGAGCGCGGCCAAGGTCTGCGAGGCGCGAACGAGTTCCACGCGCAACGGGCCCACCTCCAGGCTGTGCACTCCCCGATCGAGCCCGAGCGTGGGAATGGTATCCGCGGCGCGGTCGGGCTCTTGGGCAGATGCGTCTTGCGGCGCGGCTCCCGTGGATAGCGCGAGCAGCAGGACTCCCGCCGAATGGCACAGGCGCCACATGTCAGCGGCCAGTGGCAAGGCCCCGGGTCGCGCCGAAGTGCGCCGTCCATGCGGCATGCATCGCCGCTCGAATGCAACTGGAGTCTCTGGCATGGGCTGGCCTCCCGTCAGGTCATTCCCTGCTTGACAACATGGGGCACGGGATCGGAACACACTAGCGTCCTCCCGGTTTGGCGGTGCGCAAACTCGACAGCCATTCGGCGGCGTCCGCCAGGCCGCCGAAGGTGAACAGGTGAATGTCGACGGGAAGCGCGTTCTTGCGGGCGGCCAGGTGCGTGGCCAGCGTCAGCGTAATGGGGTCGGCGACCATCTGCCCGCCAACCGTGCGACGCCGGGCTTGCGCTTCAGCGCCCGCGCGGACGCCCCGACGCCGCACTCGCTGCAACCGCAATTGTCGCGCAGCCAGAGGTAGGGAAGATCGGTCGTTTCGCGACCGCTCCAGACTGCGGCCAGGGCGTCGGCATTCTGCGCGATGCTGCTGATCGAGTGATGCATGGTCGATCCCCTCAGGTCCGTTGCGACCGGCCTGGAGCATGCGTTGCCGCTGTGGCTGCGGGCATCGGTGCGTTGAGCCTCAGGCGCAGCGCACGCGAAACGCTACCGAGTATCAGGCGCGCTCATCCTGCGCGTGTCAAGCACCGGGCACCGGCCCGTTCAGGCGTCCCGCCCTTGACATGGCTCTCTGCTTCGACACACGCTGCGTGGCCAGGAGCCCTCATTTGCGATAGGGACAAGCATGGACGACATGGCAAAGCCGAGCGGTCCCACGGTCAGCTTCACCAGCATGGCGGACGGCACCCGCGAGGACTACGAACTGCTCGATCACCTCGAGGAGGAGTTCGCCGCCGGCACCGCCGATCGGGTGTTGGCGCATCTCCGCGAGCTGTCCGGCTCGATGGGCGGCTACAAGGTCGATCGGCTGGAGCATTCTCTGCAGACCGCGACCCGCGCCTATCGCGACGACGCGGAAGAGGAGATAGTGGTGGCGGCGCTCCTGCACGACATCGACGACCTGCTGGCCCCGCACAGCCACGGCGAGCTGGCTGCGCTGGTGCTGCGCCCCTACGTGACCGAGCGAACGTACTGGATCGTCCGGCACCACGGCCTGTTCCAGTACTACTACTACGGCCACCACGTCGGTGGCGACCGCAACGCGCGCGACAAGTACCGCGATCATCCCTGGTATCAGGACGCCGTCGACTTCTGTCACCGCTGGGACCAGTGCGCATTCGATCCCGACTACGAGTCGCTGCCGCTGGAGTTCTTCGAGCCGTTGGTGCGCCGGGTGTTCGCGCGCGAACCGTTCAGCCTGGTGCCGCGGGGGGGTTCATGACCGCCTACCCAACCAGCTCTTCGAACGCCTCCGGCGGCAGGTCGGCGAGCGACGCCACCACCAGGTCGGCCGCTCCCACGTTGCCGCTTCCGACTCCCACGCTCCGCATGCCGGCCCGGCAAGCCGCCTCGATCCCCGCCTCCGCGTCCTCAACTACGACACAGCGCTCCGGCGTCGCACCCAGCCGGCTCGCGGCCACCAGGAACACCTCCGGGTCCGGCTTTCCGGCACGCACATCCTCGGCGCTGACGAGGGTCTCGATGAGCCCCTGGAACGCGAGCGCCTCGTGCATGACCTCGACGTTGAGACGAGGGGCGGAGGACCCGATCGCCTGGCGCCATCCCGCCGAGTGGAGCGAGCGCACCCACTCGGCGGCCCCGGGGAGCGGCGCGATGCCCTCGGCGGCCACGTAGCTTCGATACGCCACCTCCTTGGCGTCTCCGACGCGCTGGATCCGCGCCGCGTCGGCTGAGCGCCCGAGCCACCCGCGCAGGATCTCTTCGTTGCGCTGCCCGAAGGTGGCGAAGAATTCGTCCCGGGTGACCGTCACTCCCTCGGATTCCAAGACCGCCTGCCAGGAGCGCCAGTGATACTCGCTGGAGTCGGCGAGCGTGCCATCGAGGTCCCAGAGGACGGCGCGGGGCCGCGAGCCTTCACCCCTGCCCATAATACGCGTCCCTCCCGTGCTTGCGGAGGAAGTGCTTGTCGACGAGGTGAGCCGCGGGGCGAGGGGCGTCGGGCGCAAGGGCGAGGATCGTGCACTCCATGCGCGCGAGCATTTCCAGCATCGCGGATCGCGCCACGGCCTCGTGGGCGTCGGCACCCCAGGTGAATGGTCCGTGATTTGCAACAAGCACCGCGGCCACCTCTTCGGACGAGATGTTGCCGTCGGTGAACGTCTCGATGATGACGAGCCCGGTGTTGCGCTCGTATTCGTTCTCCACCTCGTCCCGCGCAAGCGCGCGCGTCACGGGGACGTCTCCCCGGAAGCAGTCGGCGTGGGTCGTCCCCATGCAGCGCACGGGGACGCTCGCCTGCGCGAGTGCGGTCGCGAACTCCGAGTGCGTATGGGCAACGCCTCCGCACGGGAACGCCCGGTAGAGTTCGAGGTGCGTCGGGGTGTCGGAGGACGGCCGCAGATCGCCCTCGACCACACCTCCCGTCTCGAGGGAGACCAACACCATGTGGTCCGGCGTCAGCTCGGCGTACGGCACGCCGCTCGGCTTGATCGCGAAGTGGCCCGCGTCGCGGTCGGCGCCCGACACGTTGCCGAAGGTTCCCGTGACGAGGCCGCTCGACGCGAGTTCCAGGTTGGCCGCGCAGACGGACTCCTGAAGGTCCACTGGACTCATGACCGCTGTCCTCCGCGACGCCACGATGTCGCGCGGGTGGGAACGTGACCAGAGCACCGCATCCATGGCTTCATGACACGCCGTCTCCCGCGACACGCTCGCGGAGCACGAGGAGCCGCTTCATCAGGGAAGGGAAGTCGGCCCGGGCGGTCGAGACGGCACCGAAGGCGTCATGCAGTTCGCGATACATGGCGAAGAGTTCGTCGTAGACGGCGCCGGCCATGGGGTCCGGGTCGAAACGCTCATCCCGCAGAAACGTCATCCGCTCCTGGGCCTCCTCGAAGCTCGCATACCCGCAGGCTCCATCCCCCGCCGCGACCGCTGCCGAGATCGCGGCGCCCAGCGCAGGGGTCTGGGGCGAGCCGGCGAGGAGCATGGGCCGCCCCAGCACATCGGCGTAGATCTGCATGAAGAGGTCGTTCTTTGCGGCGATCCCACCGCAACAGACGATCCGGTCGATGGGAACGCCGCAGTTGGCAAGGCGCTCGACGATCATGCGGGCACCGAAGGCGGTCGACTCGATGAGCGCGCGGTACACCTCCGCCCGTCCCGTGCGCAGCGTCTGCCCCAGGATGAGCCCCGTCAGGCGGGGGTCGACCAGCACCGTGCGGTTCCCGTTGTTCCAGTCCAGGGCGAGGAGTCCGGACTCGCCGGGGCGAAGGCGTGCCGCCTCGTCGGAGAGCCTGCCGTGAAGGCTGTCGTCGCCCTCGCATATTGAGTCGACCCACCAGTGGAGGAGGTCCCCGACGGCGGACTGGCCGGCCTCGATGCCGTAGTAGCCGGTCATGACCGAGCCGTCCACGATCCCGCAGATGCCCGGCACGTCGCCGAGCGGCTCGGAAGTGGGCGCGACGGTGATGTCGCACGTCGATGTCCCGATGATCTTCACCAGGGTGCCCGGCGCCACTCCCGCCCCCACAGCGCCGTAGTGGGCGTCGAATCCCCCCATGGCGATCGGGATCCCGACGGGGAGACGGAGCTCTTCGGCCCAGACCGGCGAGAGCGTGCCAGCAGGGAGGTGTGGAGGATGCGCCTCGTCGTAGAGACGGCCCCGCAGCTCGGCCAGCCGCGGATCGAGCCGCGCGAGGAAGTCCTTCGAGGGAAGGCCGCCCCAGGCACGCGAGTACATCGCCTTGTGCCCCGCCGCGCACACGCAACGAAAAATGTTGCGCGGGTCGGTCACCGAAGCGAGGACCGCCGGGATGAAGTCGGCGAGCTCCACCCAGGTCACTGCCGCCGCAAAGACATCGGGCGCCACATTCAGGCAGCGCCAGACCTTCGACCAGAACCACTCGGACGAATACGTCCCGCCGATGGGCGCCAGATACTCCGGGGCGTGCCGCCCGGCAACTTCGGTAATGGTCGCCGCCTCCTTGGCCGCGGTGTGGTCCTTCCACAGCCAGGCGTGGGCGGCGGGGTTCCCGCTCCACCGCGGGCCGAGCGCGAGGGGACGGCAATTGGCGTCCAGGGGGAGCGGCGTGGAGCCCGTCGTGTCGACGCCGATCCCGACCACCCGGTCCCGCGCAAAGCCCTCCTCTCCCACGGCTTCGTCCAGAGCCCCCAGCGTCGCCGCCCGGAGCCCGTCCACGTAGTCGCCCGGGTTCTGTCGCGCGAGGTGCGGGTCTCTGGCGTCCACGATGACCCCTCGCTCCCCCGACGGGTAGTCGAACACATGGGTTCCCACGGTGCGGCCGTCCGTGCAGTCGACCACGACCGCCCGCACCGAGTTCGTGCCGTAGTCGAGTCCCAGGGTGTAGGCCCGCTCCACGTCTTCCTCAGCCGCGGAAGTACAGGTAGGCCAGGAGGATCATGAGCAGGACCAGGGCGGATCCAAGCACGTCCCGGCGGTCCCAGCTCCTCCGCGAGTCCGCCCGGTGCCTGTCGGTCACCGTGGCGTAGGTCAGCCCCGAGATCCGGCCGTATGCCGGCGGTTCGGTCAGGTAGCTCACCCCGATCATGACCACCACCGAGACGACGAAGATGAAGAGGCTGTAGTACTGGAAGTAGACGTTGTTGACGATCCACAGGAACGAGCCGGGATCGTAGCCGGCCTCGAAGCCCGCCATCCCCATGGACACCGGCGTGTCGACGGCCAGCCGGAACGCCCCCAGCACGAAGCCGACGACGAGCGCGGCCAGACATCCCTTCGCGTTCAGCCGCTTCATGAACAGGCCGAGGAAAAAGACCGTGAAGATCGGAGGAGCCAGGTAGCCCTGTACGCCCTGCAGGTATTGGTAGAGGCCGCGTGAGCCCTGAATCACCGGAATCCAGAGGAGGCCGATGACGACCATCGTCGTTGTGGCCACGCGGCCCACCCACACCAGGCGCTGCTTCGAGGCTTTCGGCCTCCACTTCTGGTAGAGGTCCATCGTGAAGAGTGTGGACGAGGCGTTGAACACCCCCGCCAGCGAGCTCATCAGCGCCGCAAGAAGGCCCGCGACGACCAGGCCGCGCACCCCCACCGGGAGGATGCTCATGACGAGGAGCGGGAAGGCCCCCTGTGCTGCCCCCGGGATCACGTTCCCGTCCGTATCGACTATCTGGCTCAGCGCGCCGTAGTCGCCCGTCTGGGCGAGCGCGAGCGCGATCATCCCCGGGATGATGAAGATGAAGACCGGCAGCAGCTTGAGCAGTCCGGCGAAGATGCTGCCGCGGCGGGCCTCGGTCTCGTTCCGGGCCCCCAGGGCGCGCTGCACGATGTACTGGTCGGTGCACCAGTACCACAGCCCGATGATCGGCGCGCAGAGGAGCATGCCCGGCCACGGGAAGTTGCCGTTGAAGTACCACGCGATCCGGTCCGGCTCCAGCACCGGCGCCCAGGTGCCGTCCATGCCGTCCGGGATGATCGGCTTCCACAGGTTGAAGAGATCCGGATCGAGCGCGGCCCTGAGTCCCCCCCAGCCACCGAGGTGGGACAGCCCGAACCACGTGAGTAGCCCCGAGCCCACGATCAGAACCAGCGTCTGCAGCGCCTCGGTGTACGCCACCGCGCGCATGCCTCCGGCGACCGTGTACATGCCGGTGAGCACGATCACGACCAGGGAGCCGACCCAGAAGCTGTTAAGCTGCCAGGGCCCGAGCTGGAGCTGCACGTCGGGCAGCAGCGTCGCGAAGACGATCCCGCCGGCGAAGATCCCCACCGCGATCTTGGTGAGCACGTAGCTCACGAGTGAGATGAGCGAAAGCACCCAGCGCGCGGCGGGCGAGAAGCGCCGCTCCAGAAACTCGGGCATCGTGTAGACGCGCGAGCGCATGAAGAAGGGGACGAATACCCAGGCCAGGATGAGCAGGCACCACGCGTGCAACTCGTAGTGCGCGAGGGCCACGCCGTCTGTCGCGCCTGATCCGGCCAGACCCACCAGGTGCTCGGAGCCGATGTTCGAGGCGAAGATCGAGGCGCCGACGATGAACCAGCCGAGGTTGCGATCGGCGAGGAAGTAGTCGTCGGGCGTGCCCTTGCGCTTCCTGAACACCCAGACGGCGAGCCCCGCCACCACACCCAGGTACGCGAGGATGATCAGCCAGTCGAGAGTGGCCATGAGATCCCTTTCGCCTGTGTCAGCCCGTCACGCCGAAGGTGAGGACGGTGCGTGTGCTGTATTCCTCTCCGGGACGGAGGATGGTTGACGGGAAGGTCGGCTGGTTGGGCGAATCCGGATAGTGCTGCGTCTCGAGGCAGAAGCCGCTCCTGTGCGCGTACACCCGGCCGCTCTTGCCGGCGATCGTGCCGTCGAGGAAGTTCCCGGAGTAGAACTGGATCCCCGGTTCCTCCGTGTGGATCTCCAGCGTGCGGCCGGTCACCGGTTCGAACACGAACGCGGCGCGATGCAGACCCACGCCGATGTTTTCCGTTAACCCTGACGCAACGTCAGGGTCCGCGTCGAGCACGTAATTGTGGTCGTAGCCCAGGCCGTGCCGGAGCTGGGGATCGTCCTCTTCGATGCGTGCCCCGATGGCCATCGACGTGCGGAAGTCGAAGGGCGTGCCCTCGACCGGCGCCAGCTCTCCCGTGGGGATCAGCGTCGAGTCCACGGGGGTGAATCGGCTCGCGTCGATCGTCAGCTCGTGGCCCAGGATGTTGTCGCTCGCGGCCCCGGCGAGGTTGAAGTAGCTGTGCTGCGTGAGGTTGACCGGCGTCGCGCGGTCGGTCGTCGCGTGGTAGTCGAAGATGAGTTCGTCCGCGTCGGTGAGCGTGTAGGTCACGCGCACGTCCAGCGTCCCGGGATAGCCTTCCTCGCCGTCGGGGCTGGTGTAGGTGAACACGACGCCCACCGCGTCGTCGCCCTCGAACGCTGTCCCCGTCCAGACGACCTTGTCGAAGCCGATGTCGCCGCCGTGCAGGTGATTCGGCGCGTTGTTGGTCGCGAGGGCGAACGTCTCTCCGTCGAGCGTGAAACGCCCCCGTGCGATCCGGTTCCCGTACCGGCCGATGATCGAGCCGAAGTAGGGCGATCCGGCGTCGTAGGGCTCCAGCGAGTCGAAGCCCAGCACGATGTCGTCCCAGCGGCCGTCGCGGTCGGGCGTCTTGATTGAAAGGATGATCCCGCCGTAGGTGATGGCCCGCACCTCGATCCCGTTCGCGTTGGCCATCGTAAAGAGTTCGACGACCTCGCCCGCCGAGGTCGTGCCGAACGGGGCGCTGGTGATGCTTCGCGTCATGGGGAATTCGCTCGGTGCGCAGCCGACCGGCACGAGCAGGGGCAGTACGGAGGTGAGGCACCTCAAGGAAAGCCGGAAACGTGTACAGACCATGCGAGGCGCTCTCTTCCGGGGGCTGCGAGGCGCGGCTCTTCTGGCCGCTTCGACTCGGCCCCCACATACTAAGGGTCATCACTCCGCTTGGCGACAGGGGTTCGCATGAAGGACGAAGCGAGCAGACACGACATCAGCCGGCGAGAGATGCTGGGCACCATGGGCAAGGCGGCGGTGGCGACCGTCGTGCTTCCTCCCCTCGCGGACAACCTGTCCCCGGGAGCACCTGCCGAGGCGGTGAGTGCACCCCTCGCCGCGGTCGCCGGACCCGACCGCGTGACGGTGCTGCCGGGTGCAACCTACATCAACGGCTGGGCCGGGCACGGGGATCCTCCCTGGCTGCGGCGCATGCGTCGCGAGGCTCCGGACCCGGCCCCTTCGCCGGCGGAACCCGAGGTGGCCGTGACCTGGTCCGTGGAATCCGGGCCGGGCGATGTCACCTTCGCCGATGCGGCGGCCGTCGTCACCACCGCTTCCTTCTCGGCTCCCGGCGCGTACGTGCTGAAGCTGAACGCGCGCAGCGGCGAGGAAGAGGTCACGTCGTCGTTCCATGTGACGGTGGAAGAGCCGCCGCCGCCCGAGTACCTCGACGTAGTCCACACCAAGGGATACCGGATCGACAACCGGCTCTGGGGCGAGAAGGCCAGGGTGCTCATGGTCAACTGGATCCCCTGGTGCATCGATCAGATCAACCGCTCGGACCTGGAGCTGGGTCCGGGAGGCATGGACAACTTCGACGAGGCGGCCAGAGCCCTGGCCGGCGAGCCCCACGGCGGGCACAAGGGCTACGTCTTCTCGAACGCCTGGGTCCACCAGACGGTGGAGGCCATGTGCATCGCGCTCATGGTCGATCCCCAGGGCGATCCCGAGATTCTCGCCGCTCACGGAACGATGAGGGCGACGCTCGAGGACTGGATCCCCAGGATCCTGGCGGCGCGGGAACCCGACGGATACCTGCACACGGCGTTCACGCTGCGCGATCGCGACGACTGGGCCGAGCGCTGGACACCCGAGGGCAGACGCCATCACGAGGGGTATGTGGCCGGCTATTTCATCGAGTCGGCGATCAACCACTACGTCATGACCGAGGGACGGGACACCCGGCTGTACGACGCTGCGAAGCAGCTAGCGGACACCTGGTGCGAGCACATCGGCCCTCCGCCCAAACAGGAGTGGTTCGACGGCCATCAGGAGATGGAGCAGGCGCTGGTGCGCTTCGGCCGCTTCGTCAATGACGTTGAGGGAGAGGGTCGCGGAGACAGTTACGTGGAGCTCGCGAAGTTCCTCCTCGACTGTCGCGGCGGTGGGCGCGAGTACGACCAGAGCCACCTGCCGGCGGTGCAGCAGTACGAGGCCGTAGGGCACGCCGTGCGCGCCGTCTACAGCTACTCGGCCATGGCCGACGTGGCGCTCGAGACCGGGGACACCGACTACCTCAGCGCGGTGCGCTCGCTCTGGGACGGCATCGTCCACAGGAAGTACTACGTGACCGGAGGGGTGGGGAGCGGCGAGACGTCGGAGGGCTTCGGCCCGGAGTATTCCCTGAGGAACAACTCCTACTGCGAGTCCTGCTCGAGCTGCGGCGAGCTCTTCTTCCAGTCGAAGATGAACCGTCTCTACGGCGAAGCGAAGTACGCCGATCTCATCGAGGAGACGATGTACAACGCGCTCCTGGGGTCCACCGACCTCGAGGGGCGGCACTACTACTACGACAATCCCCTCGACGCCAACGTGCCGCGATACGCCTGGCACACCTGCCCGTGCTGCGTCGGCAACATCCCCAGAACGCTCCTCATGCTGCCCACCTGGATGTATGCGAAGGACGCGGGCGGGCTCTACGTGAACCTCTTCATCGGCAGTACGGTGACCGTGGAGGGTGTGGCGGGCACCGACGTTGAGATCGTTCAGGAGACCGAGTATCCGTGGGACGGGAAGGTGTCGATCACCGTCAACCCCGCAGCCGACAGATCCTTCAGCGTCCGGGTGCGGGTGCCCGACCGCGCGGTGAGCAGCCTTTACGAAGCGACGCCCGATGCGAACGGCATCACGTCCATCGCGGTGAACGGCACGGCCGTCGATCCGACGATCAGGAACGGGTATGCGGTGATCGAGCGAGCCTGGAAGACCGGGGACCGGATCGACCTGGTGCTTCCTCTGCGGGTGCAGCGCGTGCACGCCGACGAGAGGATCGAGGCGAACCGGGGCAGGGTGGCGCTGAAGTACGGCCCGCTGGTCTACAACATCGAGCAGGAAGATCAGGACATCCACCAGGCGTTGAGGCCGGGCTCCCGTCTGACCCCGAGGTGGCGGGAGGACTTTCTCGGAGGGGTGACGGTTATCGAGGGCACGTTCGCGCACGGTGCGCCCTTGCTGGCGATCCCGAACTACGCGCGGGACAATCGCGTGGACGGCACCTACGGGCCCCGGCGCCCCGAGCGGCTAGCGGACGGCTCGCGGCCGGAGCCGTTCCCGGCGACGTCGATTGTGTGGATCGAGGAGGGTTGAATAGACCGACGACGGGGCGAAGGCGTTCGTCACCAGGCGAGCCGTACGCCATGAAGATCGCCGCGATGAGGAGACCGACCACCCTATTGGGGGCGGCCACCCTGTTCAGCGCCCTCATCGCTTGCGGAACGGACGCCGACTTGGGCGGGCCGGAGCCGGATACAAGGCCGGCCCTCCAATACCAGATCCGTGACAGCGCCGGCATAAGAATCATCGAGAACGGCCGCCCCGCGGAGGGTTCTCGACTCGGTTGGGAGATCGGCGCTGAACCCGCCGTCTCCATCGGCTCGGTGGAGGCAAACGCCGACTTCCAACTGTTCCAGGTGGACGACGCACTCGAGCTCGGCGACGGGCGGCTGGTGGTTGCGAACGGCGGTTCGCACCAACTGCTCGTGTTCGACGAGGCCGGCAACTATCTGACGGCCTGGGGACAGAAGGGTGACGGGCCTGGCGATCTTGGCGGTGTGTGGGGCGGAAACGCGTTTGGATTCAGACTCTTCTGGGCGGAGCCATGGCCGGGTGACTCCATCGCGGTTTGTCACGGAACCTATTCGCTGGGGCTGGAGCTGCTCTCCGTCTTCGACTCGAATGGCAAGCATGGGCGTCAGGTCAATCTCGGGCGGGCCGGCTCGCGCACGGTGTGCCGCGACGTGCTGCCGGACGGAACGATCCTCGCCAGCCGCTCACCGGAGTGGTCGGGGTATCCGCCTACCGGCATCGACCGTCCGGAGATCGACTTCTTCCTCCTGGAGGGGGATGGCTCGCTCCGAGCCGAGCTCGGCACCCATCCCGGTGCCGTGGAGTTCCAATACAACGACGAAGTGGGCTTCCCCCCGTTCAACTTCTGGATGCACGATCCGCCGTTTCAGCAATCCATCGTCTGGGGTGCGTGGGACGGGCTGGCCATTGTCAGCAACACGGACCGCTACGAGATCAGGGCGTATGGTGCCGACGGCACCCTTGCCCGTATCGTGCGGCGGGATCACCAGGTGCGGACCCCGGCCGAGGCCGACCTCGAACGGTTCAAGGCCGGCCGCCTGGACGGGATCACGGACGCCGACTTCAGGCAAAGGATGACCCCGGTCCTCGACGCGCTGCCGCTCCCGTCGTCTTTTCCCGCCTTTTTGCCCATCGAGATGGACGTGCTCGGCATCCAGGTCGATGCGCTCGACTACCTCTGGGTCCGGGAATACAGGCTGCCGGGTGAAGAAGACGATCCCCCGCTCTGGACCGTCTTCGACCCCGACGGGATCGTGCAGGGCTTCATCGAAACACCCGCCGGTCTGGTCATCTACGAGATCGGCGAAGACTACATCCTCGGCAAGGTGCTCGATGAGCTGCGGGTGGAGTACGTGCAACTCTGGCCGCTCGACCGGTCCGGCTGATTGGCGGCGGCCAATTGGCTGACGTAGCTAGTCCCGCCTTCCATCCCCCCACCGCAGCTCTCGGCGAAACCTCCTCAACTCCGTATCCCCATCAATAAACAGGCACTCCACCCCCGCCATGGCGGCGAAGTCCTCGAAATGCTCGGCCGTCAGCGCAAGCGAAAACCCCGTGTGATGGCTGCCTCCCGCGTGGATCCAGGCTGCAGCCGCCGTCTCCAGATCCGGAAGCGGCTTCCATAACGCCCGCGCTACGGGGAGCCTGGGCAGCGCTGCCAACGGCTCGACCACGTCCACCTCGTTCACCACCATGCGAAAGCGGTCGCCCAGGTCCACCAGCGTCGCCTTCACCGCCGGCCCGGCGGCCGCATCGAACACGAGGCGCACCGGGTCCTCGCGGCCCCCGATCCCGAGCGGGTGCACCTCGCACGACGGCGTGTCCGCGGCGATCGTCGGGCAGATCTCCAGCATGTGGGCGCCCAGTACCGCCTGGCCCCCGGAATCGAGGTGGTAGGTGTAGTCCTCCATGAAGCTGGTGCCGCCCGGGAGACCGTGGGCCATGACCTTCATGGACCGCACGAGGGCTGCGGTCTTCCAGTCCCCTTCGGCGCCGAACCCGTAGCCGTCGGCCATGAGGCGCTGCGCGGCGATGCCCGGGAGCTGCCTGAGGCCGTGCAGGTTCTCGAAGGTGTCGGTGAAGGCGTGGAAGCCGCCTTCCTCCAGGAAGTAGCGCAAGCCGAGCTCGATCCGGGCGGCGTCTCTCAGTGAGGCATGGCGCGCCCCGCCGGGCAGCAGCGACTCCATCATCGTGTACGACGCGGCGTACTCCTCGCACAGCGCGTCGACGGCGGCCTTCCGCACGGCCTCGACATGCGCCACAACATCCCCGAGTCCGTACCCGTTGACGGCAACCCCGAAGCGCAACTCGGCCTCGACCTTGTCCCCCTCGGTCACGGCGACCTGCCGCATGTTGTCCCCGATGCGCGCGATCCTCATCCCCCGGCTGTCGTGCCACGCCGCCGCGGCGCGCAGCCAGGTCGCCACCCGCTCCTGGACGGTCGGCTCCTTCCAGTGCCCGACGACGACCTTCCGCTCGATCCCCAGCCGGGTGCAGATATACCCGAACTCGCGCCCGCCGTGCGCCGACTGGTTCAGGTTCATGAAGTCCATGTCGATGGTGGACCAGGGGATGCCCTTGCCCGTCTGCGTATGCAGGTGGCACAGCGGCCGCCGCAGCCTGCTCAGCCCGCCGATCCACATCTTGCCAGGGCTGAAGGTGTGCATCCACGCGATGACACCGAGGCAGTTCGGCGCGGCGTCCGCTTCACGCAGCGCCGCCGAGATCTCCTCCGGCGTCGTGACCACGGCCTTGAAGACGACCCGGACCGGCAAAACGCCCGATCCGTTGAGGCCCGCCACAACCGCCTCGGAGTTGGCGCGCACCCGCTCGAGCGCCTCCGGCCCGTACAGGTGCTGGCTGCCGGTGACGAACCACGCCTCGAAGGGAGCGTAGTCGATCAAGCCCCGCTCACCGCAGCTCGTCCGCGCGCACCATCCGAAGCCCGAAGACCGTGGCGATCTGGTTGTCCGGCTGCGCCTGCAGACGCACGGTCACGCTTTCCTTGCCCTCGACCACCTCTGCCGGGATCGGATACTCGACATCGAAGAAGCGCGGCGGCTCGCTGCGGTCGACCTCGGCTTCGGCCACGCGGGTCCCGTCGACGATGATCTCGAACGACGCCGGCGTGCCCCGGCGGTCATCGCTGTAGTAGGTCGCGATGAGGGTCATGGGGTGATCGGGCGCCACCGGGACTTCGAAGGAGAACCAGCTCCCACCCCTTCGCCCGGGGCGGCCCAGCATGCGCTGCGTCACCGCGTCCTCGGCGCCCTGGTAGTTGAACTCGTCCTCGAAGACGCGCTCGCCGGGTTCCAGATAGGCGACGGTTGCCCCCTCCAGCCTGCGCAGGCGCTCGGCTTCAGCGGCGTACTCCGCCTTTTGCTCCTCCCACTCGTCCGGTGTGAAAAGGTCCCAGTACGTGGAATATGTCCGCCGGTGGAGGCGGAAGAAGGGCTGGAGGTCCATGTCCGTGGCGCTACCCGCGGCGTCGGGCTCGCGGCCCACGCCGTCCGTGCGGAAGTGGCCGGCGCGGCCAGCGACCGGCTGGACCCACGATTCCAAAGGCTCCTCAGCCGCGACGAAGACCGGCACCTTCGGGCGCTCTCGTCGCTCATCGCCATCGCGCGCGGCTTCGGGCCCCAGGTCTCCGGCCAGCACGAGTGGCCCCCACATGATCGATGCCCGCCGCGGATTGTCCGGTAGCCCCTCCAGCCGGACCGATTTCGGCAGGGCGACCTCGACCACGTCCCCGGTCCTCCAGGTGCGTTTGAGCTCCCTGAACGAACTTGCCTCATAGGAGAGTCGTCCGTACTGGCTGCGGCCGTTGAACTCGAGGCCATCGGGCCGGACCTCCGCCGCGACCACCTCGCCGTTCACACTCACCGAGAACCCCTCGCCCGCCCAGTACGGCTGGCGAAGCATCAGCGTGAACTCGCGCGGCGCCCGCGTCTCCACCCGGAGCGTCGCGGTCTCCCCCTCGGGGAACCCGGTCTCCATCGCCAGTTGAACCCCGGCTTCCGCCCAGTCAGCGGTCGAAGGCGCGTACAGGTTCACCCACATCCCGTCCCCGTCTTCGTAGTAGATCCCGTCGCCGTGGAGTGCGTGGCTCTCCATCCCCGACCCCACGCAGCAGGTGAAGCTGCGCTGCATGTCCTGGTACTCGCGCTGCACGGCGCGGCCCACCGGAACCATGTAGCAGGTGCGCCCGTCCTCCGGGTCGATCGACGCCATGATGTGGTTGAAGAGGGCGCGCTCGTGGAAGTCGGCGTAGTGTGCGTCGGGCCGGAGCGAGAAGAGCTGCCGGGTGAGCTTGAGCATGTTGTAGATGTTGCACGTCTCGGCCGTGCGCCCGTCGATGCGATCATTGAGCTGCCCGGGCGGGCCGAAGTACTCGTCCTTGCCGTGGCCGCCGCTGGAGAAGGTGTGGTACTGGACCACACGGTCCCAGAAGAAGCTCGCCCCCATAAGGTCGGCGGGATTGCCGGTCAGGGCGAAGCGGTCCGCCGAACCGATGAGCTTGGGCACGGCGGTGTTCCCGTGCTTGCCGGCGAGGATGTCCTGGTGGCGCTGGAGCGGCTCGATGAAGGCGCGGTGCTCGAACTTGTACGAGAGGTCGAGCCAGCGCTCGTCGCCCGTGTCTGCGAAGAGGTCGACCATGATCTCGTTCATGCCGCCGAATTCCGTGTTCATCATGTGCTGGAGCTGGGCGTCGGAGAGCCCCGAGAGGATCCCCTCGGCCCACGTTGCGAAGGTGATCTCCATATCCAGCGCGGTTTCGTTGCCGGTGAGCCGATAGGCGTCGCGAAGACCGCCGAAGGTCTTGTGGAGGGTGTACCAGGGCGCCCACTCACCGTTCAGGTCGAAGGAGGCCGAGCGGATCCGGCCGCGGGCCAGCTCGCCGAATGCCCGCCGCAGGCCGGCCAGCGCGCTGAGGTAGCCGTCGCCGTGGGCATCCTGCACCTCCTTGAGTTCCGTGACCAGGTAGTCGGCGCGCTCCTTGAAGCGCTCGTCGCCGGTCCCGGCCCACATGAGGCTCACCGCGGTCAGATAGTGGCCAGCGATGTGACCCGTCAGGTTCCGGCCGTCCCCGTCCCAGCCTCCGTACGGCTCGCCCTTCGGGGTCAGGCCGGCCCGGTCGCGATAGTACGCGAGCATCCGGTCGGGCTCGAGTTCGAGCAGATAGCGGCCGTTGAGGTCCTGTGCGTGCTTGAGCGGCCCGCCGGTGAGGCGGACGGCGCTCAGAGGGATCGGTCTGGCCTGGACGAGGTCGCCGGTCGAGACGTCGGGAGACGGAGCGTCCTGCCGGGCTGCGAGGGGTGAGCGCCCCAGCAACGGCAGCGCGCCAGCTCCGACGCCGAGTTTCAATGCAGTGCGACGAGAGAGATTCATTGGGGCCTCCTGCCCTCGGAGTGCGGATTCCACCGGGTACACATTACGTCCATGGGCGGCGGTCGGACAGTCGGCGGGCACCGACGTGTTGGTCATTTCGAGAGACTCCACGAGACCCGGGCCTGTCGGCGGAACGCGCCGTGTGATATTTCTGGTGGTCCAAACCCGCGTCAGTGTCGGGCGGGTGGGTCCGTAGATGGATGAGAGTGGCATGACGAGTTCCCGGCGAGGCTTCCTCGAGCAGGCCGGCTTGGGCGCGATGGCGCTTGCGCTTGTGCGATGTGTGCCCGAAGGCCCCCCGCCCTCCGAGGGCGACGCCGGAAGAGCAAGCCGCCAGCCCGTCGACCGCCCTAATGTCCTGCTGATCACGACGGACTACCAGAGCGGCATGGATGTCCCCGCGATCGGCCATCGTTTCCTGGAAATGCCCACACTCGACCGCCTGTCCCGCGAGGGAGCGGTCTTTCGACGACACTATTCGACGGGGCCCATCTGCATCCCGGCGCGCAACACCTGGATCACCGGCCAGTATCCTCACACCCACGGCAAGTGGGAAAACGTCGGCGGGTGGGTGCCGGAGACGAGTCCCGTGCTCATGGAAGAACTTGCCGGCCGAGGCTATCAGACCACGGCGGTGGGCAAGCTTCACCTCGGCTTCCCCGACGACAGACCGCTGGGCGGCTTCGACCGCTGGGTGTCTGCCGACCGGAAGGGCAACTTCGGGGCCGCCGGGCAACAGGACGACTACGCCGCCTTTCTGGCGGAGCGGGGACTCGAGCGCGACGACTATCTGCGGATGGGAGTCGAGGCGCCCATGCCCCACGTCTACGACTGGCCGTGGGACGAGTCCTGGCACATCGACGCCTACGTGGGAGCGCGCGCGCTCGAGATCGTCGAGCGGAGCGAGCTAAAGGAACCGTGGTTCTTCTGGGTGTCGTTCAACGGTCCCCACAATCCCTGGGATCCGCCGGCCCGCTGCTCGGCTCCGTACAAGGAGATGGACCTGCCGCTGGGGCACACCTTCCCGGGCGAACTCGCCACCAAGCCCACCGATCACACCCGGCTGCGCTTCAACTACACGGGGGAGATCGCACGGCGGATCGACTCCGACTACCCGCGCCGGGACCAGATCATCCATGCCATCCGCGCCGGCCACTACGGGAATCTGACCTTTATCGACGAGCAGGTCGGCCGTGTCATCCAGGCCCTGGAGCGGCGCGGCGAGCTGGACGAGACGGTCATCCTCTGGACCAGTGATCACGGCTCCCACCTGGGCGATCACGATCTGATCCACAAGGGCACCCACTACGATGCTTCGGCAAGGGTGCCGCTCGTCGTGCGCCATCCCGATCGTGTCGAGCCGGGGGTGCGGAACGGATTTACCGCCCACGTCGATCTCATGCCGACGATCCTCTCTCTGGCCGGAGCGCCCCTTCCCGACGAGATGGAGGGCCGCGACCTCACGCCGCTCCTCGAGGAAGCGGAGGGGTCGGTGCAGGATGAGGTCTTCATCGAGGTCCGCGGCAACGTTTCGATCGTGACGGACCGGTGGAAGCTGGGGCTCTACCCCCACGACGGCGAGGGCGATCTGTACGACCTGGAGGACGACCCCTACGAGCTGATCAACCGCTTCGGAGACGGTGACTACCTTGGCGTGCGCGAGGAGCTCTCCGAGCAAATTCGGGTGTTTTCGCCCGAGTGGCCGCCAGCGTTCTCGGTGGTGGACCGCTGATCGGACGATGATGAAACGATGATGAAGCAATGACGGCACACGGATGAGCCTCCTCCTCCTTCACCGCTGGTCGCCCGCGGCGGCGGCGCTGGTCCTCCTGCTGGCGAGCCATGCCTGCGTAAGCCCCGACGAGCGCGCGCCGGGCGAAGAAGCGGACCGGCCCGACGTCCTCTTCATCGCCATCGACGACATGAACGACTGGATCACGCCGCTGGGCGGGTACCCTGGGACGGTTCACACGCCCAGCCTGGAGCGTCTGGCCGAGCAGGGGATGACCTTCACGAACGCGCACGTGCCCGCCGTCTCGTGCAACCCTTCCCGGATCGCGGTGCTGACGGGGGTGCGGCCGTCGACCTCGGGCGTCTACGACCTCAGGACGCTCTGGTACGAAGCGCCGGCCCTCCAGGGTGTGGCTACGCTCCCCGCGCACTTCCGGGCCAACGGCTACCGCACGCTGGGGACGGGGAAGATCTTCCACGCGCTGTCCTGGCTGAACGGCGACTACGGGGTGGACCAGAACGACGTGAACGCCTGGGACGAGTTCCATCCTTCGCTCGACCAGCAGATGCCCGATGCGCGCTTCCCCGAGGGAACGGTGCGGACGGTGGATGAGCAGGGATTCTGGCTGTACGAGTGGGAGAGGATCGCGGCGGGGGCCGGGGAGCTGTCCGAGATCGATGTGCCGTACTACATGGACTGGGCGCCCTTCCCGGCCGGCGAGCCCTTCCCGGATGAACAGGTCACCGACTGGGCGGTGGACCAGCTGGGCCGAGAGCACGAGCAGCCGTTGTTTCTGGCCGTGGGGATCTTCAGACCGCACATCCCGTGGTTCGTGCCGGAGGAGTTCTTCGACCTGTACCCTCTGAGCGACATCCGGTTGCCCGAGCCGGGGGACTGGCGCGAGGGCCTGCCGGACGCCGGGCAAAGGATGGGGGCGGAGCGCAGGGAATGGCACCGCTGGATCGAGGCCAACGGCGAGTGGGCCCGGGCGGTGCAGGGGTACATGGCGTCGATCAGCTTCGCCGACGCCCAGGTCGGACGTCTCCTTGATGCGCTGGAGGCGAGCGGCCGCGCGGACAACACGATCATCGTGCTCTGGTCCGACCACGGCTTCCATCTCGGCGAGCGCGAGACGTGGGAGAAGTTCACCCTCTGGGAGGAATCCACACGGGTGCCGTTCATGGTCGTGGCGCCTGGTCGGGTGCAGCCCGGCACGCGGTCGGCGCGCGCGGTCGACCTGCTGGATATCTATCCCACACTCGTGGAGCTGGCCGGCGTGCCCGCCCCGGGCCACGAATTCGAAGGCGGAAGTTTGGCACCCTGGTTCCTGGATCCCGCGCGGCCCAGGGACCGCCCGGCGATCTCGACGGCGGCCAGCGGTCAGCACACGGTTCGTACGGATCGGTGGCGCTACATCCGGTATCGGGACGGGAGCGGTGAGCTCTACGATCACGCCGTCGACCCGGAAGAGCGGGTCAATCTCGTGGGGGACCGGGTCTACGCCGACACGTTGGCGATGCTCGCCCGCTGGCTGGAGCCGATTCTGGCGGCTGAGGCAGCGAGGGATCGGGACGGTTCAGGGGACCGGGACGGCTCAGGGGACGCAGTTGGCTCCACGGCCTCCAGCGGCGCCAGGGAGCCGGGCGGCCTCTGATCGCGCCGGCCATGGCCGTCAGCGGTCCAGCTCCGCGATCAGAGCCGGACCCGCCGGGTCGTGGGGGTGGGCCTCCACCAGCGCTCGCGCGTACTGCAGCGCCTCTTCGCTTCTGCCCGCGTCGCGATGGAGCACGGCCAGGGCGACCAACAGGTCCCGGTCGCGAGGGTGTCGGTCCAGCGCCAGCTCCAGCACGGTCCGGGCTGTCGCCGTATCACCTGCCGACTGGAGCGCCACCGCGTACACGTAGGTATGACGGGTACCCCGGGAATCCAGCTCCGCGGCGCGCCGTAGCGACGCCATTGCCTCGCCGGCACGACCGCTGCGAACGAGGTGGAGCCCCAGCGCGTGATGTGCGTCCGCCGATCGAGGGGAGAGGTCGAGCGCGGACCGAAGAAGCGGTTCGCCCTCGGGGTCGCGTCCGGTGCGTTGGTAGAGGTCCGCGAGGGTGACGTATGCGGGCACGAAGGTGGGGTCCAGGACGATCGCCCTCCGCAGGGCCCCCTCCGCGTCGTCGTATGCGCCTTCGAGCGTCGCCAGCCACGCCAGATTCAATTGCGCCTCCGGGCGCTCCTGGTGGGCGAGTTGGGCGTCGCGGTACGCGGTCAGACCCTCGGCGAGCGCGGAATCGAGCTGCGGTCCGAGCGACGGACCTTCGAACGCAGGGGGTCCGGCAAAGGGAGCCACCGCCTCGACGGCTGCCAGACGCACCGCACGCACGGGATCCTCCAGGAGAGGCGCCGCCAAAGCCGCGAGTTCACGAGTGGGGGACAGCCGGATGCCCCGCAGGGCCCCCAGGCGCACGATCGGGTCGGGATCGCTCGTGCCTCGCCGCACCGCGGCTGCGCGTTCCGGGCTCGGGTCCGACCCCAGGAGCGTCAGCGCCGTCGCCTTGGTGATGGAGGGAGTCTGCGGATCGCGCAGCAGAGTGTACAAGCCGGGCAGGCTCTGCGGATCTCCTCTCCGGGCGGCTGCGATCGCCTCGGCGTGGTGCCGCGTGCGCCTGATCGAGACACCTTCCAGCCGCTCGGCGATTTCGATGGCCGCCGCCGCGCCCGTCATTCCGGTATGGCAGCTCGTGCACGGGTCCGGCGCACCCACGGCCTCCGAGACCTCGGGATCCGGGACGCGGAAGGAATGGTCGCGCCTCGGGTCGACAACCATGTAGGTGCGCGCGGGCATATGGCAGGAGACGCAGAGGGCTCCCTCCGTCCCCGCCTCGTGGAAGTGGTGGTTGACGGTGTCGAACGAGGACGGGGCGTGACACTGCGCGCAGACGGCGTTCCCTTCGCCCCGGAGGCGCAACGAGTGCGCATCGTGACAGTCGTTGCAGGTGACGCCCGCGCGGTACATGGCGCTCTGCACGAACGAGCCCCAGACGTAGACCTCGTCCCGAATCTGCCCGTCCGCGAAGTAGAGTCCCTCTTCCAGCAGCGCGGGTTGGTGCGAGTCGGGGAGTGCTGGGCCGTGCCGGTACCGCGTGGAGATGGTGGAGCGGCGAGCGTGACAGCGGCCGCAGGCGTCCAGTTGTCCGTCGGGATCGGGCCTCGTGAGGGGACGGGCGGTTCCCGTCCCGGGGTCCAGCCTCCAGATGCCCGGATCGTGCGGCTCGAATCGAACGAGGAGCCGGGGATTCGTGTCGGCCGACGGCGCGGCGGGCCGGGGAGGGCCGCGGTCGAGGGTCACGGCCCAGGCCACATGGTCCGACCCGGGCCCGTGGCACGCCTCGCAGGCTACGTCCAGCTCAGCCCACTCGGTCGAGAAGCGATCCGATGCCGGCGAGTAGTTCTTGCGCACTCCCGTCGAGTGGCACTCGGCGCACATCGAGTTCCAGTTCAGCTCGCGCCCGGTCCAATGCGGGGCGTCGGAAGGGGCGGACCTGTCCGCGGCTTGTGCGGGGGTGCTCCCCGCGGCCTGGACGGTGGTGTTCCCCGCGTCCCGTGCGGCGGTCGCGTCCTCGGTCCGCATGTCGAACCAGCGCTGTCCGCCCTCGTCGGCCGGGCGCGAGTCCCACGCGATTGGAAGCACCTGGTACCGCCCCCCCGGGAACTCGACAAGGTATTGCTGGAGGGGGATGGCCCCAAAGGTGTACGCGACGCGGTACTCCCCCGGCGTCTCCTCGAGAGCCTCCATCCGAGCAAGAAACACCTCGTCGCTGCGTGAGAACATCCAGGTCGACTCGGCACCATCGAAGCGCGCTCCCGCGAAGTCGCCCAGGACGGTCTCGGGGGTGGCCTCCTGCATCGCGAGGTCGTGATGCGACCCGGTCCACAGCTCCGCCTGGGCCGAATGGCAGGACACGCAGGCACCGCTTCCCGTGAAGGCCGGGTCGGAGGGAGCACCCTCGGCGTCCCTCTCGGCGCCGCATGCAAGAAGCGACACCGCGGCGCAGATGCGGAGCCGGGTCATGGCGCAGGTTGGCACTATTCTCCCTCGGCGCGCCTTGCCGGCACGGCGCCTTGCCGCCCTCGGTGCTGACGCGGGGTTTGTCCACGGACTGTTAGGGCCGGGGGTGGGGGCCGGCAAGAGATGCGAGCCGAGGGCGCACTTGTCCGTGGATCCCGCTGGACCTATATCGGACGCAGCGGCGTGCGACCCCTTACGCGTGATGCCGTCGGGGACGGCGCCTCACCGGGCTGGAGCGCCCCATGGGAAAATGAGACGCCCTCGCATGGTCACAATCTGTGTGGCCGCTGCCGCCGCGACAACGGCGTGCGCGCGGGGCCAGCCGGCGCCGGCAGGCGTCGAGGCCACGACCGAGGTGCGGTCCGAGCGGTGGCCGGCGCTGGGGATCGAAGTCCAGGAACTGGTGCTCGGCAACGGGTTCCGGATCGTCGTCGTCGAGGACCATCGCGTGCCGCGTGTGGCAGCCTCCCTCTGGTACCGCGTCGGCGCGCTTCAGGAGAACCTGGGGGAACACGGGTCCACGCACTTCCTCGAGCACGTCATCCACCAGGGCACGACCACGATCGGCGTCAGGGATCCGGTGCGTGACCGGCAGCTGCTCGAAGAGATCCATGAGGCCGAGCAAGCGCTGCTGGCGGAACGGAACGCACAGCGCAACCTGGTGCGCGAGCGCCGGATCTTCTTCGACGAGGCCGAGTGGCCGACGACCGACACCATGGACCGGCTGCGGCAAAGGCTCTACGAGCTGGAAGACCTGCAGTCCGCGAATCGCATCTTCTGGCAGGAGTACAACTGGTATCGTCAGCACGGCGGCCTCATGCGCCACACGGACCCGGTCCCCGCCAACACCGGCAACGAACTCATGAGGATCGAGGTCGATCTGCCGAAGAACCGTCTGGAGATGTATTTCCGACTCGAGGCGGACCGCATGGTCAACGCGATTCTGCGGGGGTTCGAAGCGCAGCGGTACACGGTGCTGGAGCAGTTCCTCAACTTCAATCGCACCGAAACGGGCCGCTTCCAGGAGGCGCTCAACGGCGCATCGGGCGTGCTGCACCCGATCTACCTGCACCCGGGTGGCCACATGCGCGACCACGACTACTGGAGCCGCGCGGGCGTGCTCCGCATGTACGACGCGTACATCGTGCCGAACAACGCGATCCTGACGCTCGTGGGCGCGGTGACCGTGGATGAGGTGCGGCTCCTCGCCGAGGAGTACTTCGGACGCGTGCCGCGGGCGCCCGAGCCGCCGGCCGGAATGGACTTCGCGGCCGAGCCGCCGCCGGGGGGCGCGGTAAGATTCGATTGGCTCGAACCGCTCGACCCGCGGGTCGTCGTGCGGCATCGGATCCCTGGCGTCGGCCACCCCGATCGTCCCGCGTTCGACGTGATCGCACGGCTCCTGAGCGGCCCCGATGGCCTCCTGGCCACGGAGCAGCGCGCGTCAGGAGCCCCCCCGGCCAGTTGGGGGGCGAGCGCCTCGCGGACGGGCTCGCCCTCCAGGCTGAGCATGCAGGCCGGTGCCGCGCGCGACGAGGACCTTCCAGCACTGGAAGAGGTCGCGCTGCGGGCGGTCGAGCGGCTTCGGCGGAGCGACGTTGCGGAGGAGAGCCTGGCGCGCGCGAAGCGGGAGCTCCGCTTCCAGTGGGAGCAGATCAGGTCGCACCGTGGAGACCTGGCTTCGCTGGTCGGCGACTTCTTCGTGGGCGACGACTGGCGTACCCTGCGGACCTTTTTCGAGGCGCGACAAGGGACCACGGTCGAGGAGATTCGGCGCGTGGCCGAGCGATACCTCGTTCCCTGGAACCGGGTCGTCGGCACGACGCGCCGCAGTCCACCCTCGCCGGCCCGTGACAACCTGGTCTCGACCCCCGGCGCGGCGGGGCGATGAGGGCCCCCTCGGCCACCGCCACGGCGATGCTCGCCACCCTGGCGTGCGTGTCCTGTGCTCCGGAGGGACGGGCGCCGGAGATGCTCCCCGGCCATTCGCGCCCGGTGCTGGAGCACGACTGGCTCCATCCTGACGAGTTGGAGTTCGAGGACAGCGGGTTCCGGGCCGTCGACCCCGGGTCGGCCCGGCTGACGACACCGTCCGGGGCGCGCGCCTATGTCATCGCCGACCCGGCCGACCCTCTGGTGACGATTGTCGCCGCGGTGCCGCTCGGGAGCCATTTCGAGGAGGACGGCGAGATCGGCGCGGCGCAGGCGGTCTCGAGAGGCCTGGACGGGACATTGAGGGAACGGCTCGGGCCCGGCCTCGTCGCCAGCACGGCGGTCTCGCAGGAACGCGACGTGACGGTCCTGAGCGTCGAGGTGATGGCCGAGGACTGGCACGCGGCGCTCACGGCGGTCGTGGGCACGGTGCGGGAGCCCGCTCCGGGAGCGTCTGGCGGCTCCGCCGGCCGCGTCGGTGGGCGGGGTGGGGGCGGGGGCCGAGCGCGAGCGGTGGCCGAACTGACGACGTTGGTGGCGCGACATCCCATCGCGCCGCCGGATCCGGAGGTCCGCGTCCGGGCCGATGCCGTGCAGGCCCTCGGGCGGCGGGCGCTGCGGCCCGCGGCGGTCGTGTTCGGTGTCGGCGGCGGCGTCACTCGCGACGAGGTGGAAGCCGCGCTGGTGGAGCTGACCGCGGGGTGGGCGGCAGATCCGGGCACCGGGCCCGTGGCAGCCGCACGCCCTCCAACGGCCGCTGCGGCGCGGACGCAGCCGCAGCCTCTTCACACGATCGATCGGCCGGGGTTCATGTCGTGGACCGCGCTGGGGCACGCCATGCCCGCGATCTCCCCGGAGGACGAAGCGGCGGTGGCGGTGCTGGAAGAGGTCGTCAACATCCGCCTCAACATCGCCACGCGCGAAATCCGGGGGCTGACCAACCGGGCCATGCTCGTCCTTCCGAAAGCCACGGACGGAGCCGGAGTGCTGCATGTATGGACCGGCAGCCGTGCGGAGTCCGTGGGCCCGCTGATCCGCTACTCGGTCGCGGAGTTGACGCGAATCCGCACGGCCGCCGGCGCGCCCAGCCGTGAGGAGCTCGATCAGGCCAAAGGCGGCCTCGCGTTGGGGCGGTGGCAGGAGTCGCTCGACGGGGCCCGCCGCACGGCGGCGACGTACGCGGTTGAGACCGTGCGGCGCGGATCGCTGGATTACCTCATTGCATGGCCAGCCGCCGTCCTCGCCGTGACGGCGGAAGAGGTGACCGCGGCGGCGGTGGAGTACATCGATCCGGGCGCCATGACCGCGGTGGTCGTGGGACAGATCGACGACGTGCGGGCGGCGCGGCACCCGCGCTGGCCCGTGGCGTTGGACGAGGTGCCGTCCCAGCTGCGGCCGATGGGGCGCGTATCCGGACAACAGTATGAGGAGGAGTGATGAGATTCGAGCGCACGTTGTTGATGGGGTTGACCGTCCTGGCGGGCCTGAGCGGATCCCCCGGGGCCGACGCGCAGAGCCGGAGCCGCTTCGACGAGGAGTTCGTTCGCGCGTTCGCGTACAGGAACATCGGCCCGTTCAGGATGGGTGCGAGGACCTCCGACCTGGCGGTTCCCGCGTCTCCGGCGCGGGAACACCTCTACACATTCTACCTGGGTTTCTGGAACGGTGGGCTGTGGAAGACGACCGACAACGGTACGACGTTCCGGCCCGTCTTCGACGACCAGAGCAAGCTCTCGATCGGCGACGTCGCGATCGCCCGGTCGAACCCGGACATCGTGTGGGTGGGAACCGGAGACGGCTTCACGTCGCGCAGCTCGTACGCGGGAGACGGCGTCTACAGGTCCACCGACGCCGGCGAGACGTGGACCAACATGGGTCTGACCGACTCGCATCACATCCCCAGGATCGTCATCCATCCCACCGATCCCGAAGTCGTCTACGTGGCGTCGATGGGCCACCTCTACTCTGAGAACGAGGAGAGAGGTGTCTTCAAGACCACCGACGGAGGAGAGAGCTGGGAGAAGGTCCTCTACATCGACGAGCGGATCGGCGTGATCGACCTGGTCCTCAATCCGCAGGACCCCGAGATCCTCTACGCCGCCACGTACGACAAGGTCAGGTTGCCGTGGCAGTATGTGAACGGCGGGCCCGGGAGCGGCATCTACAAGACGTCCGACGGCGGGTCGACGTGGGCGCGGCTGAGGGGTGGGCTTCCCGAGCACCGGATCGGCCGGATCGGGCTCGACATCTTCCTGCGTGATCCCGAGATCGTGTACGCGGTTGTCGAGAACGCCAACCCGCCACCGGACTGGACGCCGGACGAAGGAGCGGAGCCGGGAGCGCGCGTACCGACGATCGGCGGCGAGGTCTACCGCACCGACGACGGCGGCCGCGCGTGGACCAGGATGAACTCCGACGAGGACAACGTCAGCGGCAAGGGTCCCTACTACTTCAGCCAGATCCGGGTCGACCCCAACGACGACCGGAAGCTCTTCGTGACGGGTGTGGCGGTGGCCAACTCGACGGACGGGGGGAGGACCTGGCATGACCTCGACTGGCCCCCCAGGAGACTCTTCGCCGGGATCTTCGGAGACACGAGGACCCTGTGGATCGACCCCGAGGACTCACAGCGCGTGATCATGGGAAGCGACGCGAGCTTCCACGTCTCCTACGACGGAGGCAGGACCGTCGACCACATCGACCACATACCGGTGGGAGAGGTCTACTTCGTCGGCGTGGACATGCAGGACCCCTACAACGTCTACGCGGGCCTGCAGGACCACGACAACTGGAAGGGGCCCTCGGCCGGCCCGACCGGTGAGGTCTCGATGCTGGACTGGAGGGAGGTGGCCGGTGGAGACGGCATGTACACGCTGGTCGATCCCGAAGAGGGTCGATGGGCGTACGCAACGCGGCACTACGGGGGGCATTCGCGGTTCGATATGAAGCTCGGATATCGCACGAACATCCAGCCCCGCAGGGAAGAGGGCCTTCCGCCCTACCGGTACATCTGGGCGACCCCGATCCACCTCTCCCCCCACGACAGCGACGTCATCTACACGGGTGGCCAGTACCTCCTCAAGTCGACGGATCGTGGGGACACCTGGACGGAGATCAGCCCGGACCTGAGCACAAACCCGAGCGACAGGATCATGCCGCTGTCGGAGGGTGGGGTTCCTGGAGGAATCACCTGGTTCGCGATGTCGTCCATCGCGGAGTCACCGATCACGCCGGGTGTGATCTGGACGGGGCTCAGCGACGGGAAGGTCCACGTCACGAGGGACGGAGGCGGGAGCTGGACGGACCTCACGTCCGCGATCGCGGAGGCGGGTGGGCGGGAGGACGCGTACGTCAGCCGGGTTCGAGCGTCCCGGCACGCACCCGGGCGGGCCTACGTGTCCAAGCGCGGCTACAAGTTCGACGACTTCCGGCCGTTCCTGTACCGCACGGACGATTACGGCGCGACATGGACGTCGATCGTCGGGGGCCTCCCCCAGGAGCCGATCAATGTCGTCTTCGAGGACGGGGTGAATCCGGACCTTCTCTTCGTCGGGAACGACACGGGGGTGTTCGTCTCGATCGACGGCGGCAACAGCTGGGTGAAGATGAACAACAACATCCCCAACGTCCCCGTGCACGATCTGCTCGTGCATCCGCGGGAAGGGGACCTGGTGGTCGGCACCTACGGCCGGGGCATCTTCATCACGAACGTGTCTCCGCTTCAGGAGATCGACGAGGGGGTTCTGGCCAGGGACGTTCACTTCTTGCGGATCAGGCCGGCAACCCAGAGGATCACATGGCAGATGGGGAACGACTACCTGTTCGGGAGCGAGCACATCGTCACGCCCAACGAGCCGAGCGGGATGGCCATCCGCTACTATCTCATGCGCGCGGCGAGCGACTCGGCCAACATCTCCATCACGGACTCCGGGGGAGCGGAGGTTGCCCGGCTCAGGGGCCAGGCTTCGGCCGGCATCAACACGGTCTACTGGGACATGCGCGCACCCAGGGGGCAGGAGGAGGCCCGCGGCGGAGGAGGCATCGTGGTTGGTCCGCTCGATCAGTGGATGCCACTGGGCGACTACGAGGTCACGCTGGAGGTCGCGGGCGAACGCCTGACGCAGCGTGCAACCATAGCCAGAACCCAGGGCTGGACTCTGGGCCCGACGCCGGTGGTCATCCGGTGAGCCGCGCTCGGCACAGAAGTGGAGAAAGGTCCATGATTCGAGAGATCTTCCGTGCATCCGGCAAGCTTATCGCGGTCTTCGCCTTCGTGGCACAGGCTGCCACGGCCCAGGAGTCGCTTTTGGTCCGCGGCGAGCCGTCGCAGCTCGATATCCGCGTAGCCGGCGAGCACAGCGTCCGCGTCACGCTCAAGCCGGTCAGCTTCCAGGCGGAGCTGCCCTTCTCGCCGTCGCTCGCCGCTGGGCGAGCCTATCCGCCACCGATCATCTCCGTGCGCGAGATCGGCGACCCCGTCACGCGGCACGTCGGCAACCTCCAGGTGACCGTCAGCGCACAGCCTCTTTCGGTCGAGGTGCGCACCGCCGCCGGCGAGCCGGTCCAGACGCTGGTGTTTGCGGACGACGGGACGGTCTCCTTCGACGTCGGGCCGCACCCCGTGCTCGGCATGGGCGAGGGGGGCCCGGAACCGGGCGACGACTGGCGCACCGACCATGTGGTGGAGTTCGACCGGCGCGGCCGCTTCCACCAGATGCGCCCGCGCTGGCAATCCAACGCCTACGGCTCGCGCAACCCGGTCGCGCTCCTCGTGGGCACCGAGGGCTGGGGGCTGTACGTCGCCACGCCATGGGTCCAGGTCGATCTCCGGGAGCCGGGCAGGGGAACCTTCACCGCATGGGAGCGTCCGTCGCCTCCCGCCGAGGGCGAGGAACGGGAGGGCGAGTCGTACGAACGGCAGGTGCAGGGCCGCCCGCCCCCGTCCCAGCCGACCGACGTCTTCGACGCATTCGTTTTCGATGCCCGCGACCCCGCCGCCTTCATGCGGGATGTCTCCTACATCTCCGGGGCCGCGGTCATGCCTCCGAAGTGGGCGCTCGGCTACATGCAGTCACACCGGGAGCTCCGGGACGACGAGCGCGATTCGGAGGCGCTGCTCACGTGGGTGGTCGACACCTTCCGCGAGAAACGGATGCCGGTCGACGCGGTCATCTACCTGGGTACCGGTTTCACGCCGACGGGGTGGAACACACCGCAGCCCTCGTTCGACTTCAATCCACGGGTCTTCCAGCGGGAGCCGCCGGAGGTCCTCGCGGACCTGCACGCGCGCAACGTCAAGATCATCACCCACATCGTGCCGTGGCGCCGCGACCGGCTCGCCACGCTCCACGGGACGGTTCCGCCGGCGATGGGCGAGGCTCTCGACCGCTCCCACGTCTTCTCCTACTGGCAGGAGCACATCCCGCTGGTGCACGCGGGGGTGGACGCCTGGTGGCCCGACGAAGGCGACTGGCTCGACCTCTTCGAGCGCGTCAAGCGCCATCAGCTCTACTACCAGGGTCCTCTCTGGTCGACACCGAACGTCCGGCCCTGGAGCCTGCATCGCAACGGGCACCTCGGTGTCGCCCAGTGGGGTGGCTGGGTCTGGTCGGGAGATCCACAGGCCACCTGGAAGACGCTCGAGGCCCAGGTCTCGGTGGGTATCAACCACTCTCTGAGCCTGAGCCCGTACTGGGGCTCCGACACGGGTGGCTTCTATACGACCTCGGAGCTCACCGGCGAGCTCTACGCCCGATGGTTCCAGTTCTCCGCGTTCACGCCGTCGTTCCGCTCCCACGGCCGCATCTGGCGGTTGCGCCTGCCGTGGGGCTGGGGGCTCAGCGACATGGGATTCCCGGAGGGACAGACGGAGCGTCCTCCCCAGTCGGAGATGAACAACCAGGCGATCGAGCCGATCACGAGGAGGTACGCCGAGCTGCGCTACCAGCTGATCCCCTACACCTACACGCTGGCCCGCGAAGCTCGCGACACCGGCATGCCGCTAATGCGCGCGCTCTGGCTCCACTACCCGGAGGACGAGCGAGCCCGGGGGATCGGCAGCGAATACCTATGGGGCCGCGATCTGCTTGTCGCTCCGGTCTTCCAACAGGGCCTCGAGACCCGGGAGGTCTACCTGCCGGCGGGCGACTGGTACGACTGGTGGAGCAACGAGCGGCATGCGGGCGGACAGACCGTCACGCGCGAAGTGGATCTCTCGATCATGCCGATCTACGCGCGGGCCGGAGCCATCATCCCGTTCGACCCCGTGCGGCAGTACATGGAGCAGGAGGTTGACGAGCCGACCACGATCAAGGTGTTCGGGGGCGCCGACGGCGAGTTCACGATGTACGAAGACGATGGCAAGAGCCTCGACTACCTCCAGGGACGCGGCACCTGGACGCGCATGAGCTGGGACGACGACCAGCGGCGCCTGACGATCGAGCCCGGCGCGCCGCCCGGGGCCGTCAACCTCCTGCCGGAGGGACGCACCTTTGTAGTCGAGCTGCTTCCGGGTGGGGAGACGAGGACGGTGCGCTATGCGGGGTCGCGGGTTGAGGTGGTGTTCTGAGCACAACTCCAGCCCCGCCGCCTCACACCGCTGGCAATATGCAAAGACAAGCAATATGTAACGACAAGTTTACAAAATGTCATGTTGTCTTTACAATTCGTGGACCCCTACCCGGCGCCCGGCCGCGGAAACACCCGCACCCGGTTCGCCCAGTCCTCCCACATCGCCGTCAGCCGATCCAACTCAACGGGTTGGCGCGTAGCCAGATCCCGTGTCTCGGTCCGGTCGAGCTGCGTGTCGTACAGTTCCCACGGGCCGGTGCTCCCTCGCGCCACCGCCTTCCAACTGCCGTCCATCACGGCCCGGCTCCATTCGTGCTCGACGTAGATCGCGCCCCGGTCCAGGGGCCGGTCGTCCGCGAACGCCGGTTACCAGGCTCACGCCTTCCATGGGTTGGATCTCTTCGCCGGCCACCCCAGCTTCCGGGCACGGCATGCGTTGCCACAGTAATCACCTGACAGCAGGCCTGAAGAAAGGACGGTGGCCAGACCGTCCCAAGCGGTGGAGACCCACGGCGCCACCTTGGCGAGGCCGGGTGTCAGGTGATTGCCGTTTACGTGTACACACGGAAGGAGACCGCGGCGCCGCGGTCCTCATACTCCATAGACCGCGACCTTGGCCCGCGCAGAACCGGACAGATTATGTGTTTAGGGACCGGACAGATTATTTGCTAGAAATCAAGCCCCTTGACACGTGACAAGGAAGAGCGTTCAACTATGTCTGTAACCCTGTTCACCGCTTCAATCGAATCACCCGGGATCACAGTGCCTTCCACTGAAAGGGGAACACGAATGGCCAGCATTTTCGACTCTCTCCTCTCCCGCACGCGGAGCTTCTTCATGGTCGCCGCGCCTGCCTCTCCACGCACCCCCAGGACGCGGATTATCCCATCGGGATGGCTCTTCCTCCTCGCTGCGTCCGCGAGTATCCTCCTTATTGCGAGCAACCCTGAGCCGGCAAAGGCCTGGGGGTGCGGCAGGTACACGGAATGCGTGAGCAACTGTCCAACACAAGATGCAATCAACAGGATCTGTCTGGAGCATTTGGGGCCTTGTATACCCGGCAGTGGTAGCTGCGGACGGTGGGGTTGTGGCTGGGGGAATTCAAAGATAACTTGTGTCTACGAAGAGGGTGGTGGCCCACCACCGCCGCCAATCTAAAGGCTTCGAGCCGACCTTGCCCATTCTCCAAGTTCAACTCTCTCTCACGGAGCGGTTCCGACATGGCAGCACGCGACAGGATAATGGATGGCGCCGCCTTGATCGCTGTAGTCTGCCTTATGATTCTGGTAGCACGTGAGTTGACCAGCGAACACGGCCGTCCGGTGGGGAATCTTGTCGAGTCCCCAGAACAGGTAGAAGGTTGGGAAGCTCTCGGGACCCGCGGTCACCAGTGGGGTGATTCAGCAGCTCCCGTAACCGTCATCACGTTCATTGACTTCGAGTGCCCTGCGTGCCGTGACTTTGCTCTGGGGCCAGAACATGAGATACGTGCGTTGTACCCGAAGGAAGTGCGCTTCATTGTCCGGCACCTTCCGCTCTCTTACCACAGACTTGCGTTTCACGCAGCCAAGGCGTCCGAATGTGCCGCGCAACAAGATCGTTTTCATGCAATGTACTGGACACTGTTCTCTAAGCAAGATTCATTGGGAATAAAAGATCTTGCGAGCTATGCGGTGGAGAGTGACGTCACAGACTTAGGTACCTTTCGGCAGTGTATGTCATCGAATGAGGTCGAAGCTCAGATTACCTCGGATATCAAGGCAGCCGAAAGTGCGCGGGCCCAAGGTACTCCCACAATAATCGTCAATGGTCTTCGTCTGGCGGGGGTACCCACTGTCGACGAGTTCGAGGAGCTGATCCTAGTCGCTCTCGACCAATCGCGTTCAACCGCAAAGTGAATCCTGGGCGGGTGTTATTTGAGTACGGTAGGGTTTGTTTGCACAACGGCGCCTCCAGCCGCCTCCGCGTTGCCTCCGCCCGTTTCCGTTGCCGCCGGGACAGATTGGCTATCAGGCTCTTCGGTATCTGCATTGCATCTGCTGCTTGTGCCGCGGATCCGCCACTTCACTCCGAAGCGACACTGGCGGACACTCTCTCGGACGGCTCGATCCTTGTGATCAACTCATCGTCTGGGGCGTGGAGTCCTGATGCAGGGTCCAGGTGGAAGGTCGTTGAGAGCGTACGGATTGGGATGGTTGAGGGAGACGGACCTCAGCAGTTTGGAGACGTCAGATCCGTCGTGGTGGACGACTTGAACCGGATGTGGGTGGTTGACGCGTTGGCGAGCGAGTTGAGGGTGTTCGAAGGAGACGGCACGTTTGTTCGCGCCATTGGACGCCGGGGTGAGGGTCCATCGGAATTCCGACGAATCGGCGATGCTTTCCGCGGTCCCGGAGGTCAGATCTGGGTGGAGGATCTTGCACTTCGGAGGTGGGAGGTTTTCGACACTGCGGGAACGAGAATCGAAGGCCATGCGGTCGTCTCCACCGTCGGCAACTCGCCACGTGCGTGGACTCGGCAAGGGCTTCTCGCAGTTCTGGACGAGGATGTCATCAAGTTCTACGAGCGCATTGATGGCAGGCTGCGCGCCAAAGACCGAAGTTTCCCGCTACCACAACCGCGGATGCCACAAATGGTTTCCATTGAGTCCGGCGAGGGGAGCGGCACCATGCAGGTGCCGCCTCCGTTTGTAGCCCTTCCCTGGATGGTTCTCGGCTCAGACCTCGATCTCTGGCTTGGCGACAGCAGCGGTGAGGATGGGCACTATGACATTCGCCGAATCGGGCTTGACATGGGCCGCGCAACTCTCACGATTCGCCGTCGATATCGTGCGACCGACATTCCCGACTCGATTCGGATCGCCGCACTGGAGTCGTTTCGGCAACAGTACATGACAGGAGATGTCTTGCCCGCGAGTATTGGACTCGGGATAATCCCGCGCCAGTATCCGCCCTTCGTCGATTTCCATGTATCGACGGATGGCTATTTGTGGGTCCGCCGGACTCTTGCCGATGGCGTAAGCGGATTTGATGTTTTTGGACCGGATGGGCGCTACGTGGGACAGCCGGAAATGCCTGTCGGCCTACGGGCGGCTACCATGGAGATAGAATCGATTACGGACCATTCCATCTACGGGATCGATACCGACCGCTTGGGCGTAGATTATGTGGTCCGGCTGGATATCGTTAGGTAGCCTGCCCCCTGGGGATCAACACTTTGTCTGACGTAGTCGTGGCTTGGGGACGCATGGAAGCGCGCGGCGTAAGGCAGAGGAGGTCCAGCCCGCCGTCCCGCGCGGCCTAACCGGCGCCCGGCCGCGGAAACACCCGCACCCGATTCGCCCAGTCCTCCCACATCGCCGTCAGCCGAGCCAACTCACCGGGTTGGCTCGCAGCCAGATCCCGCGTCTCGGTCCGGTCGAGCTGCGTGTCGTACAGTTCCCACGGGCCGGCGCTCCCCCGCGCCACCGCCTTCCAGCTGCCTTCCATTGCGGCCCGGCTCCCTTCGTGCTCGACGTAGATCGCGCCCCGGTCCAGGGGCCGGTCGTCCGCAAACACCGGCACCAGGCTCACGCCTTCCATGGGTTGGATCTCTTCGCCGGCGTTGTCGGTGGGATAGTCGGTCCCGGCGAGCTCCACGAGCGTTGGCATGATGTCGATGAGATGGCCCGGCTGGTCCCTCCGTTCGCCCGCGGCGGGAATGCCCGCCGGCCAGTGGGCGATCAGCGGCGTCGCGACGCCGCCGGTGTGAGTCAGGGCCTTGTAGAGCCGGAAGGGTGTGTTCGAGACGTTGGCCCACGGCAGGCCGTAGCTCTGGTACGTGTCGTCGGGGCCGGGCATTGCGGCCGGGTCGTTGCCCACCTGGATCGGCCTGCCGTCCAGCGTGAACTCCCGGCTCACGCGCTCGCCTCCGCGGAGGATGTAGTCGTACCAGCCCGGCGTGTTGATCTCCTCCGCGCACCCGCCGTTGTCGGAGAGGAACAGGATCAGCGTGTCGTCCAGCACACCCCGCCGCCGCAGCATCTCGAGCAGCCGCCCGATCGCCCGGTCCATCGACTCGACCTGTGCCGCGTAGACCTCCATGCGGCGGAGATGCCAGGCCCGGTTCTCCGCCTCCTCCCAGGGGGGCGCCCCGGCCTCCCGCTCCGGCAGCGCCCAGCGGGGGTCGACGATCGACGACGCCAGCATCCGCTCGTGACGCTCCTGCCGCAGACGGTCCCAGCCGGCGTCGAAACGCCCCCTTGCCAGGGCGATGTCCTCCTCGGGAGCGTGGAGCGGCCAGTGGGGCGCCGTGAACGACTGGTACAGGAAGAACGGTGCGCCGGGGGTCCGGTCCAGGTGGTCTTCGAGGAACCGCACCGAACGGTCACCGATGGCGTCGGTGTAGTAGAACCCTTCGCCCAGCTCCTCGACGGGGTCGTTGTCCAGGGTCAGCGTCTGGGGTTCGAAGTAGCTGCCCGCACCCGTGATCGTTCCGAAGTAGCGGTCGAACCCGCGCTGAAGCGGCCAGTTGTGCTTCGGCCCGTCAGCCTCGATGAAGCGCGTGACGTGCCACTTGCCGGTGGCGTACGTCCCGTAGCCGGCATCCTTCAACACCTCTGCCAGCGTGACGCTGTCGCGGCTGAGATCTCCCCGGTAGCCTGGCACGCCGCGGTCGTTCATCATCCCGCCGACCCCGGCCTGGTGCGGGTAGAGACCGGTGAGAATGCACGCCCTGGAGGGGCAGCAGCGGGCCGCGTTGATGAAGTTGGTGAAGCGCAGCCCGCCCAGCCCCAGGAAGTCGATGTTGGGGGTGCGCAGCTCTCCGCCGTAGCAGCCGATGTCGGAATAGCCCAGGTCGTCTGCGTAGATCAGGACGACGTTGGGCCTCTGGATGTCTTGAAGGGAAGGTTGTCCGCAACCGGCCAGGCTTCCAAGCACGGAGGGGCCCGCGAGCGCGGCCGAGCCGGCGGAGACCCGGCGGACGAACTCCCGGCGGTCCATGGCCTCAGCCGGCGGAGACCCGGCGGACGAACTCCCGGCGGTCCATGGCCTCAGCCGCCGGTCTCACCGCTCATGCGGTAGGCCGCCTCGACGATCGCGAGGGTCTCGAGGTTGTCCGTGGGTGAGGTCTCGAACATGTCACCATCCGCCAGCCGGTCGAGGAAGTGGGAGATCGCTCCAAGGTAGGACGCCTTGTAGTCGGCCGCGAGGTCGAGGGTCAGCAACTCCTGGCAGGGTCCCGAAAGCTGCAACTCCGTGCCGCGCAGGGTCACGGCGCCATCCGTTCCCCGGATCTCCAGCCGATCCGACAGCGCTGGGGGACGGCCGTGCGCCATGAAGTCCCCAATCAGCGACACGATGGCTCCGCCGGGGCCACGGAGAAGGAGTGTGGCCTGGTCCTCGCCGCGGATCTTCGTGCACCGCTTGCCGAGACGCGCACCCTCGAGAACCAGCGGACCGAGGAGGAAGCGGAGCACATCCACATGGTGGATCATCACCTCCATCAGCAGCATCCGCTCCAGACCGGCCAACATGGGCTGGCGCACCAGGGCCGGCAGGGCGCCGTGCTCATCGGGCAGCAGCCCGGAGGTCAGGACCTCGAGCCTGGCCGTGTGCACTGCGCCGACGCGCCCATCGTCGATCCAGGAGCGGATCCGCCTGTAGTGCGGCCTGAACCGCCAGTTCTCGTGCACCATCAGGCGAATGCGCCCACCGATCTCGTCCACCAGGTCGCGCGCCTCCTCGAAGGTGGGTGCCAACGGCTTCTGGCAGAGGACGGCGAGCCCGCGGGCGGCCGCCTTGCGACAGATGGGAACGTGTTGCTCCCGGGGCGCCGCGACGTCCACCACATCGAGCCCGGTCTCGTCGAACATCCGCTCAACCGATGTGTAGACGGCCGAAATGCCGTACCTCGCCGCCCGTTCCTCGGCCGCCTGGCCGCGCGGATCGGCCACGGCGACAACGGTGGCGCGATCCTTCAGCGTCTTCCACGCGTCCATGTGGTGCTCGGCGACCCATCCGGCCCCGGCCAACCCGACGCGGATCGGCTCGTCGCTCACGGGGCCATTCCCCCGACGACGCCCGGCATGGCCTCCCTCGGGATCCAGAGGATCAGCTCGGGGAGCAGCACCGCCACCGCGAGAACGCCCAGCGAGATCAGGTAGAAGGGCACGAGCGCGCGCATGGCGGAAGCGACCGAGATCCGGCCCAGGTCCGAGGCGATCAGCAGGCAGAGACCGTACGGCGGCGTGATGAGGCCGATCGCCAGGGTGAGGACGACGACGATCCCCATGTGGTAGGGATCGATGCCGCCGGCGGCTCCGATCTCGCCGATGATCGGCTGCAGGATGATGATCGCGGGGATCGCGTCCATGAACGCGCCGACGACGAGGAAGATGAGGATGACGAAGACGAAGATGGAGTAGCGCGAGACCAGCAGGCCGGCGCCGTCGAGCCAATTCACGACGCCCTGCGGCACGGAGTAGAAGGCGAGTATCCATCCCCACAGGGAAGCGGCGGCTACGCACAGCAGCGAGAGCGAGAAGAGACCGATGCTGTCCTCCGAGAGCCGGAAGAGGCGCCGGAGGCCGAACCGCCGATCGGGGATGGCGAGGATCAGCAGGTAGACCACGGCCACGACCGAGGCCTCCGTGGCCGTGAAGACGCCGCCCATGATGCCGCCGATGACGATGACCGGGATCAGGAGTGCGAGCCAGGCGGACCGGCTGGTGGAGAGCATCCGGCGCGCGGAGAAGACAGCGGTCTCGCCGATTCCGTGACGGCGGGCGACCCGCCACGACCAGGTCATCTGGCTCATGCCGATCAGGATGCCGGGGACGATGCCCGCGAGGAACATGGCCCCGACGGAGACGCCGGCGGTGGCGGAGTAGATGATCATCATGAGGCTGGGCGGGATGATGTTGCCCAGCGTCGAGGAGGCAGCCGTCACGCCCACCGCGAAGCCGCCCGGGTATCCCTCGCGCTTCATCGCGGGGATCATGACCGAGCCGACACCCATCGTGTCCGCGGAGGAGACGCCCGAGATGCCGGCGAAGATCATCGAGACCCCCACGTTCACGTGGGCCAGACCCCCGCGCAGGTGACCGACCAGCGAGCGGGTGAAGTCGATGAGCCGGGCCGATGTGCCGGTATCGTTCATGGCCTGGCCGACGAAGAGGAAGAACGGCACCGCCAGGAGGGGAAAGTTGTTGAGACCCACCCAGATGCGCTGGGGCACGATGGAAAGCGGCACGTCGCCCTGCACCCCGATGGCGAGCGTCGATGAGATCAGCATCGCGAACGCGATCGGGACGCGTAGCAGGCACAGCGCCGCGAACGACCCGAACAGGAGCCAGAGGATCATTCGGCGCCCGGCGGCGGTCGCGGTTCGGGGGCCTCTCCACTCGAGAATGCGGCGTAGTCGAGCAGGAGGTTCGAGACGGAATAGACGACCGAAAGGGCAGCGAATGCCGGAATCGCCGCATACACGTAGACCATGTTGATCCCGGAGTTCGTGGCGACGCGGAGGAGCCCGACCTCGGCGTAGGCGATCCCCTGCACGAGGAGAAACCCGGAGAAGGCGAGCACGCAAAGGTCCGGGACGACATCGAACAGGAACCGCCCCGTCGGACCGAATCGGCGCCGGCGCCCCATCGTGACGTCGATGACGAAGTGGCGGCGGCTCCTCACGCTCATGGCGGCTCCCAGCAGCACGACCCAGAAGAAGAGGAAGCGCGCGACCTCCTCGGACCAGATCAGCGGTGCGTGGAGGACGAAGCGCGTGATCACCTGGAGGAGGACCACCACCGTGAGTCCCCCGAACAGCACGGTAGCCACGATGCTGTTCACGGCGGCCAGGCGGTCCGGGAAGGTGCGCGTCTCGCTCGCTCGGGTCTCCACCGGCGTCAGTGCGCCGCGGTGCGGACCATTTCCAGAAGGTCCCGAAGGTCGAGGTTCTCGGCGACCTCGTCCTGGATTGCGGTGCTCCGCTCGAGCAGTTCCCCCTGACCAATACTCGACACCTGGACGCCGTGTCGCTCCTGCATCTCGGCGAGCGCCCGGGCGTTCTGCTCGCGCATGAAATCCCTTTGCCACACCGCCGCCTCCCGGGCCTCCTCGCGCAGGATGGGACGGTACTCCTCCGGCAGCCCCTCCAGGCCCTGCTGGGAGATGAACAGCCCCATGGGCAGCACGAGGTGGTTCGTAGGCGCGAAGTACGGCGCCGCCTCATAGAACTTGTTGGACAGGATCGAGATCGGTTCGTTCTCCGCTCCGTCTATGACCCCGGCCTGCAGCGCCGAGTACACCTCCGAATAGGGCATCGGCACCGGAAGCGCGCCGAAGACCTGCCAGGTCAGAGCGTCCGCCTCACCGCCCATCACACGTATGGTCAGGCCCTCGAGGTCGGACGCCTCCGTGACGGGGCGCCTGCCGTTGAAGAGCACACGGTATCCGGATGTCAGCGTCGCCAACAGCCGCACGGAGTACCGTTCGCGGCAGGCCTCGTCCAGGAGCTCGCCGATCTCTTCGTCGAACACGGTGGCGAAGTGCGCCTCGTCCTCAAAGAGGAAGGGGGCGCCGAACAGGCCGAATTCGGGGCAGAATTGGCTGACGTGGCTGAAGGCCGCCAGCGCGACATCGAGAGTGCCGAGCCGCAGACCTTCGATCTGCTCGGGCGAGTCCCCCAACTGGGCTGCGGGGAAGACCTGGATTCGCACCGCGCCGCCGGTGGCTTCGGCGGTCCGGTTGGCGAACCGCTCGGCGGCCAGATGATAGGGATGCCCGACGGTCTGGTCGTGGCCCAGGCGCAGAACGTGCTCGGCACCCTCACCGGCACACGCGGACATCGCCAACGCGACGACCAGGACCCACACCCGGAAAGGGTCAGAACTCATCAGATGCTCCGATCTGGAAAACGTGTTCCCACAATGATTGCCGACAACGCGGGTGTCAAAGAACCGGTTGCTGCCGCGGGGACCTCAAGCGCCCGGGGTGTCCCGGCCCACACTTGTCGAGCCACGCCAGGAGACCTATCGTGCGCCGGATGAACGCCGACTTCTGGAGGCGGATCGCAGCCGTCGGGCGGGATGCGACGCCGTACACGATCGAATGACGGGCTGCCCGACCCGGTCGGCCTGGACAGCGACATGAGCGGGGAGCGCGAAGGACCGCGCGGACTGGCCCGGCGGCTGACCCGATACGGCGACGCAGAGTTCGCGCTCTTCCTGCGAAAGGCCTTCCTCCAGGCTCAGGGCCTCACCGGTGAGGCGATCGACCGTCCCGTCGTGGGTATCGCCCAAACGGCCAGCGACTTCAATCCGTGCCACGCTTCCGCTCCCAGGCTGGTCTCCGCGATCAAGCGGGGCGTGACCATGGCCGGCGGGCTCCCCTTCACCTTCCCGACCATCTCGCTGCACGAGTCGTTCGCCTTCCCGAGCAGCATGCTGCTCCGGAACCTGATGGCGATGGACACGGAGGAGATGCTCCGCGCCTTGCCGCTGGACGCGGCCGTCCTGGTGGGAGGGTGTGACAAGACGCTGCCCGCGCAGATCATGGGTGCGGTGAGCGCCGGAGTGCCCGCCTTCGTCGCCCCGGTGGGGCCGATGCTCGCAGGGAATCATGAGGGAGAGCGGCTCGGCGCGTCGACGGATTGCCGCAGGCTATGGGCGGCGTGGCGGGCCGGGGAGATCGACGAGACGCGGCTTGAAGAGGCCCACGAGCACCTTATGCCGTCACATGGCACCTGCATGGTGATGGGCACCGCCAGCACGATGGCCTGTCTCGCGGAGACTTTCGGGTTCGTCCTTCCCGGTGGGAGCTCGATCCCCGCCGTGCTCGCCGAGCGGCTCCGCTTCGGGGAGAGGACCGGTCGGCAAGCGGTCGAGGTGGCGCGAGCGGGGATGCCGGCCCCGGAGTCCCGGATCACACCGGCGTCGCTGCGGAACGCGGTTACGGTGCTGCAGGCGCTCGGCGGGTCGACCAATGCGCTGATCCACCTCGCCGCGATCGCCGGGCGGGCCGGTTTGCCCCTCGATCTGGACGAGGTGGACCGCATCGGTCGCGAGACGCCGGTGCTCGCGGACCTGAAACCGGTCGGCCGAGGCTTCATGGAGGATTTTCATCGCGCCGGTGGACTTCCCGCCCTCATGCGGCGCCTGGGCTCGCGTCTCGACCTCTCGGCGCTGGCCGCCGATGGCCGCACGCTCGCTGAGGTCGTCGATTCGTGGCCCGATTGGACGGACGAGACGGTCATTCGCCCCTTGGACGAACCCGTGGCCCCGGGCGAGGCGCTTGCCGTGCTCCGTGGTTCGCTGGCCCCCGACGGGGCTGTCCTGAAGCGCGCGGCGGCAGGCTCCGGACTTCTGCAGCACGAGGGGCCGGCGCTCGTCTTCAAGGGGCTCGACGACCTCGCGGCCCGCATTGACGACCCCGACCTGCCGGTAACGCCGGAGCACGTCCTCGTCCTGCGCGGGGCCGGCCCGATCGGTGGCCCGGGCATGCCCGAAGCGGGGTCCCTTCCGATCCCGCGGAAGCTCGCGCGCTCGGGCGTGACGGACATGGTGCGCATCTCCGATGCCCGAATGAGCGGTACGGCGTACGGCACCGTGGTCGTCCACGTGTCCCCCGAGGCCGCGGCGGGTGGCGCGCTGGCGTCGGTCCGTGACGGAGATCGCATCCGCCTCGACTTCACGGGCCGGCGGCTCGATGTCCTGGTTTCGGACGAGGAGATGGCGGCGCGCCACGAGTCATACCATCCGCCACCAGCACCCGAGCGGGGCTATGCCCAGCTCTTCGCAAGGCACGTGACGCAGGCCGACCGCGGCTGCGACTTCGACTTCCTGACCAGCCCGGACTCGCGATGAGTGTGTCGCGCGCCGCCAGTTGGCCGCCGAGGCGCTCTCGGCGGTTGCTCAGAAGGCCCTGATCGCCCTGACCCTGCGGGGGAAGTCCTTGTCGTCGCCGTGCACCCGGCCCAAGTCGGGGAGGTCGACGTGGGCGGCCATGTCGGCGCTCAGCTGGGAAGAGGCCCAGTAGGTGAAATTGTCGGGGATGCCCGTATCCCTGAAGTTGCCGATGTCGTGCGCCCTGAGGTTCTCGTACATGAGAACCAACTCGTCCGTCGACGGCAGGAACCAGCCCCCGATGCCGTTGAGCACGAAGTTGGCGCACAGATACGCAGCCGAGCCGGGATCGTCGCACGCTGCCAGGATGTCGGCCGTATTCTGCCTGCCCGTCCCAACGGCGGTGCCGCGTGCGCCCGGAACCTCTCGCCGGAAGCACCCCCACTTCGCTCCCCCGCTCTGATCGAACGGGGCAGCCTCGAGGTAGCGCCACCCGTCGGTCGCGTAGTTCGGGTTCACATGGAATACGAAACCGCCAGCGGGACCCGTGTCGCCTGCGGCGAGCTCCTCCCGGGCAAGCCAGACGGACATCTCTCCGGCCCCGCGGTTGGCCCACAGGTGGTATGGGACCAGCGTCACGGGCATCGCCGGGGACGACGGGTCCGTGAGGCTCCGGGCCCGCGTGTCGATGACCGGGTGGCCGCCGAGAAGGTCGGGGTCGGAGCGAAGCTGCATTGCCTCGTCATCGTCGAAGAGCAACTCCAGGACATTTCCGTCCTGGACCTCCGGCCACTCGCAGCAGTACACGATCGGACCGCGCTCGACCGCGAAGCGGCTCTGGTTTTCCCTGACGCGCGGGTCGGCGGCTACCCTGCGGACGGCCATGGGCAGCGCCACCTCGATCACGTCTCCGTCCTGCCACAGCCGGGGAAGGGACACATAGCCCATGCGGTCGGGCTCAGCGTCCACGGCATCGCCGTTCACGGAGACCGTCGCCCGGCTCTCAAGCCGGTCCATGTACGTATACAGCCCTTCCGGGGTCGGCATGTTCCGGGCCCACCCGGGGATACGCAGCTTGATGGTGCCCTCCACGCCCCCTTCTGCCGACACAGTGATCGCCGACCTTCCTCCCCACGGCACCTCGCTCTCCACCGAAAGGCCGAGAGTGCCCCCGTCCACCTCGAACCCGGCCTCGCTGGAAACGTAGAGATTCACGAAGACCACCCCGTCGGTGTCCTGTGCGTAGACGTAGCCCGGCATGCGCGCCATGAAGCGCACGATGTTGGGCGGGCAGCACTCAAGCGACGCATGTTGCCAACGGAGATCGCGGCCGTCTCCGGCGCTGGCCAGCCGATTCACGTAGAAGTAGTGGTCCCCCGAGACCGAGACGCCGCAGGTGGCATTGTTGTACATGCCGCGTTCCATGACGTCGAGGTAGCGGCCATCTCCCGTCGCCATGAAGAGATTGTGGCTCAGGGTCATCAGCATCAGCACCGCACAGGTCTCCGAGTAGGCGTCGATGTTCGGCAGGGAATGGGGCTCGCCGAAGCCTTCGTTGCCGGTCGTCCCGACACCGCCCGTGATGTACATCTTTCGGCTCACGGCGTCGTGCCACATGCGCTGTGCAGCCTGTAGGTATTCGTCCATGCCCGTCAGGATGCCCACGTCGGCCATCGAGACCATGAGAGTCACGCAGTTGACCGCGTGGCCCACGGCCTCGGTCTGCTCCAGGACGTGCCGGTAGGACTGGTTGTGGCGGCTCCGGCCCACGGAATCTTCCCGGCCCCGGATGTCCAGATAGTGCCTGGCCAGATCGAGGTGCCTCGGGTCCCCGGTGACCCGGTAGAGCCGGGAGCAGTTGAGGGAGTCCCGCTCTCCGCCGGAAAACGGGGGATCGTTGGCCTCGAAGTCGTCGTAGAGCAATTCCGCCGATCGAATCGCCCTGTCCAGGAGATCCCGCCGGCCCGTCGTGCGGTACCATGTGGCCGCGATTCCGAAATCGCGGTTGCTGGCCGGCGCCTCCCCGCTGGCCATCTCCCCGACCCTCCGCTCCACCCATCCTTGCAGCCGCGGATCGGGACGGATCTCGAGCGACAACATCGCAGCCTCGAGGACGCCGCCCCGCGTGCGCCGCGCCGAACCCTCCAGCTTCTGGACCTCGAAGGGAATCGTGACCTCCGCGTTCATTTGGACCCGGGGCCACCAGAAATCGTCGGCCAGCGTGACCTCGGAATGGCGCTTGGGGCGTATCGGATAGTCCTCCGCGGGCGGGCGCTTCGACCTCCACAGTTCGACATCCGGCGGGGGATCGTTGAACGCGGCGGCCCTCTCGGGTGCACGGGCGCGACCCGGCGCGACGTACGCCAACGCACCCGCCGCGGGAGCGGTCCGGAGGAACTGTCGGCGAGGGATGTGCCCGCTCATGTCCGTTCCTTTCAGCCTGTCTGCCACTCGATGACTCCGAACTCCCGCCACTGGACGTCTTCGTCGATGAACATGGCCGCCGGAGGCCCGATCTGTCCGGCCTCGTACAAGACGGTCCGGGGTTCGACCTCGAGCCTGAGCGCGCGGGTGACGACCGGCTCGAATTCCACGGTGCTCCAGGCGTCCTGCTCGACGGTGAAAGCCCCGCCGGTGTCCACGGGTCTCCACTCCTCACCGTCGCGGTAGAGCAGCCGCCCCGACTCGGGCAGGTTGCAGAAGCGCTTGTCGGCGAAGAAGTAGACGCGCGAGGAAGACACTCGTGTGGGGCCTTCGAACTCGTACTCCAGCCATGCCCGTTCGCCCACCGGCGGCCTCATGCGGAAGAAGCGGTGCGACTGGTCGGCGGAGTTGAGCGGCTCGCGTCCGTCGTGGATCGCGGCGAGGTCGTCGTTCTGGTCGTTGTATCCCGTCCAGCTCTTCTCGACGCCGCCCGATGTGCGCACGGCGGTGATCGGGGGCGGTGGCTCGGGCGGGAGCCATGCCTTGCCGGGCTCCCGCGCCATCCACACCGCCATCTCGCCCATGCCGCGATTGGCCCAGGCGAAGTACGGAATCGCGGTGAGCCGGTGTGGGGCGGTGGGGGCGCTCTCGCCGCGGCTGTCTTCCCGGATTGCCTCCACATCACCCCGGATCACCTGCACTCCCTCCAGCAGGTCGGGCCGGAACCCGGACTCGAAGGACGCGCCGTCCGGCACGACGATGTTGAGCGCGCGCCCGCCGTTGTCCGGCCACTCGGCGCAGTAGACCAGCGGCCCTCGCTGGAGCGCGACCCGCCCGCGGTCGTCCTCCACCGCCCGGTGGGCCAGCACTCTCTGGACCGGCATCGGGAGGTCCAACTCGACCACGTCCCCGGGGCGCCACGTGCGCTCGATCCGAGCGTACCCACGCACCATGTCAAGTGGTACTGCGCGGCCGCCCACCTGCAGGGTCGGTGGCTCCGGGTCCTCGTCCGCGAAGCGGTACAGCCCTCCCGGCATGACCTCGCCGCGCGCCCACCCCGGAATCCGCACGTACAACGGGAACGCGACCTCGCGCTCCGGCTCGACCACGAGACGGACACGCCCCTCCCAGGGGTAGCGCGTCTCCTGGCGCAGACGTGCGGGGACGCCGGCGACCTCGACGCGGGCGTCACTGCTTGTGAAAAGATTCACATACAGGGCACCCGACGGATCGGTCGCGTACAGGTAGCTGCCGATGGACGCGACCATGCGAACCACATTCGGCGGACAACACGGCACGTTGATCCATTCGAAGCGGGAGTAGTCCCCGAAAGACTTGAGCGGGTTCTGGTAGAAAAACCGGTCCCCCCGGAGAGATACGCCCACGAGCAGGGCATTGTAGAGCACGCGCTCCATCACGTCCACGTAGCGCGCGTCCCGGTCGAGAAGGGCCAGCCGATGGCACCAGACCGCGCTGCCGTACGCCGCGCACGTCTCGTTCCAGGCGCTCAGATTCGGCAGCTCGGATGGGTCGCCGTACTTCTCATGGAACCGCGTCGAGCCGATCCCTCCGGTCAGGTACGTCTTGAGGTGGGTCTGGTCCTCCCAGATGCGGTGCACCGCCTCCACATACGCCGCGTCCCCGGAGAGCGCCGCCACGTCGGTCATTGCGATGTAGAGGAAGGTCGCGCGCACTGCGTGTCCGACGGCCTCGAATTGCTCAACGACCGGCTTGTGGTCCTGGGCGTAGGTCCGGTCCAGCGCGTACTCTCCGGCGCGAGGGTAGTCGTCCTTGCCCCGCTCGTCGGCGAAAAACCTGGCCAGCTTCCAGTAGCGGTCGTCGCCGGTGGCCCGGTAGAGCGCGACCAGACCGATCTTCAGCCCCTCGTGGCCCGAGATGTACGTCGCCTTGCCGGGCCCGTAGACCGAGTCCATCTGGTCGGCCACCCGCACCACGGCGTCGAGGAGCCTCGACTTGCCGGTTACGGCGGCGTATGCCGTCGCCGCCTCCAGCACGTGGCCCGAGACGCGGACCGACTGCTCCGGTGTCGCGATGCGCTCCTCCAGGCCCGCCAGCAACCCGTCGATGCGCTGGTCGACGTACGCCTCGAGTTCGGGGTCCGGCCGCTCCTCGAGCATGTAGGCCGCCGCCTCGATCAGCTTCGAGAGGCTGAAGCCGCCATCCCCGAACCTGTCGAAGCAGTAGCGCAGCGAGACGTCGCGGTTGGCGTCCATGCGGGGCCGCCAGAACGTGTCCTGGATGTTGACCCGGTCGAAGCGGACCGCCTGGAGAGGGTAGTCGTCGTCGGAGGGCGGGAGCGGGGGAGCGTCGAACCCGGTGGGCACGCCGGGGGTGGAGCCCGACGTTCCCGCAAGGCGTTCGAGGACGGAGGGGAGCGGGATCAGGCCCGCGCCGGTCGCCGCCCTCAGGAAGTCACGCCGGTCTATCGAGCACATCCTGGTCCTCCCTCGTCGCGCCTGTGCGGCGCCTCACGTCCGGACCCCGCCTCACGGCCCGGCGGGTCCGATCTTCCGCAGCAGCTCGGCCACCGGCCCCTCCAGGATCGGCTCGAGCATCGCCGCGTACTCCTCGACCTGGTGGGCGTAACGCTCGATCCACTCGGACTGGGCGGCCGTAGGAGGGCCGCTGTAGTTGCCGACCTGAATCGTGAACCAGTTCAGCCGCCCCCCGAGGTTCACGTGCCCGGGATCCCGCACGTCGCCCGCGAACCCCAACAGCACCGGCCGCAATTCGCGGCGCACTGCGGCGGCCTCGGCTCGCAGCGATGGGTCTTCGGAAGTCTGCTCCAGCTGCTCCAGGCGGGTGTCCAGAGGTCGCAGACGGGCAAGCGCGACGCGGACCGTGCACTCGGCATGCTCGATGGTGCTGGCCGCGCGGTACCACGTCTCCATGTCGCCCGCCGACGCGTGCACGCGCGGGTCCATGCGCACAACGACCGGTCGCTGGCTGGTCTCGTCGCCCAGGGTGAGGCGCGCCGTATACGTCCCGGGGATCGCGCGCACCCAGGTGCCTCCGCCTCCCCGACCCCCGGGTCCACGTCGAACAACTGCGGCCGCGCCACCAGCGTCTCCCTCAGCCTCGCACGACGAGCGCTCCGCCAGGTTCCACACGACCCGGTTGATCCCGGCCTCTGCCGGGCCCGTCAGCGATCGCACCGCCCGCCCGCCCGAATCGGCGATGTCGACCTGCACCCGCTGCCCCGCACCCGGACCGGGCTCGACCCAGTACGTCAGCAGGGCTCCGTACGGCTGGTTCGGAGCCACCCAGACCCGGTTGCCGAGTGAGCTCACATCGGAGGCCCGCGTGTAGCGCACGGCCGGCATCGGATCGAAGAGCTCGAGCGGGCCGAGTCCGTTGCCGTCTGCTTCGGCCTGTGCGAGTCGCTGAAGGGCGGTCACGTCGTCCAGAATGTAAAATCCCCGGGAATGGGTGCCGAGGACGAGGTCGTTGTCGCGGGGATGCAGCTCCAGGTCGCGCACCGCCACGGGCGGTAGACCCAGACGCAGGTCGATCCAGTGATCGCCCCGGTCGAAGGAGGCGAAGATACCGAGCTCGGTGCCCGCGTAGAGAAGGTTCGGCGAGCGGAGGTCCTCGTCGACGACGTGCACGTAGCCGTGGAGCCCCTCGCTGATGCGCCGCCAGGTGACGCCGAAATCATCGGTCGTGAAGATGTACGAATCGAAGTCGTTCATCCGGTGCTGGTCGATCGCGACGTACGCCCTTCCCGGTTCGACTCTGGACGCCTGGACACCGCTCACCCACGAGTGCGGCGGAGCACCCTCGATGTTCGGCGCCACGTTGGTCCAGGTGGCGCCTCCGTCCCGGGTGACCTGGACGTTGCCGTCGTCGGTCCCCACCCAGATCACCTCGGCGTCGAGAGCGCTCTCGGAGACGGACAGGATCGTGCTGTGGTACTCCGCCCTGGTGTTGTCGGGGGTGATCGGGCCCCCGGAAAGCCGCTGCTTCTCCGGGTCGTCGGTCGTGAGGTCGGGGCTGATGATGTCCCACGTCTCGCCGCCGTCCCGCGTGCGGAAGAGGACATTGCCTCCGAAGTACACGACGTCGGGGTCGGTGGGCGACATGTGGACCGGCGCGTTCCAGTTGAAGCGGTAGTCCTCCAGTTCGGCGCCTCCGCCCGCCGGGCCAGGAGGATGGGGCTGGATGTAACGCTCCTCCCGGGTGCGCATGTCGATGCGCGTGATGTCTCCGAAGTGACCGTTGTAGTAGATGATCTCCGGATCGCGCGGATCGGCGATCGTGTACATGCCGTCGGCCATGTAGCGCAGCCGTACCCAGTCGCCCTCGCGCACGCCCACACGGTTCCACTTCTCGTTCGGTCCGCGCCAGATCTCGTGGTCCTGAAAGCCTCCCAGAACGTTGTACGGCTCGGCCATGTCCAGTCCCACATGGTACGCCTGGCCCATGGACATGTTGTTCAGGAAGTCCCAGTTCGACCCGTAGTCGTTGGAGATCCAGAAACCGCCGTCCGTGCCCGAGAGGAGCCGCGCCGGGTCCGTGGGATCGATCCACAGCGCGTGGTGATCGCCGAACATGCTGCCGCCGTGGCCGCCGAAGGTAATTCCCCCGTCGGTCGAGACGCTGAACGAGCCCGCCAGCGTGTAGACGCGGTCGGGGTCCACCGGGTCGGCGCGCACCTGCGTGTAGTAGAAGGGCCGGTTGTTGAGGCGGCGGTCGGCGTTGACCATCTGCCACGTCAGCCCCCTGTCGTCCGAGCGCCACAGTTGCCCGTCCTCCTGGGACTCGATCAGCGCGTAGACGCGATTCGGATCCGCGGCGTGCACGCTGACCCCCACCCGGCCCACCAGCCCGGCACCGGGGAGCCCGTTGCCCAGAGCGGGATCCGTGAGGCGCGTCCAGCTGTCACCGCCGTCGGTCGACCTGAAGAGGCCGCTGCCCGGGCCCCCGCTGCGAAAGTGCCATGGCCGGCGCAGGTAGTCGTACATCCCGGCGTAGACGATGTCCGGATCGAACGGATCGACCGCCACGTCGCTGGCGCCCGTCGTTTCGTTGATGTAGAGGACACGCGTCCAGCTATCGCCCCTGTCGGTGCTGCGAAAGAGGCCGCGCTCCTCGTTAGGTCCCCATGCGTGGCCCATCGCCGCCGCGAAGACGATCTCGGGGTTCCCGGGATCGATGACGATGCGGGAGAAGCGCTCGGTGTCGCTCAGGCCGAGATGGGTCCACGTCTCGCCGCCGTCGCTGGTCCTGTAGATGCCGTCGCCGATGGAGATGCTGTTGCGGACGGCGCCCTCCCCGGTCCCCGCGTAGACCACTTCCGGATTCTCCGGGTGTAGTGCGATCGCACCGATGGACAGGGTGCCGCCGTCCTCGAAGACCGGATCGAATGTGATTCCGCCGTTTGTGGACTTGAACAGCCCCGATGTCGCGGCGCCGACGTACAGAATGTTCCGGTTCCCGGGCACGCCCGCGACGTCCGCGACCCGTCCCGCGAACATGGCGGGGCCGATTTCACGCCAGGACAGGCCGGAAAGGAGCGCTCCGTCGACGACGAGCGGGCTCGGGGCCGAGGTGTTCCCGGCGGTGCCGGCGGGTGCATCGGGGGCGGGTTGGCAGTGCGCGGTCGCAAGGGCCAAGGCCGCCGCCAGAAGCACTTCGGGCCTATATTTCCTTCGCATGTCGAACTCCTTCGGCCGGATCGCGTAGGCTATCCCGTACACGGCGGTTCTCCGACTTCGCTGAGCTCGCTCGAGATGTGCCTGCGGCGGGCACGGTTAGCATGGGGCCGGCGCAGTTTCCCGGCAAGGCCGGTCAGTGCGTGACGATTCGGGGGACGACGCCGAAGTACGCAGGTGCCGACGCCGTCCCGACGAGGCTACCTCTTCGTCGCACCCTCCCCGCCGAGTTTCGGGGCCGGCAGGGGCTCGCGGGTGTGCCAGGCATCCACGACTTCAGCATGGGGGTACGCTTCGGCGGAGTCGTACGGGTATCGGGTCATTGCGTGGAAGGGGAGGGGATCGACCTTCCACCCGGTCGCGGTATTGAGATCGGCGTCCTTCAACCAACCCTCCGTATAAATCAGGAAGTCGCGCGTCCATCCCTCGGGGGGCCGGGGGAGCCGGGTGGCGTCGAAACGGAGCGCGAGTTCGTCGCCGGGGGCCATGATCGGGTAGAGGTCGTCGGCCTCTTCGACAAGTGCGAGCACGTCGCCATACCGGGTGAAGCTCCCTGCAAGAGGACGCCATCGCGGCTGGTCCGACACCGATCCATAGTCGAACCAGGGGGGGCCGTAGCGCCCGCCCTTGAGGAATTCCCTGGAAAAGCCCCGGTAGCGCAGATCGGCGGCGGCGGGCTCCAGCACGGTGAGACGCACCGGTGCCTCGGCCGCACCCACGGAGAAGAACGCCTCGTCCCAGTAGATGTTCATGTTGGTCCGGATCCGCACGCGGTGGTCGGCGGTCGGAAAGAGCCCGGTCAGTTCCTGCACGATCGTCTTGTTCTTTCCCGACGGAAAACTGAGCTGCGGAACCACCGTCTCCCACTCGCCGCCTTCTCCGATCACCTGCAGAGAGGGCGCCACGGTTGCGAGCGCCCGGGACTGCGAGAGGGCGACGTTGATGCTCGCGTCGGTAGGAAAGATCCACCCGCGCAGGAACAGCCGGACCGGCTGGTCGGGCGCGAAGTCACCGAGATCGAGCACCAGATCGTGCATTTCGCTCATGCCTTGGTAGCGGAGTGGCTCGAAGCCGCCGACGTACACGTCGTCCAATGCCGAGAGGGCCGGAAGCGCGTCGCGGCCGGCGTGGTCGATGGCTGAGCGCGGCCGTCGGTGGTCCGAGACCTGATGGAGTTCGAGCCGGAAATCCGGCCCGGGGGGGACGAAGCGCTCGTCGACGAAGACATCCACGGAATCGGGATGGTCGACCACGACCAGATCGACTTCGTCGACGTAGAAGATCTCCCAGAGCTCATCGGTGATGCGCAGCTCGTAGCTCCCGTCCCGCTCGCGGAGCGCGTCGCCCGGAATGCGGAGGTACTCCCGGGAAGCGGCCGGCGGCGCGTAGCTGGCGTCTCCCCTCGCCATGAGCCCGACGGGCATCCCCAGGGCGCTCTTCCACATGACGTCGGTCACGAATTCGAAGCGCTCTCCATTCCAGGCGAAGAGCGTTGGGCACGAGCCCTTGAGGATCTGTTCTTCGACGATCGACTGGTTGGCGCCGCTGTAGAGGATGTTCTGGGGCACCCCGTTGGGCCATCGCACCCGCACGACATCGGCGCCCGGACGTTGGCCGAGGCCGATGTGGACTTCCGGCCCGGTGACGACCAGCGTCCGATGGAGGGCTCCCGCCCGGACTTCGACCTTCGCTCCAAGGCCGAAGTGGTTGTTCTTGCCGCTGCCGATGGAAAGCCCTACGAGCTGCATCTTGAGGTAGCGGTTTCCGTTGCCGCCGTCGTTGCGCAGCAGCCTCACCGATCCGTCGCTGGTCGAGGCGAAGAGGTCGAGGTCGCCGTCGGCGCCGAAGTCGGCGGCCGCGATGCGGCGCAAGGGGGGAACCGGCGGCAGCATGTGCGAGACATCGTCGAAGCGCCCGGCAGCGGCGTTGTGGTAGAGCCTGACGGTCCCTTCACCCGGCGAGGACTCGCCGGCGAGCGCGATGTCGAGCCAGCCGTCGTTGTCGAAGTCGAGGAAGATGCCGTCATGGACGGCGAAGCGGGCCGCGCCCGCGAGGAGAGCGTCCGGCCGTTCGTCGGCCGCGAAGCTGCCGCCCCCCTGGTTCAGCCACAGGGTGACTCCGGTGCCGCCGCTCGGCGCGGTCAGGAGGTCGAGCAGGCCATCGTTGTTGTAGTCGCCGACCGAGACGACGCCCTGGCCCCGGGCCGCCAGGCCGCGCTCGGTGGCGCGCTCCGCGAGACGGCCGCCGCGCTCGTTGTCGTAAAGTCTGAGCGCACCGCCGGGATCCGCGACCACGAAATCGAGGTCGTCGTCGTCGTCGAAGTCGCCGAAGGCAGCCGATCCCCCGAAGGCCGCCGGAGACCCGGTGCCCGCCAACTCGGTCACGTCGACGAAGGTGCCGTCGAGGTTGTTGCGGAGCATCCCGCCGGAGGTCGGTGCCGCAAGTGCCAGGTCGAGGTCGCCGTCGTGGTCATAATCCAGGAAGAGCGGCACTCCGGCCGGAAGTGCGACTCCGAGGGATGCCGTCACCTCGGTGAAGGAGCCGTCACCCCGGCCGCGAAAGAGCGCGCCGTCCGCGCCGCGGGCCAGGTAGAGGTCGAGCGCTCCGTCGTTGTCGTAGTCGGCGAAGGCTGCGGCGTCGGACACCGGCCCGGCGAGACCGGCATCCTCCGTCACGTCGGCGAAGCCGGCCAAATCGTTGCGCAGCAGTCGGCCGCCCGCGTAGATGTCGTGATCGCCGTCACCGTCGAAGTCGGCCACCGCAAACCCGTCTCCACTGGCCAACGCTCCGGCGGGCGGGATACCGGCGTCCTCGGTCACGTCGGTGAAGCGGAGCGCCGCAAGCACGGTTTCGGCATCGCGCTCGCCGGCCCCGATCATTTCGCTGAAGGTGACCACCGGGAAGCCAGTAAGGACGCCACCGGGTCCGCGCAGCTCGCGCAAGCCTCGCTGGTAGCCCGGTGTGGTGCGCATGACGTTGTGAAAGGGCAGCACCGCCGCGAGCGACTGCGCGGCATCGCCGCCCCTGGCCGCCTGCAGGGCTGCGGCGAAGAGGTCCTGGCCCTCGACGGGGAACGTCGGCACAAGCTGGCGGAGCGCTTCGAGGCCGGCGGCAGCGGGGTCGGTGCTGCCGGCCACCAACAGCGACTGTACGTGCTCGACGCGCGCGGCAACGTTGCCGGGTTGCAGCCCGGCCAGGATGCCCAGCGTGGAGACACGCCGGGCGATGGCCGCGGTACCAGTCGAATCGGCGTCGAGAGACGCGAGCGCATACAGCGTCCGGGCATGCCCTGCGTCCGCCGAAAGTGATCGCTCCAGTTCCGTGCGGGCGTCGCCCACGCGTTCGGCGGCAAGCAGAATGTTCGCCAGGATCAAGCGCACATCCGGATCGTCCGGGTCGAGATCGAGGGCTTGGCGCACCGCTGTCTCTGCGTCGCCCAGGCGTCCCATCCGCAGATACGTCAGCCCCAGATTGGCGAAACCAGCCGACTCACGCGGGGCCATTTGCACGAGTCGCCCAAACTCGGCGGCGGCCTCGTCGAGTCGGTTTTCCTCCAGGTGGGCGAGCCCGACCGTCCGGATCGTCAGGAGCTCTGCGGCGTCGGGCGGCACGTCCTGGCACGCCGTCAATCCGGCAGCTGCGAGCGCAATGGCAGTGGATTTCAACAGCGTCATGCAAGCTTCCTCATAGCGACTATCTCGACGTTTCCTGGACAGTCACGATCGCGCCCGCCACCACCGGCCCCATATGCGTGATCCTCCCACCACGTGGCCAGCGCACCATCAGGCTGTCGGCGACGGATGCGTCTCCGAGCCCGAATAGCAGCGGCGCAAGCGCCGACTGGGAAAGATACGACGAACCCGTCGCGACAAAACGCCGTTGTGCACGCCCGTCAGCGTAAACGGTTACCAGCGCCCCCAGCGCATCCCGGTTGGGTGCCGCTCCCGCGAGGCGGATGCCAATCCCGGTCGCCACAGGCAGTTCGTTGCGAAACAGCCTTGGCGTCCCCCCGTTCTCCGTGACGAGCAAGTCGAGGTCGCCATCGCCGTCGATGTCGGCTGTAGCGACACCGCGCCCGACCAGGGCCTCTCTGAAGCCAGCACCCACCAGATCGCTCGCATCGATGAACCCGCCCGAGCCGTCCCCCAGAAAAAGTTGCGGGCGCTGCGGGAAGGTCTGCTCCCCTCGGACCGCGTTGATGGCGGGCTCGATGTGGCCGTTGGCAGCCACGATGTCGAGCGCGCCGTCGAGGTCGAAGTCGGCGAAGGCGACGCCGAAGGTGAGCGGGATCAAGGTAGGACGAGAGAGGCCCGCGGCACCCGCCCGGTCCTGGAAGAGATCGTCCCCGATCCGGGTGAAAAGGGCCAGCGGTTCGTGCGCGAAGTTGCCGATCACGATCGACCACTTTCCCTCGCCGTCGAGGTCGGCGACGTCGATGCCCATCCCCGCACGGGCGCGCCCGGCCTCGTCGAAGGCCACTCCGGCGCGCACCGCGATGTCGACGAAGGTGCCATCCCCTTCGTTGCGGTAGAGGAAGTTGCGCTGCGTGTCGTTGGCGACCACGAGATCGGGCCAACCATCGCTGTTGAAGTCGGTTACCGCGACGCCCAGCGACTTCCCGTTCGGGTTGAGGACTCCCGCGGCCTCGGAAATGTCGGCGAAGCGACCCCCGCTGCCCGCGTTCCGGTACAGCCGACACGACTCTCCCTCGTAGTGCTGCGGCGTCGCGTACGACTTCGTCATTCCGTCGAGGGTGGTGAAGAGATCGGTCTCAGGCGTCCAGCGCACATAGTTGCACACGTAGAGGTCGAGCCAGCCGTCGAGATCGACATCGACCCAGGCTGCCCCTGTCGACCACGCCGGAGGCCCCTCCGGCAGATCGCCGTCCACTCCGGTGATGGCGGTGACGTCGGTGAAGGTGCCCCCGTCGTTTCGCAACAGTCGGTTCGGCCCCACCGCGGTCAGGTAGATGTCAGGGTCGCCGTCACCGTCGTAGTCCGCCACGGCCGCGCCCATCCCGTAGAACGACAGTGCGAGGCCCGCCGCAGCCGTCCTGTCCTCGAACCGCCCATCCCCGAGGTTGCGGTAGAGGCGCTGGGTAGGGCGCTCGCCGGAGCCCTCATGGCGGGGCCACCAGTCCGAATTGACCAGGAGCAGGTCCGGCGAGCCGTCGCCGTCGTAGTCGAGAAACGCTGCCCCGCTGCCGAGCGTCTCGGGCATCCACTTCTCACCGAAGGCGCCCGTCGCGTGCTCGAAGTCGATGCCGGCCTCGGCGGCGATCTCGGTGAAGCGCACTCGGGTAGCGACCGTGCCACCGGGGCTCGTCGCATAGGACGGCTCCGAATAGGTCGGCGCGCTCTCCGCCGGTGGCTCCTCGCGGGCACACGCGGCGCACGCCAACATGAGCATGCTCGACAGCAACGGGGCGAGGCTGCGCCGGCAGGGCCGAACCCCGTCCAACCTCACCTGATGACCTCCAGCCGGTGGACCGGGATCTGTTGCGCCATGATGTTGGCGCCCGGGTCGCGGGATCGATACGTCCTGGTCATCTCTTGCGCAGCCTCATCAATCCCATGGAAGAGGTATGCCGCCTCGGCCCTCGCAGCCTCCTCGTCACGCCCCAACGCACGTAGCGACAGCATGCGATGATAGTGGGCGACACGGTCCTCGGGATCGATTTCGAGGACTTGGGCCAGCGCCTCGAGTGCATCCTGGTAGCGGTCGCCCAGGAAGAGCGTTCTGCCAAGCGCGCGCCAGGCGGCGCGGTCGCCCGGGAAGACTTCCAGGACGCGGCGGTACGCGAGCGCGGCGTCCTCGTAGCGGCCATCTTCCTGAAGCACCTGTCCCCAAACCCAGGCAGCCCTCGGGTTTCCGACATCGATCGCTTCAGAGCGTTCGAGCGCCGCAAGGGCCAGCACGAGGTTCCCTTCCGCGAAGGCGGTGCGCGCGAGGTTCAGCGGACCGTCGATGCGGCCGGGTGCCAGCGCCTCCACGCGGGCGAAGGCCTGAGCGGCGCGCCGCAGGTCACCCTCCATCAGAAGCGCGATCCCGTAGTCGTTGTTGTGGATCCAGTCGGACGCGTCCTCCGCCGGCGCACCCGCACCACGAGTGCCTGGCGCGGTCACCAGGATCCGCACGGAGTCGGCGGCGATTTCGGTGACCGGCAACTCGGGCGGCGAATCGAAGTTGCGAAAGCCAGCGGGGTTCGTCTCGAACGCGAAGTCACTGTACGCTCGATCAAACTTCCGCCACAGCAGGCGCGCGCTCACCGTTAGCGTCGCCCCGGCCAACGCAGCCGGCAAGGTGAACTCGTAGTGCGCGAGATCGGCGGTTCCGGGTCCGATGACGTTCGCGTAGACCGTAGTGCGGATGTCCTGGGCGTTGCGCTTGTGAATCGCGTTCCCGTCCCGGTCGATCAGAACGGCCTTGAAGGCGTGTGCGAGCGGGTCCAGGTGCCCGTCAGCTCCCACGAGACCGCTCGCTAGGACGCGCCGCCCCAGTGAGTCGGTGACAGTGAACTCGATCCAGCCCTCGTTGGAGTCGTTTGTGCCTCCCGGGAAGGCGTGTCCGACCCCCAGGTTCCTGACCACGATATCGAAGGTGACCGGTATGCCCGCCGGAACCGACGACCCTCGGGCCGCGAGTAGCAGCAGCGAGCGCGGATCCGGAACTCGAACCGCGAAGATGTCGATGCGCAGCCTCTCGGCCTGCAGGAAATCCTCGATGCGCCGCTGGGTCGCGGTGTCGCCTCTCAGGAAGGGAAGCGCGGTGTTGGCCGCGAGGAACCGATGCGAGCGCACCATCCCGTTTTCCGCCGCGAGGTCCCCCTGGGGGGCTGGCTCCAGTGGCATGTGGCAGTCCTGGCAGACTCGCCTCGCCGCGGGCAGGTAGAAGGTCCGCGCCGCGTTCAACGACACGCCGCTGTCGTCCCAGCCGTCGAAGTCGTTCTGGCCGCGCAGCCAGCGGTAGCCGTTCACCGGCTCGGTCAGGCCGACCTTGTGGCAGGTCGCGCAATACGTACTTTCGCGAAAAAACGGCTTGAGCATGCGGGCGGCATGCACTCCGGGCCGCGCCTTGAGCGCGGCATCGTGCAGGAAACGGCCGACCGATCCTGGAGGCGATGACGCAAAGACGTAGGGGTCCGTTGAGTCGTCCTCGATGTTGTAGTTGCCGTTTCCGGTCCGGTCGTGGATGCTGTTGATCGCGTGGCATGCCAGGCACGTGAGTCCCGCCTGTGCCTCGACCGAACTCCGGTCGATCTCCCGTCCCATCGACCCGGCAAACAGGAGCACAGGGTCGTGGCAGCCGCTGCACCACTTGCTTTTGGCGCGTCCAACGCCATCAGTGGCAGTGCCGGGAGACGCCAGGTGGCGTTCGATCCAGCGATTGGGCTCCAGCGCTTCCGAGCGCATCGCAACGATCGTCGCTTCGTAGAACGGATTGTTGAACGATGCGAACCGGTGCGCCGACGTGGCCCATTGGTCGACGACATCCGCGTGGCACCTCTCGCAGTTTTCGGCGCCGATGCGCGCGTTCACGACGAAACCCCGGGCTTCGGCCTCGGCTCGGATCGCCTCCGGCCTCATGCCCGGCTCCTCCTGCGTGAGGATGCGCGCGTCGAAGAATCCCCCGGTCGTGGTCGTCGCCGGCGAGGGGAAGAACGGACTCTCGGGCGGCACGGCTCCGGTGGGCACCCACCCGGACGGCCCGAAGTCCCCGCGCAGCATCGCTTCCGCGTCGCGGTTGACCCCACCCGGGCCTTCTGCCCCCGGGTTCCCCAGGACCTCCCGGGATGCGCCCCCGCCGCCCATCGCGTTGGCCCCGTGAACGACAAAGAGCGCCAGGCTCGCCGCGGCGGCCGCCCCCAGAAAGCGGGCGAAGCGAACTGCGGGTGGCCGCGTGTGGCTCACCGCGCGATGTGCCGCGTAACCGGCGACAGTCAGCATTGCCGCTCCGGTGTGCAGCCACCAGGCCCACCTGTTCTCCTCACTTGCCGCCGCCGAAAGGATGAAAAGTCCGGTCACGGTAAGTGTCATTCCAAGGGCGGCGTAGGGCACGCCGGTCCAGGCGGCTTCGTTGTGGTATCGCCGCCACACCGCGGGAAGGTGCCAAACCAGAAAAGCCGTCATCAACGCGGCCAGGAGCAGACCCGCGGCTGTGTGGGCGAGGAGTAGAGCCTGATAGAAACGGGGCAGGCTTGCCGCCCCCAACGCGAATGGATCGAGCCCGACACGGTCCGCGAGGCGCACCAGCAGAAGATAGAGTGTGTCAGCGAGCATGAAGCCCGCCAGGACGAGCGCGAGCACCAGGAGTCGCTTCAGGGCCGGTGACAGCAGTGTGGGTAGCTGCCGCGGCCGCGTGGCGTTCCCGGCTCTAGCAACCACGAGGGTCCCCCGTGAGTCCGCCCGGTGTCGTGACGTCCTGTAGCACTCTCCCCACCATCGTTTCGGCTGCGAGGTCTTCCAGCGTGGGTACAGTACCCGACACACGGATGTCTAGCTAGCCGTCGTTGCACATTGACTCCCGCACCCGCCGAGTCCAGATTTTGTGGCTGAACCATCCATTCCCGCGTAGCTCAGCTGGTAGAGCAGACGGCTGTTAACCGTCTTGTCGCAGGTTCGAGTCCTGCCGCGGGAGCTGTTCTCCGGGGTGGTGCTCCTTGCATCCCGTGACGGTGCGTCACCCGGCAGCGACAAGGGCACCCCGGTCAAGTTGGGGGCGTCGGCCATCGAAGTGCCGGGCAGCTCCGACCTCGATTCGGGTGGACTGGCCGGCGGTCCGGCGCGTTGATCGTCCGGGCCACGCCGAAGGGCCGTGCCGACTGACGACGGCATGGGGTCTATTCCGCGGGAGCCGCGCACTCTATTCTGACGGGACCGCACCCTTCCTCCCGAATCCCGGAGGCACCCATGCAGCGCCCGTCCGCCCCTGGCCCCCTCGCCGCGCTCCTGCTTGCGGCCGCCGCCACCGCCGCCCTTCCCTCGCCCGCCCTCGCGCAGCAGGACGACGACGCCACCGATTGGGACGTCACCCTCGCGCGGGGCGAGACCCGCGAGATCGACTTCGAGACCGACGAGGGCACGTGGATGTCCGTCGACATCTCGCCCGACGGCCGGTGGATCGTCTTCGACCTTCTTGCGCACGTCTACCGCGTCCCGGCGGAGGGCGGCAACGCCGAAAGCCTGACCCAGGAGAGCGGTGTCGCGATCAACTACCACCCCAGCTACTCGCCGGACGGCAGCACGATCGCATTCGTCTCCGACCGCGGCGGCCAGAACAACCTCTGGGTGATGGACGCGGACGGGTCGAACCCGCGCCAGGTGCAGTCCAGCCTGGATACACGCGTGACGATGCCCGAATGGACCGCCGACGGCGAATACATCCTGGTCGCCCAGGGCGGGGGCATCTGGATGTACCATCGGGACGGCGGCACGGGGATCGAGGTCGTGACGAGCGACGGGGGCTCGGCGTCGTGGCCTTCGGTGTCGGAAGACGGCCGCTACGTCTTCTACCATGTGCGCACCCCGGGGCAGACCGTGCCGTGGGCGGTGGATCACATCGAGGGCGAGCTGGTGCGGGACGCCTTGCAGGGCACATTGAACGTGCGCCGCATGGAGCTGAAGACCGGAGACGTCACGAAGGTGACGAGCGGAGTTCCGTCGCGGCAGTACCGCCTTTCGGGCGGTGGCGGATTCGCCGCCGAGGTCTCTCCAGACGGGCGGCACATCGCCTTCGCGCGTCGCCTTCCCGACGCGACCATCGAGTGGAAGGGACACGAGTTCGGGCCCAGCACGGCGCTCTGGCTGCGCGATCTGGACACCGGCGCGGAGCGAATCGCAATGGACCCGATCACGCAGGACATGAGCGAGGGGATGAAGACGATTCGCATGCTCCCCGGGTACGCGTGGGCACCCGACGGCGGGTCCATCGTGATCGCGCAGGGAGGGAAGCTCAGGCGACTCGACGTGGCCAGCGGGGCAGTCGCGACCATTCCGTTCACGGCACGGGTCCAGCGCACGATCTCGGAGCAGGCATACCAGGCCTTCCGGATCGACGACGGCGCGGTTCCCATCACCTACACCCGCTGGCAGACGGGGTCTCCCGACGGGGCGCGGCTCGCCTTCACCGCGGCTGGCCGGGTCTGGGTCATGGATCTGCCCGACGGGACGCCTCGCCGCCTCACCTCCGACATGGGCAAGGTCTTCGAGTACTCCCCCTCCTGGTCGCCCGACAGCCGGTCGATCGCCTATACCACGGTGGACGAGAACGGGGCCGGGCACGTCATGGCGATCAACGCCGATGGAGGCAGTCCTCGCCAGGTGAGCGCCGAGCCCGCGGAATACGCTCACACCCAGTGGAGCCCGGACGGCTCGGAGATCCTGGTCAGCCGGGGATCGGGTGCCACGGCGCGCTACCGCACGATGGCGCACAACCCGTGGTACGACCTCGTCCTCTTCCCGGCTGCAGGGCCCGGAGGCGGCGCGGAGACCGGTGACGGGGACGGCGCTGCCGGCCACCGGGTCGTGCGCGTCTCCGGCAACACCCTGTCCACCCGGACGCAGTTCGTGCGCGGCTCGTTCGGCCCGGAAGGGCGCATCTACTACCGGACGATGGGCGATTCCACCCGCCTGCGCTCGGTTGCCCGCGACGGGAGCGATCCGCGCACCCACCTGGTCCTCCCCTTCGCCGACGAAATCACGATCTCTCCCGATGGCCGCCACGCGGCCTTCAACGAAGGGGACAACGCGTACCTGGTGCCGGTGCCGCGGGTGACCGGTGGCGAGTCCGTCCCGATCAACAAGAAGAGCGGCAAGCTCCCCGTGCGGCAGTTGAGCACGCGGGGCGGCATCTTCCCCGGCTGGCGCGACGCCAACACGGTCGAATTCGGCAGCGCGGCGAGCTACTACACCCATGACGTCGCCGCCGAGACCACCGACACCTTCACTGTCGCACTCGAGGTCCCGCGCGGCTCGCTCGGCATGGGCACCGTCGCCGTCACCGGCGCGCGCATCGTCACCCTCGAGGACCGGCAGGTCATCGAGAACGGCGCCCTGGTCGTGACCGACGGCCGCATCACCTGCCTCGGCGCGGCGGCCGATTGTGACACGTCGGCGGCCGATCACACCATTGACGGCACCGGCAAGACCGTGATCCCCGGCTTCATCGACATGCATTCGCACTTCTTCCGCGAATACAGGGGCATCATCCCGCCCAACGCCTTCGAGATGGCGGTCGCGCTGGCGTACGGAGTCACCACCAACCTCGACAACTCGCAGTGGTCGCAGGACATCTTCCCGGCGGTGCACATGATCGAGGCCGGCGTGCTGGTCGGACCGCGCACATACACCACGGGCGATCCGCTCTACCGGGGCGATGCGGTTCGTCAGAACGAGCTGACCAGCTACGAGGTCACCGAGGACAACATCGCGCGGTTGCAGTCCTGGGGCGCCGTGTCCCTCAAGCAGTACATGCAGCCCCGCCGCGACCAGCGCCAGTGGGTGTCGGACATCGCGCGCAAGCGGGGACTCATGGTGACCTCCGAGGGGAGCGATCTCGGCTACAACCTCGGCATGATCATGGACGGCCAGACGGCGTGGGAGCACCCGATCAGCTACGTGCCGATGTACTCCGACGCGGCGCGTTTCTTCGGACGCGCGGAAACCGTCTACTCGCCGACGTTCGTGGTGGGCGGCCCCGGTCCCTGGAACGACGAGTGGTTCTTCCAGGAGACTGAAGTCTGGCGGGATCCGAAGCTCCGGCTATGGATGCCGTGGAAGCAGCTCGTCCCGCACTCGCGTCGCGTCTTCAAGCGGCCGCGCACGGACTACAGCTTCCCCATGCTGGCACAGGTTCTGGCCGACTGGATGGCGGAAGGCGCCCACGGAGCCATTGGCGCGCACGGCCAGCAGCATGGTCTGGCGTCGCACTGGGAGGTGTGGATAGCGGCGGAGGCGATGGGACCAATGGGCGCCCTCGAGCTCGCCAGCAACGAGGGGGCCTACTTCCTCGGCGCGGAGGACGACGTGGGATCTCTGGCCGTCGGCAAGCTGGCCGACCTGATGATTCTCAACTCGAACCCGCTCGACAACATTCGGAGTACCACGGACATCATGCTCGTCATGAAGGGCGGGATCCTGTATGACGGGATGACCCTTGACGAACTCTGGCCCAACGAGCGCCCCTACGGCGCTCGCCCGTGGCTGCACGAGGAGGTGTGGAGGGCGGGTCCGCGGCCGGTGAACCGGTAGGAGATGAAAACGAGCACACGATGGAGGACGACCCGGACACCATCACGACCGCCAGCAACCTTCGCCAGACACCCGAAGCGATGCTTCAGGGGCCGCAGCGCTTCACCCGAAGTCACGCATCCATGCGGCGGCGGGATCTGCGGCGGAGGCTCTCGGGGTTCCGTTCGCCTGGGCGGCTCGACACCGTTCCCGGCGCAGGACGCAGCAACGCACTCATGGCGCCGCGAGCGGCCGAGATCTTGGCGCAGTAGCGCGTTGTCGGCCACTTCCGGCGCCAAATGGCGGACAAACTGTGGTGAATGGCGTGGTCGCTACCGCCCTGGGCCGCGCGCGCAGTCGATCGAGGAGTGTCTCCCCGACCGCTTGACATCGCTCGTGATCAGGCACCGTGTGGAGCGCACAGTTGCACATTTCCGGGTTGGCGGCTGTTAACAAGGGCAAGAGCGATGCTCACGGGCCCGAACGCGAGGGGGTGGGGATGGAGGTGCCACCGGACTCCCTGACTTCCTGGAAACCCTGTCCAATGGGCTTCAAGTGGTGTCTTGTCGGAAAATGACCCCACAAAACCGGGTCCCCTCGTCGTTTAAGTAGGTAGGGCTGGGGAATCAGTAGTCTTCACGCCTCTCGAATCAGCGTCACTCGGGGCACGGGACATACCAAAGGGGGAAGGGCGTCCATGAACCAATCAGAACAGGACTACACGACGGCAATCCGTTTCTTCCTGAACGCGTGCCCGGGGCCTCCGATGCTGGGGGCCGCCCTGCGCATTGTCGCGCTCCAGGATGTGGAGGGAGTTTCCGGTTTGACTTCCTCGGCCTTGGTTCGCACGGGACACCCTGGTCGCTCGAGTCCCCGGTATGGTCTCCCAAACCGCAACGGTGAGTACCTGAGGAGCGTGGCCAGCACGGCAAGGGTGCTCGACTGCCGTCCGGAGTACCTTTCGGAGACGGCACTAAGACACGGTTTTTCGATGTCCGTCGCACTGCGGTGGATCCGATTCAGCCACGGAATGGCGCTTCGGGACGCGGGCGTCGGGGTCAACGAGACCGCTTGGCGCTTGGGATTCAACGACCGTGCTGGATGGCATAGGTTCACTCTCAACCTTGTCGGCAAGACACCAGCACAGCTTCCTGCGGTCCCTCTTTCCTTCTGGATTCGGGAAGCCGTCAGGGCGACATTCCTCGCCGCTCGGGGACCACGTGGGGTGCCTGCGGCGGTAGGAAACATGCGAAGCGACAACGGATAGCCATGAAACGACATAGGAGATTGGCCGGAACGGGGCGATTTTGCTAGTGCAAGGGATCGTCAAGTCCCACATGGGTGCCTCAGAGGAGAATCATCATGACCAAGACACTTTTGGCCCTCACGCGCTTGCTCGCCGCTGTCATCATCTTCGCAGCGGCCCTGGCTTTCGAGAACCCGCAACCGTTGAGAGCCGACGGTGGGGGCTGCGAGCGGCAAGCGGGGTCTCGGTGCATTACCGCAACACAGGACGCGTCGGGGTACAGGTGCGCCACAGAGGACGAGTGCACGACCTGCCGACGTAGGACGAATAGCATTTGTTTCCATGGTGGTGGGCCAATGCATCGTGGTTGGCGCGACGTTGACGCCAGCTGAGCCACTCGTCTACTGCTGACGACGGTGCGAACGTCATTCTCAGGTTGGAGTGGAATTGCCACTTTCCTGGTGATGCACTGTTCCGCGTGCGGTGCTCCCGATACGTCTACCGTAAAGCTCGATGTAGCTGTCGAATCGCTCTATGCGGAACTCTTGAACCGGGGTCCCGCGATCGGAAGTCCGGCCGTGATTCAGGCTGTCGGAAACCGACTTTTTGTCGGGGATGCTGCAGGGGACCCGGATCTTCACATTCTGGACGCGTACGGTGGTGATTTGATCGTGTCTCTCGGGCGCCGAGGCGAGGGGCCTGGAGAGTTTGCCGGACCCATCGTGGGTCTCGCAGTGGTTCGGCCCGACACGATGGCCGTCTGGGTCTATGATGGCTTCAAGTTCATGCGGGTTGATGAGTCCAGGACTCTCAATGCGGAGACTCCCACCATCACACCGCAGGAAGCTCCTTTTCTTGCCCGTGCGACGTGGCTGGACTCGCTTACGATTGTGGGCGTCCGGAGAGAACTGGAGGAGCGTTTCGTGTTCTTCGACATCGCGGGCGAACGCATAGCGACGGTGCCTGGCGCACTCCTCGGCGGTGACACGATCCCGATGACCGAGCGGGTGAGGGCAAGCATCAACTTCGCGCTGTGCGCACGGATGGAAGCGCCTGGATTTGCCCTGGCTTATTGGGACGCTGGGCGTGTGGAATTGTACGATCACAAGGCAGGCCGACCAGTGGTGGCCGATGTGCCTTATCCCAGTGAACCAGACTTCACTCGCGTGAGGGGAGAGATGCGCTTCAGGATGGGACGGCACCACTACACGGAATGCTCTGCCTCCAACGACTACGTGTATGCACTTTACTCGGGGCAGACATCCCTTGGCCAAACGACGGATGCGGATGAGGTCAGTCACGGCCAAGAGGTGCACGTCTTCGACTGGGAAGGGCAATACGTAGGCAAACTGCACCTCGATACGCCGATGTTTGGCCTGAGCGTGGATGAGCAGGCGGGCTGGCTGTACGGCACCTCGCTTCTCGACGCCGGTGTCTACCGCTTTAGGCTTCCAACACCCGGTATGCCATGATCGATCGAATCGTGAACGTGGCTGCTGTTCTGGTCGTGGCGGCCGCAGCTCTCTTCTTCGCTAAGGCTTGGTTCGCTTCCGACGGAGTTCCAGGCGTCGGGCTCGTGAACTTGGGAGAGGAAGAATTCGGCCTACCAGCAGAATTCGTGCGGGCTGCGAGTACGGGCCACCGGTTGGGGCCCGAGGACGCGCCCGTCGTGCTTCTGCTGTACTCGGACTATGCCTGTGGCTTTTGCCGAGAGTTCGATCGGACGCTACGTGTCGTAAGGAGGCGTTACCCTCAGCATTTGGCGGTAGCGGTAAAGCCCTTCGTACCATTGGAGATGAACGAGTCAACAAGGCTGTTCCTGGGTGCCGAATGCGCAGCCGAGCAGGGAGTTTTCGGGGCGTTTCACACGGCTGCTCTCCGTCTTGGCGAAGGCCAAGGCCGGGCTCCCCTTTGGGAGGATGTGGCAGATTCGGTAGGTGGCCTCCTGAGCCGCCCGGCTTTTGACCACTGCGTAACTTCCGGCGAGTACGCTGACCGTGTGGAAAGCGCGTACAGAGAGGGAGCGGATCTTGGTGTGCGGATGGTGCCCACGTTCTTCGTCAATGGCCGGATGTACATGGGGGCCATGGATGCAGTCACCTTGGATTCCGCTGTGGCGGCGGCTCTGCCACGAGCGAGATAGGTGGCCGTGACTGCACCATCTGAGAAGGCGAACAGGGGTTATCGATGTCCTGCGCCCCCCTACCGCCCCGGCCCCAGCAACACGGCGTTCATGAACAGGAGCTGCGTCGCCTCCGTGTAGGCCCGGTAGTTCGGGTCTTCGGCGAAGGCCACCACCTGTCCGCGTCCGACGGGCTGATGAATCAGGAAGGCCTTGCTGGCCAACTGCGGCCGTGATTCCTCCCAGACGATCCCGCCGAGGATGAGACTGTCGAGGTCGGCGTAGCGGCCGACGTTCGTGCCCTGGTCGAGCGTGATCGGCCGGAAGACGCGCGAGCCTTGCACGAGGACGCCGATCTCGCCGTCGGTGCCGGCCGCGAGCCAGTGCTCGGTGTCGAGCAGCGTGCGCAGAATCGCACCCGGCACGCCCTCGGGCGGTTACTCCTCCGGCGAGCTCGCGTCAAGGTATTCGATGGGCTGGTCCGGCGTGCCGGGCTCCGGCGGATCGTCGCCTTCGGCCCGTCCGCCCCGGCGCTCCGTCTCGGTTGCCAGCAGCCCTTCCCGCACCGCCCAGCGTGAGGACTCGGCCATCGTGATTACGGTGCCGCCGTCGCGCATCCACGCCCGCAGGCGATCGAGCAACCCGTCGCCGACGGTCTGGCCGTAGTTGCCGCTCGGAAAGACGACCACGTCGTAGTCGGCCAGCCGCGCGCGGCCGAGGCTGGATGCCCGCACCGCGGTCGTGCGCTGGCCGTACCGCCGTTCAAGGACGTAGCGGGCCCAGCCCACGGAGTAGCCCTGGCCGGGGGCATCGTAGACGAGAAGCACCCGGGGCTCGATCAGGGCCCGTACGTCCCGGCTTCCCAGCGACATGCCTTCGCGGACGTACGAATCATCGATCGGGACGACCTCGGCGCGGTGCCGGGCGGCGATCTCTGCCAGGCGCTGGCGAAGATCCTGTCCGTTCTCGGCCGTGCGGACGATCGCGGTACCGACCCCGTAGCGGCGGCCGCCCAGGGTGAACTCCGCGCCTGCCGCCCGGACGCGAATGCCTTCGCGCAGCGCCTCGGCGACCGTTGCGGCCCCGTTGGTGCCCCACGGGATCAGGTAGCCGACGAGCGCTTCGGGCAGCGGGGCCACGTCCGCCGCGGGCAGCGCCGCCACCGGCTCCGCCCCAGACACGCTCCCATCCGCTGTCACGGCCTCGCCGCGTACCCCTGTCGCCGACGTCTCGATCGCCTCCACGTCCCACAGCAGCGACTGACTCCAGGCCGTCAGGTCGTAGATTTCGTCCGGTTGCCGGTTCGCGCGGCGCTCGATCTGCCGCCTCACGAAGTCCTCCTCCATCGGAACATTTGCGTCGAGGAGGTTGTGGATGAAGCCGTGCGTCGGCTGGTCCAGCGGCACGATGAAGCTCGATCCGGCGGAAAGCGTCCGATCGCCGACCGCCACCGGCCCTGAAGCGCGGAACACCTCGATCCCGTTCTCGACGAGCATCACGGCGAGCCGCTCCGCCATCCCCGGGTCGTGCGCCGAGTGGAGGACGATTTCCGCCGGGCCATCTCTCCCCCGCGCGACGCCCTCCCGCCGGAACGCGAGATAGTCGCGCAGGATACCCTCGCGGTGACGCGCCGCGGTGAGGGCCGTCTCCAGCGCCGCCGTGAAGTGGTGCAACACGCCGTCACCGTACGTCAGCAGGTCCCCGTCCGACCGCCTCAGCATGAGCGCACGGGCGCTCGCCTGCTCGTAGGTCATGCCGAGCGCGCCGTGTCCCATCGGCCACATGTCGACGTAGCCGGGATAGAAGAGGTCGTAGACGTCCCGGTTGAAGTACGCGAAGCCGCGTTGGTCGAAGCGCGCCGCGATCGCTTCCCCGAACACGTCCATGAGCGCGATCTGGCGCTCCCCGTACCACGGGTTGGAGGGTGGCGCGGTGGGCGGGAAGAAGTAGGTGGCATCCCCTCCCATCTCGTGCAGATCCGCCACGATCTGGGGCCGGTATTCGAGGAATACGTCCACCTTGCCGCGCGTCTCGGGCTGGCTCTGGATAAAGAGGTCGCGGTTCAGGTCGAAGAGGTAGTGATTCCCGCGCCCCCCCGGCCAGGGCTCGTCGTGCTCCGCGGAGATCGCCGCCTCGTCCGGCCAACGGGCCTGCGCGATCCCGTTCTGGTACACGAAGCGGTTCCGCCCGTCGGGATTCTCCATTGGATCGATGAGTACCAGCGACTCGGACAGGATGAGATCGACATCCGCGTCTCCGGTCGCCGCGAGCAGGTGATAGGCTTCCGCCATGGCGGCGCCGCTCGAGCTGATCTCGTTGCCGTGGACCCCGTGCATGAGCGCGGTGACGACCGGCACTTCGGCCAGCAACGCTTCGGCATCGGCTTCGGAGAGCCCGCGCGGGTCGGCGAGGCGCGCGATGTCCGCCTTCACCTCGTCAAGGCGCGCAATGCGCTCGGGCGACCCGATCACGAGGACGACGAGCGGTCGACCCTCCCAGCTCTCCGCGTAGCGTATGAGGTGCGTCCGGTCGGGAGCCGCGTCGGACAGCGCCTCCATGTAGCGGATCACATCGTCCGGCGGCGTGACGGCCTCCCTGAAGTCGTGCCCCGCCACCTCTTCGAGGGTGGGGATGGCCGGGTCGTAGCGGGTCCCCGGCACCAGCTCCTGCGGCTGGGCGGAAAGCTGGACCATCGTGGCGAGCGCGAGCGTGGATAGCACGGAGAGGGTCTCCCGGTTCGAGGATCAGGCGGAACGCTAAAACTATTGCACGATCGTCGCGACTCTGCACCATCCGGCGGTGTTTGTCGGCCATTTGTGCCCGGAAATGGCGGACAACGATGGTTTAGCCCGGCCCCCACCAACCGGCGTCGCCCTCACACCGTCTCGCTGAGTGCCTCCACAAACTCGTCCACCTCGTCCGCCGTGTTGTAGAAGTGCGGACTTGCCCGCACCACACCCGGCCGATTGTCCACAATGATCCCACGTTCGGCCAGGTGGCCCACCGCCGCTCCGGGCTCGTCGTGGCGCACCAGGACGATCGCCGAGCGGGTGTCCGGATGGTCGCTCACCCGAAGCGAAAACCCTGCTGCCGTGCAGCCGTCCACCAACCGCTCGGTCAGCATCGTGTTGCGCGCCCGGATCTCCGCCATCCCGACCTCGTCCACGATCTCCTGGCCGCCCAGAGCGGTGTGAACCACGGCGAGTGCCGGGGTGCCCAGCTCGAAGCGTCGGGCGTCGTCGTGGTAGCGGAAGTCGCCGGCGTTGAAGAGGAACTGATCCTCGGTGGCGAACCAGCTGGTGATGCGGGGCCGCAGGTTGGCGATCAGGTCGTCGCGGACGTACAGGTACGCGAGGCCCGGGCCGCCGCATAGCCACTTGAGCGGGCCGGAAGTGTAGAAGTCGACGCCGGTGGCGGGGAGGTCGACCGGGATCTGCCCGGCCCCCTGATAGCCGTCGATCAGGCTGTACGCGCCCGCCCGCTGCGCGATGTCGGCGATGGCTTCCAGGTCCTGGATCGTGCCGGTCGTGAAGAAGACGTGGCTGGTGGCGACCGCCAGGGTTCGATCGTCGACCGCGTCCGCGAACTGCTGCGGGTCGATGTGGACGCCGTCGGGGCTCTCCAGCACGACCATCTCCGCCTCGGGGCGCACCTTCCACTGGTAGAGCAGGGTGGGGAAGTCCAGCTCGGTCGTGACGATGCGGTTGCGCTTCGTCCAGTCGAAGCTGGTCGTGATCGCGGCCAGGCAGGCCGAGGTGGACGGCATGAGCGCGACCGTGCCCGCCGGGGCGCCGAAAAGGTGCTCCACCCGCCCGCGAAGGTCGGCCAGCCGTCCCCACCAGTGCTCGTACCATGCCGACGCGCCGTAGTCGTGCCATTTGGCGACAAAATCGTGCAACTGGTCCACTGCCGGCGTGGACAGGGCACCCAGCGAGCAGGAGTTGAGGTAGTTGCGGCGCTGAAGGATGGGGAAGGCGTCGCGGACCTGTTGGAGGGTCATGCGTGCGAGGTGTGGGAGTGACGTGTACCGGGGCGGCTCTTGCTCGTCCAAGCATAGCCGATTTGAGCGTGGGACGCGCACCCTGCGTCATTCCGGCATGTTGCTGTCCCATTCGGCCATGGGTGTCTCCCTCCCCAGGTGCGATCTTCCATTCTCTCCTTGCCCGCGAGGGTAGCAGGGATTACAAGTGACAATGACGAAAGACCCGGGAGGAAGGGGGTGGTGGGCCGTGCTCACGAACGAGTGGATCGGATTCGCAGCCGAAATGGTGGTGTTGATCGGCGGCTTGACTGCCATCAGCATCTGGATGGGCAAGCGGTTCGACGACATGAAGGCGTGGATGGAGATGAGATTCGAACTGGTCGACGAGCGGTTCAAGTCGGTTGACGAGCGGTTCAAGTCGATGGACGAGCGGTTCAAGTCGATTGACGAGCGGTTCAAGTCGATGGACACGCGGTTCGATTCCACCGACAAGCGATTCGACGACATGCAGCGCTCCATGGACCGGCGGTTCGGTGAAGTGCGGGCCGAGCTGGGGCTGGTGCGCACCGAGATCGGGTTGGTCCGCACCGAGAGCCGAGACGCCCACGCGGAGATAGGGCAGAACATCCGGGACGTCGAACAACGAATAGGGGCGCGCTTCGACGACCTGAAGGACATCCTGGCCAACTGACAGCCGGGTCCTGGCATGACCATCAACACCGACCGCGCCGTCGCGGAAGCCCGCGCCCTCGGCTTCGATATGGCCGGTGTCGTCACACGGGGCGTCAGCGCGCACATGGCCCACTTTCGCGAATGGGTCGACTCCGGACTGCACGGCACGATGGCCTACCTCGCCCGCCCCGACGCGCGGCAACGCCGCGGCGACCTCGACCGCACCCTGCCCGGCTTCCGCAGCGCACTGGTCGTCGCCCATTCGTACGCGGACAGCGATCCCGCCACCTCACCCGGCGACTCCTCCCGCGCGATCATCGCCCGCTACGCCCGGGGCCGCGACTACCACCACGTCGTCAGCGACAGGCTGGACCTCCTCGCGAGCCGCCTGGAGGATATCGCGGGCCGTCCTTTCCGGCACCGAGCCTACGTCGACACGGGTCCGATCCTGGAACGGGAGCTGGCCATGCGCGCCGGCCTCGGCTGGTTCGGCAAGAACACCATGCTCATCCACCCGCGCCGGGGCTCCTGGTTCTTCCTGGGCGCACTGCTCACCGATCTGCCGCTGGAACCATCCACGCCCTTCCAGGAGGACCATTGCGGCAGCTGCCGGCGCTGCCTCGACGCGTGCCCCACCGGCGCGCTCCTCGGCCGGGACGAGTCCGGCGCACCCGTGATGGACGCCACACGTTGCATCTCCTATCTGACCATCGAGCTGAAGGGGCCGATCCCGCGCGAACTGCGCCCCGCAATCGGCAACCGCGTGTACGGCTGCGACATCTGCCAGGAAGTCTGCCCCTGGAACGAGAAGTTCTCGGCACCCACCGACGAGATCGCCTACTCGCCCCGCACCGAGCTGGACAACCCCTCGCTGATCGACCTCGCCACTCGCCTTCTGGACATGTCGGGCAAGGCTTTCCTGCGGGAATTCCGCGACTCGCCGGTCTCCCGGGCGCGGCGGAACGGGCTGCTGCGGAACGTCTGCGTGGCGTTGGGCAACTGGGGTGCGAAAGAAGCTGTCCCGGTGCTCGAGCGGGCGTCCGGGGACCGCTCGGAGCTGGTGCGGGAGCACGCGAGATGGGCGCTGGAGCGGATTGAGGCAGGCGGCCGGAGCTGAGCGCCACCAGGTTTGTTGCGAGTCGGTGCCGTTTGATCATGTACAAGTAGTTAGCTATCTTCATGTCCATGACAAGGATCAACATTGCCGACGCGAGAGCGAGTCTGTCCCGGTACCTGGCACGGGTTGAAGCCGGGGAGACGATCACGCTGTGCCGCCGCAATGTGCCCATCGCCGAGATCCGGCCGATAGACTCTGCACCCATGAAGCAGCGGCCCATCGGGATCGACCGGGGCATGACCCTGCCGAGCAGCTTCTTCGAGCCGCTTCCCGACGAGGTGCTGCGGGGCTTCGGGAGAACCCGGGGCGGCAAGCGGCTCGGTGGCGACGAAGAATGAGGCTCCTGGTGGATACCTGCACATTCCTGTGGCTGGCCGCTGCGGACCCGCAACTCACGGCGGAAGCCCGATCCGCCTGTCGCGACCCGGGCAACGTCGTCTATTTCAGCGCGCTCTCTGCGTGGGAAATCGCCATCAAGCACGGCCTCGGGAGGTTGCCATTGCCGGAGCCGCCGATCAACTATGTGAGCAGTCGCCGCCATTGGTTGGGACTCGAGCCACTCGCGTTCGATGAACGTGCGGCGGCTCACGACGCCCTTCTACCCGCATTTCACAGCGACCCCTTCGACCGGGGATTGGTCTCACAGGCCATCCTGAACGGATTGACGATCGTGACGCCGGACGAGGCGATCGCACGCTATTCGGCTCCGGTCCTGTGGTAGCCGACTGCCGTTGACAACCGCGCTCCAGGATCCCGGAGGACCATGACTACCTGCCGGCATGCTTCCGCCGTTCGCGCCATGCGCACGGCCCTCCTCGCCCTCGCCCTCACCCTCCTCCCCAACCCCGTCACCGCCCAGCACTTCGACGTCCTCATCCGGGGAGGTCAGGTGCTCGACGGCTCGGGGAGCCCCGCATTCACCGCCGACATCGGCATCGATGACGACCGGATCGTCGCCATCGGCCGGCTTCCCGGCGCCACCGCCACCCGCGAGATCGACGCGGCGGGGAAGTACGTCGTGCCAGGCTTCATCGACATGCACTCGCACGCCGACCGGATCTTCGCGTCCGACAACGTCGAGGGACGGCGTGCGCACAACCTCGTCATGCAGGGGATCACGACCTCGGTCTTCGGACCGGACGGACGCAACCCGGTGTGGCCGATCGCCGACGAGATGGGCGCGTACCGCGTGCCGGGCGTCGCCACGAACGTCGTCCCCATGGTCGGCCACGCCACCGTGCGCGGCATGGTCATGGGGGACGACTACGAGCGCGCGGCCACCGAGGCCGAGATCGCCGAGATGGCGGAATTGGTGCGTAGCGGCATGGAGGACGGCGCGTGGGGACTCGGCGCCGGCCCCGAGTACAGACCCGGCCGCTTCAGCACCACCGGGGAGCTCATCGCGCTGGCTCGCGAAGTCGCCCCGTACGACGGGTTCTACTACTCCCACCAGCGCAGCCAGTCGCCGCTTCCGCTGTGGCAGGTTCCGTCGATCGTCGACGGACAGCCCCTCACCGGCACCGACGGGATGCGCGAGACCATCGAGATCGGCCGCGCCACCGGGATACGGGTGGTCGGCACGCACATCAAGGCCAAGGGCACCGACACCTGGGGCCACTCGGCGACCGACGTGCTCCTCATCGAGGCCGCGCGGCGCGAGGGCGTGCAGGTGTACCTCGACCAGTACCCGTACGAGACCTTCGGCGGCGGCCCCGTCGACGTGATCCCCGACTGGGGCTACGCGCCCCCCGGAACCGACCGCTCCGGTGGCCTCGACGCGCCGATATGGCGGGACGCCGACCTCATGAGCGACCCGAAGGGGAACCTGCGTGCCAACCTGGCCGATCCGGTCACGGCCGCGGAACTCGAGCGGGACACCGAATACATCCTGCGGCTTCAGGGCGGCGCGGACCGCCACATCGTCGTCGAAGCGCCCGACTACCCGGAGACCGTGGGCCGCCACCTGGCCGAGGTCGCGGCCGAAGCCGGCCGGACGCCGTTCGAGCAACTCGTCGTCTTCGCGCTGGAATCCACACGGCTACAGCCTGCCGGTGTACGCTTCCGGCCCGTCGCCGGCCACCGCTTCGACGTCGAGAACTACATGCGCCAGGAGTACACGGCCACGTCGACCGACGGCTTCGTCTCTCTCCAGACCCGCCCCGGACAGCACCCCCGCTCGTACGGCGCCTTCACCCGCAAGATCGCTCACTACGTGAAGGAGCGCGGCATCATCACACTCCCCTTCGCCATCCGCTCCTCCACCGGTCTCCCCGCCCAGATCGTCGGCCTCAGGGACCGGGGGTATCTCCGCGAGGGGTACAAGGCGGACATCGTCGTCTTCGACTACGACGACATCACCTCTCCGGCGACGATCATGGAACCGGACCTCTACCCGGACGGTATTGAGTACGTGATGGTCAACGGCCGCTTCACCGTGGACGGGGGCGCGCTCACCGGCGCTCTGCCCGGAGCGGTTCTCGACCGGCGGGAACGAGACGCAAGGACGAGGGGAGTCAGCGAATGAAGACACACCTTTCCGGGTCGGTATCGAGGACGATCATGTTGGCGGGTGCCATCGCCGTGGCCGGGCTGGTGTTGCCGGCGAGCGCCATGGGCCAGCACAGACCCATCCGGGGCGAGTTCCTCCTGTACGCAGATGTCGCGGTCCCGGTCGGCGAGTTCAGCGACCATGTGAACCTGGGCGGCGGCGGCGGAATCGGCGGAGTGCTCTATCTGAACGCCCAGCGTACCGCAGCGCTCAGAGCAGAAGGGAACTTCGTCATCTACGGCTCTGACTCCTACAGGGCGCCTCTGAGCCCCACCGTCCCCTTCGTCGACGTCGACGTCCGAACCACCAACTCCATCCTGTCCGCCGGCCTGGGCCCCCAGGTCTACCTGGGGAGCGGATCGCTCAGGCCGTACTTCTTCGGCACCGTCGGCTTCTCCTACTTCGTCACCGAGACCGGAGTCAGCGGCACGAACCATGACGAGGAGTTCGCCTCCACGACCAACTTCGACGACTTCAACCTGGCCCTCGCGGGCGGCGGTGGCCTGTCCGTCGAAGTGCGGGGGGGCGAGAATCCGGTGTCCATGGACCTGTCGGCGTCGTACCAGCACAACGGGCTGACCGAGTACCTGACCGGCGGAAACGAGAACCTGCGGCGGCTGCCCCGTGGGGGCTGGTCGGCCAGCCCCATTCTGAGCGACGCGAACCTGATGACCTACCGGGCAGGGGTTTCGATCGCGCTGCGCTAGGCTACCCCTCCGCCGCCAGCCGACGCACCGCGTCTACAAGCTTCGCGGCCTTGTCCGGATCCGCCGCGCCGGCGGCCTGTTCACTCAGCATGTCGGCGAGTGAATTCAGCCCGTCCCGGCGCACCGACGATGGTGCGCTTTCCGCCGCTGCCAGCGCATCTCGCGCGCCCGCGATCTCTGGCGCGGTCATCCCGTGCCAGCGTTCCAGCTGATCCAGGTAGGCGCGCGCGAGCGCGAAGGTGGCAGGCCACTCGAAGATCGGCTGGCCCTGGGAGTTGAGCTGCGTCAGATGGACCGAGTTGGCCGCGTCGATCTCGTTCTGCGTGATGACGTCGCTGGGCACGAGTTCGAAGATGTCGAGCCCGCGCGAGATCTCCGAGTTGACGATCACGCCGTTGTACCAGTACACGGACCAGCTGCCGCCACTGCCCTGCCGGGTCCCGTCCGACGGGCCGCGGTCGTGGAAGGCGATCTCGACCGGGTTCGCGGGGTCGGTCCAGTCGATCAGCGAAATGCCGCCCTGGTACCAGCCCTGGATCATGATGTCGCGGCCCGGGATCGGAATCAGCGACCCGTTGTGCGCGACGCAGTTCTCCAGGCTCGTCTGCGGCGCGGGCATCTTGTAGTAGCTCTGGAAGACCATCTCGCCGTCTTCGATCGTGAAGATGGCGTTTGCGCCCCATTCCATCGGGTCCGATGCCCGGCACTTGGGCGCGCCGCCGCCACCCCACTCGTCGGTGAACATGATCGTGGTGCCGTCGTTGTTGAAGGTTGCGGAGTGCCAGTACGAGAAGTTCGAGTCCGCGACCGCTGCCAGGCGCGTTGGATTGGCGGGATCGTTGATGTCGAGCAGGAGTCCGTAGCCGCCACACGCGCCGCCCGCCAGGCCGATGGCCGGATAGACGGTGATGTCGTGGCACTGCGTGGGACCCGGGCCGGGTTCGTCGGCCTCCTGTGCGGCCCGCTCGGCCTGCATGCGGCCCTGCTCGTCAAGAGCGGCCTGGAGTGCCGCACGGTCGGCGGCGGTGGGCTCTCCTTCGCCCCCGCGCGCGGCAACAACGCTGTCCAGCATGGGAGCGACCATGCCTGGGCGCAGGACCCGCGGCGTTCCACCCCTGTAGCCGATGATGGCTCCCGCGGCGCGGGCGGCTTCGATTTCCTCGATGTCCGCCGGCGACAGGCCGTGCGTGGGGGGCGCGACCAGATCCTGAAAGATCCGCGGCGAGCTCACGATCGCGGCGGCCCCGGGGTCGGCGAGCGGAACGCGGATCACCTCGATCCGGAAGAGGGCCGAGTTGGGGTCTTCCTCGGGAGACAGCCCCGAACAGCCGGGCAACTCCTCGGGGGGCCGTACACGCGACGAGCCGGAGACGTAGATGTACACGTTCTCGTCGTCGGCCGGGTGCTTGAGGACCGTGTGGGTGTGGGATCCGCGGCAGGTCTGCACGTTCGCAACGTACTCCGGGTTGGAGATGTCGGAGATGTCGAAGATGCGGATGCCGCGCAGACGATCGTGGCTGACCGCTTCCTGGATGCCCTGGTCGCCGCAATCCAGCCGCCCTCCGAGCCCCTCGCCGGACACGAACAGCAGGTTGTCGTACACCGACACGTCGCTCTGTGAGGCCGGGCAACGATAGGTGATGGTCGACGTCGGATTCGCCGGGTCGGAGATGTCCCAGACCTGTACGCCGTCGTAGTTGCCCTGGATCGCGTAGTTGCCGGTGAAGGCGAGGTCGGAATTCGTCCGTCCGACGAAGAGTTCCGTCGGAGGCGTGGTCGACAACATGCGGAGGTTCCAGATGGCCTCCTCTGCGTCGAACAGCCCCGGCGCGAGCCCGACCCGCGGGTCGGGTGTGGGCGCGTTGACGCGGAGCCCGGGGGGGTGGGCGAAGGTTGCGGCCGGTGGGGGCGGCATGTCGACGGTCATGGCGGTCATGGGATCTTCCGCCATCGGTTGAGAGGCACAGCCCGCCAGGCCGGCCGCAAGGGCTGTGATCGAGAGCAGCGCCGCGAGGCGCACGAGGGTCCGGGAACGGGAGTTCGCGGTGGCGATCGGGGTCATGTCGGTGTCCTAATCAGTTGTGCGGGTCGTTGGAGGTCAGTGCCTCCAGCATCAGCTCCATGCGGGTAACCTCTGAGGTCTGGTCCGCCTGAATATCGGAAGCAAGCTTGAAGACGAAGTCGTCCTGGGCGGCTCCGTCGGTCGAGAACAGTTCGTGTACCATGGTAACGGCGCCGTTGTGGTGCATGATCATGTACTTCAGGAAGAGCCGGTCGAAGTCCTGCCCGTGCGTTTCGCCCAGCTCGGCGAGCTGCTCCGGGGTCAGCATCCCGGGCATGTGCATGGCGTGCTCGGGCCCGTGGATCATCAGCTGGCCGTCGGCGATGTGGACCTCGGGGACCACCTCACCACGGTCGCGGAGCCAGGCCTGCATGACGTTGATCTCGTCCTGCTGCGCGTTGATGATCCTTGCGCAGAGTACCTGGATCGTGGGGCTGGCGCCGTTTTCGGGCGCGAACCCCGACATGACCAGCGCCTGGGCGTGGTGCCCGATCATGCCGGTCATGAAGTGGACGTCGGCGGGGTGGTAGCGTTCGCGCTCAGCCTCGAGCCGTGCCTCGTAGATCGCTTCCAGCTCGGCGATCGTTGCCGCATCGGGGCGGGTCGGGGGCGGGGCGGGATCGGTTGCGGGCGAGTCGCCTGGCCCGCCCGCACACCCATGGGCTGCCGCGGTAACGATCGTGAGCAGTGCGATGTGCCGGGTTTTCATTCTGCGTTCCTCCTTATCCCCCGTCCGTCAGGCGCTCAACGGCGTCGACGAGCTTGCCGACCTTCGCCGGATCCGCTGCGCCGGAAGCCTGGTCGCCGAGCGTGTCGGCAAGCGAGCGCAACGCGTCCCGGCGGGCCGAACCGGATGCGGCCTCGGCTGCCGCCAGAGCTGAGCGCGCCGAGGCGATCTGCGAAGCGGTCATGCCGTGCCAGCGCTCCAGCTGGTCAAGGTATGCCCTGGCCAGCGAGAAGGTCGCGGGCCATTCGTAGACGGGCTGACCCTGCGAGTTCAGGTGCGTCAACTGCACCGAATTGGCCGCGTCGATCTCGTTCTGCGTGAGGATGTCGCTGGGCGTGAGTTCGAAGATGTCCAGACCGCGCGCGATCTCGGAATTGACGATCAGGCCGTTGTACCAGTACACGGACCAGCTTCCGCCCATCTGCATCTGGTCGGGGTTGACCGGACCGCGGTCGTGGAACGCGATCTCTACCGGGTTCATGGTGTCGGTCCAGTCGATCAGCGAGATCCCGCCCTGGTACCAGCCCTGAATCATGATGTCGCGTCCCGGGATCGGAATGAGCGATCCGTTGTGCGCGACGCAGTTTTCCAGGCTCGTCTGCGCCGCGGGCAGCTTGTAGTAGCTCTGGAAGATCATCTCCCCGTCTTCGATGGTGAAGATGGCGTTGGCGCCCCACTCCATCGGGTCGGCGGCGCGGCACTTCGGACCGCCGCCCCCGCCCCATTCGTCGGTGAACATGATCGTGGTGCCGTCGTTGTTGAAGGTCGCCGAGTGCCAGTACGCGAAGTTGGAGTCGGCAACGGCAGCAAGGCGCGTCGGGTTGGCGGGATCGCTGATGTCGAGCAGAAGTCCGTAGCCGCCGCAGGCGCCGCCGGCCAGGCCGATGTCGGGGTAGACGGTGATGTCGTGGCACTGCGTGGGCCCCGGGGCCGGACCGTCGCCGTCACCCGCTCCCCCGCCCATCATCTGAGCGACCATCTCGCTGAAATACTCACGCAGGGCCGTGCTGTCGGCAGCGGTGGGCGGGCCTTCGCCGCCCCGTGCCCTGACGATGCTGTCAAGCTGCATGTTCACGAATTGGTCCGGGAGTACGATCGCTTGACCCGGCACTTCAACCACGAATTCCCCACGCGCGCGGGCCGCTTCGATTTCCGCCAGATCCGCCGGCGAGGGGCCGTGCGTGGGCGGTGCGACCAGGTCCTGGAAGATCCTTGGCGAGCTGACGACCACGGCGGCCTGGGGGTTGGCGAGCGGAACCCGGATGACCTCGATCCGGAAGAGCGACGAGTTCGGGTCCTCGCTCGGCATGGCGCTCGAGCAACCGGCCAATTCCTCGGCGGGCCGCACCGGGGCCGATCCGGACACGTAGATGTAGACGTTGTCGTCGTCGTCGGGGTGCTTGAGCACGGTATGCGTGTGCGACCCGCGGCACGTTTGCACGTTGGCGACGTACTCCGGGTTGGCGATGTCCGAGATGTCGAAGATGCGAATGCCCCGCAGCCGATGATGGCTCACCGCTTCCTCGATGCCCTCGTCACCGCAGTCCAGCCGCCCGCCGAAACCCTCGCCCGACACGAACAGCAGCTTATCGTACACCGACACATCACTCTGTGACGCCGGGCATCTGTGTGTTACCACCGAAACCGGGTTCGCCGGATCGGAGATGTCCCACACCTGGACGCCGTCGTAGTTGCCCTGGATGGCGTAGTTGCCGGTGAAGGCGAGGTCCGAGTTGGTCTTGCCCACGAAGGGTCCGGCCGGAGGTGTGGTCGACAACATGCGGAGGTTCCAGATGGCCTCCCCCGCGTCGAACAGTCCGGGCGCCAGGCCCACCCGCGGATCGGGCGAGGGCGGGTTGACGTGAAGCCCTGCGGGCTGCGAGAAGGTGGCGGCCGGCTCTGGAGCCATGTCGGCGGCCATGCCGGCGCTGCCCGGCTGCGACGCACAGCCCGAAAGAGTGACCGACGCAGCCGTGAGCGAGAGCAGCGCCACGAGGCGCGGAAGGGTCCGGGAACGGTCGTCCGCGGATGGAGTCGGGGTCATTGCGTTGTCCTGTGTGTGGCGAGTATGGGCAAACCTATAGACAAGTCGGCGGCGCACTTCGTTGGGAGACCGCCGTTTCCTGATTCATACTAGGTGTCGCGGCGGCTGGTTTCCAGTCGGCGGGGTTGCGCAGGGCGTCGGGCCGGGTCTTGACCCGATGGAACGTTTTCGGGAAGCTCACTCGATGTTCGTACATCGAAGAAGATTGCCCCGACTCTGAAGACCCTTGACGCCCCCGCGCCGAGCGCCGCCGTGCACGGCACGGTAACCCCCGACGCCCGCGCCGCAGGCGCGCCCGCGGTGCGCATCGCCGTCTTTATCGCGCTGGCGCACGGCATCAACGACGCATACGCCTCGTTCGTTCCTCCCCTGCTGCCGCGGATCATGGACGGGATGGGCATCTCGATCGCGCTGGCCGCGACACTGGGGGTGTCTTTCGCCATCGCGACCGCCCTTCCGCAGCCCTTCTTCGGCTACATCGCGGACCGTTTCGGGCGCAGGGCGCTCGCGGTCGGCGGGATGGTTGTGAGCGCGGTGTTCGTGTCGCTCATGGGCTTCGCGTCGTCCTACTGGGGGCTCCTGCTGCTGCTCGTGCTGGGGGGCCTGGGCGGAGCAGCATTCCACCCGCCCGGGGCGTCGTACGCCGTGCGACTGACCGGCGGAAGGGGGAGCGGCGGACGCTATTCGATCTTCTCCTTCGGCGGCGCGATCGGGTACTCGGCGGGGCCGCTGGTGGCGGTGGGCCTGGTCGCATGGGGCGGCATGGAAGGACTCTGGGTGGCGATGATACCGGCGGTCCTGTTCGCGCCCGTGTTTTTTCTCGGCCTTCCCCGGAGGCGGGGGGAGCCCGGAGACGTGCTGCCAGCACCGCCGCCAACCGCCGTGATCCGGGAGCTTGCCGGCCCCCTGGGGATCATCTTCGGGGTGAGCTCGGCGATGGCCTTCGTCCAACGCGCGTTCCTCACAATGGAGCCGATCATCGTCGCCGAAATGGGCGGCTCCGAGACATTGGGCGCGGCGGCGCTGTCGGTCTACCTGGGGGCGCAGGCATTCGGGACCCTGACCGGCGGCTTCCTCTCGGACCGTATCGACCGCCGTCTGTTGCTGTTCATGCTGTGCGCGCTGTCGCTTCCCGCGCACCTGCTGGCGACCTGGCTCGGGCCGTGGAGCGGTCCCGGCTTTGTGGCCATCGCCATGGCCGGGTTTCTCGGGATGGCGACGCTTCCCCCGATTGTCGTCATGGCGCAGGAGATGCTGCCCCGGGCGCCGGGCGCCAGCTCCGGCATCGTGATGGGGCTCGCATGGACGGTCGGGGCGGTCGGAGTGATGGGCACCGGCGCCGTGGCCGACGCTACCGGACCACAGGTCGCCACCTTGCTGTCGATGCCGGTTGCCGGGATCGCCGCGCTGCTTGCCCTCCATCCCGGGCTCAAATGGATGAAGACGGGCAAGCCGCGCTGATCCGATGAGCGCCCTTGCCCGCATGGGGTGGCGGCGGCAGGATTCGGGGCGGATGGCTGGCAATTCCGTACAGCTGGCAGACAACGACAGGCGAGAGTGAGCAAGACGATGAGCAAGGGCTCTGGGAGCGGCGGTTACTCCGGCGGACTCGACCGGCGGGACTTCCTCAAGGCTGGCGCCCTGGGCGTCGCGGCGGGGGCCATCTACGGCTGCGGTGAACCGGGATCCGGCCAGGCCTCGCTGGCTGGCGCGGCGTCCGTTCCCGGCGGACTCGGCAGCGCCCCGGCCCAGCCCTTCGCCGCTCCGCCCATCGACCAGGTGCGGATCGGCTTCGTGGGCGTGGGCGGGATGGGAACGGCGCACGTGCGCAACCTGGTTCGCATCGACGGCTGCGTGGTCAGCGCCGTCTGCGACATCCGCGAGGAGCATGCCGAGCGGGCAGCCGACATCATCGAGGAGGCCGGTCACCCCCGGCCCGCCCTGTATACCGGGGGCGAGACGGACTTCGAGCGCCTCACGGCCGAGGCCGACGTCGACCTGGTCTACACGGCCACCCCCTGGCGCTGGCACGTGCCCGTGTGCGTCGCGGCCATGGAGAACGGCAAGCATTCGGCCACGGAAGTCCCCGCCGCGTACACCCTGGAAGACTGTTGGCGGCTCGTCGAGACCGCCGAGCGGACGAACCGGCACTGCCTCATGATGGAGAACGTCAACTACGGGCGCGCCGAACTTCTCTGCCTGAACCTCGTGCGTCAGGGACTGCTGGGCGAAATCCTTCACGCCGAGTGCGGGTACCTGCACGACCTGCGTGGGATCAAGTTTGCCGACGACGGCGAGGGACTCTGGCGACGCGACCACGCCTGGACCCGGGACGGCAACCTGTATCCCACGCACGGACTGGGCCCCGTCGCCAACTGCATGGACATCAACCGGGGCGACAAGTTCGACTACCTGGTCTCGATGAGCAGTCCTTCGCGCGGGCTGCAGGAGTGGGCCGCCGAACACTACCCGGAAGGGCACCCCAAGCGTGCCGAGACCTTCGCCCTGGGCGACGTGAACGGCAGCCTCATCAAGACGGCGCGCGGCGGGACCATCTACGTGTCCCACGACACGAACCTGCCGCGTCCCTACAGCCGCATCAACCAGGTACAGGGGACGAAGGGCATCTTCCAGGGCTACCCGGACCGGGTGTACATCGAGGGCCGCAGCCCTTCGCATCGGTGGGAGGAAGCGGAGACCTACTACGAGGAGTTCGAGCACCCGCTGTGGACGGCGCTCCAGGAAGCCTCGATAGGGGCCGGCCACGGCGGGATGGACTTCATGGAAGACTACCGGCTGATCAAATGCCTGCGCGAAGGGCTGCCCACCGACATGAACGTATACGACGCAGCGGCTCTGAGTGCGGTGTGCGAGCTGTCGGAGATCAGTGTTGCGAACGGGAGCGCGCCGGTGGAGTTCCCGGACTTTACGCGCGGACAGTGGAAGGACTGGGCGCCCTGGCCGGTGGTGGGGGCGTAGCCGCAGAGCCCGGGTTCGCCCGCATCACTCCCGCAGGCCGAGCCTTAATTGCCGGGCGCCCTGCGTCGTCGCCCCGGGTCGCGAAGTCCGGTCGCGCCCGAGCGCGAGGGACCCGTTGCGCCCGTTCGCCGGCTCCGGGTATCGTCCAGATCCCTACGGCATCGACCAAAAGGCGCGCGGCGCGGCGACGGACACACGTTCGCGAGCCAACCCTCGCCAGCGCGAGAAAGAGTGACCTGCATGAGCATCGCCCGGCCCACGCCCGCCCTCGCCCTTGCGGCGGCCATCGCCCTCGCCCCCACACCCCTCGGGGCCCAGGTCCCCACCCCCGAGTCCGTGCTCGGCCACCAGGTCGGCGCCGACTTCCACCTGGCCACCTTCGAGGAGTCGATCGACTACTTCGAGCGCCTCGCCGCGGCGACCGACCGCCTTGAGCTGCGCGAAGTCGGGCACAGCTCGTTCGGGCGGCCGGTCTACATCGCGCTCATCTCCAGCGGCGAGAACCTGCGCAACCTGGACCGGCACCGTGAAATCGCGATGCGGCTTGCCCACCCGGAGGGCCTGACCGACGCCGATGCCCGCGCTCTGGCCGACGAGGGCCGCGCACTGGTCCACATCGACGGCGGGCTGCACGCCACCGAGGTCGCGCACGCGCAGCACACCATCCAGCTGGCGTACGACTTGGTCACGGGCGACGACGACCCGGAGATCCAGGCCATCCTGGACAACGTGATCCTCATGCTGTGGCCGTCGATCAACCCCGACGGACAGACGATGGTCGCCGAGTGGTACCGGTCCAACGTGGGCACGCCGTACGAAGTCGCCTCGACGCCCTTCCTGTACCAGAAGTACATCGGCCACGACAACAACCGCGACGGCTACATGATCAACCAGATCGAGTCGCGGATGGTGACCCGGGTGGCGCGGGATTGGGAGCCGCAGATCCTCTACAACCACCACCAGAGCTCGCCGTTCCCGACGCGGATCTGGATCCCGCCGTTCGCCGAGCCGATTTCGCCGCACGTCCACCCGCTCATGTGGCGCACCGTGAACCTGATCGGCATGGCGATGTCGCAGGCGCTGGAGGAACGCGGCCAGAAGGGCGCGACGCACATGGGCACGGGGTTCGACAACTGGTATCCCGGCTTCATGGATCACGCGAACAACTTCCACAACGTGGCGTCGTTCCTGACCGAGACCGGGCTGTACCGCTACGCCACGCCCCACTTCTACACCATTCAGGACTTCCCCGCGCGCACCCGCGACCTGAGGCCGCTGTCCCTGTACAGCAGTCCGTGGGAGGGCGGCTGGTGGCGGCTGCGCGACGCGGTGGACTACATGCTGACCGCGTCCGTATCCGTGTTGGACTTCGCCGCGAAGTACCGGCGCGACATCCTCTACAACCGCTACCAGGCCGGACGCGACGTGATCGCGCAGTACACGGACGGGCCGCCGTACGCGTACTTCGTGCCGGCCGAACAGGACGACCCGGTGGCGGCTGTGGAGATGCTGCGCCGTCTGGCCTTCAACGGGATCGAGGTTCACCAGCTCGACGAGGCCGTCACCTTCGAAGGGATCTCCCACCCGGCCGGGACCTGGGTGATCCTGATGGACCAGCCCTTCGCGAACTTCGTGCGACAGCTCTTCGCCGTGCAGGACTACCCGGATCTGCGCCAGTACCCGGAGGGGCCGCCGGACCAGCCGTACGATGTGTCGGGCTGGACGTTGCCGTACCTGATGGGCGTGCACGTGGTGGAGGCGGCGTCGCCGCTGGGTGACGAGGTCCGGGGCGCGATGCGCGAGCTGGGCGGGGCGGGTGAGGGCGCTGATCCCGGCGGTGGGGGAGCTTCTCCCCGGAGCGCGGGCGCCGCCATGCTCGCCTGGGACGCCGAGGTTGACGACGCGGCCCCCTTCGATTCGCCCCGGGGAGTCGGGTTCAACAGCCACCCCGTGGCCGCCGCGATCGTGCCCCCGCAGGGAAGCGACGCGGGCGGCGGCGCTCTCGTCGTCGATCCGGCGCAGAACAACGCCTTCAAGGCGCTCAATCAGTCGTGGGGCGAGGGTGGCCAGGTCCGCTTTGTCCCGGGTGCGGCGGGCGAGGACGGCGCCGGCGGCACGTCCGGGAGCTATGCGATTACCGGGCTGTCGGGGAGTGCCAGGAGTGCGCTGGTGTCCCGCCTGCACATCCAGTCGCCCACGGGGACCACGGCGGTGGCACGAGGAGAGGGCGGGGTTCGCCTGTCGCGGCCCCGTGTCGCGCTCTACCGCCCCTGGAATCCCTCCATGGACGAGGGTTGGACGCGCTGGCTTCTGGAGCGGTACGACTTCGAATTCACCAGCCTCTACAATGCGGACGTGCTGGCCGGTGGCCTCGGGGACCGGTACGACGTGATCATCGTGGCCGATATGGGCGCCGACCAGATCCTGAACGGTTTCGCCAGGGGATCGGTTCCGCCGCGCTACGAAGGGGGAATCGGCGCCATGGGTGTACGGGCGCTGGACGCCTTCGTGCGTGGCGGCGGCACCCTCGTCACCCTCAACAATGCCAGCATGTTCGCCATCTCACAGCTTCATCTGCCCGTCCGGAACGTCGTCGCGGACCTGGATCCGGCCGACTACTTCATGAGTGGTTCGATCGTCGAGATGGCGGTGGACCCGTCCCATCCGGTCATGTCCGGCATGCCCGCCCGCGCCGGGGTCGTCGTTGAGCGCAGCCCGGTCTTCACCACCGAAGACGGCTTCGAAGGGGCGGTTCTCGCCAGGTACCCCGAGGACGGCTCGCCCCTGATGTCCGGCTACCTCCTCGGCGAGGAGCACCTGCAGGGCTACGCCGCCGCGCTGGATGTCGAGCACGGGGAGGGACATGTCGTCCTCCTGGGGATGAAGCCGCAGTGGCGAGGCCAGCCTTTCGGGAACTTCCGGATCGTCTTCAACGCAGCGATGTACACCGCTGAAGTCGCCGCCTCCGCGCCCGAAAACCCGGACTTCTGGGAAGCGCCGGAGGCAGACGAGGATGGGGAAGGGAGGGTGGGAAGCTAACGGAGTCGGCCCGGGAGGTGTCTCACGAAGACACGGGGTCGCAACATGTGTGCGACCTCGGGTGCCCTTGTTTCGATGAGACCAGACCCGAGCAGTAGAGGGACCCGATGCTGAACCGACTTGCCCTGCCACTCTGGCTTATGCTTCCCGCGGCCGCTGCCGCGCAGCAGGGAACCATTACCTACACCTACTCCGTTAAGAACGGATTCGAGATCCCGGAGCGCTGGAGCGATCGGATTCCTTCCTCCCGCTCCGGCACGATGCTCCTCCACTTCGGCCCGTCGGGTTCGCTCATGACGCCGCCTCCGGAAGACCGGAAGGAAGCGGCCCCGGCCGTCGTCACCGACCGCCCGATACTATCCGACCGCGCCATCGGAATGGCCATGAGGATGAAGATGGGCTCGACGTCGAGGAGCGATCAGGAGGAACTCCGCGAAGCCTATGTCAGCTATGACGAGGGTGCCATCGTGGAGACTCGCGAGTTCATGGGACGCACGTTCCGATTCACCGGCCACCGGCCCGCCTTCGAGTGGAGGCTGACCGGCGAGCAGGCCGAGCATTTGGGCCGCCTGGTCATCAAGGCGACCGCGGAGCACGAGGAAAGGGCCATTGAGGCCTGGTTCACTCCCGAGATCCCGGTCCAGGGCGGCCCGGCGTCGTTCGGAGGTCTGCCGGGGATGATTCTGGTGCTCTCCGTGGACGGCGGGGACACCAAGTACTTCGCGACGGAGATCGATCTGGAGGGCGGCGAAGAGGGTCTGATCCGGATGCCCGAGGACGGCGACGAGGTCTCGCGCGACGAATACGAGCTGATCGTGGCGGAGAAGCTGGAGGAGCTCGAAAAGCTGAGGCGGCGCGGGCCCGGAGGTGGACAATGAGTGCGCCGCGGCGTTTTCTGCGGCTGGCGCTCCCGGTCGTGGCTCTCCTTGCCTTCGCGACGCCCGCGTACGCGCAGGACGAAGGTCGGCAGTACGAGGTTCAGGGCGTCGTCGTCGACTCGGCCGGCGTATCGCTGCGGAATGCCATGGTCGTGGCCCTGACCGTGCCCGATTCCGTGCTCGCGAAGTATGCCCTGACCGACGGCGACGGGCGTTTCACGCTTCGCGATCTCCCGCCTGCGCAGTACGTCCTTCAGGTGACGCTCATCGGTTTTCAGACCCTGCGCCGCGACCTGGAGGTGACCGATTCCGACATTGACGCGGGTACCGTCAATCTGTCCGTCATGGCTGTGGAGATGGACTCGCTGGTGGTCTCCGTCGAGCAGGTCCCGTTCATCAACCGGCGTGACACGCTCAGCTACAACGTCCTCGCCTTCGAAACGCCGCCGAACTCGATGGTGGAGGACTTGCTCCGCCGCCTTCCAGGGATCGAGGTGGACGAAACCGGCGCGATTACAGCTCAGGGGGAGGAGGTTCAGAACGTTCTCGTGGACGGGAAGGAGTTCTTCGGGACGGATCCGACCATTGCAACGCGCAACCTGCCCGCGGACGCGATCCAGCAGGTCGACGTGTACGACAAACAGTCCGACATGGCCGAGTTCACCGGCATCCCGGATGGGGAGGACGAACGCACGATCGACCTCAGGCTCCGGGAGGACGCCAGGCGCGGCTACTTCGGTCGCATGACGGGAGGCTTCGGGGGAGACGCCAATACTCAGGCCCGGATCGGCACACTGCTCGAAAACGATGTGCGCTACGACGGGAGGCTCAACCTGAACCGCTTTTCGCCGACCTCCCAGCTTGCGCTGACGGCCAACACGAACAACGTGAACCAGGCGGGGTTTTCGTGGGGTGACGGAGGTCGCGGAGGCGAAGGAGGACGGGGTGGAGGTGACGACGGCTTCACCGAGACGTTTGGGGCTGGCCTCAACGCGAGTCACGATTTCGGGGAAGACAGCTGGTTGCGATCGAGCTACTTCCTCAGCGAACTCGACAACCTTCGGAGCCAGACCTTGCAGCAACAGGCCGTCTTCGGCTCGAACGTGGCGTCCCTGGTCGACGAGACCAGCAACCGGGAAATGGGCAACCTGAACCAGCGTCTCAACCTGAACGGGCAGTACACGATCGCCCCGGGACACGATCTCAGGGTCAGAGCGAACTTCAACGCGGGCTCATCGTCTCTCACATCGTTCGCGCGCCGCGAGACCCAGACCCTGCTGGGCGACCAGTTGAACACCGCGTCGACGGACTACCTCGTTGACGGGAGCGATTGGCGAGGGGACGCGCGGCTGACGTGGCGCAAGCGCCTGGGAGAGGGAGGCCGGAGTCTCGTGGCGGAGCTCCGTAGCGGGCTCGACGACTCGGATGAGCGCGCCGACCTCACGTCGACGATCACGGGGCAGGTCAGCCGGGACAGCGACAGGAGCGGCCGGGGCGGGCCGGAGGACATCCTCCAGGAACAGATCAGCGCGGGTCGCACCTGGAGCAATTCGGCGCGGGTTTCCATGACGCAGCCACTGGGAAGCCGGTACGTGGTGGAAGTCTTCGGCGAGCGCAACGCGGTGGACGAGGATCAGAAAAAGTCGGTGTACGATCTCGCGGGTGGCGAACGTCTGTTCAACTCCGGGCTCAGCTCGGGGTTCGAGCGCACCTACACCTATCTGCGTGGCGGGGCCCGTTTCAACCGCAACACCGAAACCTCTTGGATCACGCTCGACCTGCGAGCGCAGAGATCGCAGCTTGACGGGGTCGTTCTGGAGCGGCCGGACGCGATTACCAACGGGTACACGCACCTGCTGCCCAACCTGAACGCCAAGTGGCAGGTGAAGGATGGCCAGACGCTGAACTTCCGCTACAGGACATCCACGCGCGAGCCGTCCATGAGGGAGTTGCAGCCCTTCGCCGACAACACGGATCCTCTGAACGTCTACGTCGGCAACCCCGAGTTGCAGCCCGAATACACGCACCGGTTGAACGCCGACTACCGTTTCTTCGACCAGTTCAGCTTTGTGAACGTGTTCACATTCGGGGGCTTCACATACACGGGCAACGACATTGCCCGGTCCCGCAACTTCGACGAGCGGGGATTCCAGAGCTTCACCCCGATCAATACGGACGCGTCCTGGTCGGTCAACGGCGGCATCAACTTCGGGAGGCCGATCAGGAAGTTGGGCGTCGACCTCGACCTGGAGTATCGGGCCACCTATTCCGGGGGAACCGAAGTGGTCAACCTGGCCGCGAACGAGAGTCGCATCCTGCGCAACAGCCTGGAAGCCAGCCTGGAGAACAGGGTGAAGGACCGGTTCGAGTTGCGTGCGGGAGCGCGGTTCGACTTCAATGACGTGGACTACTCGCTCAACGAGTCGCTGAACCGCAGTTATGTGAACAGCCGGTACTTTGCGAACGGGACATGGTACATGACCGGTGCATGGCGGCTCGGATCGACGTTCAACTTCCGTGTGTACGACGAGGGGCTGTATATCTCCGGGCCTTCGAGGGCTACGAACGACGGGCGCGACAACAGCACGGGTGGCACGGGACGCAATGTGGCGCGGTGGGATGCCCAGGTAACGCGCCTGGTCATGGACGACCGCGCCGAAATCGAACTGCGCGCCTACGACCTGCTGAACCAGAACCAGGGCGTGAGCATTTCCAATTCGGCCAGCTTCATCGAGGAGTCGCGCACCGAGTCGCTGGGTCAGTACTTCATGCTGCGCGTGATGTACCGGCTGGGCTCGAGGCGGGGCGGGCGCGGTGGTGGCGACAGGGGGGGGCGCGGTCGGGGACGGTAGGCGGACCCTGACGTAACGGCGGATCGTTAGGGGCCTGAATCACGGCAGGTGATCACGTAAGTCTAACTGGGACTGCACGATCTGCCATTCCTGCCGTTGGACTGGACCTTGCTGGACCGTGCCGCGAAAGC
>MKWU01000082.1_pt1 | contig 159607 bp, 150 predicted proteins | sample 809101 | NCBI WGS metagenome assembly MKWU01 (sample SAMN05860141, study PRJNA318959) | sponge metagenome | host: Aplysina aerophoba | place: Slovenia: Piran, Adriatic Sea, Gulf of Piran | collected 2013-05-07 | reverse complement strand
CAGGTCGGCGAGGCGCACCTCGTCGTTGCGGATGGTCACCGTCGCCACGGACCGGGCCAGGCGCACGGTCGACGGCGAGGGGTTCGACAGCCTGACCAGGAACACCTCCCCGCTGTCCTCCACGGCGTCGTCCAGCACCTCCACGGTCACCTCCGCGCGCGTCTCGCCCGACGGGATGGTCACCGTTCCGGACTTCGCGGTGTAGTCCTTCGTCCCGGTCGATTTTGCCGTGACGTCCGCTGTCGCGAAGTTCACCGTGACGTCATGCGACGCCGGGCGGTTGAGCCACACCGTCACGGGCGCATTGGTGGCCGCGTTGGTTCCCGACTCGTAGGTCAAGGCGTCCAGCACCCCCACCTCCAGCGGCGCATCGGCGGCGGCGGCGCTGTCGTCGTCGACGATGGTGAGTGTCAGATCGTTCGAACTCAGATCCGCGCGCCCCAACCCCGTCGTCCCCCAAGGCCTGTTCCCGGCCCCGGGGGAGCCGACATTGTGGCCGGTGGCGCGCAACACGATGGTCTCGTCCGGATCCACCCAGGGATCGTCGATGATCCTCAGCTTCACTGTCTTCGTCCGGGCGCCGTTCCAGTCCCTCAAGAACGTCTGGAGCCTCCAGCCGCCCGGCGCCCCGACCAATCCCCGTGATAAATCTGGCTGTCGTTCAAGCCTCAGATTCCCGCCCACCAACTGGACCCTGCCGAGCATCGTCCAGTCCATGCCAATCCTTGAATCCTCCTCCGACTTCTTGGCTCCCTTCCGATCCGTGTTCAGGCCGTAAAACGCCGTGCCGGCGGGGAGACCCTCGATCGTCGCGAAGAACCCGGGTTCTGCCGCGCGGCCCAGGTCCAGCGTCACGACCACGTCGGCGCCCTTCTCGGACGGCACGCGGTCGGCGCTCAGGGTCAGGCTGTAGCCCTCCCACGAGGTCGGGCCGGGACCGACCGTCACGGTGACAAAGTCAGAGACGGTCCCCAGGAAATGACTTGCCAGGCTGCCGTCGGTGCCGGGCTGCTGCGAGTACGCGAACACTCTGACCTTGTAAGTATCGCCGTTGGCGAACCGAGTTTTGCCCGCCCTTACGATACGACCAAACCTATGAGTGGTTATGTCCGCATTGACCTCTGTCGCTAGGTTAAAACTGGGATCTGTAGGGTCTTGAACTTCGATCTCGAACTTTTCCGCCGGCCAGGTCCCCCAGGAGCTGGGTGCCTCCCAGGTCAGAGTAAACTGGTCGTGCCCCGGGATGACCTGCAGGTTCCGTGGCGCGCTGGGCGGGGTCGGGTCCTGCGCCCATACGGGCGCGGCGGCGAAGAGGCCGAACGCGCCGAGCAGCAGCGCGAGGACGGGGAGGAGGAAAAGGCGGGCCCGGGCGCGCCCGGGGCGCGGCTCAGGCCTGTGCGGGGAGTCTGCGGATGTGGAGGGAGCCGGTCTGCGCGCGCCGGCCTCGCGCCGGGCGCACGTCATGCCGCTGGCCGCTGGCCGCTGGCCGCTGGCCGCTGGCCAATTGTATGCGGGCGAAGCGGTGGCGGCGTCAAGCGTCGTTTCGCCTGCCCGGCCGGAGCGCCGGAACCGGCGCCCGGCGGCGATGCGTCGCGGCTTTCGTCGACGCCTCGGAGGAAAACGGTCGCAAGGGCGGCGCGGATGGGGGTCTGTTCCGGTCGTTGAAGCTGCATCGGCTGTCTCCGTATCCGCTGCCGGTCGAAAGGACCGGCGAGATGGTCAGTTGCATTCTATAATGGAGAGATTGTGAGATGACAGTGTGCGAAATGGAAAAATTCGTGTGGATTTCGGCGTGCCTTCGGCCCCGCGATTCGCCCGCGCATCGCTCCGCACGGGCCGTCGTCCGCCAACCGGGCGGGTCCCTTGAAGAGCCGCGGCGCACTGCAACGCGAGCTCGAGGTCCCGGGCAGGCGCATCGCCACGCTGGGCACGGCGGTGGGTGACGAAGGCCCGGACACGCATGCCGACGGCCGCCGCGGTCTCCTTGAAGTCCTGCCATGCGATATCGCTCATCACCGTGCATGGCTTGTGGCGCCGTACATTGGTCTGTGGTCAGGTTGTGGTCACCGCGACCGGTTACGTCTGGCCATGCTTGTTGCGCGTTTGTGGTCATTCGGGAAACCACGCCGTCTCACGGTTCTGTGGTCTTCTTGTGGTCTGGCGATGAGATCTCGGATGGCGGCCCGGCATCGCCATTCAGAGGTCCAGTATCTGAGACCACAAATGGAAGCGTGAGAGCGAAAGGCGTCCAGAATAGCGTGTGATTACCATGGGTCTACCCAGGGCGAACGGTCTCCGGCGATAGCGGAGGCCTCAGCAACACGCGGAACAACGGGTGTCACGCGCATCGTATATTGAAGATGATGCTTATTCCGGAAATGCAACTCTTGGTCGATGTCGAACCGATGTTTTGTGGTTATCAGGATCGCGCAACAAGGCCGTTGACAGGCAAGCCATCTATCGGATAACGTGAAGTATTCGTGAGAGGGAAGATGGAGCGTCAATCGTCGGTTTGGGCTATGTCTCTGTTGACCTGTTGGGTCACACCCGGTGACGGCAACTTTCTCATGGCCGGACTGCCGCAGTCTGTCGCCATGGACGCCGAAACTCTCTACCAGCGGGTGAAGGCGCGCGGCGTCCTGCTCAGGCGCCTCGCCAACTTCGGCCTCGACCGCCATGTCAGGATTACCATTGGCCCTCCCGACGACATGGCAGCGCTCGATCGTGTTCTCACGGACGTGCTGGCCGACGCGTGATCCATGCGGCGGCCGGAAAACAACCAGAAAGGACCATGCCGATGATTCGACGTGACAAGGTCATCATCACCTGTGCCGTGACTGGATCCATACACACGCCGACGATGAGTCCGTGGTTGCCGGTCACACCGCATGAGATTGCCGACGCATCGATCGGCGCCTGGGAAGCCGGCGCGTCGATCATCCACCTCCATGCCCGCAATCCCGACGGCAGTCCGACTCCCGACCCTGACGTCTTCATGGAGTTCCTGCCGCGCATCAAGCAGTCGACCGACGCCGTCATCAACATCTCCACCGGCGGTGGCCACGGCATGTCTCTCGACGAACGCCTGGCAGGCGCGCTGAGAGCGAGTCCGGAGATGACGTCGCTCAACATGGGTTCCATGAACTTCGGTCTCTTCCCCATTCTCGACAAGATCACGGACTTTCGTCATGACTGGGAGAGGCGCCACCTGGAAAACTCGAGAGACTTCATTTTCCGGAACACGTTCAAGGATATCGAGCACATCCTCGAGGTTCTTGGTGAAGAACATGGCGTGCGTTTCGAATTCGAGTGCTATGACATCGGCCACCTCTACACCCTGGCCCACTTCCTCGACCGGGGCCTGGTCAGGCCACCTCTCTTCGTGCAGTCGATCTTCGGCATCCTCGGCGGTATCGGCGCGGATGAGGAAAATCTCATGCATGCCCGGCGCATCGCCGACAAGCTCTTCGGGGACTCTTACCAATGGTCGGTGCTGGCTGCAGGGCGCCATCAGATGAACTTCGTCACCATGGCGGCCATGCTCGGCGGCAATGTCCGGGTGGGGCTGGAGGACAGCCTCTACATCGCGAAGGGCGAACTGGCGAAGTCGAACCGCGACCAGGTCGCCAAGATACGGCGCATCATCGAGGACCTTTCCCTCGAGGTGGCGACCCCGGCCGAGGCTCGCGGCATGCTGGGCCTCAAGGGCGGTGACATGGTGGGGTTCTGATCCGAAAGTTCGCAGTCGGCGCAAGGGTCATCCGCCCTGGTGTTCGCTCCTGCCTATGGTCTTCGCCGCCTTGCCCGGTGGCTGATCCGTGGATCGAGTGAGTCGCGCAAACCGTCACCGAGGTAGTTGACGGAAAGCACCGTGAGGGAGATCGCGAGGCCGGGCCACAGCACACGGCCCGGATACTGCTGCAGGTAATCGGTGGCATCGAAGAGCAGGCGGCCCCACGTCGCGAAGTCCGAGGGAAAACCCAGTCCGAGAAAGGAGAGGGCCGATTCCGTGATGATCGCATTGGCGATCCCGAGAGTCGCGGAAACCATCATGGGGGACAGCACGTTCGGCAGGATGTGACGACGGACGATGCGCCGCGGCGGTGTGCCGACGGAGCGTGCGGCGATCACGAAGTCGCGTTCTCGCAGCGTGAGCACTTCTCCCCTGACGACACGCGCGGTCTGCATCCAGCTCGTGATGCCGATCACGGCGACAACCATCATGAAGATGCCGGCTTCCTGCCCGAACAGGGTCCGCAGGGTGTCGCGAAACAGGAGAATGATCACCAGCACGAGGGGGAGGAGAGGCAGCGCGAGGAAGAGATCCGTGAGGCGCATCAGCACCCCGTCGAGCCAGCGCACGAAGCCGGCGAGGACGCCGATCAGTCCGCCGATGGCAAGCGAGAGCAGCATGGCGGCCATGCCGACCGCCAGGGACGCCCTGCCGCCCTCCATCATGCGTGCAAGCATGTCCCTCCCGAGCTGGTCCGTACCCAGGGGGTGGTCGAGGCTCATCGGGGCATTGCGGTCGCGGATGTCGACAAGCTGGGGGTCGAGTGTCCAGACGAGCGGACCGAAGAGGACCACTGTCAGGATGACGAGGAAGAACCCGCCCCCCAGAACGGCGCTTTTCTGCTGCGCAAGCCGGGACCACGCCTCAAGGCGCCGCGAATGTGTCGCATCAGTCATAACGGATTCTCGGGTCGAGAATGCCGAGCAGGAGATCGGCGGCCAGATTGAAGAGGATGATGAGCACGGCGAAGATGAAGGTCAGGGGCTGGACCATCGGCAGGGCCGTCCCCTGGATTGCCGGCGTTGAGGGGGTGATGAGCACGGCGAGGATGAGGTTCAGGGTGTGGCCCATCGGCAGGTCGTTCGCCTGGATCGCGGTGATGAGGAGGTGACCGAGTCCGTTCACCTTGAAGACCTGTTCGGTGATGATCGCGCCGCCGAAGATTCCGGGCACGCCCAGGGCGATCACCGTCACCACGGGGCCAAGCGAGTTGCGCAGGACGTGCACAAGGACCACGCGTCGCTCGGGCATTCCCTTGGCACGCGCCGTGCGCACGTAGTCCAGATGCAGATTGTCCAGTGTCGATGCACGCATGAAACGGCTGATCTGGGCGGCGTTGTAGAGGGCGAGGACCGAGACCGGCAGCACCATCTGGCGGACCTGGTGGAGAAAGCTCCCCAGGTCCGTCACCCGGTGCGTGGTGTCATAGATCGAGGGAAACCAGCCCAGGTGAACCGAAAAGATGACGATGAGAAGGACACCGCTGAAGAAGGTCGGCACGGAAAATCCGACCATGGAGACGAACGTCCCGATCTGGTCGAACCATCCGTTGCTGCGCCATGCCGAAACGATGCCGACCGGCACGGCGATGAGAATGCCGATGACATAGGAAAGACCGACCACCCAAAGGGTCTGCGGCATGCGCTCGAGGACGATGTCGACCACGGGTGAACGCGACTGCCAGGATATCACGCGAGGACGCTCTCCGGAGACATCGAGGCCCGTGAGGCTCGAGATGAGATGCAGCGGCTCGTTGACAAAGAACTGGTTGAGCCAGAACACGTAACGGATGTGGACCGGTTCACCGAGACCCAGTGACAGTCGGATCTTCTCCCTGACCTCCAGGGGAATGGTCAGTGGGAGACTTGCCGTGGGATCGCCCGGAGCGAGGTCAAGGAGAAGAAAGAGGATGAGGCTGATGAACAGAAGAGTCGGTATGGCGAACGCCAGCCTGCGGAGGGTGTAGTGGAACATGGTGGCGTTCCGTCATCGGTATGCCGTGCCCGATGTCACCTTGTCCGGTGCCAGTCCGCGATGTTCCAGAGTTCACTGTCCCACGTGTTGAGTCGCACTCCGCCCAGCGACGCGGCGTGGGCGGATACGCGTCCGCGATGGACAAGCGGAATCAGCACGTAGTCCTGCATCAGCATGTCGTTCATCGTTCTGGCAAGACCGGCCCGTTCCTCGAGCTCACCGGTCCGCGCCATCTCGTCCACCAGCGCGTCATAGGTGGCGTTGCAGTAGCGCGGAATGTTCTGGCCCTGCCACTGGGTATCGGGCCGTGGCTCGTTGCCGCATCGCCAGCTGGCGAGGTAGGGCTCGGGATCGGTCCCCTCGAAGTTGTTGGCGTACATCTGGATGTCCGCGAAGAACTTGAGGTAGGTGTCCGGGTTCCCGGGGTCGCCGCCGAAGAAGACCGAGGCATCGATGTTGCGCAGCTCCGTGTCGACCCCGATCCGGGACCACCAGTGCTTGATGAGGGCCTGGAAGTCCTGGCGTACGGCATTGGTCGATGTCTGGTAGACGATCTCCAGGCGCACACCGTTCTTCTGGCGAATTCCGTCTGCTCCCGGCAGCCATCCCGCCTCGTCGAGAAGGCGGTTCGCACCGTCGATGTCCTGAACAAGACAGTCGTCATTGGCGGTGGATGTGTAGGGTGCCGGTGCCGGGATGATGTTACAGGTCACACGCCCGGCCGGTCCGTAGCCGATCTCGACAAGGGTTGTGCGGTCAATCGCCATGGAAAGTGCCTTGCGGACCGCTTGATCGGAAAGAAAGGGATGGGCGCGTGCCCGTGTCGAGCGCGCGTCACCGAGATCGGATGACGGATCGGTAAGATTGATGATGAGGCGTTCGACGAGGGTTCCGAATCCGGATACCACGAGTCCCAGGCCCGCGTCCTGCATGCCCTCCAGGACGTCGGGCGCGAGCTGCAGGTTCCACGCGTAGTCGAACTCGCCGGTCTCGAGGACTGCGCGGCCCGCCGACGCGGCATCGCCCCCGCCCTTCAGCGTGACGGTGGCAAAGGCCGGTTTCGACGGATCACGGTAGTGGGGGTTGGCTTCCAGCGAGATGACATCGTTGGACCGGAATTCGACGACGCGGAACGGTCCCGTGCCGATCGGGTTGAAGTTGGCTTCGGTGCATTCCGGCGCCCTCGCGCCTGTGCATTCAGCGAACTGCGCCCTCTGGAGAATTGGTGAACTGGCGCCGACGAAGGGTCCGTAAGGGTAGGGTTTGGCAACGCCGAAGGTGATCCTGATGGTCCTCTCGTCGACCGCCGCGACATCGACAACGTCATCGAACTGCGTCAGCCCGGAGCACCCTCCTGCAGGATCGAGGCAGTAGTCCGCCGTGAACACGACATCGGCCGATGTCACGGGGCTTCCATCGGACCAGACGAGGTCGTGCTTCAGGGTCCAGGTGATGGCTGTCAGGTCGTCGGATACGCCTCCGTTGGCAACGGTCGGCACGTCTTCGGCCAGCCAGGGCACGAGAATCCCGTTCTCGTCATGGCGGGCAAGTGGTTCAACAATCATCGATGCCGCTTCCAGATCCTTGGTGCCGGCTGAAAGGTAGGGATTGAGGATCGACGGCGCCTGCCAGTAGAGGATGCCGACATGGCCGTCACGTCCTCTCTCGGCCTTGGCCGCGGCGCATGCAAGAAAGAGGGCGGATGCAAGGATGACGGGGATGGTTCTGTTCATGATGCGTGTGGTTCCCGTGCTGGTGGGTGGAGATGACAGGCGACGCGATGATCCGTTGCGACGGTCTCCAGAGACGGCGCCGTGTGGCCGCAAAGGGCAGTTGCCATCGGGCAGCGACTCCGGAACACGCATCCCGCGAGAGACTCGCTCGCCGACGGGCTTTCGCCCTTGAGCACGACTCGCCGCCGCCGTGGCGTGCCGGGCATGGATGGCGCGGCGGACATCAGCGCCTGGGTGTAGGGATGCATCGGGGCGTCAAAGAGCGTGTCGACCGGTGCATGCTCGACAATCCTTCCCAGATACATGACGGCGACATCGTCGGCCATGTGGCGGATCATGCCCAGGTCGTGGCTGATGAAGAGGTAGGCCAGTGAGTGCTCTTCCTGGAGGTCCTTGAGGAGGTTCACGATCTGCGCCTGAACGGAGAAATCGAGGCTGGCGATCGGTTCGTCGCAGACGATCAGCCGTGGTTTGAGCGCCAGTGCCCGTGCGATCCCGATCCGCTGGCACTGCCCTCCCGAAAACTCGTGGGGGAAACGGTCGGCCCAGCCTCGCAGGAGACCGACGGCATCCATCAGCTGACCGACGGCGCGAGTACGCTCGTGGCGCGTCAGTTGTCCGTTCTCGTCAAGTGGCTCGGCGATGATGTCGGCGACACAAAGACGCGGATTGAGGCACGAATTGGGATCCTGGAAGATCATCTGCATCCTGGGACGGATCTGTCTGAGCTCGCGCGATCGTGCGGCAGTGACGTCGACGCCTTCCATGGTGACCGTGCCCGAGGTAATGTCCACCAGGCGGAGCAACGCGCGTCCGGTGGTCGTCTTGCCGGAACCCGATTCACCCACCAGTCCCAGGGTCTCGCCACGTCCGATGGAAAACGAGACGCCGTCGACGGCTCGCACGTGGCCAGTGGTGCGCCGCAGGATTCCCGAGGCCACCGGAAAGTGGACCTTGAGGCCTTTCACGTCGAGGAGTTCAGAGGCCACGGTGCTGACCGGCAAGGAAACACGCCGCCTCGCGGCGGCCGGGAAGGGAAACGCAGGGCGGCACCTCCTCATGGCAGCGCGCGAAGGCCACCGTGCAGCGAGGCGCGAAAGAGCAGCAGCGGGGTGATTCCACGAGGGTCGGAGTCTGGCCGGAAATGGTGGTGAGTCGTCCCCGGTCGCCGCGGTGGGCCGCCGGCACAGTCTCGAGCAGTGCCCGGGTGTAGGGATGCCGCGGCTGACGGAACAGGTCACCTGCGGGTGCTGCCTCGACAATCCTGCCGCCGTACATCACGAGCACCCGGTCTGCAATGTCGGCGACGACGCCGAGATCGTGCGAGATCCATACGATCGCCATACCGAACCGCTCCCTGAGGCTGGCGACAAGTTCGAGAATCTGCGCCTGGATGGTAACGTCGAGGGCCGTCGTCGGTTCGTCCGCGATCAGGACGCGCGGTGTGCAGGAAAGCGCCATGGCGATCATCACCCGCTGGCACATGCCGCCCGAGAACTGGTGGGGATGGTCCCGCAGGCGGCGCCCGGCATCGGGAATGCCGACGAGATCGAGGAGCTCATGGGCCCTGGCCCACGCCGCCCTGGCCGACATGCCCAGGTGGTGCCGCATCGGCTCCACGATCTGATGGCCGATCGTGAGAACGGGATTGAGTGATGTCATCGGATTCTGGAAGACGAAGCCGATCTCTGCGCCGCAGATGCGGCGCAATTCCGGGGTGTCCATGGAGAGCAGGTCGCGGCCATCAAACGTGACCGTCCCGTCGAGGATGTCCGCAGGTGGACTCGGCAGAAGGCCCAGGAGCGACATCATGGTCACCGATTTGCCCGAACCGGATTCACCGACCACGCCCAGAACCTCTCCTTCGTGAAGATCGAAACTCACCGAATTGACGGCATGGACAGTTCTCTCTCGCGTGCGAAAGACTGTGCGCAGTCCCCTGACCTCAAGAAGGCTGCGAGTCATCCGAGTTCGTTCTCCCGCGTCCGGAACCCAAGTTGAAACCACGTGCTGTGGGAGAAGCGGTACCGCTTCCCGGCCGCATTGAGGCCGGTAGGGGTCGTGCTTTGCCCACGGGAGGGATTGCCCTGGTTCCCGAGGGCCGCTTTGAGCCGGATCCTGTTGCGTGCAGCGAACATGGCAAGGGTCAGTGTAGGGGCATGACGCGATCATGACATCCATCGGTTCCGGTTCAACGACACGCCGCCCCTCCTTGTCACGGCACCCCGTCGGGCAACAAACACAACATGGCAGGGAACTGGGACGTGGCGGACAACATCGAGGAAGCAGCTGTGCCCCATGCTGGCGACCATTCCACTGAAGTCACTGGCGGAATTGACGTTGTGGACTTTGCCGGAGGCGATGACTCCGGTGATCGGGTTGACAACATCATCCTCGGTGGCAGTGGCAGCGACGACACGACCGATAGCGAGGACCCGAGCGCTTTCACCGATATCTCCGGTTCAGGCGATCTTGCCGCCATTCAGGACAACAACACTGTCGTGATGCAACTCTCGGCACACAATGGCGACCTGGTCACGCCGACCTCGATGCCGCGGACGTCACCCTCTGTGAGCCCCCGTCGAAGACAGACGCGATGTGGCCCTGTGGTCCGGCGGTAACAGTTCCGGCTTGACCCAGGAAACTGTTGTGACACTTGGCGGGTGAGAGGATATCGGTCAAATTACCTGGTTTGCGAATGCGAGCGGCAAACCGTGCTGGCGGGGTGGAGCAGCGTCCTGAAAATGTGGTGACCGCAGCATTCCGCCGAATTCAGGGAAAGGGAGGTCAAGCGCGTCTGACCCCTGGACCGATCGGGTGAGACGGGCACAACGGCGATGGGTGCGCATTGCGTACCCGAAAGGGAGTAAGACAAATGACCGTGACGAGAACCGGGCGCTGCATGTGTGGCGCCGTACGTTTCGAGGCGAGGGAAGAGCCTTTCGACGTGACCCATTGCCACTGTCACAGCTGCCGAAAGCACAATGGTGCTGCCGTGGTGACCCTTGCCGGCTACACGGACGAGCAGGTCACCTTCAGCGGTGCGGATCGCAGACACTACTATTCATCGCCCGGCGTGCGTCGCGGGTTCTGCGGTGACTGTGGCACGCCACTGACCTGGGAAGGAGACGGTGGCGAGCTTGGTCCGATCATCGAGTTCCACATCAGCACCTTCGACGAGCCCGACTCCCTGGTTCCGACGGCCCATGCCTTCGAACCCGAGCGCATCGCGTGGATGGAGGTCGCCGACGACCTGCCACGCTACGAGGGCTTTCCCGGAGAGGGTACGCCCCTGAGACACGGGCCGGCGACGGACTGAGACAACCTTTGGGACCCAGCGCCTCTACGGGACTGTGGCGCCCGACCTTGACAACCGACGCCGCACGTCCGTCGCACCCATTGAGTTCACTGGTTCTGACCCAGGGTTGATCTGCCGGCGTTGGCAAGGCCGCATCGAGACGACACACATCCTCGACTGCCCGGTGCTGGCGGGATTGATATCCTGCCCCTGGTCTGTGACAGGCGTTTTCGATACGGTGCCTTGCCCGCCATGGCGCAGATTGCATCTTCCGGCACGGAACAAGAGGCATTGAGAGTTGATGGATGCGCGCGCGGATTCCCTCTTGTATTGCAGTTTCAGATTGCCCGGCTTGCGGATGCAAACGGCACACCGTGTTGCTGTGGCGGACAAACGTCCTGAGCATGCGGTGACCGCAATGCTCCGCCGAGTTCCGGGAATGCGAAGTTGACCCCTGGACCGATGTGGTGAGACGGGTACAACGGCGATGGGTGTGCACTGCGTGCCCGATCGGGAGCAACACGAATGACCGTGACGAGAACCGGGCGTTGCATGTGTGGCGCCGTACGTTTCGAGGCGAGGGACGAGCCCTTCGACGTGACCCATTGCCACTGTCACAGCTGCCGCAGGCACAACGGTGCTGCCGTGGTGACCCTTGCCGGCTACACGGTCGAGCAGGTCACCTTCAGCGGTGCGGATCGCAGGCACTACCATTCATCACCCGGCGTGCGTCGCGGGTTCTGTGGTGACTGTGGTACGCCACTGACCTGGGAAGGTGACATCGGTGACCTTGGTCCAATCATCGAGTTCCACATCAGCACCTTCGACAAGCCCGACTCCCTGGTTCCGACGTCCCATGCCTTCGTACCCGAGCGCATCGCATGGATGGAGATCGCCGACGAACTGCCGCGCTACGAGGGACCTCCTGGTGAGAGTCCGCTCCTGAGACACGGGCCGGTCACGGACTGAGACCACCTTCGGGGATCGGGTGCCTCACGGTGTCCTTCCCGGTGCGCCTCTCCGGCATTATGGCTCCGGGCCGTGATACCCGACAGTTCATTGATGAGATGCGGACGCAGATTCCTTCTTGTTTTGCAGTAAGAGCGGCATGCAATACTGCGCGCCGTCTGCCAGGTGGCGTGGAGAGGCGAGGTCATGACAACCCAGTATTCGACAGGCGTTGTCGAAGGCATGCAGGCGCTCTATGGCAAGGGGTTCCTGTCGCCTGGCGGCGCCGAGGAAATGGCCGTCCTGCTCGATGGCGTCGACCTTGCCGGCCGCACTGTGCTTGATATCGGCTGTGGCCTTGGTGGTGCGGCGGTCATGCTTGCCGGCACATTCGGCGCTCGTTACGTGACATCGATCGATGTTGCTGGAGACCTCGTTCAGCGGGCCCGCGAGACGATCTCGGAAGCCGGGCTGTCCGGGAAGGTCGAAACGCGTCATGTCACTCCGGGTCCATTGCCGTTTGATGATGTCTCCTTCGATACCGTGTTCGCCAAGGATGTCGTCTGTCATATTCCTGACAAGGCCGCCCTGTTTGGCGAGGTGGCGCGCGTACTGGTTCCGGGAGGACAGGTGATCTGCGCTGACTTTACTGTTCCCTCCGGTCCCGACGCGGCGCCACATCTCTACGAGGGCTGGATCGATGCCATGAAGGCCTATGGCCTCACCTTTCACTTCGAGAGACTCGCCGTCTACGAGGAGGCGTTCGGCCGGGCCGGTCTGGGCGCTCCTTGCGTGAAGGACGATACGGCGCGGTCCCTCGAAGCCGCGCGGCGGGAAGTGGCATGGGTACGAGGGCCGAAAGCCGGGCTCCTGAGGGAGGCCCTGGGCGAGGAGATGTTCGCCAGGCGCATCGACGCCAGCATGCGACGTCTTGATGCCCTCGCCGGCGGTGGCATCCATCACACACACATGTTGGCCAGGCGCCTGACACAGGCGGATTGAGATCGCATAATCACCCTGCAACGGACGGACATGCGATGTGCATTCCTGCTGCATCAGTCCTTCGAACACCGGACACCAAGTTGACCGCCAGCGCGGTCGTGACTCCCTGCAGGCTCACATGGAAGGATCCTCACAGAGGAGACCGCCAGTGAAGGGGCACTGGTCGATGCCCGTCTCCGGGGCACGTCGGCGATTTCGCCTGTTCGGAACCACATCTGACGGGGTGGAAGCCGGTTTCCGGCACACTTCCGCGCAACCATCATGCTGCAAGGTCTTCAGGATCACGCCCGGCACCAGGCGTGCCGGACAACCTCGACAGGGAAGGAAGAGCGCCATGACAAGAAGGTTTCTCGAGAGCGCACGTGCGGACGCCTACCACAAGCAGGGCTACCTCTTCCCCGTGGCGGCGATCTCACCCGCCGAGGCAGAGGGTCTCCGTCGGGAGACCGAGGATCTGCTCGATCGTACCTGCGATCAGCCCCATGTCTTCCAGTACACCTTCAATGTTCCCCATCTCGTGTTGCCCGGGGTTCATGCTCTGGTAAGGGACAGTCGCATTCTCGATCCCGTCGAGTCGCTGATGGGGCCCGATCTTCTCCTGTGGAGCGCCGGCTATTTCATCAAGGAGCCCCACACGACGGATTTCGTCGGCTGGCACCAGGATCTGCGCTACTGGGGTCTCGATGACGATTCGCGGGAAATCACGGCCTGGATCGCGCTGGGCGACGTGGCCCGGGAAAATGGCGCCATGCGGTTCATGCCGGGGTCCCACCGCCACGGCATCGTCGAACACCGGGATACCTGGCAGGATTCGAACCAGCTCTCCAGAGGACAGGAACTGGCGGTCGACGTTGACGAGAAGCAGGCGGTCGACGTGGAGCTCAAGTCTGGAGAGATGTCGCTTCACCACGGCAACCTCTATCATTCCTCCCCGGCTAACGGCTCGGCGTCGAGGCGCATCGGTCTCGCACTGCGCTTCATCTCGCCGGAAATGAGGCAGGTCGTTGGCCAGGTCGACTATGCGACGCTTGTCCGGGGCGAGGACAGGTTCCGTCATTTCAGGCCCGAACCCGAACCCGTCTTCGACCTTGACCCGGCAGGTCTCTGCCGGATCGATGCCATGCTGCGCGAAATGAACACCTACTATTATGCCGGGGCCGAGGAGAAGGCGCCCGAGTTGGGCGTGCGCCATGTGCGCAGCCGACAGGACGCCTGATGTCTGACGATGCCGCCTTCATGCGCCGGGCCATCGCTCTTGCCGATGTCAGCGTAGCGACGCTCGAGGGCGGACCCTTCGGCGCCGTCGTCGTGTGCGATGGCCGGATCGTCGGCGAAGGCGCCAATCGCGTGACCAGCGACCATGATCCCACGGCACACGCCGAGATCGTTGCCATTCGCGACGCCTGCCGCACACTTTCCACCTATTCCCTGGAAGGGTGCGTCATCTACACGAGTTGCGAACCCTGTCCGATGTGCCTTGCCTCCATCTACTGGGCACGGCTTTCCAGAGTCGTCTACGGCAACACCAGGGAGGACGCGGCCCGGATCGGCTTCGACGACGACCTCATCTACCGTGAGATGGCGCTGGCCATGGACCAACGGTCCATTCCCGCCCGACGGCTGCTGGCGAGCGAAGCGATTGCCACCTTCGACGCCTGGGGCCGAACGGCCGGCAAGATTCCCTATTGACCGCTGTTGGTGGCGGTGGTGTGGTCAGGGACTTGCGATTTTGCCTTTGATGGGTTCAAAGTAGGACTTGCTGAAAACGCCTTGCGAGGGATCAGATGCACGGACGTGGAATCCGGACGGCCTGGGTGCCGTCTCTGGAGATCACCAGCGGACAACCGGAACCGGTGGCAGCCAACGGCGGTCTCTCCTTTGCATCATTTGAGTGCGATGGCGATGCGGGGACCGGCGCGGCGATCGACGCCGCCCTCGAGCAGATTGCCCGGGGCCATGTCGACGACTTCATTCGCTGGATCGACGATGCGCCCCCCGGTCCCGTGGAAACAAGGTGGGGAACCGGTTTCCGCACCTGGGACGAGTGCATGGACCACATCCGCGCCAGCGGCATGCAAGCACCCGATGGCGGGGTGGTGCTGCCCTTGCGCTACACCGTCTACGAGCATCCGTCCTATAACGTCGTGTCGTCGAATTCCATTTGGCAGGATCCGGCACGGCGCAGGGAAGCAGACCTGTTGCGCCAGGCGGAGGAGAACAATTCGAGGCGTTCCCTCTATTTTCCACAGGTGGTGCGCGATGCCCGCAGGATCGAGGAAACCGCGGGTCTGTCGGTGACCACGCCCGAGAGCATGGACAGGCTGGGGGTCTCCCTGGCTCACCTCGACTCTACCTGCACCGACTTTTACGACGCCGCGGAGGTGGAGCGTGTCTTCTATCCGGAAATCGAGCAGCTGCTCCTGGATTTCTTTCCCGATGCCACCGATGCCCTCGTCTACAATCACGACATCTTCAACCGGGACTACGATGGCCCGGTCCGGGAAGATCAGGAGGCGAAGAATCCCGGAGTCAACACCGGATATGTCAATCTCGTGCACAACGATCTCAACGACAATTCCGGGCGTGTGCGATGTCGGGAGCTCCTGACGCAGAACCTGCGGAACTTCGGGCGCGAACAGCACTACACCGAGGCCGAAGCCGATGCCAAGATGTCGCGCCGGTTCATGTCGATCAATCTTGCCAAACCGTTCGAGACCGTCGAGCAGTACCCCTTCATCCTGTGCGCCTGGCCTTCCTTCGCCGATCAGCCCTACATCACGAATTACCGCGTCTATGACGACCGCGTCGGTGAGACCACCCGGTTCACCTATCGCCCGGACCACGAGTGGTACTGGATTCCACGCCAGCAGCCCAACGAGATTTCCATGCTGAAATGTTACGATTCCATCACCGACGGTTCCGTTTCCAGGTGGTCTTTCCACTCTGCCTGCTTCGACCCCGGCACACCCGCCGACGCGCCCTGCCGCAAGAACATCGTGGTTCGCACATACGTGTTCTTCTGAGCGGTTCATTACCGGAATGATTCGGCGCCGGCGTATCGCGCATCGGCTCCAGCCCCTTCTCGTACCGTCATCAGTGGCGGTGGTGGGAGCGACACCGCGCGAACATGCGACAGGACGCAGTGTACTCGAGACATTCCGGGACCTCGACTTTGACGGACCGCTCTACCCGGTCAACCCACGATATCGAGAAGTCGCCGGGCAGGTCTGCCATCCGTCACTGGCAGACCTGCCTGTCCCGGTCGATCTTGCTGTCATGGCGGTCAGCGATACCCGTGTCGAGGACCAGGTGGCAGCAGCCATCGAGGCCGGCGTCAGGGCCGTTGCGATCTTCGGCAGCTGTATCGTTCCGGGTGACAGGGAGCCGGCACTCGCCGAGCGTCTCGAAGCGATGCTGCGCGAAGCGGGCGTTCCCTCGATCGGCGTCAACTGCATGGGGTTCTGCAACTTCGAGGCTGCCATCCACGTCAATTCCTACCGCTTCCCCCAGCTCGATTCCGGAAGGATCACGGTGCTGGCACAGTCGGGGTCGGTTTTCGGCTGCCTCTCGGGAAGCCGCCTGAAACCGAACTTTGCGGCGTCCGTCGGTCGGGAGACCTCGGCAACGGTCGTCGATTACATGGACTACGCCCTTGAACTCGGCACGGCGCGGGTTCTGACCCTTTTTCTCGAGACAATCCGCGATCCGCAAGGATTCGAAGCGGTTCTCGAGAAGGCCCAGGCCAGGGACGTGCCTGTGGTGGCGCTCAAGGCGGGCCGTTCCGACATGGCGGCACGCATGGCGGTGAGCCACACCGGCGCCCTTGCCGGCGATGACCGGGCCATCGAGGCCGTCTTCCGGAAACATGGTGTGCTGCGCGCCTCGACGATCGATGAACTCATCGCCACATCCCTGCTGCTTGCCCGGGCGAGGGATGTCGGAGACGGCGACCTTGCGACGATCCACGATTCCGGTGGCGAACGCGAAATGATCTGCGACCTTGCCAGCGATCTCGGCGTTCCGTTTGCCGCCATCGGCGAGACAACGAGAACACGTCTTGGAGAACGTCTCGACTACGGCCTCGAGGCGGAGAACCCCTGCGATGCCTTCGGGACAGGCGTCGATCACGACGGCGTCATGCGCGACTGCTTTGCCGCCCTCATGGATGACCCGTCAACCGCACTGGGAGCCTTCTTCCTCGACGTGTCGCAACACAGCAGCTACAGCCGCGCCTGTGCAAACGCCTGCCTGGCTGCGGCCTCGACGACAACGAAACCCGTGGCACTCATCACGAACCACTCCGGCACCGACCACCACGATCTTGCCTGGGACTTCACCCACAATCATGACCTGCCGGTCCTCGATGGAAGCGTGCCGGGTCTCAAGGCCATCTCCCATGCCTTCTGGCGCAGGAACTGGCGACGGCGTCCGGCTGAACCGTCCGAGCATCCCGATATGGACCGGGTGCTCCGCTGGCGGGAACGCCTGTGCAATGCCGATGAGGCGACCGGCCTGGCGCTTCTTGACGACTATGGTATCGCGACACCACGCCATGCGATCGTCGACAGCGAGGAAGGCGCCCGCAGGGCAGCAGGAGAGATCGGCTATCCCGTCGTTCTCAAGACGGCGATGCCGGGCATCACCCACAAGTCGGATGTCGGAGGCGTCGTGACCGGCATCACCGATGACGCAGACCTGACCAGGGCGTGGAGGACCATGGCCCGGACTCTGGGCCGGCGCTGCATGGTGGCGGCCATGGCCGGAGCCGGTATCGAAGCCATGGTGGGGATGACCCGCGACCACCAGTTCGGCCCCGTTGTTCTTGCCGGTGCCGGCGGTGTTCTCGTCGAGCTCCTTGATGACGTGACGGCCTACCGTCCACCGGTCTCGCGCCGGGAGGTCGAGGAGACCCTTGCGGGCCTGAAATTCACCCGGCTCCTCGAGGGGTGGCGCGGCCGTGCCGCCGTCGGTCCCGGTGCTCTCGTCGATGCCGTCATGAAGATGTCGACCATCGCCCTCGAACTCGGTCCCCACCTCGATGCGCTCGACGTCAATCCTCTCCTCATCACGGACCGAGGCGCCATCGCCCTGGATGTTCTCGTCGTTCCCCGATCCGATTGTTCCTGATCGTGACTGGAACGGAATCGCTGCAGACCGTCATCTTCTGTTGCCGGTTCGGTTTGCATGGCTTGTCAACACAATCGGGATGGTACTCGCGAACACGAAAGAAATCCGTGACTGACCGGATGGTCGGGTAGGCGGGGGCATTGCTGCGCCCCGCTCTCACAGATCCGAGCGTGGCGCCGCGACTGACGCACTCGGTTCCTCACCGGACAGATTCGCTCACAACGGACGTCGATGAGTGACTTGACCTGAATGTCAACGGGAATTCAAACGGCCGTGTCAGCCGCAGCACGACACCTGAGACGGTCAAGCCGGCACCCGTCACGGAGAAGTCCGCCCCGGGGGCATGAGGCGGGTTGCCCAAGCCGCCAGTCTTCGTCGACGATGCTGTGCCTCACGATCAAACTCCCCATCGGGAAGACAATCCGCTCGCCTGAATTCTGGACGTCTTGCACGGCCAACGATACGAAGTGGCGTGCAGTACGGTCCCAACATGAAGCGGGTCGAGAGTCAGTGCGTGCTCCGGTCTTGTCAGCTATCGATTTCATGAAACCGACCCCGACGGGAGTTCGAAATCGAACCGCAGCTTTCGGGAGAGCTCCATGCCAGTCTTGACAACCTGTATCGGCTCCTATCCCAAGCCACCCTACGTGCCGCGCATGAACTGGATGCATGAGGACGTCGAGGTCGGCGAGGTCGAGAGCCGAGCGCTCACGGCTGAAGAGCAACGGGCCGCCTTCGACCGCGCGACGCGGGAGGTCGTGGCCGAGCAGGCGGCAATCGGCATCGACATCCCGACCGACGGCGAGATGCGGCGGGCCAACTACATCCACTACCACTGCAGACACCTGGACGGCTTTGAACCCGATACGCTCACGGTTTGCACCATGCGGAACGGCGCCTGGACCGCTGAGGTGCCCACCTTCACCGGCAGGATCACGGCGGGCGAGCCGTTCCTGGCGCGCGACTGGGAGGTTGCGCAGACGGCGACGGACAATCCTGTCAAGATCACCGTGCCCGGCCCGCTCACGATCTCGGACTCGACCGCCAACGCCTTCTATCCCGATCGCCGCTCCTGGTGCGCCGACCTGGCCTCCGCACTTAACGTGGAGATCAGGAGCCTGGCGGCTGCCGGCTGCCGCCACATCCAGGTCGACGAGGCCCCCCCCCCCGGGCCCGCCGCCCCGGCCCCCGCCTTAAGGGGGGAAACGGGGGCCGGGGCGGCCCCGGCCCGCCCCCACATCCGGGTCGACGAGCCGCTCTTCGCGCGCCAGCCGGACGAGACCCTCGACTTCGGGATCGAGAACCTCGAACGGTGCTTCCACGGCGTCCCCGGCGTCGTGACGCGCACCGTGCACATGTGCTGCGGCTACCCCGACAAGTTGGACGAGACCGACTACGTCAAGGCCGATCCGGAAGTCTACCGGCGGCTCGCCGACGCGGTGGAGGGCAGCGCTGTCGACGCGGTCTCCATCGAGGATGCGCACCGGCACAACGACCTTTCCCTGCTCGACATGTTCGCCCGCACCACTGTGATCCTCGGCGTCGTCGAGATTGCCTCCAGCCGGGTCGAGACGGTCGAGGAGATCGTCTCTCGTCTGCGGGCGGCGCTCGACCATATCGACTCCAGCCGGCTGGTGGCCGCGCCCGATTGCGGGCTCATCATGCTGGGGTCCGACCTGGCCCGGGCCAAGCTCGGTCGCCTCGTCGAAGCCGCCCGCGCGGTCTGACTCCTCGGTTCATGGAATCCGCCGCGAATCTGCTTGAACCCGCGGCTACCGAAGTCGGTGCGGGTGTTCCGAGTGCAAACTGAACTCGTTGTTCCCCGCCCCGGTTGTTCCTGAACGCGACTGGAACGGAATCGTGATGGCCCGTCACTTGTGGAATTCAACGTAACCGTTGGATTTGCCACAGGATGCGCGAGCCGTTGGAGCCTTGCAGCCGCCCCTCCATCGCATTCCCGGCATGGGCAATGGTCCGCAAGGCGTTGTATGCCGCGGAGGCCTCCCGCTCCTCTGCGGAGTAGAGATCGGTGATATGGAATGTCTGGTTGAAGGGGAGGCGCCGTACGCGGGGTGTCGCTTCGTCCACTGGATGATAGTTCTCGAACCAGAGGCGCTCCAGATCCCGGCGACGTTCCCCGCACAAGAAGGTCTACATGCAGAAGATGCGATAGTCTCTGTCGAACTCCCCGTCGCCGCTCGCCAGGGTGCTGCCAGCCGTGGGTTTTCTTGTGCAGGTTGGGCGCCCTGCTTGAGTGCGCGTTCGATCAATCGGTAGTGTCTCGCAGGTCAAGTTCAACCTTCTGAGTGGTGCGGTCAGGGGGGCGGAATGAGCTCGGGGTCGAGGAAACGAAAGACGACATTGGAGAGCAGGCGGCTGACGTTGTTGTCATAGCCGTTGTGGGCAAGGGATCCGGCAAAGGCGATGGAGCTGGTCGAGAAGACCGCGCCGCCGTTGGGGGTCTCGTAGAACACCATGTCGCAGCGCACGTGGGGGCAATTCTCGCCGTTGACGGCGGAATGCGTGTGGAGAAACTCCTCGTTGACCCAGTGGAAATCAACGCCGAAATCGGTGGCTTCGGCGATGACGAGGGCATGGGGCGGCGTACCTTCCAGCGGGTCGATGCTGTCGATCTCGCTTCCGGCGGCACCGCCGAAGACGGATCCGAAGTCGCCGATCCGTTCATCGCGGCCGATGCCTTCGAAGATCCAGGCGGCCCGGGGGTCCTCGCTTGCCGGGGTGCGCGTGTAGGGGCGGGAGAAGTTGAAACCCTGGGCGGCGAAACCCGTGCCACAGATCGATTCAGGACTCATGCCGTTGCGCCGCCACAGGCCACCGAGTTCTCCGTTGAAACTCATGACGTACTCGCCCGGCGAGGCGATCCAGCTGCGCATGCCGTCCTCGGCCCGCCGCATTTCCATGACCCCCGGAAGAGTGGGGTGAAGCGCCACCCGCCAGTAGAATCCGTTGCCGCCCATGTAGATGAAGCGGCCGCCCCGCTGCTGGTAGTGAAGCAGGGCCTGCATCATTCCCGTGGTGGTATACTCGGGATGCGTCGTCGTCATGACGCAGGCGTAGGGTTCGAGGAGGGCTACACCCTCGGCGTCAAGGTCGTCGTCGGTGATGACATCGAAGGCGATCCCCCGTTCCTCGAGCCAATCGGTGATGTGGGTGTCGGCGTTGTACTGCCAGACATCGTCGCGTGGCCCCATGCGCAGGAACGGCCGCAGACGCGAGGCATAGGCAACACCGGAGCCGTCGCTGTGGTTGTCGTACATCGACAGTCCGTGCTCCGGATGCATGTGAAGATGGATGTCGGTCATGTCGATCACGCTGAAGGCGTTGCCGGAGTGCTCGCCCATGTCACCCCAACCGATCTCCATGTGATTGTTGACGTAGGCGTAGTAGCTGCAGGTGGCAATCAGCAGCGCCAGGCGGGCCCCGGGACGCCCTGTCGGCGGGCGGACATAGAAGGGGATGTAGAACCACTGATCATCCTGGGTCAGGAAGGCGGCAAACGAGCCGCTGGGGCAGTCGGCCGGCACCTGCCAGGTGGCGTCCGTTTCCCAGGCGCAGTCATAGAGATCGTCGTCGTGGAAGTGGATGGCGCCATAGTGTTCCGGCCGGTGGGTCCAGACCATCTCGCTGCCGTCGTGATTCCATCCCTTCATGGCCCGAGTGGGCATGTTGACGATGGCGCCGTGAAGCCGGTTCGGCGAGATGTCGTGGGCCGTCACGCCATTCATTTCGCGGCTGAAGTCCCACAAGGCCACCACATCGGCGGCGATTTCTGGAGGAATACGCCGATCCAGGAGGTGCTCCATCTGGCCGCGTTCGAGCACTCGCCCGGTCACGGCCGGTGTATCGATCTTGCCATTGAAGAGACCGCTGACGCCGTCGTTACCGTTGTGGCCGGCAATGATGAACTTGCCGCCGGTTCCCGGTCGGATGCCCATGGATCGTGCCGTCCGTGCACTGTCTGCATCGCCGGCATAGCGCACGAGAGGTTCCTGGATGAGGGCGGCCTCACCTGTTGTGGAGTCGAATGTCGCGGCCACGAAGTACCAGTGGCGTTCGTGCATGCCGGCGGAAGAGACCAGCGTTTCAATCCGGCTGCCATCACCGATTGTGAGAGTGAGCCTCCCGTTGATGACGCCGAGCGCATAGCCTTGGCGACTACCGGCATGCCAGGAGCCGATGATGGTCTGTTCTTCCTTCTCGAGGAGTGTCGGCCAGACCATTGCCTGCAGCGTGAAACTCTCCGGAGCAAGTTTCCGGGGATGATCGATCGAGACGTAGGAACCGACCTGGGTCTTCTGGAAACGGGCCGGGTAGTCGCCGTTGACCCGGGCTTCGACAGGTGTCTCCTTGAGACCCGGCCCGGCGGGCGTGTCGTCGCCGCAACGGATGCGGAGGATGTCGAGATGGAAGGTGCCTTCGTCCTCGCTGGACACCTTGAAATTGATGGTCTCGCCCGGCTTGACGCTGATCCTGTCCGCATATCCCAGAAGCCGCCGCATGCCTTTCCTCCTCTCGACCCGTGGTTTTAGGGCAGGGCCGCGTCGGCGGCGAACCGGCGCAACACATTGCCGGTGATCCGTGCCACGTTGTTGTCGTAGCCGTTCCAGCCGAGGCTTGCGGCCCAACTGATGGAACCGGTGGAAAACACACCGGCGCCCGACGGCAACGCGAAATACACCATGTCTGCACGCACCCTGGGGTTGGCGTCCGCCGTGACAGCCGCGTGGTTGAAGACAATTTCGTCAGGTGACTGCATGTAGTAGGCGGAATGGCCGTCCGAGCTCGCCAGCACGATGGTATCCGGCGGCGTGCCGAGGGCCTCGTCGGCACCGTCGAGTTCGATGCCGGCTGCTCCACTGCCCAGTACGCCGAAATCGCCGATGATATCGCCTTCGACACCCTCGAAGATCCAGGAGGCACGGGGGTTGTCATCGATCCCCGGCTTCTTGACGAACCAGCCCGACCGATCGAATCCGGTGGCGAAGGTGCCGACACCGACGAGTGACTGCGGAGGCCGGCCAATGTGCTTCCACAATCCCCCCCTCTCGCCATTGAAGGAGAGATGATACTCCCCCGGGCGGGACGCCCAGAACCGCGCTCCCGACTCCGGACGGCGCACCTCGATGGCCTCGCCGCCCCGTACGGGATGACAGGCGATGCGCCAGTAGAACCCGTTGCCGCCCAGGTACATGAGCCTGCCGCCACGATCGAAATAGGCGGCCAGCGCATCCAGCATGTCGGTTGACCAGTATTCCGGGTGAGTCCCGGTGATGATGACCCGGTAGTCGGCAAGGGCCGCGACGCCGTCCTCGTGAATGTCCTCGTCCGAGACGATGTCGAACCCGATACCGGAGGCCTCCAGCCAGTCTGTGACGTGCGTGTCCGCGTTGAAACTCCAGATGGCCGACTGCGGGCTGTAGTTGTTCACCAGGGGCCGCAGCCGCGAACTGTAGAACACCCCCGATCCGTCACGATGCGTGTCATAGGTTGAAAGACCGAGATCGCGCCGTTCATGGAGGAAGAGTTCGTCGGGACTGTAGGCAATGATCCGACCGCGTTTCACCTCCGCTTTCTCCTCGTCCAGTTGCCAGTGGTTGTTGGCATAGGCAAGCCAGGTGGCCGTGGAGGCGAGAAAGGCGACACGTTCCCTGGGCGCCCCGCGCCCGGGCACGACGAGGAAGGGAATGTGGCACGTGTCATCGCCTGCCCGGCAATGCGCGGCATATATTCCGCTGGCAAGAGACCCGGGAACGGTCATGGATACAGTGGTCCGCCAACCGGCGTCGAAGAGATCGTCGTCGTGGAAATGGATGGCTGCGTAATGGTCGGGGCACTCCCTCCAGTCATGGCAGGACCCATCCCACTGCCGTCCGGTCACCCCTCGCGAGGGCAGGTTGACAAGATGGCCGTGAAGAGTGTTGCCGGAACGATCGGGGAAGGTGTCGCCGGAGATGTTCGCCGCGAAGTCCCAGGCGCCAACGACCCAGTCAGCCGATGTCGGCCCGGACCGTGCCAGTGCGGCCATCTCGTGTCCTTCGAGAACCCTCGAGGCAAGGCGCGGACTGTCGATTCGACCGTTGAAATGTCCGACCATGCGGGGTTTGCCGTCTTCGTGCCACCCCGTCTGCCAGGCAGCCATGTGGAGATCATGATCGGCCGCGAAGACCACGCCGGATGGCGCATGTCCCGCGATGCACATGGGACTGCTGGATTCTCCGGTATGGATGAGCGGCTCCTGGCTGAGCGTCACCGAACCGTTCGCCGCATCGTAGCTTGCCGCCACGAAGACCCATTTCCACGGTTGAAGGGGTCTGCCGGTCGAAACGGTGATGAGATCCTGGCCGCCGCCTATCATCAGGGCAAGCGCGCCCGCTGCATCAAGAATGACAGCAAAACCGGGCCGTCCGGGACCCGATCCACGGCTGATGATGACCTGGCGTCCATCTCCGGGAAGCGTCGGCATGATGAAGGCCTGGAACGTGAAGGATGAAAGCCGGTCAAGAACCGGTGCGGCGGGGATGACGGCATAGGAACCGGCATCGATGCGTTGACTGGAGCCCTCGTGGAGCCCGTTGGCCGGTGTCTCGACCGCAACCTCGCGATAGGGAGCGCCCTCGGGAGTCTCGACACCGCAGACCATGCGCACGGTCCTGAACTCGAAGCTCTCGTGATCCTCGAGGCTGATCTTGAAATCAATGGTTTCGCCCGGTCTTGCACGGACGCGGTCCGCATAGCCCAGGATGCGTCTCCGGTAGTCAAAGGTCATTGAGAGGCCTGGTCCGGATCAACCCCGGTGTGCTTCTTCCAGCGCAGTCTGAAGATGTACCACTCGGCCTCGCCGAGGTCCGTGAACACCACGTCCTCGTGAAGCGTCACGGGCACACCGCGCTTTCCCGGAAGCTGGGCGAGACACCACTCCTTGTGAGGAACCGTGTTGACCAGGACATACTTGCCTTCGATGGGCTCCCAGCGCATGACATTGAGCACCTTCTGGAGCTCGGCACTGTGCGGTCCGAAGGGATTGCGCCGGAATTCCTCGGCCAGATCGGTGCGTCCGGGATCAATCCTGTACATCGCCAGTTCCTCAATCAGCCTGAAACAGCATCCTGCCACCCCTGCTTCGGTCCGGGCAAGCGCCCGCGCCCGCCATGTCGCTGGCACACGAGTTGTCCCGTGAGGAGGTGCCTTGATGAACCGGATGACATGGCTGAAGAAACGAAGGATGGAGAAGCTTCCCGATGGGCTGGAGCCTTCGAGGCGAAGCGTCCTTCGGCGAGAAATGCAACGGAGCCAACGGGATTGTCGGAGCGGAGCTTCCGGCGCTATCGGCACTGCTGCGAGAAGGAAGACCTGGAGGAATCGTAGGACCGCCGACTCGGCAAGGCATCGACGCGGCGTGTTCCGGTGGACCCGGTCGAGTGGGCGCTCTACATCGACCGCGGCAGCCACGACTCCACACATGTCGCCGGATCGGCGCCCTCGACAGGCACCCGCTCGGACGGCACACCGCCAGCCAATATCTCACTCTGCCCGGGTCGATGGGGCAATGGTTGGCGAGAGGCCGTCGACGACGGGACAACCGACTGTCTGCCAGCGGATAGCGGCGACGATCTCCTCGAGACTGTCGCCGGGGTCAATACCCGGCGCCGCAGCGTTCACCAACAGCTACTCGAACTGCGGGGCCATCATGACCTTCTTCCGCAAACCGAGACCCACTGGAACGGATCTCCAGAACAGGCGCCGGCGTCGGCCGTCCCGTATTCGGCCGACGCCATGCACCTCGCGTGCACAGGCACGACGAAGGACGAGGCAGGTACACTCCGGGCGCGGACGTCCGTCACAAATGTGTCGCCGATCCCGTCTTGTGTCCTGGCGTCGGCCTAGAAACCGGCCTTTATCTCGTCGAACAGGGCGATGTACTTCTCGCGCACTTCCGGCTCGATCTCGCCGAAGAAGCGGCTGTTCGCCATCATCGTATCCGGATCTGTGATGCCGAGATTGTCGAGGATGGCGGCGTCGACCAGTTCGAACGACTTGGCGTTGGAGTGGCCGTACCCATACATCTCGATCAGGTTCTTGCCCGACGCCGGCGAGATCCAGGCGTCGATGAACTCATAGGCCTTGTCCTGATCGCCTGGACCGTCGGTGAGCAGCGTCAAGCCGCACACCCAGGTCCAGATGCCCTCTTTCGGGTTCATGTAGGTGACGTTGACGCCCTGTTTCTTGAGCTCGACGATGGCGCTGTTCCAGGCATAGGCCGCGACCATTTCGCCCGAGGCGAGCGCCTGTTCAACGCTGGTTTGATCGGTCCAGTAAAAGCGCAGGATTTCGCGCTGCTTGCGCAGGAGCTTCGTCGCCTCCTCCAATTCGGCATCGGTCATGTCGAAGGGGTCTTCGGCACCGACCACCGAGCCGACGACGGCCATGACGCCGTCGACCGAGTCAAAGATGCCAAGACGTCCGGCATACTTCTCATCGAACAGGATGGCCCATGACTCGTTCTTCTGGTCTTCGGTATCGACATATTCCGGTGCCAGATCGGGGCGGAACAGGACCGACGAGTTGCCCCAGTCGGCTGCCACGAAGTAGGTCAAGCCGTCCTCGCCGATGCTGCCCGGCAGGTCTGTCAAGCTCGGGAAGACATCGGAGAAGTGGGTGAGCCGGCTGGTGTCGATCGGCTGCAGCATGCCGGCGTCGCGCCAGCGCCTGGTGCTGCCGACGCACGGATGGCCGACATCGGCTCGAAAGCCGCCGCGCAGCTTTTGCAACGCTTCCTCTTCCTCGCCAAACAGGGCAAACGCCGGCGTCGCCTCATGCTGTTCGACATAAGGCACGTAGAATTCGGGCAGTTCATAACCAGCCCACTCGAACACTTGCAGCGAGTCGTCGACCGGCAGCGATTCCTGGGCGCGCACACCGCCCGGGCCGAACGTCATGGTCGTCAGGCCGACGCCGGCCACGGTCAGCGCACTCACCGCCTGACGCCGCGTCAGATCACAATTGTCGATGCGTGAACGAAACTCCTTGATGTCCATTGCTTTGGGCATGTTCGTATCCTCCCATTGATCCGCGTCATTGTGGACGTGACCGTCACGGTAGATCAACGTCCGGACGGAATCCAAGCACACAGATGTCAGATTGAATCGTGGATGCTTGTCCTGGCCCGGATAGCCCATGTGAAGCGGCAACCGGACCGCAGATTGCGCGGTTGCAACGTTGTCGTGAACGCGGTCTACCCGGGAACCGCTTGCCATGAGCCAAGGGGCACCCCTCCTGTGATTTTCGCTGCGACGCATGACAAGCGGACGCCTCACGTCGCCGCAGGATGGGTCGCCGGGAGTGGGCAGAGACTGAAGCGGAATGGCAACAACCGGTGGCTCCCGCCGATGACTGCCGGTGTCAGCTTCGCATCGGTCGTGTGATCTCGCGCAGGATGTCCGCGAAGGTCTGGCTCACGAGTGTCGATGTGACACCCCGGCGCGTCACAAGCTCCATCAACGTCATGCGGCGATAGACGTCCGGCAGGATGCTCTTCATGCGTCCGGCGGTGACCCATCGTTCGGCATAGGAGACGGGCAGGTAGCCAACGTGCCAGCCTGAAAGAATGAAGAAGGCCACGCCCTCGATCTGGCGTGCAGACGCGGATGTCGGCAGATGCGCCGTGAGCGGCGCCACCTGGCTCTCCGACAGATAGGCGCGGTGCGCCAGGTCGACGTTCTCGAGGTCGCCTTCGTGGAGCGGGTTCCGGTCAAACAACGGATGGTTCGCGCCACAGTAGAGTTCGACGGGATCGTCGTAGAGCACCTCGTACACCAGCCCCGGACGGTGCTGGTGAAAGACGCCGATCCCCAGGTTGACCCTGTTCTCCAGGACGGCTCGCTCGATCTCGTCGGGCGCCAATGTGTGGAAGTTGATGTGGACCCTTCGGGCCCTGGCCCTGAAGTTCGAGAGAACGTCGGCGAGTGGATAGCCGCGGTCGGTCGCCCAGTTGTCGATCACGGCGATCGAAAGATCGCCGACGAGTTCACCGCGCAAGGCACCGACCGTGGTTCGAAAGCTCTCGAGTGCGGTCGAAAGATGCTGGCATGCCTCATAGACGGTCCGTCCCTTGTCGGTCAGAAAGAACCCGGCCCGTCCGCGCTGGCAAAGGCGCATGCCGAGACGCTGTTCCAGATTGCCGATCTGTCGGCTGATGGTCGACTGGCTGACGTTGAGCGTGACCTGCGCGGCCGCGAACCCGCCGCACTCCACGACCGTCATGAAGACCATGAGGAGATGGAGGTCCGCCTTTTGCAGGCGCGGTGCCCGCGGTTCGCTTGCACCAGAACGCATATTATCATTCTTCATTTGATGTTTTATCTAACTGAAAATGATCGGAGGATCAACGTCGACCAAGGCTCGGATGGGTGACCATGGCGCATGCCTCAGGCTGGGGTATAGACAACGACTACGGTCCCTTGCGCGATGTCCTGCTCGGCCGTCCCGAGTACTACCGGTGGGTTGATGCCGGTCCGATCACGCAGCGCACACTGCAGAACCAGGACCATACCGGGCTCGCCTTCAATCTTCAGACGGCCATGGCGCAGCATGCCGAGATGGTCCGCATCTACGAGGACGCAGGTGTGACCTGCCACTACCTCGATTCCGACGAGGTGCTGCACCGGAATTTCTTTGCCCGTGATTCAAGCGCCATGACACCCTGGGGTGCGCTGATCTGCCACATGCAGTTGAAGTGCCGGCGAGCCGACTACGTGACGGCGATCAGGTTCTACCAGGACAACGACATTCCGATCTGGCGCCTTGTGACCGCCGGCCATTTCGAGGGGGGTGACTTCGTCATCCTGGAACCTGGCTGCGTGCTGGTCGGTTACTGTGGCGAGCGCTCGGAGAAGGAAGGTGCCGAACAGGTCGCCGACTGGGTGCGCCAGGAGGGTTGGGAGGCCCAGGTGGCGCCGATCTCGCGCGAGTTTGTCCACATGGACGGACTCGTCGTCCCCCTGGCGCCCGGACTCCTGGTCGCCTGCCTCGACGCTCTGGAGGACTGGCTCGTCGCCTGGTTGCGCGACAGGGGATTCGAGTTTGTCGACGTGGGGTACCGGGAGGCCAGGGACCTCGGCGTCAACCTGGTGGCCCTGGGCAACGACAGGATCCTGTCGATGCGGGGCAGTGCCGTGCTGAACGGCCGGCTGCGGGCGATGGGATTCGAAGTATTCGATCCGGACATGTCCATGTTCACGCTGGGCGGTGGCGGTGTCCATTGTCTTTGCCAGGCCTTGAGACGCGATCAGGTCGGTGAAGAGGGGCCCGGATCATGAGGCAACCGACCCGCTGTATCGATGGCGATCGTGGCCTGGTGCACGTGTCTGGGCCGGCGCTGACCGACGAAGTCGGGGTCGACGCAACACTTGTGCACCCATCCCGGACCGCTCCGGTGGCGTGGAATGCGGCATGAAGAATGAGCGTACTCGTTTTGACGGTCCAACCTACCAGATGACAGGGAGAAGACGATGAGATCACTCGAACACAAATTGGACCTGCTGAGGCGGGGCCGCATCGATCGACGGGACTTCATGACACACGCCCTGGCGTGTGGTGTGGCGGTACCCACGGCGACCGCGCTTGCCACACAGGCGGCCAGGGCGAACGAGCCGCAGATGGGAGGCCGGGTCCGCGTCGCCCTCGGTCTGGGATCGACAACCGATTCGGTGGATCCTGCCACCTATAATGACACCTACATGCAGGTCGTGGGTTTCGGTTTCCGTAACTGCCTCACTGAAGTATCCAACGAAGATGAACTGATCGGTGAACTTGCCGAGAGCTGGGAATCGACTCCGGATGCGGCAAACTGGACCTTCAAGCTGCGCCAGGGAGTCGAGTTTCACAGCGGCAAGATGCTTGATGCGGATGATGTGATCGCATCGGTCGCCCACCATACCGGCGAGAACTCGGCGTCACCCGCAAAGGGCATCCTGTCATCAATCGTCAACATGAAGGCGGACGGCAAGGATACCGTCACCTTTGAACTGAGCGAAGGCAATGCGGACTTCCCGTTCCTGCTGAGCGACTACCATATCGCGATCTGTCCCGTCGTGGACGGTGTTCTCGACTGGCAGTCGGGCGATGGCACGGGCGGCTTCGTCCTCAACGAGTTCGAACCGGGCGTACGGTCGTTCCTGACGCGCAATCCCAATTACTGGAAGGCAGGTCAGGCCTTCTTCGACGAGGCCGAGGTGCTGTCGACCATTGACGTGACAGCCCGTACATCGGCCCTGACGTCGGGTACGGTCCACGTGATCGACCGGGTTGACCTGAAGACCGCAGACCTTCTCGACAATGCTCCGGGTGTGCGTCTGGAAGAGACTCAAGGCACCTTGCACTACGTCTATTCGATGATGTGCGACCGCGCTCCATTCGACGATCCCAATGTTCGTCTGGCGCTAAAGCACGCCGTTGATCGCGAAGAACTTCTCACCAAGCTGCTGAACGGCCATGGCTATGTCGGAAACGACCATCCGATCGGCCGGTCCAACCGATACTTTGCCGAGGACCTGCCACAGCGCGTCTATGATCCGGACAAGGCGAAACACTACCTCGCCAAGGCCGGTCTGACGGAGATCACTGTGCCGCTCAATGTGGCGGAAACCGCCTTCGCCGGCGCCACGGACGGAGCCGTTCTCTACCAGCAGCACGCCGCTGCCGCCGGGGTCACCATCGACGTGACCCGCGAGCCCAACGACGGCTACTGGTCGGATGTCTGGAACGTGGAACCCTGGGTGGCGTCCTACTGGAGTGGACGGGTCACCGAGGACTGGGTGTTTTCGCAGACCTATGCGGCGGGTGCCCCGTGGAACGAGACCCACTGGGCCAACCCGCGCTTCAACGAGCTCCTCACGCTTGCCCGCGCGGAACTCGACAGCGAACTCAGGCGGGAAATGTATTACGAGATGCAGCAGCTGTGCAGCGACGATGGTGGCGTGGTGGCTCCGATCTTCTCCAACTACGTCTTTGCAGTCAGCGACAACATCGCTCACGGGCGCATGTCGGCAGCCTGGGACCTCGATGGCATCAAGTGCCTGGAGCGTTGGTGGTTCCACGATCCCACGGCGTAGCTCCGGGGCCTGCCCGGACTTTGTCCTTTCGGGCGCGACAACGATGGCCGGCCGTCTGAATCTTCCCTCGACGGCCGGTCGTTGTTGAAGCGGGCCCTGGTGACCGCACAGCGACCACGTGCATCACGGCACGTTTGCGTGAGCGTTGCAGTCGGGATCCGGGACCTCCATGTGTTGCGTGCGCCAGGGCTGCCCCCCTTGGGAAGAGGAAATCAGGATCGGGAACGCGTCACGATCGCCAGATAGTCGCGGAGCACCCGATGGCTGATCCCTCGCGTGCCGCCGCATGGCAGCGTCGCCGACCGACCGGGAGGTCATCGGGTGCTGCATCATTCCATGCACCTGAATCCGGCCCGGGTTCGGGATTCGCACGCCGGTTGACACGCATTGTCGATCGACGGATCGTTTTCACGATAGTGGTATGGGAATTCGTGGACGGGAGGTATGGGCATGCGATGGTCGATTGGAATTGCCGCGTTCCTGATGCTCTCGCTCGGCGCCGCCGTGGCGGCGGAACGATGGGACATGCCGATGGCGTATGCGGACTCGAACTACCACACGCAGAACGGCAAGCGGTTCGCCGAGGCCGTGGGTGTCTGCACGGGGGGCGAGCTCGAGATCGTCGTCCATGGCGGCGGTTCACTCTTCAAGGGCAACGAGATCAAGCGGGCGGTGCAAACCGGCCAGGCGCCCATCGGCGAACGCCTGCTGAGTGCCCACCAGAACGAGAATCCGCTGTTCGGATTCGATTCGGTGCCATTTCTGGCAACCTCGTTCGAGGCATCTGATCGCCTGTGGCAAGCTGCCAGGGACAGGTTGATGGAGGTTCTTCTGGAACAGAATCTGATCCTGCTCTATGCCGTGCCGTGGCCGCCGCAGGGTCTCTATTTCAACCGGGAAATCACCGCAATCCCGGACATGGCCGGGATCAAGTTCCGCACGTACAATGCAGCGACGGCGAAGCTGGCCCAACTGGCGGGCATGGTGCCGGTACAGATCGAAGCAGCAGAACTCGGCCAGGCGCTGGCGACCGGGGTGGCGGAAGCATTCGTCTCATCGGCCGCGACCGGTTACGATCGAAAGGTCTGGGAACATCTGAGCCACTTCTACGATGTCCAGGGTTGGCTGCCGCGCAACTATGTTTTTGTGAACCAGGATTCATTCGATGCCCTGGACGAACACGCGCAGAACTGTCTGCGCGCCGCCGCGCTGCTGGCCGAAGTGGCCGGCACCACCAGGGCTCGTGAGCTGGCGGACTGGTACCGGGCGCAACTCACCGCCAACGGCATGATCGTCCTTTCCCCTGATCAGCAGCTCGCCGCTGACCTTGCCGCAATCGGCGCTACGATGTCGGCCGCCTGGTCGACACTGTCCGGACCGGACGCGGCCGCAATACTGGAGGCTTTCGAATCCGACTAGCGGGTCACTCCACTGCGGTCGCGCCAGAGCCCGGACGCAGCAGATGACGGAAAGGGATCCGGTCATGTTCACCCGGATTCTTCGGGTCCTGCGGCGCATCTTGGACGGTCTCTATCTGGCGGGTGAACTGGTGGGGGCCGCGTTCCTGGTCGCGATCCTGGTCCTGGTCGTGGTGCAGATGGCGGCGCGCTGGACCGGCCTCGTGTTTCCCGGCGGACCCGATTACGCCGGATACGCGATGGCCGGCGCGTCGTTCTTCGCGCTGGCCCATGCGCTCAACCGAGGCGCGCATATCCGCGTGACGCTGGTGCTCAACGCCTTGGGGCGATGGCGGCGTCTCGCGGAAATCTGGTGTTACGGCGTCGCCGCCGTTACCGCCATCTTCTTTGCCCGCTACGCTGTCAAGACCAACATCTGGTCATACCGGCTCAACGATGTGAGCCAGGGACAGGACGCGACCCCACTGTGGATCCCCCAGATCGCAATGTCCGCAGGCGCCTGTCTGCTTGCCCTGGCGCTGGCGGACCAGTTCGTCCGCGTGCTGCTGACCCGGCACGGTGGAGTCGAGGACCCCGAACCTGCCGACCGCGGCGGCTGACCCCGTGCTCGCCCCGGATCTTCCCCGCCGCCTTGTTGTCGTCGCTGCCGGCGCGTTGCTGGCGGGCGGGGCCTTGGCGCTGGTGGCGGCAACGGGTGCCGACGACATCTGGCTGAAGACGGCCATCTTCCTGTTCGTGTTGTTTTTCCTGCTGGCGTCCGGCGTCTGGATCGGGCTGGCGCTGATGGGCGTTGCCTACGTCGGCATGGCGGCCTTCACCGCATCCCCGGCCGGCGATGCGATGATCACAACGATCTGGACATCGTCGTCAAGCTGGACGCTCACCGCTCTGCCGCTGTTCATCTGGATGGGAGAAATCCTGTTCCGCACGCGCCTCAGCGAAGACATGTTCAAAGGCCTGGCACCCTGGATGGCGCGACTTCCCGGCGGCTTGCTGCACACCAACGTCGTGGGCTGCACCATCTTTGCCGCGATTTCCGGATCGTCGGCGGCCACCCTGATGACGGTCGGCAAGATGGCGGTGCCGGAACTGAGGCGCCGGCGCTATCCGGAATTCATGACCATAGGCAGTCTGGCTGGCTCGGCTACGCTGGGACTGATGATCCCGCCCTCGCTGACGCTCATTGTCTACGGGGTCACCATCAACGAATCGATCTCCAAGCTCTTCATTGCGGGCATTGTGCCGGGGCTGGTGCTGGCGGCCATGTTCATGGGCTACATCGTGGCCTGGCACCTGGTGCGTCGGGACCAGCGGCCGGAACCGGAACCGAGAGTGGGATTCGCGGAGAAATTGAGAAAGGCCCGCTTCCTGATCCCCGTCGCCGGTCTGGTCCTGTCGGTGATCGGTTCGATGTACCTGGGCCTGGCCACCCCGACCGAAGCTGCCGCGATCGGGGTCATCGGCGCCCTCGTGCTCGCGGCGGCGCAGGGGAGCCTCAACTGGAGCACGTTTACTCGAAGTCTCGTGGGCGCGGTGCGCACCTCGGCAATGGTCGCCTTTATCCTGATGGGCGCGGCCTTCCTGTCGCTCAGCATGGGATTCACCGGCCTGCCGCGGGCGCTGGCCGAGTGGCTCGCCACTCTTGAACTGTCGGTGTACACGCTCATCGCGGCGCTGATGGTCTTCTACATCGTGATCGGGTGCTTCCTGGACGGCATTTCGGCGGTGGTCCTGACCATGGCGGTGGTCGAGCCGATGGTGAACATCCCGGCATTCCGGGAGGTCGGGTTCTCGATGATCTGGTTCGGCATCTTCGTCACCGTCGTCATCGAGATGGCGCAGATCACGCCCCCGATCGGGTTCAACCTGTTCGTGCTCCAGGGCATGACCGATCACAACATGGGTTACATCGCCAAGACCGCGCTTCCGATGTTCCTGATCATGGTCCTGATGGTGGTCGTGCTGGTGGTGTGGCCCGAACTGGCCACCTGGCTGCCGGACACCACGCGACAAAGCCCGGGCGGGTAACAGGCCGACACGGGTCGTTCCGGAGCGCCAGGCAACGGTCTCAAACCCGTTTGGTGTTCAAGACCGCGTCTCACGGCCAGAATCCCGATCCTTGAAGAGACCGCCGACAGGCTTGTCGAGATGCAGCTGCGGTGCGCAACCGCACAGCTCAACAAGCCCACCATATCCAGGCTGACTCCCGGAAAATGCTTCAGGACTTGATGCCAGAGAATTCCCGGCAAGGGGAGGCTCTTCGTGTCCAGACGGCTTGATCCCCGCAAGCGTCAGCGCCGCATTGCGATCGGGACCGTTTGCTCAGTGCATTCCGCCCCGGTCTGCCACTTTCCCCGGCAAGCGCCTCGCGTCAGCTGCTTACGCAACGCGGCTCACGCCGTGCCGGGTCTGGTCGCTGGCCCTGATGTGCCGGCAGCCGGTCGCCACCCCCGGCAGTGACCGGCTGCCGGGGGTGGGGGATGTTACTGCGGCAACGTGGCGTCGATGCCTTCGACGTAGACACTCATGCCGAGAAGCATGCCGTCGTCCGCGACCTCGCCGACGGCGACGAGGAGATTGCCTTCCTGGTCATGGATGGGACCGGTGAAGGGGTGGAGGGACCCTTCGGCGATCGCAGAGCGGGCCGCTTCGGCCATCTCGACGACATCGGCAGGGATGGCTTCATTGTAGGCGGAGAGCACGAGCATGTCGGCACCGAAACCGCCCCAGGTGTCCGAGGTGCCCCAGGAACCGTCAAGGGCGGACTGAACCCGCCTGAGGTAGTAGGCGGCCCAGTTGTTGACAACCGACACAAGGTGGGCGTCGGAACCGAAGGCGGTCATGTTGGAAGCCTGGCCGACGGCCCACACGCCGCGATCCTGTGCCACCTGCAGGGCAGCGGGGGAATCCGTGTGCTGAAGGATGACATCCGCACCCTGATCGATCAGCGCCTTTGCGGCATCCCCTTCCTTGCCCGGATCGAACCAGGTCGACACCCAGACGATCTTGAATGACACATCGGGGTTGACCGACCGGGCGGCGAGGAAGGTCGCATTGATTCCGCGGACCACCTCCGGAATCGGGAAGGAGGCGATGTAACCGATCACGTTGCTCTCGGTCACGCTGCCGGCCAGCAGCCCGGCAACATGCCGGCCCTCGTAGAACCGTGCCGAGTAGGTCGCAACGTTGTCGGCCTGCTTGTAGCCGGTGGCATGCTCGAATCGCACATCCGGATACAACTCGGCAACGCGGATCGTCGGATTCATGTAGCCGAACGATGTGGTAAAGATGAGGTCGTGCCCTGTTTCGGCCAACTGGGCGATCACCCTGTCAGCATCGGCGCCTTCCGGGACGTTCTCGACGTAGCTGGTCTCGACCTGATCGCCGAACGCTTCCTCGACGGCAAGCCGCCCCTGGTCGTGCTGGTAGGTCCATCCGTGGTCGCCGATCGGACCAACGTAGACGAATCCCACCTTGAGGGGTTCGGCCTGGGCTGGAGCCGCAAGAAGGCCTGCAGCCAGCAAACATGCTGCCATGGCCCGGTTGACTGTGTTCATCATTGCCTTCTTCCCTTCATCAAGTCGCTGTTCTCACGAACTGGTCGTTGCCGGCCTTACCCCGTGGCATGGAAGCTTCTGCCCAGGCACGCCGGAGCATTGAAACGCATCCTGACATCATCACGCGATATGAGGACCAGCACAACAATGGTGGCGATGTAGGGAAGCATGGACAGGATCTGGGAAGGGATGGCAACCCCCAGACCCTGGGCATGAAGCTGGATGATGGTGATGCCCCCGAAGAGATAGGCGCCGAAGAAGGCCCGCCACGGCCGCCACGAAGCGAAGACGACCAGGGCCAGGGCGATCCAGCCACGTCCCGCCGTCATGTTCTCGATCCACAGAGGCGTGTAGGCAAGGGAAAGACAGGCACCGCCCAGGCCGGCCATGGCGCCGCCGAAGAGCACCGCCAACAGGCGGATCAGGATGACCGGATAGCCGATGGAATGGGCCGCATCGTGGTTTTCTCCGACCGCCCGCAATGCGAGTCCGGCCCTGGTGTGCCGGAGGAACCAGGCGACCGCGATGACCGAGACAACGGAGAGGTAGACGAGTGCGTCGTGCCCGAAGAGAAGCGGACCAATGAACGGCAGGTCGGTGATGCCGGGAATGTCAAGCCTTGGCAGTCCGGCAAGCGTGACTCCGACAAACTGATGCCCGAGAAGGGCGCTCAGGCCAATTCCGAAGATGGTGAGCGCCAGCCCCGTTGCCACCTGGTTGGAGAGGAGCCACAGGGTAAGGCATCCGAAGATGAATGCCATCAGGGCTCCCGATGCCGCGCCGGCCAGCACGGCGAGAACAGGATCTCCGGTGATGATGCCGGTGGCAAAGGCGCCGATTGCGCCCACGATCATCATTCCCTCGACCCCGAGATTGAGCACACCGGACCTCTCGGCAACGATCTCGCCAACAGCGGCAAAGACGAGAGGTGTCGATGCCGTGATGATCGTCATGAGGGCGGCTACGAGAAAATCGATGGTCATGGGTCGAGATACACTCCGCGGGTCATGGGACGAAGCGAACGCGGTAGCGGATGAGGATGTCGCTCGCCAGCAGGAAGAAGAGCAGCATGCCCTGGAATACGCCGGTCACCGCATTGGGGAGATTCATCGTGATCTGCGCGTATTCCCCTCCAAGGTAGGTGAGCGCCATGAGAAGCCCGGCGAAGACGACTCCGACGGGTTGCAGGCGGCCGAGGAAGGCGACGATGATGGCGGTGAATCCGTAACCCGGTGAAATGACCGGAACGATCTGGCCGATCGGGCCCGCCACCTCCATCACGCCGGCGAGTCCGGCAGCACCGCCACCCGCCAGCAGTGTTGTCCATATGATCCGTGTCCGGCTGAAGCCCGCGAAGGAAGCGGCGGCCGGGGCAAGGCCGACGACACGGATCTGAAATCCGATGATGTGCCTGGCGAGCAGGATCCAGGTGGTTGCGGTGATGGCAAGGGCGATCGGCCAGCCGATGTGGAGCCGGGTCCCCTGAAGCAGCACCGGCACCCTGGCGGAGTCGTGGAAGAGGCGCGATTCCGGAAAGTTGAACCCATCGGGATCCCGCCACGGACCATGGATGAGATAGCTCAAGAGGAGGATGGCGACATAGACGAGCATCAGACTCGTCAGGATTTCGTTGGTGTTGAAGCGGGTCTTGAGGAATGCCGGAATGGCGGCCCAGGCCATGCCGCCGGCGATGCCGGCCACGAACATGAGGGGAAGAAGGAAAGGTGACTCGTAACCGTAGAGGGCAAGGGCCAGCCCGCCTCCGGCCAGTGCCCCCAGCGTCAGCTGTCCCTCGGCGCCGATGTTCCAGACATTGGCCCTGAATCCCATGGAAAGGCCCAGTGCGATGAGAACGAGAGGGGTGGCCTTGACCATGAGTTCAGCCACTCCCCTCTCCGAGGACAGCGGCTGGATGAAGAATGCCTGAAGCGCACGCACCGGGTCCGTTCCCAGTGATGCGAACATGACGAGGCTGGCAGCCAGTGTCAGCACCACGGCGATTGCCGGTGATCCCAGCACCATGGCGCGTGAAGCCGCGCCCCTCGCCTCGAAGCGCAGGGCCATCACGAACCCGCCATCAGCAGGCCGATCCGGCTGGCCGTGGCATACTTGGTCCTCATGGGCGGTGACAGCCGGCCCTGGCTGATCACGCACAGGCGGTCGGAAATCTCCATGAGTTCCTCGAGATCCTGGGAGATGACGAGCACCGCCGCGCCATCCGCGGCAAGGTCGATGAGCGCCTGGCGAACCGCTGCCGCCGAGCCCGCGTCAACGCCCCAGGTGGGTTGCAGGGCAATGATGATGCCCGGGTTGTGCGAGATTTCCCTGCCAATGATGAACTTCTGGAGATTGCCGCCGGAAAGGCTCGATGCCGGCTGCATCACGCCAGGCGTCCTGACATCAAAATCCCTCACCACGGTAGCCGCGAATTCGCGGGCGCGGGCGCTTCTGATCATTCCCCGGTTCACGAGCCTCGATGTCGTGGCGCCCGAGAGCAGGGCGTTTTCCCACAGCGTCATTTGTGGCACCGCACCGTGTCCCAGGCGTTCTTCTGGAACGAAGACCATGCCGGAGGCACGCCGCCGGTTGGGCCCGGATGCGCCCACCGGTCTGCCGTCCGCCAGAATTGTGTGGTGGTCGGCCAGAGGCGTTTCCCCCGACAGGGCATCCATGAGTTCCTGCTGTCCGTTGCCGGCGATACCGGCAATCCCCAGGACCTCGCCGGCGAGAACCTCGAAGGAGATGTCCTTCAGCGGCGTTCCGTGGAGGCGGGATGACTCAAGGGCAAGGTGCCTCACTTCGAGACGCGGTGATGCGCCTCCCGCCACCGAGGTGCGCCGCGGAAGGGAAAGGTCTGTGCCGATCATGAGTTCGGCAAGTTCGTGGGCCGAGCGGGTGGCGGGATCGCATTCGGCCACCACGCGGCCACCCCTCATGATCGTCGCCTTGTGGCACAAATCCCGGATCTCCTGGAGCTTGTGACTGATGTAGAGAATTGAGACCCCGTCCTGGGAAAGCTGGCGCAGGGTGGCAAAGAGACTCTCGACTTCCTGGGGGGTGAGCACGGATGTCGGTTCATCCATGATGAGAAGGCGTGGTTCCTGCAGGAGGCAGCGGACCACCTCGATGCGCTGGCGTTCCCCTACCGAGAGCGCGTGAACGTGGCGCCCGGGATCGAGAGGCAGGCCATAGCGCCGTGACACGTCGTGGATGCGTTCCTCGAGCCCGGATCGGGCGAAGGAACGCGGCAGGCCCAGGGCGACGTTCTCGGCCACCGTCATGGCGTCAAACAGGGAGAAGTGCTGGAACACCATGGCGATGCCGAGCCGCCGCGCCGCCTTCGGATTGGCAATGCGCTGAGGCGTGCCTTCCCAGAAGAGGGTTCCGCTGTCTGCCGACTGGACCCCGTAGATGAACTTGACCAGGGTGGACTTGCCGGCGCCATTCTCGCCAAGAAGCGCATGAATTTCACCGGCTTCGACAGCGAGGTTCACATCATCGTTGGCAACGACGCCGGGAAATCGCCGGGTTACGCCCTCAAGGCGGAGTCGGGGTTCGGTGTTCACCGGCAGGCGTCGCGGCCAACAATGTCGTCAACCGCCATGAGGATTGCCTCCGGTGTCGCCGGAGCGTCGAGACGTGGCAGATGACGATACCCGGCAAGGCGCGCGACAGCGTCGCGGATGGCGAGCCATACCGAAATGGCGAGAAGAAGAGGCGGTTCGCCGACGGCCTTGGACCGGTAGATGGTCGGCACCGGATTGGGCATGTCGGGAAGGATGTGGACATTGAAGTCCGGCGCCACATCGCGGCTTCCGGGAATCTTGTAGGTCGAGGGGCCATGGGTCAGAAGGTGTCCGTCGGCATCCCATACCAGCTCCTCGGACGTCAGCCAGCCCTGTCCCTGCACGAAGCCCCCCTCGATCTGTCCGATGTCGACGGCGGGATTGAGTGATGCGCCGCAGTCCTGGAGGATGTCGGTCTTCAGGACCCGCGATTCTCCGGTCAGAGTATCGATCACCACGACCGCAATGGCTGCGCCGAACGTGTAGTAGTGTACGGGATGGCCCGTCATGGTGTCGGCATCCCAGGTGATGCCCGGCGTGGCGTAGTAGCCGGTGGCGGACAGGGACACCCGTTCATCCCAGGAGAGTTGCGCGAGACGGGCGAAAGAGAGGCTCTCGTTGCCGGCGTAGACACGCCCCTGGCGGAATTCGATGGTGTCGACCGCAGCGTCGAGGGCGCGCGCGGCCACATCGGCCATGCGATTCCTGATGGCTGCGGCGGCATTGAAGGCCGCCATGCCGTTGAGATCCGATCCCGAGGAGGCCGCGGTGGCCACCGTGTTGGGGACCTTGTCGGTGCGCGTTGCCGAGATCTTGATGTCCCCCAGGGCGATGCCGAAGACCGAGGCGACCACCTGGGCAACCTTGACGAAGAGGCCCTGTCCCATCTCGGTGCCGCCATGGTTGAGATGGACACTTCCGTCCGTATAGACGTGGACGAGAGCGCCAGCCTGGTTGAGACGCGGCACATTGAAGGAGATGCCGAACTTGACCGGCATCATTGCGATACCCTTCTTCAGTGTCCGGTTTGCGGCATTGAAGCGTTCGATCTCCTGGCAGGTTCCCTCCCAGTCTGCGGCGCTGCGCAGCTGTGTGACGACGGTGCCCATGAGGTTGTGGGAGACCTTCTGGCCATAGGGTGTCGTGTTGCGGTCTTCAGTCCCGTACCAGTTGACATCGCGCACATCGTCGACGTCGAGGCCAAGGTGGCGGGCGACATGCTCGACGACCGCTTCGATGGCGAGCATGCCCTGGGGCCCACCAAACCCGCGGAACGCCGTATTGGACACCGTGTTGGTCCGGCAGGGATAGCCGCGCACGGTGATGTTGGGAAGGAAGTAGCAGTTGTCGACATGGCACATGGCGCGAGTGAGAACCGACGAACTCAGATCGGCGACATTGCCGGCCCTCAGGGCGATCATGATGTCGACACCTTCGATCCTGCCCCTGGAATCGAAGCCCGCCGTGTAACGGAAGAGACCGTCATGGCGTTTGCCGGTGACGATCATGTCGGCATCCCTTCCGAGCCGGAGCTTCGCCGGCCGCCCGGTTTTCGCGGCCACGAGCGCGGCGATTGCGGCGATGATCGACCCCTGGCTCTCCTTGCCACCGAAGGCGCCACCCATCCGCCGCACCTCGACCGTGACCGCGGAGAACGGGATGCCGAGAACCGCCGCCACGGCGTGCTGGACTTCCGTTGGATGCTGGGTGGAACTGAAGACCTCAAGGTCGCCGTTGTCGCGGGGCACCGCAAGGGCAATGTGGCTTTCGAGATAGAAGTGATCCTGGCCGCCGCAACGCACCTCGCCGCTGATACGGTGACGCGCTGCGGCAATTGCCGCGTCGGAATCGCCGCGCCTCATGGTCTGTGGCGGTGACGTGTAGGACTCGTGCCTGAGAGCCTCATCTATGGTGAGGAGAGCAGGACGACGCGACCAGGTGACTTCGACAAGACCGGCTGCCGTGAAGGCCTGATCAAAGGTCGTGGCGGCAACCGCCGCTATTGGCGCTCCGGCATAGTCCGCCACGTCCAGGGCGAGTGCCGGTTCACCGTCGGTGATCGGACCGATGTCGTTGGTCCCGGGGATGTCGGCGGCTGTCAGCACGGCGTGGACGCCGGGCGAGGCATGTGCCGGCGCCGGGTCGATACCGACGATTCCGGCATGGGCATGGGGAGAGGTCACGAGAACCACCTCGAGGGTGCCCGGAAGCTCCGGCATGTCATCGATGAACCGTGCCCTGCCGGTGACGTGTTCCAGGGCGCTGTCGTGCGTGGCCCTGGCAAACACCGCTGCATCCGGGGCATTCATGCCTGGTTCACCTCGACGGCCGTTTCCCCCGTGACGTCGCGGTAGAGGCGGATGAGGAGATTGGCGGCGACCCTGATACGGTAGGCTGCACTGGCCCGCTGATCGTCGATGGGTGTGAAATCGCGTTCCATGGCTCGTCCGGCCTCCCTGACGGTGTCCTCCGACCATGTCTGGCCGACGAGGGCGCGCTCGGTTTCGAGCGCCCGGGCCGGAACCGCGGCCATGCCTCCGAAGGCGATGCGCATGTCCGCAATGCGGCCGTTGCGAAGAACGACGCGGAAGGCGCCAATCACCGCCGAGATATCCTGATCATGGCGCTTCGAGATCTTCCAGGCGCGAAAGACGGTTCCATCCGCAGGTCCTGGAACTCTGATCCTGGTGATGATTTCTGCGTCACCGAGCGCCGTGCGGCGGTAGGCAGGGAAGAATTCTTCCAGGGGCATGCGACGTACACCATTCGGTTCCGCGAGATCGAGTTCGGCATCCAGTGCCATGAGACAGGGTGAAAGATCACCGATCGGTGAGGCGTTGGCGAGATTGCCGGCAACGGTGGCGACATTGCGAATCTGCCACGAGCCGAAGCGGCGCATGATGGCGCCCAGGGCGGGCCATGCCCGTTCGCATGCGGGCAGCGCTTCCGAGATCGTCACCGCACCGCCGATGTGGAGCGAATCGGCTGTTTCCCTCAGAAGACGCAGTTCCCGCACATGGGAAGTGGAGATGGTGACCGCATCATGACGGCGTTCCTTGCTGAACTGCAGGCCGACATCCGTGCCACCGGCCAGCAGCGGGGCACCGGGATGGGACTGTTTGAGGGTGAGCAGTCCGTCAAGGGTCACGGGTGCAAACCATACGGCATCCCCGGTTGTCAGCGATACCTGCGGTGCCGGCGTTGCTCCGTCGGGGGTCTCCGGATCCGGTGGGGCATTCCGGCACGCCTGGCGTGCCGCCTCGACGATCGGGCGATAGCCGGTGCAGCGGCAGAGATTGCCGGCAAGGGCCTCGTGAATGGCTTCATCGTCCGGGGTCCCGCCCTCCTGGCGCAACGCCCAGAGCGCCATGACAAACCCCGGAGTACAGAACCCGCACTGGCTGGCATGACTGGATATCATCGCCTGCTGGACGGGATCGGGAGCCTCATCCCTGCCGGACAACCCCTCGATCGTCACGAGACGAGCGCCGTCAAGCTGACCCAGGGTGTAGAGGCATGCGTTGATGGCTTCGGCCCGGGTGCTGCCATGGCGAACCATGACAACGGTACAGGCGCCGCAATCCCCTTCCGCGCATCCCTCCTTGGTGCCCCTGAGCCCGGCTTCACCGCGCAGGTAGTCCAGCACCGTCATCGTCGGCAGGACAGACGGGGCCACGTGCTCCGTGCCGTTCAGCAGGAAACGCACGCCCATCTCCTGGCCGGGCCTACTGGGCGGCGGCGCCATGACGGATCCAGAGGCCGAGAAGCTGCCTCTCCTCGGGTGTCATGCCGGTTTCGTTGCCGAGCGGCATGGTGTCGGTCTCCACCGTCGTGATCCTGATCGCCTCGACGTGGCTCAGGATTTCGGCGGCGGTGTTGAAGCGGACATCCTTCGGCGCGGCGTCGAAGTTCTCGTGGCGGGGTTCGGCCGCATGGCACGAGAGGCAGCGTGCGTTGATGATCTGCCGGATCTCGCTGAAGGCGACCCGTTCGGCGGCAGGCTCACCCGTTCTACTCTCGAGAGCCGGCCAGGAAGCAATGATGGCCGCCCCCAGGAAGGGGAAGACGGCCGCCGCCAGTGGCCAGGCCTGAGGCCTGCCGGCGTTGCGCAGGTTGAACCAGTGACGCACCAGGGCGCCCGAAAGCGAGATGGCGATCAACAGCAGCCAGTTCAGGGAGTGTCCGAACGTCATCGGGTAGTGACTGCTGATCATGATGAAGACGACCGGCAACGTCAGGTAGTTGTTGTGGACCGAACGCTGCTTGGCCTGTCTGCCCAGCAGGGGATCGGGTTCCTCTCCGGCGAGACGTGCCGCGATCAGCTTGCTCTGGGCCGGTATGATGCGCACGAAGACATTGATGACCATGACAATCCCGATCAGTGCGCCGACATGCATGTAGGCCGCGCGGCCGGTGAAGATCTGTGTCAGAACGATGGCGACGGCCACGAGCGCGATGATGGAAAGCAGGTTGGCCGCAAGGGGGTTCCCGGCGCCGGCACGCGATGCGAAGAGGGCATCATAGGCGAACCAGCCGACCACCAGCGTGGCAATACCGATTCCCACCGCCTGCAGACGGCTGAGTGAACCGGAACCCGCCTCCACAAGGTACGACTCGGCACCGAGGTAATAGACGATGGCGAGCAGCATGACACCGGTGATTCCGGTGAATCCCGCTTCCCACTTGAACCAGTGCAGGGTGCGCGGAATGGCCGCCGGCGCCACAAGATACTTGTTGACCTCGTAGAATCCGCCGCTGTGCACCATCCACAACTCGCCCTCGACACCCTGCTTGCCGGGTTCGGGTTTCTCGAGATGGGCATCGAGCCACATGAAGAGGAAGGACGTGCCGATCCAGGCAATGCCGACGATGACGTGGGTCCAGCGGATGACGAGATTGGCCCAGTCGAGAATGGCGGTTTCCATGACGCCTATTCCCCGATCCTTTCCGCGATACGCAGGCTGACAATCCGCCCGACATTGGCCATCGCTTCCGCCATCTCGGTTTGCGGATCGCTTCCAAGCCGCCGCCGGAACGCCTCGATGATGCTGTCGAGTGTATGATCGCGGACCGCAATGATGAAGGGAAAACCGAATTTTTCCCGATACCTGCGGTTGAGATCCATGAAGAGGGTGAAGTCCGCATCCGACAGGCGATCGAGTCCGGCACTCGCCTGTTCGCGCGTCGAATCGGGTTCAAGGTCCCGTGCCCTGGCCGCCTTGCCGGCAAGGTCGGGATGGGCACGGATCAAGCCGAGCTTTTCTTCGCCGGACGCCTCCTCAAGGACCCGTGTCATGGCGCGGATCAATGCCGCACCCGAGGTGAAGGGACCATGGCGATGGGCGCGCCGGGCGAACCACGGAGAGCCTTCGAAGACATCCCCGAGCATGGCAGTGAACCCGTCAGCATTGGCCCGATTGATCGCCTCGAGCGCGAGTGCCGGCACGTCATCCGCCCCCATCGGCGGATGGCGGAAAGCGTGTCCGCCAATGACGGGCAATGTCGATGCGCCGGCAGAACCAGACTCCTTCGTGGCGGCGTGCGTAGTCGACAAAGCGTTTCAGGGCGCCAAAGCGGCCGGGACGGCCGGCGAGGCGGCAATGCAGACCAACCGACAGCATTCTGCCCCCCTCCTGCCACAGCACGTCGAAGGCGTCCTTGAGATAGGTGTAGAACTGATCGCCTGAATTGAAACCCTGAGGTGTGGCGAAGCGCATGTCGTTCACATCGAGCGTATAGGGAACGACGAGATGCTGTCTTTGCCCGACATTCGTCCAGAATGGAAGGTCATCGCTGTAATCATCGGCATCATAAAGGAAACCGCCTTCCTCCACGACAAGCCGGCGTGTGTTCGGGCTGGTCCGCCCGGTATACCACCCCAGCGGCCGATGGCCGGTCAATTTCGTCTGGATGGCAATGGCGCGCTCCATGTGTTCGCGTTCTTCGTCTTCCCTCACCTTCTGGTAGTCGATCCAGCGATAGCCGTGGGAGCAGATCTCGAAGTCTGCCTCCATCGCCCGTTCCGCCACTTCGGGGTTGCGTTCGAGGGCCATGGCGACGCCAAACACCGTGACCGGTATCGCCTGTTCCCGGAACAGCCGGAACAGCCGCCATACACCCACCCGGCTGCCGTATTCATAGAGTGACTCCATGCTCATGTGACGCATGCCTTCAACGGGCACGGCAGCCACCATCTCCGAGAGGAAGGCCTCGGATGCCGAATCGCCGTGAAGCACGCTGTTCTCGCCACCCTCCTCGTAGTTGATGACAAACTGGAGGGCGAGACGGGCACCTCCCGGCCAGGCCGGATCGGGCGGCAAGGCGCCGTAGCCTTTCATGTCTCGGGGGTAGGGAGCGTCTGGCGGCAAGGGGAGCTTTCGTTGCAAGGTGGTCGCCGCAAAGGTAACACCGGCATCGGATGTGTCCAGCAGGCGCGGGCTTTCTCCGGCAGGGGAGGGAAGGGCAATGCCAGGATTGACAACCCATGTTCTTGATACCGCGTCGGGACACCCGGCGGCCAGGGTCGCCGTCACACTCTTCGAGATGGTCGGCAACGAACGTCGGGAGATTGCTTCGGCTGTCACCAACGCCGACGGCCGTACCGATCGACCGCTCCTGGAGAGCGTGCGCCAGGGCCACTTCGAGATCGTCTTCGATATCGGCGCCTACTTTGCCTCGAGAGGAATGGTTCCGGGATTCCTCGACCAGGTGCCGGTCCGCTTCCGTATCACCGACATTTCACGACACTGGCACGTTCCCCTCCTCGCGAGCCCGTGGGGCTACACCACCTACCGCGGCAGCTGAACCGACGTGAACGCCATCGCCAGGCGACCGCTGCAGTGAGGCTGTGTCCGTTCGATGAGCAGCGGCTGACAGGCGTGGCAGGGTTCATCATCGCTGGTGGCGGCCGAGACTGCCGCCACCGTCGATGGTGAAGAGGCTGCCGGTGATCCAGTCACCGGCGGACGACAGGAGGTAGGCGACCATCCAGGCAATGTCGTCGGGAGTGCCGAGGCGCGGTACGGGGAAAGCCTGGCTTGCCGTCTCACCGCTGTCAGACGCGTCGTACTGACGCATGCCTTCGGTCATGACCGCACCGGGCCCAACCGCGTTGACGAGGATCCGGTGATCGCTCCATTCGAGGGCCAGGGTGCGCGTCAGGTTGACGACCGCAGCGCGAGCCGCGGCGCCGTGGGCAAAGCGTTCCATCGCTCCCGTGTGGGCGAAGACGATGTTGACGATGCGGCCCGGCGTACCGCTGGCTCGGTGCGCCCGGGCAAAGGCGCTGCTCATCTGCCAGGTACCCTGGACGTTGAGATCCATCACGGCCCTGAAGCCGTTGGCCGAGATGTCATCGGCTCTGGCCGAGAACTGGCCACCGGCGTTGTTGACGAGGTGATCGGGCAGGCCACGCTCGCTGATGGTCGTCCGGAGGACGTTCTGGCAGGCTGAGTCGTCACGGATGTTGAGAACCCGGAAGGCAGCATCGATGCCTTGTCCGGCCAGTTCACCACAGGCCTCCTCGAGAACCTGCTGGCGGCGCGCGGCGATCGTGATCTTCGCGCCAAGCAGGCCAAGCTCCCGGGCGCAGCCGAAACCGATGCCGGTGCCGCCGCCGGTAATGAACACGTGGCTTCCGGCAAGGAGACCGGATCGGAAGATGGAGGATGAGCCCACCTGGCGTCCCTATTCCCGGTTCAGGCCTCGCGAGAGCCGTTCCCGCATGCCATCCCGGTTTGTCCTGTGGAAGACGTGGTCGCGCTGTGCCGCCGCCTCATCAAGATTGAGATGGCGGAAATCGGGCATGATGCATCCGCCTTCGGCCATCGCCTCGAGGCGGGCATTGATCGCCTGCTTCTTCTCCACCTGGTGGGGCTGGACCTCATGCATGAGAGAGATGTCGTGTTCCTCGACAACGAGGACGCCGGCATCGATGGCCTCCTGCATCAGGGCATCGCCGCGGCCGGTGCGACTGACGAACGTGCTCCATCCGCCCTCTTCGTTCGTTTCCGGTGTTCCGCCAGGCCAGGCGTCGGCCACCGTGATATCCGTCGTCTCGCCCGTGGGATCGGCGCAGATCCGGCAGCGAAACTGGAAGGTCCAGCCCTGGGGCCCGTACCAGAAATCGAGATAGTCCCGTCAAAGACATGGCCTTGGCTAAAACCTCTTTATTATCCGGGCTTTATTTTTGCGGCAGGAAATTTTCCCAAGCCTATTGCCTTCGTTCTCTTGCAACGAAAGGCACTGTGGATAACGTTGCCGCCGTCGCTGCACCCGGCACCGGACTCGGCCTCCGTCCTGGGATCGGCTCTCCACTCGCGACCATGGCCCTCGCCAAGTCGGCACGGCCTTGGGTGCCACGCTGCGCAAGACGCTGGGCTGCCCAGCCGGCGGGCGGGACAAGGCCCGCTGCCAATGCGCCCGCGAATGGGTTCATGGTGAGCGCCCCGATGCCACCGCCGACAACTCCCATGCCGGCCCCGGCATTGAGCATGTTCCGCTGGATGCCCGTGCCGCCGGACAACGAGCCGACTCGACGCAAGAGGTTGTCGAGTGGTGCGCCGTCGACCACGGCCTTGATCGCCTTGATCTCGCCATCCGTGAAACCCCTCATCTTCGCCTTGTTCCGTGCACGATAGAGGATCGAGAATTGATTGCGCAACCCGGCCTCAATCCCCTCCTTGGCAATGGTGGCGTTCTCGATTGCTTCCTCGATAACCTCCGCCTTGCGTGCCCGTCGCCACAAGCCCCGCGCATTCCTCAGGGTCTCGGACCCTCTCTCCGAAGCGGCCTCCACGAAGTCATCGACCATCTCAATGCCGATGCCCGCCAGACGCCTCTCTGACGGGTCTGGAGAGCCGCCTGCATCGCTCAACTGCCGACGAAGGGTCTCCATGTCCTGAATGCTTGGCGCGCGTCCACGGGCCTCTCTGAGAAGGCCCATGATCTGGTTGACCTTCGGACTCAGTATCGGTGCCGCGCCCTCTTCATTCAGCCGGTCAATCATGTTCGTGGCGAGGTCATCGAAGTCGGTCGCCTGGAAGGTCTCGCCGGTCGCCCGCACCTCATCATAGAGCCGGCCCCCCTCGGTCCTCAGGGTCTCCGTCTCCGGTGCCCGCTCGATAAACTGTCGCTTGGTAGGGGTCGCCCTACGCACGGCCTGTGCTGCCGATGCCGCCTTGCCGGCAGCGCCCGCGCCGAACGGGGCGGCGACCGAACCTACGTCGAGCAATACGCCTGCCGGGTCCGTCGCGATGGTGCGCTTGATCTCATTCCATCCACCATACCTGTCGGCCATTGCCTGCCCGGCAGCACGGGACACGTCACGGAAGTCCAGGGACGGGTCGACATCACGGCGGGGATCAACGCTCGCCTGCTGGGCAATGCCCAGCCCGAGTTCGCCCAACCCCCTCGCGGTCTCCACCGGGTTCGTGATCGCATGCCAGATATCGGCAGCGTTCTGACTCAGGCTCGGCAGGAAGTTCTCGGCGGCCATGCCGGGCACGTCGCCAATGGGGATGCCGCCATTGCGCGAGCCATCGTCTTGATTGACGTACTGGCGAAACGGATTGGCGGGTGCCTGAGTCTGCTGTTCCAGATAGGCCCGGAACGGGTTTTCACCGGCCATAGAGGGCGTCCCATTGGTCTGCGAGGATCATGGCCAACTGCGGGTCAAGGGTGCCGGCCTCCATCAAGGGCTTCATCCGGTCAACGAAGGTCGCAAACGCCCTCGGGTCAGAGGCGATGCTTACCAACTTGCGCTTGAAGTCGGCGGGTGAATCGGTGGCCTCAGGCATATTCCCCGGCGCTATCACGGGCGGCTCCGGCAGGCGTTCGCCAATCCGTCTCACCTCTTCGCCCTTCACGTTCTGCAACTCGGGCGGCTCTTCGATGGCCCCCTCCAGATACGACGGCTCCGCCGCATTGGCACCGGTGAGCAATCCGGCGAGTGACGTGTCGGGCTGGCCGGGCCGTTCCGGTGTGGTGGACGGAACCCTCGTGGTAAATTCGGCCTCAACCTCCCGTGCCAGGGCGTCCAGGTCGGCCTTGGTCGGCTCCACCCCAGCCTCCACCGGGCCGGCTCCCAAACCCGCCTGCCGGCGGGCGGATTCGATCCTATCCGTGAAGGCGGCCAGTTTCTGTTGCACCACGTCGGGACCATCCCCGATGGCCGGCATGTAGGTGTTCCACAGCATCTGCCTTTCCGAGTCCTTGGCCTCGGCACCGGTCTCCCAACGCAGTATCTGATTGAGCGCATCATTCGCGGCCTGTTGCGCCCTCAGGAAGTCGTCGCTCTGGCCCTTCGAGCCGATGATGCCACCAACCATGTTGGTGAGGTCGCCCAACCGCTCGAACAACGTACCCTCGCCGTCCGAAGCGGTCTCGCCAAGGATTTCCAGGCTCCTTCCCCCGACATCGGCAACACGTCCGGCACGGTTCTGGCTCTCGTTCGGTTTGAGGCTCAGAACGCTCTCGGCATAGTGATATCTACGTCGCTGATCGGCGGTCCATTGGTCTCTCGGGATTTGTTCAATCTCCGTCATCGCGGCGAGCGCCTTTTCCTCCTTGCTGAGAGGTGTCGGCGTGTCCGGAAAGTTCACCTGGAACCTGTCGCCAGTGACGATCTCGCGGGCGGCGTCAAACCACTCTTGCGTGCCCGGTGTAAGGCCCATCGCGTGAAGCTTTTCCTCAGTGGGGGTCAGCTTCACCGGCGGCTCATAGCCCGCACTTGACCCGAATACTGGTTCTCCGGTGTCGACATAGCGCCAGACGCCATGGACATCTTTCTCCCGCTCGCGTGGCGCGGCAGGCAGCGGCGGCGGGGGAGGTGCCAACGCCTGAGCAAGCCCAGCCCCGAGATTGCCCAGCCCCGTTGTGATCGGGCTGTAGTCGGGCGTCTGGTAGCGGCTGCTGCCCTGCGGGCCGATGGAAACGACGGGTCCTACCATTGCTCACACTCCCCTGAATGGTGGAGGTCGATCATGCCCGCGACCTGGGCCTGGACTTCTTGATCGAGGCGAGTTCGGCCTTCAGGTCGTCAATCTGCTTCTGCTGTCCATCGAAGGCTGCTGACTTGTGCTTGGCATCAACCTCCTCACGCGCCCGGTCGCGCCACTGGAGCAACTGCGGCCCCACCTCCTTGCCGATTATGAGCACGTTGTTGTCGGTGATGGTCGCCATTTGCTCCAGCGACAGGACGCCTCTCAGCCGAAGGTTGTCTTTCATGGCCGGGTCCAGCCATGGCACGTCTTCAAGACGGGTGTGGCCGGCCAGTTGATCGGTGCCGTCCTGATACGCCTGCCACTCCTGGGGATAGAGGAGTCGCACGTCCGGGTGAGTGTCTTCCACAATGAAACGCGGGATAAAGCACCGGTCGCCCGGAATGCGCATCTCCACCATGTCCCGCTCAAGAACAGGGTCCCGGTAGAACATGGGGTGAAGGCGCTCGTGGTCCGTCACGGGTGCCGTTGAAGTGAATTGATCATCCATAATCTCTCTCCTGTTACATCAATGTTTTGAGGATGCCTTCCACCGAACCGTCATGGTTGGGGCCGTCATGGCCTGGGCTGCCGCTGCCGCCAATGCCGGAACCTGCCACCCTGGCCCTTGCGGCGCGGTCCTTTTGCGCAATGGCATCGCGCTCAGCCTGCAACTGCTGGGCAGCGTTGTGGAGTTGCGGGAGGTGCGCCGGGGTGATCCTCGCCCCTTGCTGCGCCCATGCGTTTGCGATCTCGGTCATGGGACCTTCCAGCTTCGCCGCGTCGGGGTGTGCAGCGAAGTAGCCGGTCACCTCATTGTTCGCGGCCACCATCTGTGCGGTGTGATCCTGCCATTGACGGTCACGCTCGCCGATGACCGTCTGAACACGACTGGTCTGCTGCGCGACCTGGGCGGCCTTCGCCGGGTCCAGCCCGTAGTCGCGGCCAATGGCGGCATAGGCGGCCAGCCGCTCTTGCTCACTGCCGGTGCGCAACTGCCGCTCCCGCGTGAGCGCCTGATTGGCGGCGGTCGCCGTGTCCACCCCATAGGTCGTTGCCATCTCCTGGCCCCACGCGGCATTGAGATGCTTGGCAGGTGTCTCCAGCGCCGTGGCCTCCATCATGGCGGCCCGCACCGTGGGGTCCGCCCGGTCGTATGCTTGGCGAGTTCGCGCATCCCAGTGGTCAGGCGCTTCCCACTTCAACTTGTGTTCCTTCAACCGCAGCGCCACGTCATGGTTCTGTGCGCGGGTCAGCACGGCGTCCAGGTGATCGTTGCTCGCCACCTGGCGGGCCTCGCGGTCATCCCCGTCGATGCCCTTCAGGGCCTTGTCGTATGCGTGATTGATATCGTCATAGCCTGAGGGTCCGTCCTGCAAGGCGTCGTTGACTTCATGCAGGTCAGCCGTCACCTCGCCGGCGTTCTCCAGTGCTGCGTTCTCCGCAGTCAGGTCCAGTGGTTCATAAGCCATCTATCTCTCCGTTCTAGGTCTGCGCCACGATGCCGCGCTCGCGCTCGCGATACCTTGCTCGCACGGGTGCGGGGCCTCTCTTGTCGAAGGTCCACAGGTCGTTGAAGGTCAGGGCCTCCAGGCCGACAATGGGCGGCGGCGGTTTCGGCTTGGGCTCTGGCCGGGCGGCTGCCATCCCGTCCACCATGCGGCCAAACAGGCTCAGGGCGTCCACAAAGTCATCGTGCCGGCCAGCCGGGAAACGCAGCATCTCGGACCGGCAGGCAGGCCACCACGGGGCATTCTTCGGGAACGTCACGCGGCCCATTTCCATGACGCCCTGAATGCCCAGCGCACGGGTCATCTTGTCGCGTGACGATGGAAGCGGGACGTGCGAGACAAAGGCCCGCCGTTCATGCGCAAGGCGGTTGACAAGAGGGTGGAGCGCCTTCCACATCTGGCCAGCCTCCTGGCCCCATGCAAGCGGTTTCCACCTCTTCACCATGTCCAGCATGGCCGCGACTGAAACCTCCGCCGTGGCCTTCTTGCGCCAGCAATCCAGCACCCAATAGTGGCCGGTCTCATCGATGCCGATGACGACGTGAACGGTGAAGTCGCCCGTCTCAGACACGGCGAAGTCACTTGCGCCGTAGACATTGAGGCTGCCGCGTGGAGGAGTCGTTTCCCCTTCCCTCAGCCAATCGGCCTGAAAGAACGTTCCCTCATCCGGCATCGGGTCGCCCTGATAGACGGCCTGCCAGATACGAGGTGGAGTCGTCTCCCGCGTCTCGATCAACTGTTCGAGGGGGATGATCTCGGGGGCGAGGGCGTTGCCGTCCTCATCAATCGCCGGGAACACGAGGTGTTCCCATTGGTCGCCTTCCTCTTCGAGAATGCGGCCCATGATGTCGAGTTCGCCCCACCGGGTGCCGATGCACACCTGCCGGTAGTCCTTCATCCGGCGGGCCTTGTATTCGGACTGATACCAGTTCCAGGCGGCCTCCTGCTGGATCGGGGAGAATGCCGACTCCCAGCCCCGCACGGCATCGTCCAGGATGCCAAGGTGAGCGCCCCGGCCACCGATACCGGCCCCGGTACCGGCGGCGTAGTACTCGCACCCCGTCTCCGTCGTCCACGAATGAGCGGCCTGATTGTCGTCGCCCAGAATGAGGTCCGGGAACACGTCCCGGTGATACCGGTTCTTTGTGAGGTTCCGCAGTGCCCGCCCGCTCTTGCTCGCGATGTCGGTGCCATAACCGGCATGCAGGACGTGGCAGCCGGGATGGTGTCCCATGTGCCACAACGGCCAGCGTTCTGAGACTGTCCGCGTCTTCCCGTGCCTCACGGGTGCCGTAATCATCAACTGCCGGATATCACCCCGCGTCACGGCCTCCAGGGCCTCGGCCATCTTCCGGTGGAAGGGCGTGACGATGTAGTCCGGCGTCGTATACAGGACATAGGCCAGAAACGACTTCCGCGCTTCCTCCACCACTTCCCGCCCGACATCCGCGTCTAGCTGCCGGAGGACGTCCATGGTCAACTCGCCTTCTTCGACGTGTTGAGAATGTGGAGGTTCGCCCGGATACGGTCACGGCGCTCTTCGGGCGATTCGTCATCGGCCTCCTGCTTGTCCGCTTCCTCAACCGCCACCATGGTCCGCTCACTGAGGTACTGCGGGAATCGTGCCCTCATCAAGTTCACGATTGCCGTGGGATGCTCAGACTTCATGACGAGTTCGATGCCACGGTCCAGAAAGTCGGCCTCCGCAGCGCCGACACGTTGCCGGAAGACATCAAACTCCGGCTCCGGGCGTTTCGCCGGGTCCAGCCACTGGCGAAAGGTCGTGTAGTCGATTCCCGCCTTTTCGCATGCCAGCTTTCTCGGCAGGCCGCGACTGAGACACTTGCACAGCTTCCGGGTGACGGCCTCGGTCAGCTTCGTGCCGTGTGCCCCGCCAAAGTCTTGAGCCATGGCGTCATCAATGCGTGACGTGCGGCCAACTGAGCCAACAGGGCGTGATCTCGTGATCCGTGGTCCCGTTGTCCGTGGTCAGCACGATGCCGGCCAGCTTCCCAGCATTGGTGGAGGTGTCGTCATCCACATCCCCGCCGGCATGGGTGAACAGCAACTCATAGCTGGCGCAGCTTGCGGCGGCTCTCACAGCGGAGGCCCCCCATACCTGCACCCAACCATATTCGTCGACAGCAAAGGCCGCCGTGGCAACCCCGAAGGTCGTCACGTCATCATTAGCCTCAGGCTCCGACGTGCTGCCCTGATCGCGCTTGATCGCGACAAGAGCGCCGTTGGCAATTGCCTCATCGGCCTGGACGTACTGATAGACCTTCGCACCATCATCCGTGATGTTGGCCCCCAACTGCATCTCGCCAAACTCCGCAGTCTCGGTGCGGGAGGTCGCGTCGATTCCCATCTGATACATGGTCGTATTCCCTTCACCCGCTCACGAGTGGGTCAGCACGCCTTGAAGGCGGCGATTGGAGAGGCACAAGGCCCCGGCCCAGCCGATGATCTTGATCATCGCGTCCTGATTGACCGCGAAACGATCCGGGCCAAGGGGAACCATGTTCCGGTCCTTGTGCGCCTTCAGGGCCATGAAGTCGGTATTGAGGAAGTAGGCCCGGTTTGCCGGCATGTCGCCGCCCACGCCACCATCAAGCACGACATCGGCGGTGTTGAATTTCAGGGCGGAACCGAAACCCGCGCCGGCACTTTTCTCGGTGTTGCCGTACCGCTGGAAGTCGGTCAGGCCATCCCAGTAGAGGGCGTAATAGGCGTTGTCCATCACCACCAGGTCGGTCATGTCCTGGCCCCTCACAAGCTGCACCCAAACGTCCTGAAGACGCTTCTTCATGGTGGCCTTGTCGGGTGCCCCGGTAGGGCTGGAGGCAATGTTCCGCCACCAGTCCTGGGAGGCCGGGTTAATCCCGCCATAGGTGCCGGTCGACGGGCTTGTGGAGACTGCCGCCTGGATGCCGGTGATCTGCTTGCCGCCCGATGCCGTGCCATTGGAGTAGACATCCGCCGACATACCGTTTGCGGCACTGCGCTCGGCGTTCTTGATCCGCGCCGACAGAAGGTTGTGAATCTCCTCACGGCCGGAGTTCATGAATTCCTCGGAACCCGAGATCGATACGACGATCGCAACCTGCTTCCAGGTATACCGGGCGCTGTCGAGCACCATCTGCGGCGAGATGTCCAGCACCTCATAGCCGGTATAGCGCTTGTAGGTTTCGTTGTCGGCGAAATCGAGGGCTTCGAGGATCTCGGTTCCGCCTTCAACCGTGCTCATCCTCTTCTTTTTCTTGAGGCGCATGAGCAAGGCGTTGTTGTTTGAAACGTTGTCGGCAATCGCAGCGGAGCGATGCCGAAGGGTCGTGGTGACCAAATCGCCAATGTTGGGGACGGCCATAGTATTCTCCGAACGGTGTGAGCCGTGCCAAGGCGCGCGCCTTGACGTTCAATCCGCAGATTGTTGGCTGTGCCGTTCGGGTGATGGTCAGGACGCTTCTTGCGGGTCCTGCCGGCAGCCCCGAAGGTCCGGGCTACTACTGCAACGGGGCTGTCAGTCTGCTTGTCAGTCTCGCGAAACTCGCCGGGACCGCGCCCACTGGAATCATTCTAGAGGTGCTGTGCGAGGAGGGTCAAGCCCTCGGGACCGCCATCCCCATTTCCTGGGCAAGCAGTTCCTCAACACTCATCCCGGAGCGGGGCATCGGCTCGCCACCGGCACCGCTGATACCGACTCCGGCGCGTCTGGCCTTGGTCGCCTTGGCACGGCGCTCCGTTTCCACTGCGGCTGCCGCTCCCGCTGCCGCCTGGTTGCGTTCATCGGCAATCAGGGCGGTGCGGATAGCCGGGTCTGACCATGCCGACTCCGTGTAGAGCCGGTGAACGTCCGGCGTCTCGCCACGATCAAGAGCCTTCCTCGCCGCGTCGTTGATCGCACCTGCCAGCGCCTGATAGTGCGGGTACTCGCCACGGTTCCCCGCCATCCGGTTCATGGACGTGGCGGTCGCCATCGCCCGCCGTTCCCGGTCCGCCGCCGCCGCTTGCTCTTGTGATGCCTGAGCCGCCTGGGCCTCCACAACGGCACCCTGTTGCGCCGTTACCGCCATGACCGCCTGAGCAAACTGTCGCGGGTCGATCCCATACTGCGAAATGACGCTGGCAACGGCAGTGAACCTCGCGGCGTCGTCTCCATACCGCAGCGCCCGGTCCGTCTCTATCAGGCGCGTGAACACCTCCGTAGGCGTCGCGTCCACATGATCGAAGTATGAGGCCCATGTCTCGGCAAGGTCACGATAGACCTTCCCGTCCTGCATCTTGCGGGTGTAGTCCGCATTCAGTCGCCGGTCCCTGTCCAGGAGATACGCCTGAGCCTCTGGAGGCTGTTTCGCGAACATGGCACGGTCAGCCTTCGGCCAGTTCGAAGGGGCCTCCAGCGTCGTCTCTGGCCCCTCAGGGGCGTCTTTCACGTCCTTGGTCATTCCACCTCTCCCGCCTCGCCATATGCCTGTTCAAACCCCACGCTGTCGATCCGCTCATCCCACCGCTTCAAGTCGGGCATGGGGTCACTCGGTTCAATCGGATACCGGGTGCGCTCCATGTGCTTCTTGTCGCCCGGTGCGAGGTCAATCACCCCGTTCCGGCGGTTGTGTTCGGCACGTTCGGCCCGCGTGGTTATCAGGCTCCCGTCCACCGGCGAGATCGTCGGGGTGAGACTGTCCGTCATGATCGTCGGGCCGGTGCCAAAGCGCCTCGGGGTGTAGGAATGCCGAATGCGGTAAATCACTGCCATGTCACTCTCCTGAATGAAGAAAGCGGGCGGGGCAGCTCCGATGGATGCTCGCCCGCCCGCTTCCGTGAACCCTCGCACAACCCCAAGGCAAGGCTGTGCATGGCGAGACCATCATATCGTCAATGCGTCCGGGGCGGAATGCCGTTCATGACGAACCGGCGCAACGTCCCACCGTCACCACGCCACCCCATACTCTTGGCAACCGCGTCAGCCTCAGGACTGTGAAGGCCCCGAAGAAGGGTATGAATGTCGAAGGCGTGATATGCCGCCGCCTCCTCAATCCCCCCGGCCTTGCTCTCATCAAGAGGCTCATTCAGTTCTATGTGCGAGACCACGGCCATGGCACGACACATCACCATAGAGACCACGGCGAAGACTTCCGCGTCGTCCATGACAAGCCCGAATATCTTCCGCACGTCGCCCTGATCGTCGTTCTGCACGTAGTCCTGTTCGTCGTTACTCAATGTCACTGGCTTCACTCCACGTCAGGTCCTTGCCGCCAAGGCAGCGGATGATTTGCGTTTCCAACTTCCCGTCGCGGTCAGTCAGATTGATCTCTTGCACACTGCCACCGCCAATGGAGACATGGACGACGATGTCGTCGTCCGTCCCTAGGGTCATGGCAAGAACGTCATCCACACGCAACCAGACGGGAGGCGAAGGCAAGAACATCCATCCATGCTCGTAGCAACCAACCATGGAGAATTCCTGAGCCTCAGCCCGGTCGACCGGTGCGGTGACGATGCCGGCAGCGACAAGGGCTGCCAAGAGAATGCGGTTCATGTCTGCTCTCCCGGTCCCTGGGGCGTGGGTGGAATGCCGTCATAGAGAAACCGCCGCAACGTCGCCGCGTCACGCCACCCGAACCTCTTGGCCATATCGCCAGCCCCCCTGCTGTCGAGACTATCAAGCAGGCGTTTGGAAGCCCTGGCCCGATCGTTCGCGGTGTCCAGGATGTCTTTCGCCACACTTTCGTCCGTAGGCTTCTTTTCGTGGAGCAACACGGCCAACTCTTCCGCACGGCACGTTATCGACGCAATCGAGGTCCACACGTGCGGGTTATCCTTCTTGAAGTCATTCATGCTTTCACTCCTGCTCTCTGGGTTTCTCTGAAAATTTTTTGGGATGGTAGGACCGTGCCGGAATACGGGGAAACGTTCCGGGAGCCTGTGTGTCCATCGCCGTCTCAGTTCCCGGCCCCCGCCCCGGATTTACGGTTTCGCCTGTGGACACGGGTTTCGCCCTGCCCACACGGTCCAGGCTTGGGAAAAGCACATGGAAGGGACCGAAAAGCTCTCGGCAGATGCCCTGTAACTCATTGTCTTTGCTCATTGTTCTCTCTTTCGCCCGGTTCGGGCTTAGGACCGTGCCGCCCCGCCGGTGCCGTCCAGGTCGCCCGGCCTCGCGCCCGCGCACGTAGGGAAGACGGCGATTCACCCCCCGCTGCCATGACCATCATGACCATCATGACCTAGCTGTCTTCCCGTCCAGCATGCAGGCGGTATTGCTCAGTCTCACGTGCATCCGGCCCCTCGCCGCCTTGAATGCGTCATTGAGCGCCACCCTGAATGCCTCGCCCGGTTCCGGCCCGCACCGTCTCTCATAGCCTGCCACGATTGACTCGCGCATGGTTGGCGTCATGTCTTCCATGAAGCGAAGGTGACGACCACACGTCTCGCACTCCAGGGCATCATCCTCTATTGCCGGCACTCGCCAGTGATGGGGACTGCACCTGCTGTTCTTGTCAATCATGTCGCTCGCCTCGTTCACTGTGGACACACGCACACGCTGTCAAATGCGACAATTTGTCGTTTTTCAGCGCCAGCCAATTCCCCTTCAATCTTGACATTCGGGCACACCTCCCCCCTTTTCCCTTCGGAGGTAGGACGGTCAGTCTTCCTTCCGTTCCCCGGCGAGGGGAGGCGGCTTTCACCGCCAGGTACTCAGCCTCTCCCCTCGCTGTCCATCGAGGGCCACCCGTAGTTGCGACCTGCGGGTGGTTCCTTTTCCAACGTTGCCAGGGGGCGAGAGGGGCCGGCGTACTATTGCCGGGGACAGGTTCTAACCTCGCTGTTGCGGCCCCTGGACCGGCCTCGGCATGCGACCGCCTCGGCTACCCGCTACTTGTTCCACCGCTACGGGTCGGGCGGTATTCCCGGGCGCGTCTCCCGGGACGGATTGAGAGTTTCGGGCTGGCCCCAAACTCACGTATCGTCCTCGTCGACGTCCTCATCGTCTGGAGTTTCGGGCTGGCCCCAAAGTCCCCTCATCAAGATCGCCTTGGCGGCCTCGCGCTGCTCATCGGTATAATCCTCATCGGCCTCGGCGGCGTCATCGGCATCGTTGGCGGCGCTTATCAGTCGGTCATACAGACGCCCTTCCTCTTTCTCCAAATTGGCGATATCGCCGTAGTCGGCAATCGTTGAGAAGGCGTCATCGATGAGCTTGAAGACTTCCGGCAGCGGGAACGCCTCGGCCTGCACGATCTTCCCGGTTTCGTCGGTCGGAAGGTTGTAGCTGTCGATTTGGTCCGGCGTGACAAGAAGGCGGGTCCACTCCGGCTCGCAGTCCCATTGCTCGCGCAGCTTCCGGCGCGGCACGTCCTCAATCAGCATCCCGTGCGGGTCGAGATCACCGCAATAGATTACCCATGTCGGGCGATTGCGGTTCTGTATCCGCATGGCGCAATCGTACAGAAGGCTATCGCTGGGCTGTCCGCCGAAGGCAACGGTCGTGCACCTCCAGTCACCGGCCCGGCTTTCAATCGAGCCTTCGAATCCCCGACTCTCACACCAGATTTCGACATGCTTGCCGATATACGGTTCCCAGAATTCGAGGCGGAACCGGCCCCTCATCTCGTCGACGAAACTGGCGAGGTCGTTGTAGCCGTTGTCCCATGTCTGGGCACGGCGGGACGAGTCGATGATCCACGACCATGGGACACGTCCCGTCCGGCGCATGTCGAGAATCACCCGCTGGACCTTGCGATAACCGCTGTCTGACTTCTCGACGTGCGCCACCCGCGTTGAGTCGAGGCACTGATAGAACACCTGCCTCACTGTCTGGGGATGGTGTTCAAACAGTATCTCGCGGATGCGGTATTCGAGCGCGATGGTTTGCTCACGCGTCGTTCCCCGGCCCGCAATCAGGCCGACAGGCGCAAGGCGGTTGTCGTGAGAGGAATCGGCCACGGACGTAGCCATTCAGCGTGTCCGCGTCGTCTGCCGCACGGTGCTGCGGTTGCGCTCTGGCGCGGGTCTGATATCTTGCCTGTAGGACAACTTCGCGGTCCCAAGGCCCCGTCTCACTCCCGTTCAGGGGGCGACGGGGCCTTTCTCGTTATAGAGGTGTTGTCGGCATGGTGCCGGGGTCAGGCGCGCTGCTTGGCATCAAGCATTGCCAGGACTTCATCCCGACGCCACCGAACCACCTGCGGGCCGATCTTGAGCGGTTTGGGAAGGTGCCCGGTCTTCGACCACCGCCACAACGTTGCGGTGGAAATTTGGAGAAGGTCTTGCAACTCCTCGCGGGTCATGTACATCGCCACTGTATTGCCTCCGGGTTGAACGGTGTTCAGCCAACAGCAATCCAGTTCATGGGGGTAGATGTGTCGTCAAAATTTCCGGGAAGGCTTTGCGCCCGCTAGGAATGCGGCGATATTCAGTGAATATCGCGGCTCAGATTTCATCCACAACTATCTTCACCGGCGCAACAAGGGCGGCATGATCCGCCGCCCTGTCGCGCGTCCGGTCAGGCGTTGCCGGCCTGCCGCTTGTAGAGCGAAACCACCTCGCCGGTCTCGCCGGTCACGAATGCGGCCCACTGATCCATCAACGTCCGCCGCCGGTCGAAGAGATCGCTGCGGAAGTAGGCCCCTTCCACGCCTCTCACGACGTGCGCCAATGCGGCCTCGGCAATCTCCCGAGGCTTGGCGGTTTCGCCGCACCAGTCGCGGAAGGCCGACCGCATTCCGTGGGGGGTGCCGTCCAGCTTCAAGCCCTTCATCAATCGCGTGACAGCGCTGTTGGCGAGTGCCTTGTTCCGCCTCGATGAGGGGAACAACAGTCCGGTGGCGTTGCGGCGCGCCATGGCCCGCTGGAGAACGTCCATGGTGGCGGGCGACAGGGGAACACGATGCTCCCGGCTAGACTTCATGCGCTCGGCCGGGATGATCCACGTTGCCGCCTCCATGTTGATCTCATCCCATGTTGCCAGCCTCGCCTCCGTTGGCCTTACCGCCGTCAATGTCTGGAACCGAACGAGTAGCTTCAACGTCTCCCCGGCATCGGAGGCATCAATCATGGCAAGGGCCTCGGCAACCTTCGCATAGGGGATTGCTTCATGATGCTTGACCGTGCGAGCCCTGCGTTTCGTGAGCGCCCCGTCAATGGCCTCGCCGGCTGGATTGGTCGTCATGTAGTGATGCGCCTGTCCGTACGAGAAGACGGCCCTCATCGCCTGCCGCACCTTCGCAGCGGCGGCAGGCTTGTCGGTCCACATAGGTGTCAGCACGGCCAGCACGTCCGTCTGGCCGATGGTGTCCAGCCGCATGTCGCCGAGGCGGCGGAATGTGTGCTGCTCCAGACTGCGCAACCACTTCTTGCCGGCAGTCTCGCCAAGTTCGCCGGCCTTCCTCTTCGCCGTGTGCACGGTCTCGGCGGCCTCCCGGAATGTCGGGACTTCGCGGGTGCGCTTCTTTTCGGCAACAGGATCGCCACCGTAATGGACGGTGCGCCGGTTCTTGTCGGCGTCCAGCCGCGCCTTAGTGAGTGAGATGAGCGGCCAAGGCCCGAGACCGATATCCCGTTGCCGCCCTTTGATCGTCAACCTTTGCACCCATGACTTCGTCAGGCCCGGCGAGACGTGCAGATATAAGGTGTTGCCGTCTCCATACCGGCCAGGACGCGATGCCTCCTTGATCTTCTTGACTGTCAGCTTGCCCATAGCTCTATGATCCTTTTCCCAATGGTTTTCACAACTACCGCTGAGAAAAGCTAAGCATGGGTAAGAGCGGCTGACAAGAGGGAGGGGCGAAAAAGTATTGACAATCATACTGTTTGACATCGCATGCCATCGGGGGACAACCGCCCGCCACATCTTCGTCAAAGACCCTGCCATCGCCATCAACCGCCCGGGTGGGACCAGGATATCCGTAACCGCGGTAGCGAAAGAGCGAGAGGTTCTCCTCACCCCCGGCGCCTCCGGGAAATCCCACGCGTTCCAGCATCTGCCGCGAACAGTCGAGGTCCGCAAAGGTGCCGCAGGAAAACGCCAGTGTCGCACGGACCAGTTCGCTGACCCGGGGGTCGTGCCTGGCGTAATTGTGGACGCCGGAGATGTCGCAGGGCTTGCCGATGACGGCAAAGGGGCGGCCCTCATCGAGGAGTTCCGTGAAGCGGTCGAGAGGCGCCACCGGACCGTAGCGGGATCCTGCTGCCGCCAGCACGTCATCGCGTGTCCGCGAGACATGGCTGCGGGAACGCATGGGACGGTTCTCGTCGGCCCTGACGTGACTGATGAAGTCGACCGTGCCACCCTCGAGGAGGTGGATGGCAAGGGCCGTCAGCGCTCCACCCGATGACGCCATGTGACGGATGGACTCGTCACGGGCATGACCCTTCCAGACGCGGATCCAGGGTCCGAACGCCGGATCCACGGCCACAGTGTCGGCGTGCCGGACAGGATCGGGGGCGCCGTCAAGCCGCATGCCCGGACACGTCGCGAGAATGGCGCGCTCGCTCGCCTCGTCCAGGCGCTGGCGGATGACCGGACGCAGACGCCCCGGCGGATCGACCCAGTCCATCGCGACCTGGTCCCTGCCGGCGATGGCCTGGCACAGTCCACAACCCAGGCACAGTCCGTTGTCGACGATCTCGCTGAGCGACCGCGGGTGATGCATGTCAGATCCAGCTGGTGTAGGGATCGAGACCGCGCTTCATGATCTGGCCTGCCATGATGACCTTCTGGATTTCCGAGGTGCCTTCCCAGATCCGTTCGAGACGGACATCGCGGGTCAGCCGCTCGACGGGATTTTCACACATCATGCCGCGTCCTCCGAAGATCTGTGCCGCACGGTCGACGACCCGGAACGCGGCTTCCGAACAATGGTACTTGATGGCGCTTGCCTTGGCATGGGCTGTTCTGCGGTCGAGACCGGAATCGATCTCCTGGGCAGTGCGGTAGAGCATCGACTTGCCGGCCATGATCTCCGTCGCCATATCGGCGAACATGAATCCGATTCCCTGGAACTCGATGATTGCCTGACCGAACTGCCGGCGTTCCCGGGCCCACTCAAGTGCCAGTTCCGAGGCGCGGATCGCCATGCCGATACTGCGCGCCGCAATTGCCAGGCGGGCCTCGACGAACCAGTCCTTGGTGAGTTCGAATCCTTCGCCGACCTCACCCAGCATCTGTGTTGCCGGGATACGCACGTCAACAAGATCGACCTCCGGGTGTTCGTGCCCCGAGCGCTGGCAGAATCGGGGCATGCGTCGCATATTGAACCCCTTGGTTCCCTTGTCGATGAGAAACAGGGTTGGGTGTGCCGGGTTGCCATCCTTGATGGTGGTCACGAGATTGACTTGGGCAGTGTCGGAGTAGCTGGCGAAGCACTTTTCGCCGTTGATGACGTAGTGGTTTCCGTCCAGGCGCGCCGATGTCCTGATACCGCCGGCATCCGAGCCGGCTCCGGACTCCGTGACGCAGAACGACACGGCAATGTCGCCACGGCATGCCGGGACCAGATAGGTCGCGATCTGTTCAGGCGTTCCCTGCTTCAGGCAGATGGGTGGCTGCCAGACGCGCCCCCAGAGGCCATTGGTTGCCGAACCGACTTCCTCGTTGACGATACATTGCTGGACGATCGTCATGCCCTGACCGCCATGCTCGGGATCGTGGTTGATGGCGTTGAGATGGTGGTCGAGGACCCCCTGGCGTATTCCGGCCTCCGTGGCATGGTCGAGTGATCCGTTCTCATCGAGCGTGATTTCGTGGGGCCAGAGATGCCGGCGGGCGAAGCTGCGCGCCCGTTCGCGGATATCGAGGTCATCGTGCGTGAGCGCCATGTCCATGGAATGTCTCCTTCGCTTGGTGATCAGTGACCGGATCCAAACACTTCGCGGCGGTCGACATCGAGTGCGTCCGAGATGAGCTCTCCCAGTACTTGACCGAAGTGTTCCAGAAACTCCTCGCCGAGTGCCGCTGTCGCCTCACCGGCCCTGCCGACGACCCCTTCGGGGTTGAGGTCCTCGGCCCGCCAGGCAAAGCCTAGCCGGCCGCCGTGGCCAAATCTCCGGTGGCGAGAGGCCAGCGATGTTGCCCGCGAGCGAAAGGTGCGTGCTTTCGCCATCTCGACGAGGTCCGGGTGGAGGACGAGCATGATGGCGGTTTCCATCTTGCCTCCATGGTGTCCCTCGGGATCGAGACCGGCGAGATGAGGGGGCAGGGGCCAGGTCATGTAGTTGGCCCGGACGACCAGCATGTCGTGACGGTCTCTCAGGTCCTGCGCCGCCAGATCAACGATCTGCGGCTGGCCACCATGGGCATTGACAATCACCAGGCGGTGGATGCGGCTGGCTGCAAGACCGGAGCCGATCTGCCTTACCATGGCCAGCAGGGTTTCCGGCTCATGGGTGAAGGTTCCCGGGAAAGAGGTGTGTTCGCTGCTCTTGCCGATGGCGAGAGGGGGCAGCACCAGAACCGTGCCTGAGGTTGCGACATGCCTGCGTGCCCGGTCGATCAGGCCCCTGGCTATCATGGTGTCGGTGCCAAGCGGCAGGTGGGGTCCGTGTTGTTCTGTCGCCCCCATGGCGAGAACAGCCACGCATCTGCCGCCGGCCAGTCTCTGCAGTTCGGGAGAAGTGAGGGTCTCCCAAGAGCGCAGATCGGCCATGTCAGACCATGGTGAGGCGGACCTCGCCCAGACCCTCGACGGCGCACACGATGTCGTCTCCCTGCTCGACCAGGACGGCCTCAACCAGGGATCCCGTCAGCACGACATGCCCGGCCACAAGTCTGGTTCCGCGTTCTGCCAGGCAGTTGGCGAGCCATGCCACGGTATTGAGGGGATGGCCCAGGCTCGCCTCCCCGTATCCTTCGCCCCGCGCCACGCCCGATACGGTAGTGGTTGCCCGGAGTGCTGCGAGATCGAGTGACTGCCACGCGGTGATTTCCTCGCCCGTGACGATCAGCTTCTGGAAGAAGTCGTCCGCCACCTTTTCCGCAGGCGCCATGTCTGCGTGTTCGGGAAGCCGCAGTTCGGCCAGTTCGATGGCTGCCATGCAGGCCTCGACACAACCGGCAACCGTCGTGCGGTCGTGTCCACCGTCCCTTGGCTCCACGTCCTGCCCGATGCGTACGGCGATCTCGCATTCGGCCACGGGGTTGGTCAGGCCGGAGGCTACCTGGCGTGCCGGAGTGGTGTGGTGGTTCGCTGCAAGCACGGCGCCGCCTCCCGGCTCGTCGAGTCCCAGCATCTCCTGCATGACCTTCGACGTGCAGCCAACTTTCCAGCCCGCCTGCTCCATGCCGCTGGCGGCGCGCAGGCGCATGACTTCATCCTGGATGGCATAGCCTTCCTGCATCGTGACGGGCCGCAAGTCCGCGGGAAGGCGGGGGATCGCGCCTCCGGCGTCCCGCGCCCGGATCAGCATGGCGGCAGCCTTCTTCATGTTCTCAGGTGTCATGCCGGCACTCCCCGGTGTCTGTGAATGTGTCGTGTGGCCGTCACCGTCAGCACAGAGCCAATCAGCATGATCGCGGCAAGGCGGAACAGCCACACCACATGCCCCCCGTCCATGAGAATGCCGAAAAGAGGCGGAGCGATAAAGGTGCCGGCATCCATGCCGAGGGTCATGAACGCGAATACCTTGCCGGTTTCCGAACGCGGTGTCACCCGGCGCACGATGAGATCGCGCGAGGGCGTCACCACACCGGCGCCAAGTCCGGCTACGGCAATCAGGACGAAGATCGTTGCCGTGCCGCCGGCGACATCGCCGATGAGGAAGATGCACGTGGCGGCAATGATGAATCCGCCGGTTGCCGTCAGGTCGTGCCGGGTCGTGCGGTCGGCGATCACCCCGCCGATGAGGATGCCGATGGCGGAGAACCCGAAGAAGACCGTCAGTGCGAATGTGCCCAGTGTCTCGGGAATTCCGTGATGCTCGAAGAGCGATGCCGGCAGGAAGCTGTCGAATCCCCAGTAGGCGATGGTTGTCAGGAAGAAGAAGGCAAAGCACATCTGGATCGGCAGGGTCAGCAGGATGGCTCTGCCCTCCCGGCGCCGGTTTCTGTCGGCGGAGTCGGTTCCCCTGCCATCGACAAGAATGTCGCGGTGCAGCGTCATGACGGCGGCCACGGCGAGTCCGGCGAGCCCCATGGCGATGAGAGCGCTCCTCCAGTCCCAGTAGAGAACCGCCAGTCCGATGATGGCCGGCGTCAGAGCGAAGCCCGCATAGCCGGCAAAGGTGTGAACGCTGAAGGCGCGCCCGAGCCATTGTTTCGGTACGCTGGCTGACAGGATCGTGTAGCCGCATGGATGGAACACCGTGTTGCCAAGCCCCATCAACGCGGCCCAGACAAGGAGTTCGGAATAGCTCCGGCTGAGCCCGAGTCCGATCACCGAGAGTGACAGGACACAAAGTCCGGCAATCAGGACATGGCGTGCGGGAACCCGGTCAGTAAGAATGCCGACAGGAACCACGGACACGGCCGACGTGATGGCCGTCACTGCCATGATGACGCCGACGGCCGTGTAGTCGATGGCAAAGTCCTCGACCCATGTGACGACGAGTGGTGGCACCACCATGACGATGAGATGATTCGTCAGGTGCCCGAGACTGACGAGGGCCACCACCCTGACGGGACGTCGGTCCTTCATGCCTGGCGCCTGCGGGCAAGACGCGTACGCCCGGAGGGGAGGAGTTGGGCGACGAGGACACCGGTGATGATGAGAACGCCGCCGATCACGTGCCCTGTCGTCGGCGGGATGCCCTCGAGTGTGCGGATGGCCACCACCACGACAGGCACAAGGTTCGAGTAGATCGAGGCAATGGTGACACCGACGCGGCTGATCCCCCAGTGCCAGGTAAAGAGGGAGAACGAGGCGGGACCTGCTCCCAGATAGAGGATGAACGCAATCGAACTCCAGCTGAACTCGAAGCGGGTTTCGGCGATTCCGAGCCCGACGAGAACCGGCAGGGCGACCATCATGGTGATGGCGCCGATCATGATGGTGATGGCGGTAATTCCGAGTTGCGAAAGACCCGTCAGCCAGCGCTGGGCGCCTATGGAGTACCAGGTGAAGAGGGTGATGGCGGCAAGAATGAACAGTTCACCGCCCCGGACGGTTCCAATACCCCCTGCCGCCGACCCGAGCGCAGCGATGACGCCCCCGGTGACGGCAATGGCGGCACCGAACGCGACGCCCAGCGTGAGGGGAATGCCAAAGCCCGCCCGTGCCACAAAGGCGGCGACAATCGGAGCGGCGGCGGCGACGATGGAGGCCGGAACGGCGCCGGCATACTTCACGCCAAGAGTGAGAAGGACTGTCGAGACGGCGATGCCGGCACTCCCCAGCAGCAGGGCCGGCTTCCAGGGAACCCGGGCGAAGGGACGTCCCCTGGACTGCAGGGTGAGAAAGGTCAGGAGAAATCCGGTGGCCGACAGCAGGCGGGCCATGGTCAGGACATAGGGGTCCCACCCTGCAAGCAGGATGTCGGTCACAAGAAAGTGCGTCCCCCATACCGAGGTCCCCACCGCCAGCACGACGTTGCCGGCGACCTTCTGCCTCGCGGATACGGACGTCCCGGTGGACATCGCGCCGGTCATCCGGGGCCGCTTGTCAGCTTGAATAGGGTGGCAAGGTATGGCCGGCAGGCGAAAGCGTGAAGACCTCGAAGCCGTCTTCTGTCACGGCGACAGAATGTTCCCACTGCGCCGAGAGGCTTTTGTCCCGAGTCACCGCCGTCCAGCCGTCATCGAGGATCAGCGCTTCCGGGCGACCAAGATTGAGCATCGGCTCGATAGTAAAGAACATGCCGGGTTCAAGTTCGAGACCGGTCCCCGGTTCGCCAAAGTGCAGGACATTGGGCGCATCGTGGAAGACGCGGCCGATGCCGTGGCCGCAGAACTCGTAGACCACCGAGCAGCGTTGTGCCTCGGCATGGCTCTGGATCGCATGACCGACGTCACCGAGCCGGGCGCCCGGCTTCACCGCCTTGATGCCCAGCCACATGGATTCGTGGCACACCTCGCACAGTCGCGAGGCCTTCCGGCGCACGTCACCGACGTAGTACATGCGGCTGGTGTCGCCATGCCAGCCGTCGAGCAGGACGGTGACGTCGATGTTCATGATGTCGCCGTCGCGCAGCACCCTGCCGGAACTCGGTATGCCATGACAGATCACGTGGTTGATCGAGGTGCAGATCGACTTGGGATAACCCCGATAGTTGAGCGGTGCCGGGACCGCTCCATGATCGAGGATGAAGGTATGGCAGAGACGGTCCAGAGTCTCGGTGGTGACACCGGGAACGACGTGGGGCGCGATCATGTCCAGCGTTCGTGCTGCGAGCGAGCCGGCAGCACGCATGCCATCCATGTCCTCCGCAGAGTGGATTGTCACATGCGAGTCGCTCGTACGACGCTTGAGTTGCATCGGAACACTCCGGTCTTTGTCACGAAAGGCGGACCGGAATCCGCCGGTCGATCACGATGTCTTCGGCGGTCAATCTACACGAATAGGCCAATGTCTCAACGCCCATGCCCGCGGCCCGCGTCACCGCCGCCGCGAATCTAGGATCGACATCGCCTGCAACCCGGAAGAAGTCGCAGTCCATGCGCTGGACGCACCAGATCACGACGGCTCGATGACCGGCCCTGACAACCGACACAAGTTCCTCCATGTGCCGCGCACCGCGTGCGGTCACCGCATCCGGGAACTCCGCACACTTGCCCACCCGCCGCATGTGGCAGTTCTTGACCTCGACGTAGCAGGACCCGCGCGAGGGATCCTCGAGCAGGAAATCGAAGCGTGAATGGTCACCCCAGACCACTTCGCGGCGCAGTGACCCGTAGCCGGTCAGTTCGGCGATGCCATCGCCCGAGATGGCTTCCTCGACAAGCCGGTTCGGTCTGCCCGTGTGGCAGCCGACCAGTCCTCCATCGGCGCACACGAGTTCCCAGGACCAGGCGAGCTTGCGCCTGTTGCCGGAGACATCCTGCAGCCAGGTCGTCATGCCGGCTTCGGCAATACCTGTCATCTGTCCCGGATTGGCACAGTGCGCGGCGACGATGCTGCCGTCATCCAGCCGGTGATCGGAGAGAAACCGCTTGTAGCGCCTCACCAGCGTGGCGCGTCTGAGCGGCGAGGCAAACCTCATAATACCCGATGTCCCCCGTTCCGGTTCTGGCACAGTACTTTTCGTGTCCCGCAGACCATGGGCGGGCGCCTGTCCCAACGTGGCATGGTGCCCGCCGGAGCGCAAAGCCGTTGTCCGGCACGAGAGCATGCATTTCCGCCAGATCGATTGTCCTCGCTCGACGCGATGCCGTGTTCCATTCACCCCGATTGCGGCGCATCGCATTCCTGCGAACCGGTTGTGTCAGGAGTGGATCGCTGGCGCCTTCTCCATGCAGGCGAAGAGCGCCGCCGCGAGAACCCTGGAGATGGCGCGCAGTCGGCCACGGCCAGGGTCGACGGTACGGAACCGTGATCGCCTGCGATCGGTTGCCGTCCATATGGTCGGTCCGATTTCGTGAAGATCGCTCCGCTTCGCTGTCTGCCTCTTGCCCGGATGGCCGTAGTGAGGCACTTGACCGCGTCGTCACCAGCTTCAGGCGGGGCGCTCAGGCGGATCCTGTGTCACGTGGACCGCAACAGCCCGGCGGTGTCCGGGTACCTGGCCGGGTGTCAGCAACGGGACGATCTCGCGACCATTCCTGCGGTAGATGGCGAAATCGCTGTCGAGCGTCAGAATGACGCTGTTGGCATGTTGCTTGGCCATGTGCACGAGGCAGCCGTCGGCGAGGGACATGGGGACGTTTCTGTACTTCTTCAGCAAACGCGCGACATGGTGTGCCTGGTCAGCCAGGAGAAATGGCATCTCCACCACGCCCCGTTCGACAAGACCCAGCACGGCGGCCTGACCTCCCGGGAACGTTCGCACCAGGAAGCATGCTTCGGCAATGACGGCTTCGCAGGTGAGCAGAGGCGGTCTCGCGCTCGACCATTGCTCCACTGCCCAGTGATGGTACGTGTCACGGCGGTTCAGCAACGCAACAAGCGGTCCGGTGTCGAGAATGATGCTCAACGGCCGAAGTTCCGCAATTACTCCTTGTTGCAGGATAGATCCGGAGGGCCGGTGAGCACGCCCCTTGCGCCTGCGGCAAGCGCCAGTGCGGACCCTTCCGGGTGCCGCTCATGCGCGGAAAGTTAGGTATCAAGGGCATCCCGAATGATGGCGGACTTGCTCATGTGCCTGCGGTGGGCGGTTTCGGCAAGCCGAAGTGCAAGCGGGTCGGGCAGTTTCAGCGAAATCGTTGCCATGAATCCTCAAGGTACTACCGTAGGCGCGAACAGGTATTTCCACTGCATGGTGTGGGTCGTCAACTCGGCATCGGCGTGAACGTCCGGATGGCCTTCAGCCATGACACTGAACTCAATGTGACCGATACTGCTCTGCGGGCTCCGCGAAAGGGTGGTGCCGGACGTCATCGGGATGGGCGATCCTGCCCATCGCGGCACATTCAGTGCAGCGTGGTCTCCGAAAGGCGGGTCATCACGTCGACGATTCCTTCGACGCCTCCTTGTCACGCGGAATGGACCCGGTCGTCAGGAGGGTCGTTGCGGTCCGTCTGATTCGTTGTCCGTGATCCATGCCGCGTAGTCGGAAAGGCACTGGCGGAGCGGTCTCGGGCGCCACCGGACATCAGCGAAGATGCGCGAGATATCGTAAGCACCCCAGGCGCCCGTCCTCCGGGTGGGAGAACCGACGACATCGGCGAGGTCGCCCGGGGCGGCCTCATGCCAGGTGGCGCCGGGCACGACCGAGCACACCAGGCGAGCCAGTGTGTCCAGCGTTGTCGGCTCTCCAGAGGCGATGTTGTAGACGTCGTGACGAAGGGCGGGAGCCGCAAGCAGATTGCAGATTGCGCCAGCCACATCGGCGGCGTGGATGAAATCGCCGACGCCATCGGCGTGCGCCACGCTCCAGGGTTCTCCGCGCAGGGCCTTGTGCACCATCACGTGGGGAGCACAGGCAAAGTCACGCCCCGGTGTCGGGCGGTCCATCGGACCGTAGACACTGGCCAGGCGTACGACGTGGAGGGGCAGTCCGAAAAGCTCCCTCCAGCGGTTGGCGAGCAGTTCGCCGGAGAGTTTGGTGACGGGATAGAGCGTGACCGGAAACGGGCGAACGTAGCCGTCCTCCGGGAGTGGTGCGCCGTCATCCGGTCCATCGTCGCCGTAGACGCTGCCGGTGGAGACATGGACCATGCGCTCGAGACGGGGCAGGGCGCGTGCATATTCGAGGCAATGGACCGGGCCCATGATATTGACGCCCGCGATCATCGCCGCCTGGGATTTCTCGGTGGTGCCGATCGTGGGGGTCATGGCCGCACCGCACACGACATGGGTGATCGACTCGTTGCCGGGTATCGCGCCGAGGAGAAGCGGGTCGCGAACGTCACCGGTGACCACGCTCAGCCGTTCCCGGACAGGCTCGAAGAAGCGTTCCGCAAGGGAGTCGGGCGGAGCAATGTCGACGGAAACGACAGAGGCCGAGGGATGGTGTTCGAGCCAGGTTCGCACGACATGACTCATGACGAACCCGGTCCCTCCGGTCACGAGAAGCCGCATCGTCCCTTCCTCATCAATGGCCAAGTCATCATTCTTCTCTTCCGCGTGCTTGCGCAACCGCGCGCGTGCACCTGCTCCGGTTGACCGCCAGGCGCGCGACCGGTTTCGCCGGCATCGACTCGATTCGGCCGAACCATTGACTCGACGTGTGGCAAGGGTGTCCCCCTCGGGCGCCTGTGCCTGTGCGGCGACCACGCAATGGCCCGGTCTGCAGCGACACGCGTCTTCAATGTGGAATGGTTACGCGTCCCTGCCGTCAACCGGCCTGCCGGCGGGATTGACGATGAACCCCCTGAAACCATGTCGAGAGCGTGGACGTCGTGTTGTCCGGCCTGCTGCGGCAGGGATCATGTCCCGGACTCTTCCTCGAACTGGAAGACCTCGGCATCGTCCGGGTCGGGCTTGGAGGGCAGCTCGCGGCGGAATTCCGTCTGGCTGGTGAATTCGAGGCGGGTGGTGCCTGCCGGTCCGGTCTCTTCAAGGCGGGCCAGCAGCTTGCTGGCCAGTGACTTCGCCCTCTCGCCCGCTTTCTGCAGCCGCGAGACCGTCGCCGTATCATACGGGAACGCGAACACTCTTGGTTCCTGACCGTCGGGCATCTCGAGCCACAGGTAGATCGCCTTGTCTTCGTGAATATCCCAGGCGATCACCGTGTGATAGGTGGTGAAATCCTCCAGCCAGGCGCTGCTTGCGGGTTTGGGCCTGCCGAGCAGTTCGCTGATGGAAACATAGCCTGCCGGCACGAGGAGGGTGAGGGCCACCAGCGCGGCGATCTTGCGGGACAGTCGTCCGGCCGAGCTGACCGCCGCCCAGCCGGCAACGGCAGCCAGCATGAAGCAGACGGTGAAGCTGATGGCGATGAGTGACATGGGTCACAACCGCTGGCTGTCGAAGAGCGAGGTGTAGAGATTGTTGACGGTATGCGGCAACAGTCCCCCCGCCTCGTTCAGGTTGAAGCGATAGACGGTTTCTTCCTGATCGACACGAACAAGGTCGACCTTGCCGAGGAGGACCTGGCGGGCGGGCTTGTCGATGTCGAGCTTGACGCTGACGATGACATAGACCGGGACCGGCCAGATCTCGGTGTCGTTGCGGTACATGTGGACGTTGACGACATATTCGCCGTGCGGAACACCCCGGGAATAGGCCATCTCGTGATTGGCTGCCGTGAGATCGTTGAGGTAACCGAGATCATCACGCAGGAGGTCGAAGATGGCGCCGCCACGCTGCGACCAGCCCACGGCGCCATCGCCGGGAGCCCTGACCCACAGGTCGACATCGGCATCGATGCTCTCGGGCCACTTGATCTCGACGATTACGTTGCCCGGGGTCATCAGGTCGGATGTCTTCTTTTCCGGGGGATTGATGTGTGGCAGCAGCAGGATCACCAGGGCGACGAACCCCAGCAGGGCAAGCAGGATGACGTCGCGAAAGACGGTGGCGGCAGGATCGTCATCGAGCGGATCAAGAGCCTGCACGGTTTTCGCCCAGTTCGACGATCGTGTTGATGAGCCGGACCGTCCCGGTGGTGAGTAACTGGTAGTTGGCCATGAGCCAGATGTTGAGAAGACCGCCCACGAGGGTTGTCACGAGTGCTGTGGACATGCCCGCAATGAGGGCCGAGACCATGGGGCCGATGTTCTCGGTCTCGCCGGCGAGATCGGGATCGACGCCCGACAGGGCAATGATGAAGCCGAGAACGGTACCGATGAGGCCGAGGAAGACGAGACTCGAGCCGAGGTGGCGGATGATGGTGATGTTCTGCGAGAGTTCGAGACGCAGCGCCTGGGCCAGAGTCTGGCGGCTGTCGGCATCCTTGCCGGCCGTTCGCTCGATATGGGTGGCGGCGCGGCTTCCCTGACCGGGTTCCGCCTGTCTCGCCTGGTTGAGTTCGCGGCTGGTCCACACCACCCGCTGCAATGCGAGGGCAAGGCCGACCAGGAACACGACCACGATGACGAAGACAAAGGATGTCGAATCGGCCTCGATCGCCCGGCTGACAAGACCATTGGCCTCGCCTGCCACGAGTAGCGCGCCGGCAACGATGTTGAGAAGCGTGAATCGCAGTACCAGCCGGTAGGCGTGGGGGTCCGCTTTCTTGATGGCGGTGGTCATGTCCAGTTCCGCGTGATCCGGAAGTGAGCGAATATAGCCGTGCTTCACCTGACCGCAAACGTGGCATCTTCGGGTGCATCGCACCTTGACTGTCTCCGGCTTTCACCACGGCTGACCATGAAGCCGGTCCGGGCCCGAGTGCGGAGTGTTTGCAAGTCACCCGCCCTGCGGGCCAGACTTCGGGCGGTGTTTTGTGGGAAACCCCTGATGAGCGAAACTGTCACAGCTGCCGTGGTGGTCATCGGCAACGAAATCCTTTCCGGGCGCACCCGGGATGCCAATATCGCCTTCCTGGCAGAGAACCTCACCGGACTCGGCATCCGCCTGAAGGAGGTGAGGGTGGTGGGCGATGTGGAAGACGAGATCGTCGCGGCCGTCAATGAACTGCGCCACCGTCATACCTATGTCTTCACCACCGGTGGCATCGGCCCCACCCATGACGACATCACCGCCGACAGTATCGCGGCAGCATTTGGCGTCGGTATCAGCATTCACCCCGAGGTCCGAGATTCACTTGTGGCGTACGCCCGCGAACGCGGCATCGAGTCCAATGAGGCTCGCCTGCGCATGGCGCGCATCCCCGATGGCGCCCGGCTCATCGACAACGAGGTGAGCATGGCGCCGGGTTTCCAGATCGGCAACGTCTTCGTGCTTGCCGGTGTGCCCGAGATCGCGAGGGCCATGTTCCGGGCGGCGAGTTCCGGGTTGCGCGGAGGACCACGCATCATGTCCCGTGCCATCAGGGTCCATTGCGGGGAAGGAACCATCGCCGGGGCACTCGGCGCGCTCCAGCAGGATTTTCCCGATGTTGACATGGGGAGTTACCCCTGGCGCGATGGCGGCACCTTCGGCACCAGCATCGTGCTCCGCTCAACCGATCGCGAACGCCTCGATACCGCCTTCGACCGTGTCTTTCATGCATCGGCACAAGCAGGGGGCAACCCTGTCGAGGAGGACGTAGCCAACTCCTGACACGTTGCCTCTGCAGTGCAGGCGTCGACCCGGATGCCCGGTTGCGGGCCTGCGCATGAGGATTCCGCCAGACCGGCGAAAGTGGCTATGATTGCCGGCAAGGCGCTTGTGCCTGTCGAGGAGGACACCATGGAACTGAAGACATATCTGCGTGAGCAGATCGATTGGGAACTGCCGTTTCCACCCGAAGAGTACGCCGAACGCCGCAAGAAGGTGCGATCCGCGATGTCGGATGCCGGCGTCGACCTTCTCCTGCTTTGCCGTCTGCCCGACATCAACTGGCTGACCGGCTACGACATGATCTGGAACCACCTGCGCAATTCGACGACGCTGGTGGTGCGGGCTGACAGCGATGACACGCTGTTCTTCGACGCGGCAGCCCATACCACCATCGTATCGCTGGTGCCCGAGATTCGCGACGCCGTGATCTTTGATCACGATCCGATGGCAGGAGCCGGCGATTTCGACATCATCGCGGACGAACTCGCTGGCAGGGGCCTGACAGACGGTACGATCGGGCTTCAGTTCTGGGGCTGGGGTCCCGCTCCCACGGTTATTGAAGCGCTTGCCGGAAAGCTGAAAGGCAAGGGAGCCAAGGTCGTCGACGCCTCGCTGCTGGTCGAGACGCAACGCATCTACAAATCGCCGCGCGAGATGAAGGTCGTGCGGCAGGCGGCAGCCGCGACCGACACTGCGCTCGAGGCGGCCCGCACCTCCATGAAGCCGGGCATGACGGAGACCGCGATCGAAGCTGTTCTGGTCGCAAGCCTGATGGAACAGGGCTGCAACTATCCGGCGATCCATACGATGGTCGCATCGGGTGTTCGCTCCGGCACCCATCACTCGCCACCGACCCATCGCAAGGTCAGGGACGGTGATCTGGTGCACATCGACGTCTGTGGATCGCTTCACCGCTACCACGTCAATACGTGTCGCACGTTCTCGATCGGAAAGGCTGACAACCGCTGGCTGGACGTGATGGAAAGGGCCTCGGGCTCAATCGACGCCATCATCGAGAACGTGAAGCTCGGCGATGCGCTACCTCGCGTCGACGAGATTGCCAACGAGCACATCCGCAAGGTCGGCTTGGAGGACGACGCATGGTGGATCGGAGGCTACCCACTGGGCATTTCGTTCCCGCCCGACTGGACGGGAGCACACTGGATACACTGGAACGAGGAAGTCTTCGGCCCGACGCCTGAACAGCTCACCATCAAGCCCGGCCTGGTGTTCAACTACGAGAATCAGTTCGATATCTGGGAAGGGTGGCCGGGTGGTACTGGCTGCAACTTCATCGAGACGTTTCTTGTCACCGACGACGGTCCGGAACTGCTCTCGCGCCTGCCCCGCACGATTCTCTCGAACGGAGACTGAACCGCGATTCGCTGGAGGAAACAGCCGTCGTCGGCCGCCCTGATGCCTACAGGTTCTCCAGCACGTCCGAGAGCATGGCGATGACATGGGCAGAATGGTCTTCGGCGTCACCGTAGACACTGTCGATGACGCTGAACCAGGCGGCGGCGGCTTCCTTGTCGGGCCGTATCATGAGGAACTGCCCGGCATAACCGCCATGACCGATCCAGGTGCCATCGGTAAACATGTGGTTGCTGTAGGAAAGTCCTGGCCATGACCCCTCGAAAGAAGCCACCTTCCTGGTGCGTGTTCCCTCGATGAATCCGGCATCTCCCACAGAATCCCCCATGACACCGGTACCCTTGCGGGCGAACAGCAGCCCGTATCGCGCCATGTCCCGTGCCGTCATGGCGCCTCCTCCGCTCAACACCGGAACAAAGGTGCAGTCGAGGGAGACGAAGAACACCCCTTCCAGACCCGCGCCCTCGATGTTCGCGGAGATGAGTTCGAAGAGATTGGAGCCGCTGGCGCGCTCGGCAACCCATCCCGCCAGGTCCGTGTTCGGAGAGGCGTAGCGGGCACGGTCGCCGGGGGCGTCATCCATGTCCTTCTCTAGGGTGAGGGCGAACTCCCTGACACCGAATTCTTCCCGCCCCGGTGGCGGAAGGCGCCATCCCATGGCCACCTCTTCCTGGCCGTATCCTCGCCGTTCCCCGGGTCCAGGTGGCGGATCCCACGGTGCCGCATAGTCCTCGTCGAAGGCGAGCGGCACGTTCATGTCGAGGACCCGCTGCAGCGTCACCCCGCGGTATCCGCTGCCGATTTCGGGAATCCACGTTTCCACCATCTGCCCGGGATCGACCCTGCCGGCGGCGATGAGGCGGCCGAACACGAGATTGAGATGGGTCTTGGTGATCGACTGCATGGAATGCAGGGTATCGGGGCCGCAGTCGGCAGCATGGGCTTCAAAGAGGACGTCCCTGCCTTGCGCCACCACCATGGCGCTGAAGGAGGGCAGGGCCGTCAGCCGGGCAACGTCGCTCCTTTCGGCGATCGCCGGGTGGTGGCGGTCCCGGAGCGGCAGGACATGGCCCGAACGAAGGCCAAGGCCGCGCCGGTTCAGCTTGTGGATGCTGTGAAAGCCGTGGCGACGGTTCTCCGCCCGGTTCCACCAGGCGAGATTGTCGCGACCGACCTCGAGTTGCGGGTTACGCATGTGACTGCTCCTTCAGAAGATGCCGGCATCAAGGCCGGCGGCCATGAGCATGCCGAGTTCGTGGGCCTCGCCGGCAAAGCCATCCTGCCATTCACCCTTCAGCAGCAGGGGTTCGCTGACGGCGCGCCAGCCCAGGCCACCGGCAATGCTTTCCACGGCACGCCTGGTCCCCGTGCCGTCGAGGCCGGCGCGGATATAGAGCGCATAGGGTTTTGCGCGGGTTTCCTCGAGGCAAGGATAATAGCAACGATCGAAGAAGTCCTTCAGCGCACCCGACATGTATCCCAGGTTCTCTGTCGTGCCGAGTACCAGGGCGGCGGCAGCCTTGACGTCGTCTGGCGTGGTCTCGAACGGTGATCGGGCATCCACTGAGACCGTTTCAGCATCAACCGACAGGGCGCCTTCCAGCACGGCATCGCGCAGACGCTGTGTATTCGGCGAGGGAACGTGGCCGATGATGAGGAGGGTCCTTGACGTCATGATGCAGTCTTCCACAACCGAAGGATCCGCGAGACCGGAGAAAGCCGGCACTGCCGCCTCGCTGATTGTTGCCTGCCGGGGGCATTATGGCACGGCAAGAGTTCGCGTGCTCTTCCTCGCTGCCCCGGACTCCGGCATGCGCGGCATGACCCCCGATTCTGCAGGCAAGCATCATCAGACGATCAGAACAGGCAAAGTCGTCATGACATCATGCATACCCTGTCGCCGTCTGCCGCAAGAATAGGCACATCCGGTGTAACGTGTTGGTCCAACCTCCCTGCTCCTCGGACAGGATGCGTTCAACCAGACCGTCAGAGCGGTCGTTGGTTCAAAAGCGCATGTTGAATGTGAGGAAGAATGTCCGGCCCCAGCCGGCTGCCGTGGGCCCGTCGACACTGTCGGGATTGGCCGTGTCGACGGTCAGCCCGGCATCCGTGAGATTGAAGACGCCGGCGGCAAGCCGTGCGCCGGCCAGTCCCAGTGGATCCTTCCAGTCGAGGACCGCGTCGTGGCCGGTCCAGGACCCGAACTTGCCCGTGCCCTCCTGGTTACCGAAAGCGGCGCGGTAATTGACGGTCCAGACAGCGGTCAGGTTGCCGTGGCGCGCCATGAACCGGGCACGGGCCATATTCTTGGAAATGGCGTACCTTTGTTGATTGCCCGCTATGTGCCGTTCCGCGCTGATCACGTGTCGCCAGGCGCCACTCATCCCGATTTCACCCCAATTCGTCGGGAAAGTTGCGGCATACCGGGTCGTGATGCCGGAAATCTCGGTGTCCACGATGTTCGCGTAGCTGTCATATATCGTGATGTCGCCGCCGGTGCGGCTGATGCAGTTCAAGGAAGCGTTGCCCGTGCACTGGGGCAGATTCTGCATGGCCCAATTCGCAGGGTTTTGTCCCACCAGATCCGAGCGCGACAGCCGATACCACTCCATGCCCACAATGAACGGACTCTTGCGGACATCGGCACCGACGGCAAACCTCTCGGTCTCGGAGGGCTCAAGGTGCGGATTCCCTGTGGTGTAGCGGGTCACCTGCCGGGGATTGGGGCTCTCGCAGGCGCGCGGCGGATCTCCACGTCCCGGATCACACGTGATGTAGGGATGGTCCTGGTCCTCCGTACTGTGAAGCCTGGACAGCGAGGGGGCTCCTTGACCTGTGCGCAGGGAACTACGCAGTGTGAGCATCTCGTGCGGCCGGTATTCGGCCGCAAGGCCCCAGGATCTCAGTGTGCCGACATCGTCGAATTCATCGGCGCGGCCAGCGACCCTGACGTCCAGGGTTTCGGCAAGGGGCACAAGCGCTTCCGCGAACACCGCGACGGCCTCGCGCTCGCCGGCATAGCTTACTCCACCTGAGCCGAGCACCCTGGTGACGTCATGGGCCTCGCCATCGCTGTCCCGGAAGCGCAGAAGGGAGTGAGCTTCCACCCGGCCCGCCTCGAGACCGGCTGTCCATGCCGTCTTGCGGTCGCCCGGTGCAAAGGCACGACCTTCCAGGGCCAGCCGCGTGCCGAGGTATGTCGATTCGGAGTCGATCTCCTCGCGCAGGCCGCTGTTGGTGATGGCCTGCAGGTGCTCTGGCGCATTCGAGAACGGATTTACCAGGTCATAGTTCCCGGCTTCGATTTCCTCCCTGATCCTGTCGACATGAACGAAGGTCGTGCCGGACAGCGATCCGTCGAAGCCGTAGGCAGCAATGTAGGCATCGTAGCCGAGGTCATCGGAAATCTGTCCTTCAACGCCCATGGAGACATCGTACTCGTCATAGTCAGACTGCCAGTCGCGATTCCCGTGCCCGACAAATCGATGCGCCACAGCGAAGACATCGCCGGAATCCGCAATTGTGGTGCCGGCTGCGTCGTTGATCTCGTCGATGATCTCCGGGCTCGGGGTAAAGGAGAAAGAGCCGATCGAAGGTGCATACCGAAAGGACCAGCCGCCTTGACCAACATTTGCTGACAGGTAGAGCGTGCTCCGTTCGCCTATCGGATGCTCAAGGTCCACAATGGTCGTGTTCTGTTCAAACCGGCTCGTGTTCCACATGATGTCGCCGAATGCAAAACCGCAGCCCTTGTCTCCACTCCGGATTCCCGGCGGATTGCTGAGCGGGCCGGTATAGCCCGACGCCGGGTCGCACTCGCCCAGTGCCACCGATCGCACGCCCGTGACCTCGCCTGCGGTATCGCGTTGAAGAACCCAGACGGTATTGCCGCCGACACTGACATTCCTGGCTTCGCGGAAGGAGCCGTCCGGTGTCCAGGCAGAACGGCTGTGTTCACGGGCTCGCGCCGGAATCTCCTGGCGTCTGACGGCATCCACCCCGACGGTGATACGCCCTTTCCCGAATGCGCCACCCCAGAACGCGCTGCCTTGCCAGCCGTCGCCGCCTTCCTGGCTCGGCATCCGCGTGAGCGCCCGTGTCTCGAAGCCCTCCAGGGTGTTGCGCAGGACGACATTGATTGCGCCGCGCACGGCGCTGCCGCCCAGAGTGCCCAGACCGTCACCGCTCAGCAGCTCGAGCCGCTCGATGGCCGAAAGCGGCAGGGTATCGAGATCACCGGCAGTCGAGCCGTAGGGCTTCCCGTTCACCAGAACCAGCAAGGGCTGACCTCCGGTGAAGAAGTAGCGAACGATGCCGGTGTCCAGAAGTTCTTCCAGAGTCTGGGCGCCGGAACGCTCGAGAAACTCCCGGTCACGTTCCGAGACAACATGCACGGAGGGGGCAAGAGACCCGGCATTCACCATTGACGCCGCAAGAATGATGATGACGGGAAAAAGGCGAAGAAGCATTCTCATCGTGTTCTCCAGACCGGATGACAATCTACCGAAATTCCGGCTTCAGCCGTACCGACACCAGATGCGGCCCCAAGCGTGAGCCGGGAACCTGATCGGCCATTGAGCACTTGCCGACGGGCATGTTCCCATTGTCCTGTGCCGGAATGATGTGGCCCGCACCGACGCCAGTCCGGGAGATACTACGGGATATTATGTAAGGTGTGCGTGTGGAAATCATATTGCTATGTAATATTTATGTAAATGCAAGGTATATTGACCCTGTCCCGTCACGAAGACCACACGGGCTGCATAACTGGTGCCCGTGGCAGGGCGCGATGGAAATTGATCCGGATGGCTGCCGGGGCAGTGATGGAACGTGGTACAAGGAGGGCGTGTTCTTGAAGTCATGATACAGCCCTCATAGCCTGCCTTGTCTGAAGGGTCCGCGAGACCGGAGAACCCTGATGTGCCGATCAGTGCACTCGCACGACATCCTGCCGGATCGCCGCGTCGTCCTCAACTGGGCCGATGGTGAACGTAATCACTATCACTTCGTCTGGTTGCGTCAGCAGCACTTTCATCCGGCCATCGGCCGATCCGACCAGGTGCCCGACGCCGCCCTGCGTCTGCCGGATGATCCGGCCTCCCTTGAAGTCGCCTCATCGGCCATCGAGAACGGCGAACTTGTCGTCGAATGGGCGGGCGACGGTGTCGTCACGCGCCATGATCTTGGCTGGCTGCGGCGCAATGCCTATGACAGGTTGTCGCGCCTGGGACGCAAGGTGCGTCAGCAGACCTGGACGGGGAGCGAGGCTTCCACATTCCCCTGGCTGGACTGGCAAGCACTACTCGTGGATGACGAAGCCCTCTTTGCCTTCGAAGTGCGTCTGCGCGACTACGGTTTCGCCCGCGTGCGGGGAGCGCCTGCAGGGAGTGGCGAGGTGGCCCGTCTTGCCGAAAGACTGGGCGCCCTGCGCAACACGGACTTTGGAGCTGTCGCGACGATCGAGACACGGCCACCCTCGAAAGACGGGCGTTATACCAACCTTGGAGCCGGCGGGTGGGTGCGCCTCGCACCCCACACCGATGAAGGCTGGCGCTATGCCCCGCCTGGAATCAGTTTCCACCTTGGCCTGGAGTCGACACCGGGAGAGGGCGGCGACTCCATTCTCGTTGACGGTCTCCTCGCTGCCCGGCGCCTTGCTGCCAGGGATCCGGAAGCCTTCGATTTCCTCACCCGCAAGCCGTTCCGGTTCTGCGCCGAGCGCAATCCCCGGGAACGCTTTGTTGCCCGCGGTCGCGTGATTGTCACCGACCAGGACGGGGAGGTGGTGGGCATCCGCTTTTCGGATCGCACCCTGGGCGTCCAGGATCTCGATGAAACGATGATCGAGCCCGCCTACAAGGCGCTTGGCGCCTTCGCCAGGGAACTCTATTCCACGGATCTGGTCTACCGGCACAAGCTTCAACCCGGTGAGTGCCATGTCTTTGACAACCACCGGATCCTCCATGCCAGGACTGAGTTCGATCCGGAATCGGGACCGAGACGCATCGCCCAGTGTTCGGTTGACAGGGAGGAATTTCACAACAGTTATCGCCAGTTGTCTGAAAGACTTGGACGCATGGATGATGCCCATCTCATCCTTCCCAACGGCGCGCTTGGGTGATGGCCTTGCGTCGGGGCGGCGGATCATGTAGCGGGCATCGGATGGGCGGACGTGGCGGAATGGGTAGACGCAGCGGACTTAAAATCCGCTTCCAGGCATGGAGTAGGGGTTCGACTCCCCTCGTCCGCACCACTTCGGCAGCGCTTTCATGACCGGGACCGCCGCATGGAGCGAAACCGGCAGCACGCTGGAGTGTCTGCGTGATCTTGCGCACCAGTCGCTCGGGCGGTGGGAGCTTCCTTCCCCGATCTCGGTGACGCTGGTCAATGTCTCGGAAAACGTGACCTGGCGGCTCGATGGCCCCTCGGGGGAACGCTGGATACTCCGGATTCATCGCGACGGATATCATTCAAGGGACGGAATCAGGACTGAACTCGTCTGGTTGCACGCTCTCCAGAACGACATCGGGATCGTCACCCCCCAGGCAATTGCCGGCGTGGACGGTGACGAGATCCAGACCGGCCATGTTTCCGGTCTGGCTAGTCCCCGGAACATGGTGCTCTTCGAATTCATCGATGGGGTGGAACCGTCGATGGACGCCGATCTCGCGGAGCCGTTCCGGCGTCTTGGCGATGTGAGCGCCAGACTCCATCTCCATGCCATGACGTGGCAGCGCCCGGCATTCTTCGAGCGTCTGAACTGGGACGCCGCAGGTGTCTTCGGTCCTCTCCCGAACTGGGGCGACTGGCGAGACGGTCCGCTGGATGACACGCATCAACGCTCCTTCCTTGAAGGTGTCGAAGAGAAAGTCCTCGAGCGCCTTGGGACCTACGGCAGAACGCCTGAACGTTTCGGTCTGGCGCACTGTGATCTTCGCCTCGGCAACCTGTTGCTGGTCGGCGACGAGACGCGCGTCATCGATTTCGACGACTGCGGACTTTCATGGTTTCTCTATGATCTCGCATCGGCCCTGACTCTGATCGACAATCTCGATACCACCGGCGACCTGTTGGCCGCCTGGTTCGCCGGGTACAGGTCCGTCCGTGTGCTTGACGAGGACGATATGGCCATCATTCCGTCACTGGTGATGATGCGCCGCTTCGCCATTCTCGCCTGGTTCGGCAGCCACGCCGAGACAGAGCTTGCGGCAGAGAACAGGGAGGGCTACGCCGCCGCCACGTGCGCCATGGGCGAGGCCTTTCTTTCACGCTCCGGCGATGGAGATGGTCATCTTCCCTGGCTGTGAGCCAACGACAAGACTTGAGAGGTTTCGATGAACCGAAAGACGGGATTCCTGTTTCACGAACTCTACATGTGGCATGACACGGGACATGCCGCCCTGTGGCACCGGCCCGGACTGACGGTGCAGCCCGGGGAACACGGAGAAAACGCCGAAACCAAACGGCGCATGAGGAATCTCATGGACGTCGCCGGCATTCTCGACGACCTCATCGACGTGCGTCCTGTGATGGCGAGCGAAGAGGACATCCTCAGGGTGCACACCCCCGACTATGTCGAGAGGATCAGGGAGATGTCGGCCGGTCAGGGCGGTGACGCCGGCGAAGCGACCCCGTTCGGTCACGGCAGTTACGAGATCGCCTGTCTCTCGGCAGGAGGCACGATCGCCATGGTTGAAGCCGCCTTGCGTGGCGATATCGACAATGGCTATGCCCTCGTGCGGCCCCCTGGCCATCATGCAGAACCCGACATCGGGCGTGGTTTCTGTATCTTTGGCAATGTCGGCGTGGCCATCGAGCACGCGCGTCACCACCATGGTGTGGAGCGCTGCGCCGTCGTCGACTGGGATGTGCATCACGGCAACGGTACCCAGCGGATCTTCTGGGAAGACCGGGATGTGCTCGCCATCTCGATTCACCAGGACAACTGGTATCCGGCCGACTCCGGGCACATTCACGAGGTCGGCGAGGGTGCGGGAAAAGGGGCGACCATCAATGTGCCGCTGCCGCCGGGATCAGGCCGGGATGCCTACATCAGTGTCTTCGAGCGTGTCGTGGTACCGGCGCTGCGGCGATTCCGGCCGCAACTCATCATCGTTGCATCGGGATTCGACGGTTCGATCTACGATCCCCTGGGACGCATGATGGTGACGAGCTCCACCTACCGGCAGTTGACTTCGATCATGCTGGATCTTGCCGACGAACTCACGGGGGGCACATTGGTGGCCAGTCACGAGGGAGGGTATTCGGAGGCCTACGTTCCTTACTGCGGTCTCACGGTGATGGAGGAGCTGTCAGGGAGCTCGTCGACGATCGAGGATCCCTTCGCCCAGTACGTCGACACCGCCGGTGGCCATCAACTCTATCCCCACCAGGAAACCGTGATCACGAAGGCAGCGGCTCTGGCTGCCGCCGTGCCGGCTGGCTGACACGTCAGGGGCGATGAAGCCGGTGGCTATTCGCAGACGACGCCGTCTCCGTCGCGATCGTTCATGAACTCGTAGGCCGGATGTTCGGCCCTGACCGGCGCAATGCCGTGATGGCGCGCTTCGACGCAGGAAATCGATCCATTGTCGTTGTCGTCGTAACGAGCCAGCATGTCGCCTTCGGACGAGACATCCACGGTACCGGGTTCCTCAGGCATGGTCACACCCCGTCGCCAGTCCCAGGGAGCGACGAACGCGCCTGACCACATGCCGCGGCCATGCTGTCGTGCCTCGTCCTCGTGGTCCACGTAGGCCATGGAGTAGCGGCGGTAGGCGAGAGCAAGGCCCCGGCGTACGAGGTCACCGCCAATATCCACAGAGCCGGCATAGCAGACTGCTATCAGCCTGTCATAGCGGTCGCGGGTGTCGCCCTCACAGCGGATGGACGTGTCCGCGGTCAGGTCTTCCACGGCGATGGTCGCTTCCCTGCCGCAGGGCCAGCCGTCGCCACAGTCCTGGTTGCTTTCTGGTGCATCGATCCCGAAGAGGCGGATGCGTTCGGTGCCGATGACAAGAGTGTCGCCATCCACCACCGTCGCCTCGCCGGTAAGGGCCCGGGCGTCGGCCGCCGCCATCACGAGGGTGATGAGGGCGGCGCATACCCATGACCTAGGCGACATCGGGACGGCGTGCCGGGTTGGTGTACCAGGGATCGGCCGCCTCGACTGCATGCCCGATGCGAAAAACCGTCGGATCATCATAAGTGCGACCGACAATCTGCAGGCCCGTCGGCACATGACTGCGGTCGAGTCCGGACGGAACGGTGAGAACGGGGCAACGCGACATGATGTTGAACGGATAGGTCATGACCCAGCCGAGCATGGGATCGACGGCAACGCCGTTGATGGAGAGGTCCTCTCTTGTCGAGTCGAATTCCGCGGGTACCGCGGCCAGTGCATTCGTCGGGCACACCAGCGCGTCATAGCGTGACAACAGCGGACCCAGGACATCGTACATCTCTCCGGCAAGTTTCTGGGCGTCCAGGAAGTCCTCGCCTGTGGTGCCGGCGCCGAAGTCGGCGAAGGCGACGGTGTAGGGCATCAGTTCATGGCGATGGCGGCGCAGGGCGGGGGCGATGGAGTTGCCGAAGAGATGGCCAAGGTAGTTCATCGCCGCCGTCAGCACGTCCCAAGACCAGCCAATCTCCACCTCATCGACGATGGCGCCCGCCTCCCTCAGCTTGGTGGCCGCATCGAGAGTGTTCTGGCGCACATCCTCATCAACCTCGCAGTACCCCAGGTCGATGGAAAGGGCGATGCGCATGCCCTTGACCGGTGCATAGTCGAGGGGAAGACGCAGTCTTGGCCTCAATGTGGCGATATCCCGGGGGTGGGGGCCGGCCATGGCGTTCTGCAAGAGGGCACAATCGGCAACAGAACGCGCCATGGGCCCCGAATGGCAATAGGTGTCGAGATTGAAGATATGGGTCTGCGGATTCCGTCCGTAGGGGGGTTTGAAGCCGACCACGCCTGAACAACTCGCGGGAATGCGGATCGATCCGGCAATGTCCGAACCGGTGGCGAGGGGAGAGCCTCCGGCAGCCAGCGTTGCTCCTGATCCACCCGATGAACCGCCCGGTGTGTAATCCGTGTTCCACGGATTGCGAGTCACGCCCCAGTGCCGGGTGTAACAGACTCCGGCGCAGGAAAACTCCGGCGTCGTGGTTCTCACATGCATGACAGCACCGGCATTGAAGCAGCGCTCGACAATCGGTGTGGTTTCTTCGCCGATCACATTCCGAAAGGCGGTCGAACCCGATGTCGCCGGCAGCCCCTTGATCGTCTCCTCGTCCTTGACCGCCAGTGGCAGGCCCTCGAGTGAACGGGTGCGGCCACCTCTGCCATAGCGCGCTTCCGCCTTCTTCGCCTGATCGCGGGCTTCATCGAAGAACGTCTGGCTGAACGGATTGAGGCGCGGCGCGACCGCTTCGGCACGCGCGATCACGGCGTCCATCAGTTCCACCGGTGACAATTCGCGGCTGCGAAACATCCGGACTGCATCGACGGCGCCGAGATAGTGAAGATCGCTGGAAGGCATGCCTGATTCTCCGATGATTGTTGCAAGATTACTCGTGAAATCTGCCTGACGACAATCCTGCGCGCTCGAGGCACAGGCTGGAGGCGGCCTCGACAATGGCGGCGGCGTCAATGCCGTGCAGCCGGAAGAGATCCGGTATGTCGGCACTCTGGCCGAAGTCCGTCACGCCGAGGGCGTGAACCCGGTGGCGGCCCACAGCCGCCATCCATGACAGGGTGGCGGGATGGGCGTCACAGACGGTGACAAGGCCGGCATCTTCAGGGAGGCGTAGAAGCAGCCGTTCAGCATGTGAACGACCGTCGCGCCTGTGCCAGCCGGCCATCAGGCGATCTGCGGACGTCACCACGAGAAGGCCGACATCTGCGAGATCCTCGGCGAGCATGGTGCGGGCGGCAATCGCCTCGGTGACCGTGGCCCCCATTGCGACAATGGCGATCTCCGATGCCGCTCCGGGTTCGAAGAGCCAGTAGCCGCCGGCGACAATTCCGGACTCGAGATCCGGCGTGACAGGACGCTCGACCTGCTCGACGGGACGGGTCGACAGCCGCAGGTAGATGGAACATCCGTCGCCTGCCTGCATGTGCCCGAAACCCCAGCGCATGATGATGGAGAGTTCGTCTCCGTAGGCCGGTTCAAAGGCGACAAGTCCGGCCTGGCCGAGTCCGATGAGGGGCGTATAGATCGACTGGTGGGCGCCACCTTCGGGGGCAAGCGAGATCCCTGAAGGTGTGCCGGCAAGCATGAAACGGCTGTTCTGGTAGCAGGCATGGTTGAGGGCGTCGAGACCACGACAGATGAAGGGATCATAGACAGTGCCGATCGGCAGCAGCCGCACCCCGAAGAGGCTGTGGGCAAGGCCCATGGCGGCGACGAGAAGGAAGAGATTGTTTTCGGCGATTCCGAGTTCGATATGCTGACCCTTGTGACTGATGTCCCATGACTGGGCCGACATCACCTTTTCGGCCTTGAAGGTGTCGGTATGTTCCCGTCGGTCGAAGAGACCCCGTCTGTTGATCCATGGACCGAGGCTGGTCGAGACGGCAACATCCGGCGACGTCGTGACGATGCGGTCGGCCAGTTCATGGTTGCTGCGACCAAGCTCATTGAGGATGGATCCGAACACCTGCTGGGTCGAGGTCCGCGCTTCCTCCTTGAAGGGCAGTCGCTCGGGCACCGCGACCGCCGGTGCCGCATGCCGGCGCGGAAAATCCCTGGCAAAGGGTGCGCGGGAAAGAAAGGCCTGGAGTTCTTCGGCCCGGTCCTCCATGCCGGCAAAGGGATCCCACTCGCTCCCTTCGGCAATGCCGTTCTGGTCGCGGAACTGCGCCATCTGGGTGGGATTCATGAGTCCGGCGTGATTGTCCTTGTGTCCGGCGAAGGGAAGGCCGAACCCCTTGATCGTGTAGCAGATGAAGCAGACCGGCTGGTCATCACCGGTCATCTGGCTGGTGAAACCCTCCAGCAGGCTTTCGAGGTCATGTCCGGCAAGGTTGGTCATCAGACGATGGAGGGATTCATCGTCGAGATTGTCGATGAGGTCGCGCCCGGGGCCGGTTGTGCCGAGATCCCCCTCGAGGTGTTCGCGCCAGGCGCCGCCACCCTTGAAGCACAGTGCAGAATAGAGATCGTTGGGACAGGCATCGATCCAGGCGCGAAGGTCCTCGCCACCTGGTTGCCGGAATGCGGCTTCAAGTCGCTTGCCGTACTTCAGCGTGACAACCTTCCAGCCGACTGCCCCGAAGAACCCCTGGATTCTTCCGAACAACCGGTCCGAGACGACGCTGTCGAGACTCTGCCTGTTGTAGTCCACAATCCACCAGACATTGCCGATGTTGTGCTTCCAGCTCTCGAGAAGAGCCTCCCAGACGTTGCCCTCGTCGAGTTCCGCGTCGCCGACGAGCGCCACCATGCGTCCGGCCGTGCCGTTGTCGCCGAGCAGGTTCTTGCGGCCAAGATAATCTTCCACGAGCGCGGTAAAGGCGGTCATCGCAACGCCCAGCCCCACCGAGCCGGTCGACAGGTCCACGTCATCACAATCCTTGGTGCGCGACGGATAGGACTGGGCCCCGCCCAGAGCCCTGAAGGCTTCCATCTGTTCACGACTCTGGTGTCCCAGGAGGTACTGGATGGCATGGAAAACGGGGCTGGCGTGGGGCTTGACGGCGATCCTGTCCCGGGGCGTGAGGACATGGAAGTAGAGTGCGCACATGATCTGGACGATGGAGGCGCACGATGCCTGATGTCCGCCCACCTTGAGCCCGTCCCGGGACGGACGCAGGTGATTGGCGTGATGAATCATCCAGCTCGACAGCCACAGCACCTTCCTCTGAAGGGCATCAAGAGAGGCGAGGTCGGTACGGTTCATCATGGCTGGCACATACCGTAAACGGTTGAAGTGTGCCACCGTGTGGTGATTCGACCGCTGGGGACAGGAATGAAGTGTTTCGTCAACGATGCCGACGGCGCTGTTGGTCTCGATATTCTCGCCCGCGATGATCTCGGGAGGTGGCTCGATACCATTCCCGACCACCAGTCCCGCTGGGTGAGGAGCCACGATCCCGGAACCTCCGGAATGCGGCATCTCGTGGTTCCCGATAGGGATGGTCATGTCGCCCGTGTGCTGGTGATTGCCGACGAGCCCGTCGGCATGCGGTCACTTGCCGGGCTGCCGGTGCACCTTCCGGCCTCCATGGATTGCCGTCTCGCGGATGACGTTGATGGCGATACTGCGACGGCACTTGCCCTTGGCTGGGCACTGGGCAGCTACCACTTCGGACGCTATCGGAGCAGCGACCGGAACACCGCGCGACTGGTTTTCCCCGGACAGGCTGACCGGGCGGAAGTCGAGACCGTGGCCCGTGCGATCTGGCTTGGACGCGACCTCATCAACACGCCGGCGGAAGACCTTGGTCCGGAGGAGCTCGCCGGGGAAGTGGCGAAGCTTGCCGAACGTCACCGGGGCGAACTGACGACAGTCGTTGGCGATGATCTCTTGGAACAAGATTATCCTTCAATACATGCAGTGGGACGCGCAAGTTCAAGACAACCCCGGCTTGTTGACATGTCGTGGGGAGATCCAGGCGCCTACCGTGTCACGCTTGTCGGAAAGGGAGTCTGTTTCGATTCCGGCGGTCTCGACATCAAGCCATCAGGCGGCATGCTGCTCATGAAGAAGGATATGGGAGGTGCTGCCACCGCCATTGCCCTTGCTTCCATGATCATGGATCTCGACCTTCCCGTGAGGCTTCGTCTCATTGTTCCGGCAGTCGACAACGCCATTTCCGGCAATGCCTTCAGGCCGCTCGATGTCTTCCGCACCCGCAAGGGACTTACCATCGAAATCGGCAACACCGATGCCGAGGGCAGGGTCATTCTCTGTGATGCCCTCGCCGAGGCGTCATCGTCGGGGACGGATCTGCTGGTGGACTTTGCCACCCTGACCGGTGCGGCCCGTGTAGCCCTTGGTCCCGATCTGCCGGCGCTTTTCTGCAACGATGACAGCCTTGCACGGGACATCGCCGACGACTGCCGGCGGGTCGGGGACCCTGTCTGGCGTCTGCCCTTGTGGTCCGGATACGCTTCGGACATCAGCAGTGATGTGGCGGATCTGCGGACCACCGGATCGACGCCCTTTGCAGGAGCGATCACGGCTGCCCTCTTCCTCGAGAAGTTCGTGGACCGGACCACTCCCTGGGCCCACATCGACCTCATGGGATGGAACCGGTGCCACAGGCCGGGCCGTCCCAAGGGAGGCGAAGTCATGGCTGCACGGGGACTCCTCGAGACGATCCGCGCCAGGTCCACGAGGCACCGGGAGGCCTCCTGAGTACGAATGCCGGATCACCCATTGAACAAGCGTTCCGCGACAACGTGAGCGGGACAGGAAGACGATTCGCGTCTTCCCGGGGACTGCGATTCCGCCGCATTGTCTCGACACATCACAGGCGGCGCAGAGTCCCCGATACGGTGCTGCCTGGCTCCCGTCGCGGGAAGACCGGCGGTATCCGATGGTGAGTGGGTTCACGAGCATTGTCGATGCGTAACCACTTGCGGCCGCCCCGGTTGCGGACCGAACTGCTCCAGCGCGAATTTGCCATGGAAGGCAACCCGCCATGTCATGGCGGCAGGATGGAGTCGCCGCAATATGAAGCCAAGGTCATGTCCACGCTCCTCGGCGTGGTTGCTCACGCCGCGGAGGGTCCGGGACAGGCTTGTCCCTTCGATCCGTCAGTTGTAAACAAAACAGCAAATTGTTTACAACTAGAAGGGATGGTCCCGTGCGAACCTTTCAACGCCTGCCCGTCGCGATGCAGACGGTTTACGCGGAACTGGCGGACCGGGCCTGGTCAGGAAGCTTCCGGGAGATCATGGATGCCGGAGGAACGCCGCACAAGCGCGTCGTCAAGGGGCGGGAGTACTGGTACTGGCATCCCGCAACCTGCAAGGGGCATCGGCCCACGGCCAGGTATCTCGGTCCGGATACGCCTGAAATCCGTCGCAGGATCGAGGCTCGGGTAGAGCGTGCAGAAGCCCGGAAGGACCGGATCGCCATGGTCCGGGCCCTGCGCGCCGGGGGCGTGCCCGCGCCTGACGGCCTCAGCGGCAACGTGCTGGCGGCCCTGGCCGATGCCGGCGCTTTTCGGCTCCGTGCCGTGCTCGTCGGATCCCTCGCCTTCCAGTGCTACGCGCCGATGCTCGGCTTCAGGGCGCCGGGCACTGTGGCGCGCACGGGCGACGTGGACATCGGGCAGTTCCCTGCCATCTCGATCGCCGTGGGCGACCGGATCGAGCCGGACCTGCTGTCCGTCCTGAAGGGCGTCGATCCCGCATTCGAGGCCGTTCCGTCGCCTTTCGATCCGCGCCGGACCTTTCGTTACGCGATCCGGGGCGGAGGCGAGGAAAGGTTCGTCGTGGACGTGCTCGCACCCATGCGTGGCCCGACCCGGGACCGGCCCGTGCATCTCCCCGTCCTGGAAGGCGACGCTCAACCGCTCCGGTTTCTCGATTTCCTCCTGTACCAGGAGATCGAGGCGCTCGTGCTTCATGGGACGGGAATCCCAGTCAAGGCGCCCGCCCCGGAACGCTTTGCCGTCCACAAGTTGCTCGTCGCGGCGCGCAGGCCGACAGGCCGCGCCAAGGCGCGCAAGGACTTGGAACAGGCCGCGCTCCTTGTGCGGGTGCTGGCAAGCGACCGCCCGGTAGAGCTCCAGGAGGCCTGGGAGGAAATGCGCGCGCGCGGGCCGGCTTGGCGCAAGGCGGCGGATCGGGGGTGGAAGGGCCTGCCGCTCGACGTACAGGATCTTCTTCCATTGCCGGACGCCCCGGACAAGTCCGGGAACGATTCCTCCCAGCATCGGAAATGACGAGGGAACCGAGGGGCTCCGGCTCAAGCGACCGGACGCCGACGGAACCTTCGCCGTTCGACGATCCGGCGGATCTGCGGACCACCGGATCGACGCCCTTTGCAGGATCGATCACGGCTGCCCTCTTCCTCGAGAAGTTCGTGGACAAGACCACTCCCTGGGCCCACGTCGACCTCATGGGATGGAACCGGTGCCACAGGCCGGGCCGTCCCAAGGGAGGCGAAGTCATGGCCGCACGGGGACTCCTCGAGACAATCCGCGCCAGGTCCACAAGGCACCGGGAGGCCTCCTGAACAACGGTTTCCGCTCCGGACCCTATCCGGGCGGCCGGATGTGTTGCCAGATCAGCCGGGCGGCCTTTGTGATGCGGCGGATATGCCACGCCGTGAAGCCGGCCGCGGCCAGAAGGACAAGGCCAATAGCCTTCGCGGCATCGGAATCCAGGTTGACGAGAAAGACGCCCATGAGGCCGATCAGGATGCATCCTGCGGCCTGTTGCCCTACGGGCAATCGTCCCATGACTCCTGTGGTGTGGTTGTAGAGGGCGAAAACGAGAAGGAAATCGTGCTTCCTGACGCCACACGCCGTCACCTGGTCGCGTTCGACAACAGGCGTGGGCTGCGACGTGAAAATGATGGTGCGGGCGTGTTTCATGCGCGCGGGGTGATTGTCAATGCGGAACCAGGTGGCGGGACGTGTGAGTCCATTGTCCGGAATGCTCTGGACGGCACTGACTGATCCGGAAACAACAGTGAGGTGCATGAACGAGGTCGTCGCCGTTTCGGGAGACCTTGCACCGCACTGGCGTGGTGGTAAACCCTCTGATCCCGACTTGGCCGCATAAACCATGGAACAGAGACTCAGCATCATCACCCTGACCGTTGACGACCTGGCAAGGGCGCGGGCCTTCTATGAAGCGCTTGGCTGGCATGTGGCAAGCGAGGCGGCGGCTGAAGAAATCGTCTGCTTCACTCTCAACGGAATCGGTCTCGCTCTCTATCCGCGCCACCGGTTCCGCGAGGAGATGGGGCTCGGTGATCTGTCGTGTGAGGCGGATGGTGGCGTTGTGCTCGCCTTCAACGTGCGGTCCCGCGACGCGGTGGCAAAGGTGCTTGACGAGGCCGTCGAAGCGGGAGGCACGCTCATGAAGGCGCCGGCAGACGTCTTCTGGGGCGGCCATTCCGGGTACTTCCGCGACCCCGATGGACACATCTGGGAAGTGGCATGGAATCCCTTCTCGCCACTGGACGAGTCCGGTAACTTCTCTTGGTCTTTCGCTTGAGGAGCACAGGTTCCATGCTCGATCCTGCCGAGTGCATCAACGAGACCTGCCCCTGGTCTGGAGAACCGGTCGCCGCCGATTCGCTCATCGAATTCGATGGCACTGTCGTCGGTTTCTGCAACCCGGGGTGCCGCGACAAGTTTGCGGCGGCACTCGATCACTTTGCAAGGGCACGCGGGGCGAAGACCACAGGTCGACCCTGATCAGGGCCGCAGAATGGGCTGACCGCCTCCCGGAGTTGCCGTAACCGGCCATGGCGACAAACCCCTGCCGGCTCACGCAGACCGTCCGGAAGCTCTTGCCGCGGTGTCGACGGGATCGCGGATGGCCGTGAACCTTGCTCACGGCTCTCATTGGCGGCCTCCCGGAATGTCGCCAAGCGCGCGAGCCGCGATCTCCATGCCCGTTGCGTGATCGCAAGAACGACGCAGAGCCAGGCCTGGAACTGTCCCGGCGTCGGGCCCACTCGAGCGCGGAACGATGTGGTCTCGATGCGCGTCCACGATGTTGCGCGAAGGCAGCCCTACGTGTCGGCGGTTTGCAGCAATGTCGGGCGGTTGAGCCTCTCCATTTCCCGGCGCAGCCGAACGGCGGGATCCGAGCCATCGACGGCGACGTCCGACCAGCGGACCAACTGTCCCCTCTCGATCGCATTCACCAGGCGGGTCCGGTGGGTGAGACCCATCGGCAGGGCGCCCTCCTGCAGCGAGCGTGCTGCGGGCATCAGCTGTCCCGAAACCGTGTGGCCGCCCTCGCCGTCGAGCAATTCGCCAGCCGCGAGGTCGCGTTTGGCGACGGCGACGGTATCGGCCCTCCAGCCGGTTGCAGCGCCCGTCGGTTCCCCGCGCAACACGACGCTGGCGACGCTGATACCGAGCTCCAGCCCGATCAGGTGCCATCGCTTGTACATTGCGGCATAGCGGCCGCTATCGTCGGTTGTCAGGCCGTACTCGCGAAAGCACCGGGCAATGTAGTCGTTGTCTGCCTCGAAGACGACGAAGACGCCGAAGCGGATGTCATATTCGATTGGCACGCCATCGCGATGCAGCGAGGACACCACTTCGACCTGCCCCTTGTGGTGCAACGTACCGCCCTCGCAACGCGTTCTGCAGACATTTGGTAACCCGTCGATGCTGGTCGGTGGATAGCCGAGGCCGTCCGGCGCCGGCGTAAGGCCTGTGGCGTTGGCGACCGCCGTGCTCTCGATCGCCGGTTTGCTGCCGTCGAGGAAGGAGGTGAACATTCTGGGGTTGAGTCCGCCGTCGACGGCCTGTTCCGGCGTCAACCCGTAGCCGTCCCAGACGTTGTCGGGCGTATAGAACCGGAACTCCGGCAGCCACTTGTGACCACGGCCCGCAGCGATGACGTCGAAGCCGCTGGCCCGGGCCCAGTCGACGAGATCGCAGATCAGCGCCGGCTGGTCGCCGTAGGCGAGCGAGTAGACGATGCCGGCCTCGCGCGCCTTTTGAGCCAGCAACGGGCCGGCCAGAGCGTCGGCCTCGACATTGACCATGATGATCGGCTTGCCATGGTGACAGGCGAGCAGGACATGCCGCACGCCCGCCGCTGGATCGCCGGTGGCGTCGACGATGAGGTCGATGGCTCCTTCGCGGAACGGCGCCTGCGAATCATCGGTAATCCACGCCGCGCCCGAGCGCAGCGCCGCTCCAAGGTCGGGACTGGCGTAACGTTCGGGCTGCCAGCCGATGCGCGCCAGGTTCTTGCGAGCGCTTTCCGGGTTCATGTCGGCGATGACGGCGACATGGAGTCCGGGCGTCCGGATCACCTGGGCGAGGAACATCGAAGCGAACTTGCCGCACCCGATAACACCGATGCGGATTGGATTGTCCTGCGCCTGCCGCGCCAACAACAGGCGGTGAAGATTCACGCGACGGCTTCGGCCATTGCGGGCATCGGCTCGGTCAGGCAACTGTCTGACAACGGTTCGATGGGGGCAAAATCGCGATGGGCTATCCATTCCGGCCGCTTGAAACGCCGGATGTGGTTGTTGACGTGGCACAGCGACAGGTAGACGACGGTTCTGCCCCAAGGCGACATGTTGGGCGAGGACGCATGGACGATGTTGCCGTGGAACATCAGCACGCTGCCGGCCTTGCCCTTGGCCGAGAATATCCCGCCCCGTTCTGCCAGGTCCGTAACTGTAGCCCGATCAAGCGTCCAGAGCGGATAACTGGTTGTGTCCAGGTCGTGCCCGGCCTCGTAGACACCACCGCGGTGCGAGCCGGGGATGATCCACAACGGACCGTTGAACTCCGTTACATCGTCGACGAACAGGGCAATGTTCATCGCGCGCGCCTCGGGCATCAGGTCATCGCGAGACCATGTGCCGTAATCCTGGTGCCACTGCCAGACGTCGCCGTTGAAAGCAACCTTGGCGTTGACCTTGTACTGGTGAATGTAAACCGGACCGCCGAGCAACTGCATGACGGGTTCGATCAGGCGCGGATGGCGTCCAAGCCGCCGGAATGCCTCGTGGTAGCAATGCGCCGCGAAAGCCGTGCGCGGGGACACGCCATCCTTCTCGCGCACCACCTCCTCCCGGTCCAGGGCGTAGACCTCGGCCGCCGCCCGTCGAAGAACCTCCGCCTCGTCCGTCGAGAAGAGGTTGGGAAGCATGAGATAACCGGTCTCGTGAAACCGGTCCATCTGATTGCGGTCGAGCTGCATGACCGTCCGCCTCCACGCTCGGAGCACGCTCAAGAAAGGCTAGTCCCGGGCTGCGCCGCTTTCAACCGGTCCTGCCGAAGTGCCATTGGGGAGGATACGCGAAGCATCGTCACAATGCCCGTGGCCAGCGCAACCGTGCGCCGGTGTCCGAACGGGCACGAGCCGGTCCCTCTGCCCTTGATGCGCGGTGAAAGCCGTTCGGGCACCGGCAACGCGCCCGCGGAAACCCGATCGGGAATCATCCCGTGATCGTGGCGCGAGGAGAGAAAGCCGAAAGTTTCTTCAGTGGCTTGGCAACGCGGGCTGATCATTGGTGTGGCAGTGGACGCCGCCGCCCGCCGCCCAGGAGTCGAGCATCTCGATGACGTGGATATCGCGTCCGGGAAAGTAGGTTTCCAGGCGCTGTCTTGCGGCTTCGTCCGCTTTGGCGTGACCGAAACCGGCCGTGATGACAAACCCGTTGCCAACCAGCCAGTTCATGTAGTTCGTGCGGAAGGTCATGCCTCGATGGACCACCGTTGTGTCGACGGGATCACGGATGACGGCAAAACCGGCCGCGGCAATGGTCTGCGCGGCGTTCTCGAAGACCTCATTCGTGGTGGCAGGGCAGCCTGCGTCGTTCGTGCACCGGGCAACGACGACGGTGTCGCTGTCGATGAAGCGGGCGATTCCGTCGATATGACCGTTGGTGAGGTCACCGTCCGGCACCCCTTCGATGAAGATGACCTGGCTGACGCCGAAGTGTGCCTTCAGGTCAGCCTCGGCTTTCTCGCGGGTGTAGTCCGTGTTGCGTCGCGGGTCGCCGATCACGCTCCAGTTGAGCATGACGGTATCCCTGCCGTTGAATTCGAGATTGCCACGCTCATGCACGATGGCCACGGACTCGTGGGGTGCTCCGGTGATGCGGGCAACCTCAAGCGGGATCCGGTCATCAAGGGCATAGGGGATCTCTTGACCCCAGGCTCCCCCCCAGGCGTCGAACCGCCAGTCCTGGATGGTGAGCGTACCGTTTTCGATGACCCACACCGGCCCATTGTCGCGCATCCAGGCGCTGTCGCTGGCAACGGCGTGCCACGCGATGTTCGGATGATCGGGATCGCCTCCCTCGAAGGTGATAACACGCCTCGCACTTTCCAGTATGGCCGGTCCGGAATGGAGGATGTGGAGCTTCTCATAGTCGGCAATGACGTTCGCGATCCGTGCAAAGGCAGTCTCGTAGGATTTCTCGTATGGTCCGGGCCACTGCATCCAGATCGCTTCCTGAGGTTCCCACTCTGCCGGCACGCGGCGTGGTGAATCCCCTGCAGTACCAGCAGTGATCGTTGCACCGACAAGGATGGCCATGAGTCCCTGGAGTTGGCGTCTGATCGACATCGCGGAACATGGTGCACCGCGTTCCGCTCGCCTGGCAACAGGCAAGGACGCGGCGGTGGCGCCGCATCCCTCTTGGAGTATTGTGGCTGTCGGATCGGGGAAGATGTCGCCATGTCCGAAGCCTACATCTGTGATGCGGTGCGCACGCCCTTCGGACGCTACGGCGGTCAATTGTCCGGCATCAGGACCGATGATCTTGCGGCCGTTCCGATACGCGCGCTCATGGACCGCAATGCCGAGGTGGACTGGGCCAGACTCGATGACGTGATCTACGGCAACGTCAATCAGGCCGGAGAGGACAACCGCAATGTCGCACGCATGGCCGCACTGCTTGCCGGGCTGCCCGTGGAGGTCCCCGGAGTCACGGTCAACCGGCTGTGCGGCTCCGGTCTCGAGGCAATCCTGCAGGCCGCCCGCCTCGTGAAACTCGGAGAGGCACATCTCGTCGTCGCTGGTGGCGTGGAGAGCATGTCGCGCGCCCCGTTCGTCATGGCAAAGGCCGAAAAGGGGTTTTCGCGCCATGCGGAGATTCATGACACGACCATCGGCTGGCGTTTCGTCAATCCGCGCATGCGGCAGCATCATGGTGTTGACCAGATGCCGGAAACAGCCGAGAACCTGGCTCAGGAACGGGGCATAACGCGCGAGGATCAGGACGCCTTTGCCCTGAGAAGCCAGCAGCGGGCAGCCGCGGCCATCAGGAATGGCAAGATTGCCGAGGAACTTGTTCCGGTCACGGCGCCATCCGGCCGGTCGACGGTCGAGGTCACCGCCGACGAGCACCCGCGCAACACCTCACGCGAAATGCTGGCGGGCCTGAGGGCACCCTTCCGTGACAGCGGGACCGTCACTGCAGGCAACGCCTCGGGCGTCAACGACGGAGCCTCGGCTCTCCTGGTGGCTTCCGCGGATGCGGCCGCGCGGTACGGCCTTGCTCCCCTTGCGCGTATCATTGGCGGCGCGGTTGCGGGGGTGCCGCCCCGGATCATGGGGATCGGGCCGGTCCATTCGACACGCAAGCTCCTGGAGAGGGAGCGCACCCACCTGGGCGATGTCGACATCATTGAACTCAACGAGGCTTTCGCGGCCCAGGTGCTCGCGGTGACACGCGAACTCGGACTCGCCGACGATGCCGGGCATGTCAATCCCAATGGCGGCGCTATCGCCTTCGGTCACCCGTTGGGCGCATCGGGTGGCAGGCTGACGGCAACGGCTGTCTACGAAATGCGCCGCCGGGGTGCCAGGCGCGCGCTCGTCACCATGTGCATCGGTGTCGGCCAGGGTGTGTCGGCCCTCATTGAACGCGTCTGAGAACAGGGCAGGTGAAGTCCGCGACTTCTCGTGCTATTCCGCCGCTTCTTCGTCCTTGAGCAGGGCAGCGGTTTCGGCCAGCGCCTTCTTGCGGGCACTGCAGGCACAGACTGTCCGTTCAGCCCATTGTACGGGGTCCATGAAGGGACCGGACCAGATGCCCCGTTCGTCGTTGGCGGCCGCCAGTTCGCGTTCGGCGTAATCGTCGCCCAGGGTCTCGTCGCGTACCGCCAGACCGGCATCGATCATCTGCCCGGCGAGGTCGACGCCATCAGCGGTGCAGCGGGCCAGGGGATTTGGCGAACCGCTGTCAGCGACCTCGACACAGACGACATTGCCGGCACTGACCAGTTCTTCGAGATGGAGAACTGCTTCCCAGCCGCATGACCAGACATTGCCGCTCTCGCCACAGGTCTGCGTGATGGTCGGCGCATGCACACCGAAGAGATCCACCTTCTTCTCGCCGAAACTCATGGTGTCACCGTCGAGGACCATGGGATCGCCTGCGAGGTCGGCATGGGCGGTCAAGGGGAAGGCCAGCGCCAGGATGGCCAGGAGATGTTTCACGGCATGGATCCTCCATACAGCTCGAAGTGCATTATGAAGGACCATGGGCAGGCTTCAAGGGCGCAACCGATGTGACAGCACGGCAACGAGCTCCCGGCTGAAGTCGAGAAAGGTGATGTCCCTTCCGCAAGCGACTGCCAGAGACTGTGCCTGGGCGCGATAGTTCTGAGGCATGTTCTTCCTGGCGCCGCCGAGCGATCGCACCGGATAACTCACGACGACGTCGGGGATGTCCTCGAGGTGATGCATGAGGTCGACGGCGGCTCCGGGTTTCTGGCGTTCGAGACAGGGCAGGGTCTTGAGAACCAGGGCAACATCCGCATTCCCGGATGGAATCCCGTCGAGGATGTCATGCCAGAGACAATCCCCCGGTCGTCGCGTGACGGTCAGGAAGCGCCTGACGGCGTCGACCATGCGCCGGTCGATCTCCATGGCCGTGTAGGAAACCGCAGGGCCAAGGCCGGAGAATGGCAGGGAGAATGCGTTGAGGCCGGCAGCCAGATCGAGAATGTGTCGTGGTGTTCCGCAGTGATCCCAGATGGTTGCGTGGAATGCTTCCATGAAGGAGAGACGTTCGGCAGTGGAATGGTGAAGTCTCAGGATGCGTCGGCACACGGCGTGGGTCTCATCACCGGCCTCGAGAACATCGAGATGGTTGCCCAGAGAATCGAGCTTCACGGCATAGGCGCCGAACACCTGATGGAGCTTGCGCTTGGCTGCCTTAAGAGCCGGCCCCGGCTTTGCGTGACGTGCCACAGCCCAATCGGCGGTCCGCGCCAGAAGGCCGGCTGTGAGATGCCGGTACCTCGACGAGGAGGCGAGGCCCTCGATGACGGTTTGCCGCAAGTCGTTCACGCCCCGGCGTTCCGCCACGTGAATCCGGCACATGCCATGCCGTCATCCTCCTCGAGGATCGGTCCGAGCTCAAGTGATGTCACCTTGCCTGCAAGGTCCGGGGCGATGGCAGAAAACATGGACACAAGACGCGCGAGGTCCAGGCGGAAGGAAGGTGTGCCCGGAAACCATGTGCCGTAGAGCCGGTCGATGAGCGTGCCGGCCGTCCCGGGATCGATTCCCGGCAGGGCCCACGCCTCCTGATTCGACCCGCCGCGGCGCAGACCCACAAGAGGACCGAAGGTGGGGTCAATCATCAGGAGAATGGTCGGCATCACGCTCGCGCGGGCCTCTGCCGGGGATCGCGCAAGACCGAGCGCGGCGGGAAAGTCGTCGTTGAGGCGAGGGAGGAAAGGGGCGGCCACCGGAGGTGGCGGGAGTCTGCGATTCCGCCAGGCAAGCGCCTGTCTGATGGCAAGGAGTGACTCCCTTGTGCCGCAGAGGACGACTATGCCGTGACGGCTCATCTCCTGGCCAGCCGTCATCAGACCCGACATTGGCGTGTTGAGGATGGCCGAAACAGGTTTGCCGGTCTGAGCGGATGCCGCGACAAGCGCCTTCGCATAGCCGCGTTCGACAGTCGGGTTCCACTGGAAATCGCCACAGAAGGCGACCATGGCGACACCGGGATCATGTGCCATGGCGAGAAAGTAGGCCTCGAAGTCATCCTCGTAGTTGCGGGCGGTGCCCCAGGCATCGAGGGGATTGACGGGCTCCAGGGCGTGGTGGAGGTGAGGGCGGATGCGCGCCGCCGTCTCCCTGGTGATGACAGCCAGGGGAACGCCGGTGTCGTCGGCAAGGTCGGTGAACATCTCCCTTTCGCCACCTGAATCGAGAACGACACCAATTCCGCCCGAAGAGAACCGGCGTTCATGGGAGAGCAAGGCGAGAAGATTCGCCATTTCATCCATGCTGCCGGTACGCATCACGCTGTAGTGATCAAAGATCGCCTGGTAGCCCATGTCGTTGCCGGTATCGGCATCGGAATGGACGCGGGCGAAGTCGGCGGAGAGCCGGGTCCGGCCGACCTTCATGGCCACCACCGGGATGTCTTTCATGCGCGCCTTCTCCAGGGCTGCCGTGAAGGCCTGGGGATCGCGTGCCTCCTCCATGAAGAGTGCGATGACCCTTGTCGAATCCATGTCCAGCGCATAATCCATGTAGTCGGCCATGGTGCCGTTGATTTCCTGGCCGCACGAGACGATCAGATTGCAGGTGTAGCGGAAGTCGTTGTTGCCGATTTCGCTGAACACGGTTCCTGAATGCGTGATGAAGGCGACGTTACCCCCGTCACGCAACTTGGACGAAGCGTCGAAGATGGTCACCGGCAGGCGCCGCGAGAGATTGATGAACCCCATGCCATTGCCGCCGCAGACCGGAAGACCGGCGGACCTTGACTTTGTCTTCAGACGGTTGAGGAGACCTCTGTCGCTCTCGCCGTCGAGATAGCAGGTATCGAAGATGACGGCGCTTCCGGCGCGCATCGCAATGGCGTCGTCGAGTTGCCCTTCAAGGTGGATGCTGTTGACTCCGAGCATGGCAAGGTCGACGGGTTGCGGCAGGGACCGGCGACGTTCCGGTAGCGCGGATTGACCGGGAAGATGGCGCCATCGAAGCCCGCGTTTATGAGACCGTGAATCATCCCGTAGCCGGCACTGCCTTCCCTTTGCGAGGCGCCGACCACAGCAATTGAACGGGGATTGAGCATGAGGTCGAGACGTTGGTCCGTCATGTGCCGGTCACTCCCAGAATCCGGGAAGGTCTTGCGCCACCATGGCGCCCGGCCGCAGTGTAGCGGTGGTCGTTCCGTCCGGTAAGGAGTTGCCCATGGTCTACCCGATGTCCGCGAAGGCCCGGCAGTGGCAAGAGACCATGCGCTCGCTTGTCGAGAGCGAACTCATACCGCGGGAGGTCGAGGCAGAGATGAACGACGGTTTCATCGCCGATGAAGCTTATGCCGCCATCTTTCGGACAACAGAGGATATGGGCCTTCTCTATCCCTCCCTTCCGGACGAAAGCGGAGGTCGGCATCTGTCGTATTTCGAGATAGCCGTCATCCAGGAAGCGCTGGGCAGGGCGACCAACGGCCTGTGGGGCTGCTATCATGATCTGTCGCCATTTCTCTGGCATACGGCGAACCCCTGGCAGATGGAGACCTTCGTCCGGCCCCTGATCGAGGGCCGTAGGCGGGTTGCTTATGCCATTACCGAGCCCGGAACCGGCAGTGATGTTGATGCCATCGAAGCGACGGCGCGACGCGATGGCAACGGCTGGCTCCTCAACGGTACCAAGATGCATGTCACCGGGGCCAATCTCTCGGACTGGATCATCTTCCAGGCAAAGCTCGAGGATGGCCGCCACGCGCTGTTCTGGGTGGAGAAGGGGGCACCCGGTGTCACCGTCCGGCGCACGCCGCGCTACATGCATCACTACCGCGGTCATCACCTGGAGATGGAGTTCCGCGACGTCCGGGTGCCTGCGGACAACATCATCGACGAAGAAGGTGGCGGTCTTCAGTGGACATACGCCTGGTTTCGTCAGGAGCGGATGAAGATTGCGGCCCGCTGCTGCGGCGCCGCCAGCCGTCTCATCGACGAAGCACTCGACTTTGCCAGGAACCGCGTCCAGTTCGGCCGGCCAATCTGGGAAAACCAGGCGGTCCAGTTCCCCCTGGCAGACAGTCTGACCGAACTGTGGGCGGGGAGACTCATGACCTATGACGTGGCGCAGGCGATGGATCGCGAAGACGACGTCAAGGTTCTCCACGGCAAGTGCGCCATGGCCAAGCTCTTCTGCTCGGAGTTCGCCCACCGGACGGCTGATCGTGCCGTGCAGATCTTCGGTGGGCGCGGCTACATGCGCGAAAACGTGGCCGAGAGATTCTACCGGGAACTCAGGGTTGACCGCATCTGGGAGGGTACCAGCGAAATCCAGCGGGTCATCATCGCGGATGGTCTGGTGAAGCGGGGTCGCGAAGCTCTCACCGGTGCCGGTGAGTGCGCCGGGGCCCTGAACTGGCGCCAGAGGTTGCGCCCCTTCATCGATACCGAGCGCCTGCCGCTGGAACAGGTTGCCGAGATGAACGACGGGCAGATTCCCGATGACATCCGACAGCGTCATCTCCGGGTTGCCCGGGACATGGGCCTGTGGCTGCCCCAGGTGCCGAAGGAGGCGGGTGGTGGCGGGTTCTCCGCCGGAGCCATGGCTGGCGTCTGGGAAGAGGTCGGGCGGGCGACCAACGGAGTCGGATTCTTCTTTCATGACGTCTCCCCCTTCCTGGTGCGCACGGCGACACCGGCACAGATGGAAGCCTGGGTTCAACCGCTTCTCGATGGCGCGACGAGCGAGTGCTACGCCATTACCGAAGAAGGAGCGGGGAGCGATGTCGATGCCATCGAGACGACGGCGACACGGTCCGGCAATGGATGGGTGCTGAACGGTACCAAGTGGCACGTCACCGGTTTCAACCGGGCCGGTATCGTCATCGTTCAGGCACGCTTCGAGGATGGTGGCCACGGACTCTTCTATGTTGACAGTGATGCCGCGGGTGTCGAAGTCGTGCGCACGCCCGCCTACAGCCACACCTACCCCTCCCATCATCCGGTCGTGCGGTTCGACTCGGTCAAGGTGACGGCCGACGCACTCATCGATCCGCAAGGAGATGGCCGCACCTGGACCTACGAGTGGTTTCGCCAGGAACGACTTGGCATCGCGGCCCGTTGTTGCGGGGCCGCCGGCCGCCTCATCGACGAAGCGCTCGATTTTGCCAGGAACCGCGTCCAGTTCGGCCAGCCGATCATGGCCAACCAGGCGATTTCGTTCATGCTTGCCGACAGTCTCGTGGAACTGTGGGCCGGCCGCCTGATGGTCCATCGCCTCGCCGCTGCCATCGATGGCGGGGAGGACGTCAAGGTTCAGCACGCCATGTGCTCCATGGCGAAACTCTATTGTTCGGAAATGGCCAATCGGGTCGCCGATCGCGCGGTGCAGATCTTCGGCGGTCGTGGCTACATGCGCGAGTACGCGGCAGAGAGGTTTTACCGGGAACTGCGGGTGGAGCGAATTTGGGAGGGTACCAGTGAAATCCAGCGCATGATCATTGCCCACAGTCTGGCCAGACGTGGCCAGGACATGCTGATTGGTTGAGCGAATGATCGATCTCCCCCCCGTCATCGGTCACCGCGGGGTGGCGGCAAGGGCTCCGGAAAACACCCTGGGGGGACTGGCACGCGCTGCCGAGGAAGGCCTCGAGTGGGTTGAGTTCGATGTTCGCCTTGCCGGCGATGATGTCCCGGTGGTGCTCCACGATCGCAGCCTCGCTCGCACCACCGGTGTCGACCGGCTGATCGACGAGGTTCGCAGCACGGATCTTGGCGCCTTCGACGCCGGAAGCTGGTTTGACACCGTGTGGTCCGGGGAGCGGGTGCCGACCCTGGTCCAGGCGCTCGATGCCTGCATCGTCCTGGGCCTGACCCCCAACGTGGAAATCAAGGCCGACGGCGGTGGTCTCGTGACACTGGCGCGCCGCGTGACGGGAATCATCCGCAGCCGGTGGCCTGCCGGACGGCAACGCCCTCTGGTGTCAAGCTTCAGTCTCATGGCCCTCTACCATGCCCGCCTTGCCGGGTATCGCTGGCCACTCGCCCTGGTGATGGGATGCCGGCTTCGTCGCCTCTGGTCCTGGCATGCGGCACTTCTCAAGTGCACCAGCATTCACGTTGATCCGTCTCTGGCCACTCCGGAGTTCATCTCCCGCGTCCATCGTGGAGGCCGGCGCATTGCCGTCTATACGGTCAACTGTGCCGACGAAGCGCGGGCGCTCATGAATTCCGGCGTCGATTCGATTGTCAGTGACACACCCGATTTCCACCGGAACAGCAGGGAAGCAGAACGATGAATGAGACCTTCGATCTTGTCGTCACCGGAGGCGAGGTGATGACCCCCGCCGGGCGGCGCCAGACGGATGTTGCCATCACCGATGGAACGATTGCTGCCATCGGTGACGTGCCGACAACCGCGGCCGGCGCCTCGCTCGATGCACGCGGACTGACGGTGCTCCCCGGGGTTATCGATACTCAGGTGCACTTTCGCGAACCAGGGCATGAGGAGAAGGAGGATCTCGCCCACGGGTCGCGTTCCGCCGTTGCCGGTGGTGTGGTTGCCGTCTTCGAAATGCCGAACACCAATCCGACGACGACGACACCTGAGGCTCTGGAGGACAAGCTCGAGAGAGCCCGGGGCATGTGGTGCGATCACGCCTTCTTTGCCGGCGCCAGCGATGACAATCATGACGAACTGGCCGAGCTTGAACTGCATCCCGGTTGTTGCGGCGTCAAGATCTTCATGGGGAGTTCGACGGGCAGCCTGCTGGTCGCCGACGACGAGGCACTCGCATCCGTGCTGCGATCTGGCAGGCGGCGTGTCGCCATACACGCCGAGGACGAGTTCCGTCTTGCCGAACGCCGCCACCTGGCGGTCGAGGCAGGACATCCAAGAGCGCACCCCGTCTGGCGGGATGTCGAGACGGCATTCAGAGCCACACGGCGCATCGTGGCCCTGGCGCGCGACGCGGCACGGCCTATCCATGTACTCCACGTGACGACCGGCGAGGAAATTGCGTTTCTTGGCAGCGCCAGGGATATCGCAACCGTTGAACTGTTGCCCCAGCACCTCACCCTGGCGGCACCGGAATGCTATGAGCGTCTCGGTGGTTTTGCCCAGGTCAATCCGCCGATTCGCGACTCCAGCCACAGGGATGCTCTCTGGTACGGGATCGACCAGGGGATCGTCGACGTGGTGGGATCGGATCACGCGCCGCATACGGCCGAGGAGAAGCAGAGATCCTATCCGGACACGCCCGGCGGCATGCCGGGTGTCGAGACGCTCCTGCCGCTCCTGCTGAACCATGTGTCCGAGGGACGCCTGACTCTCGAGCGCCTGGTTGACCTCCTGTGCTACGGACCCCAGAGAATCTACAACATCCGTGGAAAGGGCCGCATTGCCGTCGGCTACGACGGGGATCTCACGCTGGTCGACTTGAAGGAAACCCGCACGATCAGCCATTCCGAACAGCATGCCAAGTGCGGCTGGACGGCCTACGACGGCATGACTGTCACCGGCTGGCCGCGCGCCACCGTGATCCGCGGACACGTGGCCATGCGCGACGGCGAGATCAGTGACACGCCTGCGGGCAGGCCTGTCCGCTTCTGGGATACCTGAATCCTGCGCTCCGGGAAGGGGCTCAGGGGCCGAGGATCTCTTCCTTGCGGCGGGCAATGTAGTCGTTGAGGCCGTCGACGATGCCGGGATCAATGGGCGGTGCCTGGTACTCCTTCAGCATGCGCTTCCACAGCCGGTGGGCTCTCTCGGCCGTCTCCACGGCCCCGGAGTCGCTCCAGTTCTCGAAATTTCGCCAGTCCGACAGCAAGGGGCTGTAGAAGGCAGTCTCGTAACGTTCCAGGGTGTGGCGGGCGCCGAAGTAGTGACCTCCGGGCTGCACTTCGGCGATGGCATCGAATCCCAGACTGTCGTCGTCGACCCGGATCCCCTCGAGGTAGACAGCCATCATCTGCAGCATCTCGGCATCGATGACGAGTTTCTCGAAGCTGCCGACGAGACCGCCCTCGAGCCAGCCGGCGCCATGGAAGAGGAAGTTTGCATGGCCCATGATGGCGCCCCACAGGGACATCATGCTCTCGTAGGCAGCCTGGGCATCGGGAGCGTTCGAGGCATTGGTGTTGCTCGACCGGTAGGGTACGCGGTAGCGCCGTGTCAGTTGGCCCGTTGCCTGGCAGGCGAGAACATACTCCGGGGTGCCGAATGCGGGGGCACCGGTCTTCATGTCGACATTGCTGGTGAAGCCGCCATAGAGACCGGGGGCTCCGGGCTTGACGATCTGGATCAGGGCCAGGCCGAAGAGCGCTTCCGCGTTCTGCTGCACCAGGGCGCCCGCCACGGTCGCAGGGGCCATGGCGCCACACAGCGTGAAGGGTGTCACCACCACCGGCTGGTTGGCACGGGCGAGGGTGATCAGTCCCTGGGCCATGGAACCGTCAAGCTGGCGTGGAGAGTTGGTGTTGATGTTGCCAAGGACGCAGGGCGTGGTTTCGAGATCCCGTTCGTCCAGGCCGAGGGCGATCTTGGCAAGCTCGATGCCGTCGCTCGCCCGCTCCCCGCCCAGAAGGTTCACCGGGACCGCCTTGTCACCATACAAGAAACCCGCCAGACCGTGATCGAGATGACGTGTCTCGGCCGGTAGATCGAGAGAGGCGAAGGCGCCAACCCCCATCATGTGGATGACGTCGAACATCTGTTCGAGCTTCACGAAGTCGCAGAACTCGGCATAGGTCCCGGCGCGCCGCCCCTTGTCGAGATCGCTGGTGAAGGCAGGCCCGCCGACCGGTGTAAAGTTGATGGCGTTGCCGCCCACCTCGATGTTGCGCGCCGGATTGCGCGCATGGAGGGTGAAGTCAGGCGGTGTGGTGGTGATCGCCTCCTCCACCAGGCCGGCCTCCATGAAGACCATCTCCCCGGTCTCGTCCACGCGCGCGCCTGCTGCCCTGAGAAGGCTGCGGGTCTCGCCGTCGAGAACCTTCATGCCAAGCTCGTCGAGAACCCTGAGCGACGTCCGGTGAATGGCCTCGATCTCGTCATCGGAAAGCGGCGCGATGGGCGGGAAGGGGTTGCGTACCTGGCGCCATGACAGGAGGTGAAGCGCCTGGCGTTCGCTGCCGAGACCGGCTCGGCTCCTGCGTCGACGGGCCATCGCCTTTTCCTTTCTCCACACCCGCTGCGCTGATACCCGAGGTCGGTGTCAGGAAGTCGCACTTTTGCGATTGACACTCCCGGTGTTCGTCCGTTCCATGACGTCCGTGTGACGGGGACAGCATGACAATGCTCCGACCTTCTCCAGACAGCCAGTTCCTTGCCCGCAACACCCGGGGAATCGCCCAGCACGATGCCGAGCCGCAGATCGATGTTCCCGGGATGCGCCTCTACCGTCTGGGCAGGGTGCAGGCGATGCTGAAGCAACGCTCTCTTGGAGGAGTCCTTCTCTACGATCCGATCAATGTCCGTTACGCCAACGGCTCCAGCAACATGCAGGTATGGATCCTGCACAATCAGCACCGATACTGCTGGGTTCCGGCCGAAGGAGGAACCGTTCTCTTCGACTATCCTCCGGCGGTTCATCTGTCGGAGCACCTCGAAACCATTCGCGAGGTCCGTCCGGCCCGCACCTGGACCTACTTTGGCGCCGGCGACAACTACGAGGAGAGAGTCCGCCTGTGGGCGGATGAACTCGTCGACGTCATCCGCGAGACATGCGGTGGCGATCTCTCCGTGGCCGCCGACCACCTCGACCCCTGTGGCGCCCGGGCGCTCGAGGAGCGGGGGTGCACCATCGCAAACGGACAGGAAGTGATGGAGCGTGCCCGGTCCATCAAGTCCGACGACGAGATCCAGGCAATGCTTGTCTCCATCTCCGTGTGTGAGGCCGGGATGGCGAAGATGCACGAGAACCTGCGTGCCGGGATCACGGAGAACCAGTTGTGGTCGCATCTGCACCAGGTGAACATCGCCATGGGCGGCGAATGGATCGAGACCCGTCTTCTGGCCTCTGGCGGGCGGACCAATCCGTGGTTCAGGGAATGCAGCGATCGCATCATCCGGGCAGGCGAACTGGTGGCCTTCGACACCGATCTCATCGGGCCCTTCGGCTATTGTTCCGACATCTCCCGCACCTGGTTCTGCGGCCCCGGAAAGCCGACGGACGAACAGAAGCGGCTTTACGCCTATGCCCATGAGCAGATCGAGACCAACATCCAGGAAATGCGTCCGGGCCGGTCCTTCAGGGAGATTGCCGAATCATCCTGGCGTGTTCCCAACGAATTCATGGCGCGCCGCTACGGTTCCATGGCGCACGGTGTCGGCATGGCCGACGAGTGGCCGGGCCTGACGTTTTCCGACAAGGCCCACATGGCCATGCCCGGTGTTCTCGAGGAGGGCATGACCGTCTGTGTCGAAAGCTATATCGGTGCCGAAGACGGCAATGAAGGTGTGAAGCTCGAGGAACAGATCCTTGTGACGCAGGAAGGTCCCCAGCGCCTCTCCACATACCCCTTCGATGACGCTCTGCTCGGCTGATGGGAGGGTGACATGAACGATTCCATACGCCTCGCGCGCAACACCCGCGGCATCGCCCAGCATGACGCCGAACCGCAGATCGACATCCGCCGCATGCGCGCCTGGCGCCTGGGACGGATCCAGGAACAGCTTCACCGCCTCGATCTGGGAGGCATCATCCTCTACGACCCGGTCAACATCCGCTACGCCACCGGCACCAGCAACATGCAGCTGTGGTTCACTCACAACCCGATCCGTTACTGCTTCGTTCCGGCCCGGGGCAAGGCCGTCCTCTTCGACTACGAGAAGTCGATGCATCTCTACCGGCACATGGAGACCATCGGCGAGATCAGACCGGCTCTGGGCTACATCTACATGGTGGCTTCGGAGAACATCGAGACACGGGTCATGGCCTGGGCCCAGGACATCGATTCCGTGATGCGCGACCACTCGGCCGGCCGGCGCATTGCCGCCGACCGGCTCGACTTCGAGGGCGCCAACGCCCTTCAGGAAATGGGCTACGAGATTGCCAGTGGCACACGCGTGACGGAACTCGCCAGGGTGATCAAATCCGATGACGAGATCGAGGCCATGCTGGTGTCCATCTCCGTCTGCGAAGCGGCCATGGCGAGGATGCGCGAGGAACTGCGTGCCGGCATCAGCGAGACGGCGTTGTGGTCGATTCTCCATCAGGTGAACATTGAACTCGGTGGCGAGTGGATCGAGACCCGGCTTCTCGCCTCCGGCGGCAGGACCAATCCCTGGTTCCGCGAAGCCTCGAGCCGGGTGATCCGCGCCGGCGAACTCGTTGGTCTCGACACCGACCTTGTCGGCCCCTTCGGCTATTGCGCGGACATCAGCCGCACCTGGTTCTGCGGTCCGGGACGGCCGACGGATGAGCAACGCAGGCTCTATGCGCTTGCCCACGAGCAGGTCCAGTTCAACATCGGCATTCTTGAACCGGGCATGAGTTTCGTCGAGGCCGCCGAGAAGTCGTGGCCCGTTCCGGAGGAATTCCAGGCCCGCAGGTACGGCATTGCCGCCCACGGGGTCGGTCTTGTAGACGAGTATCCGTCGATTTCCTTTGCAGACACGCCGCAACGCTCGTCGACCGGCGTCATCGAGCCAGGCATGACACTGTGTATCGAGAGCTACATTGGCGCCGAAGACGGCAATGAGGGTGTCAAGCTCGAGGAACAGGTTCTCGTCACCGACACCGGCGTCCAGCGCCTGTCGACCTTCCCCTACGAGGAAGCCCTTCTGGCATAGAGTCAGCCCGCATTCGATCGGCGGAAGTCATCGGATTCAGGACGATGCTGTCCGATTCACGAGAACTTCGGTGAGTGCCGACGAACAGACGAGGACGAAGCCGGTGGCTTCTCGCCAGCCGAAGGGCTCGGCGGTCAGGATCCCGGCGCTGGCAATGCCGATGACCACCTCGATCTGGAGGAGAATTCCCACCCTCGCGGGGTCAAGGTGCTGACAGGCATAGAGCTGCATGAACATGATCGGTATCAGGAACACCGCAGCGAGCAGGAAGAACCATGGCAGGGCGTTGAGTACCGTTCCTGCCGGGGGAAGGGCGCCCAGTCCGCTCGCCGGGAGCAGGGTCACGGCAAACGCGACAACCGCGCCGTAGAGAAAGAAGGAAAGGACATTCTCGAAGTGGCTCGCTTCGGGATCCATTCGAACCCTGGTGGAGCCCCAGGCCCAGAAGATACCGGCGGTGATGGCCATCCAGTCACCGGCATTGCGGGGCAGGGGAAAACCACCCTCATCGGCCAGCAGAACGAGGATTCCGGCAAAGCCGAGAACCATGGCCGTGACCCGGGCCAGGGTGAGTCTTCGCTTGAGGAGCCAGATCTCCAGTGCCGTGCTCCAGGCCGGAGACACGTAGAAGAGAATGAGCGCCCGTGACACCTCGGTGAGGAGCAGGCTGTCGGCATAGAGTGCGAAGGCGCCACCGGTGAAGAGTCCCGTGTGCCAGCGCGACAGACCCGATGCCCGGCCTCGCACAAGGAGGAACACCGCCACAGGCGCCATGATCAGCACCGGCATCAGGAACTGGCCGGTCACGGTGGCCCCGGCCGGAAGACCGGTTGCTTCCAGGGCACGAAGTGGTATCCAGAAGAGACCCCAGACGACCGCCGCGACGGCAAGGAGAGTGGCGGGAAGGATGGTTGTCAAGGGAGTGAACTAACCGGGCGAGGCGCACCGATCCTCACCCGGCAGGCGGTGCACCGTCAATCCGCGCCGCGGCATCAGGGACGTGACAATCGCCGGAACCGAACCTAGTCTCCGCCCCGAATCGGCATCAAACTCCAGGGAGTACCTCATGACCCGTTGGGACAAGTCCAGGCTGCCAAGCCGTCATGTGTCGGTCGGCCCCAAGAGCGCGCCACATCGCGCCTTCTACTACGCCATGGGCATGAGCGATGCCGAGGTGGAACAGCCTTTCGTCGGCGTGGCAACCACCTGGAACGAGGCGGCCCCCTGCAACATCACCCTTATGAGGCAGGCCCAGGCTGCCAAGAAGGGGGTGAAGGCCGGTGGCGGCACGCCCCGCGAATTCACCACCATCACCGTGACCGACGGTATTGCGATGGGCCATGCCGGGATGAAGTCGTCACTGGTCAGCCGCGAGGTGATTGCCGATTCGGTCGAGCTCACCATGCGCGGCCATTGCTATGACGGCCTCGTCGGACTTGCCGGCTGTGACAAGTCCCTGCCAGGCATGATGATGGCCATGGTGAGACTGAACGTCCCGTCGGTTTTCATGTACGGTGGCTCGATTCTGCCCGGGCGCTACCGCAACAGGGATGTCACCATCATCGATGTCTTCGAGGGTGTCGGAGCCAATGCCTCCGGTACCATGAGCGATGATGAGCTGGATGTGCTCGAGCATGCCGCCTGTCCGTCGGGCGGATCGTGCGGCGGGCAGTTCACCGCCAACACCATGGCGACGGTCTCCGAAGCGATCGGCCTGGCTCTTCCCAACTCAGCCATGACACCGGCACCCTTCGACAGCCGTGACATGTTCGCCGAAGCCTCCGGTCAGGCGGTCATGCGTCTCATCGCCGATGACATCCGGCCACGTGACATCGTCACCCGCAAGGCGCTGGAGAATGCCGCCGTGGTGGTTGCCGCTACCGGTGGTTCCACCAATGCCGGACTGCATCTTCCTGCCATCGCCCATGAGGTCGGCATCGACTTCACCCTCGAGGATGTCTGTGACGTCTTTCGCAGCACCCCCTACATCGCCGATCTCAAGCCTGGCGGCCGTTACGTGGCCAAGGATCTCTACGGGATCGGAGGCATTCCGGTGCTGATCAGGACCCTTCTCGACGGTGGTTTCCTGCACGGCGATACTCTCACCGTGACCGGAAAGACGCTCGCCGAAAACCATGCCGACGTCGTCTTTCCCGAGGATCAGGACGTGGTGCGGCCCGTGAACAATCCCCTGTCGACCACCGGTGGCGTGGTCGGCCTCAGGGGCAATCTTGCACCCGAAGGCGCCATTGTGAAAATTGCCGGCCTCGCACGCCTTCAGTTCCGTGGTCCGGCCCGCTGCTTTGACACCGAGGAAGCCTGCCTCGATGCCGTTCTCGCTGGCGCCTTCGATGAGGGAGACGTTCTGATCATCCGCTACGAGGGACCAAGGGGCGGGCCGGGCATGCGCGAGATGCTGTCCACCACCAGTGCACTTTATGGCCAGGGAATGGGTGAAAAGGTCGCCCTCATCACCGATGGCCGTTTCTCCGGTGCCACCCGCGGATTCTGCATTGGTCATGTGGGACCCGAGGCGGGGGCAGGCGGGCCGATCGGGCTCGTCAGGGACGGCGACATGATCGCGATCGATGCGGCGGCGGGAACACTCGATGTTGAACTCGACGCGGCTGAACTCGAAGCCCGCCGCAAGGCGTGGAAACCCAGGACCACCGACTACAATTCGGGTGTTATCTGGAAATACGCACAAACCGTCGGACCGGCCCGTCTTGGCGCCGTCTCGCACCCCGGCGGTGGAGGAGAAACCCACGTCTTCGCCGATCTGTGACACATGCACGGGTCCGGTGCCATCCTACAGTGTCCCGGCTCCCCGTCAGTCGCGCGGGTCCGGTGACGATTCGCTGGTGGCCGGTGTCGTGTCGAAGGGAATGTGCACGGTAAACTCGGTGTAGGTATCGGGTTCGGAATCGACCGTGATGGTGCCGCCGTGCTCGCGAATGATGTCGTTCGACATCGCCAGTCCGAGCCCGGTCCCCTGATCCGTCGGTTTGGTGGTGAAGAAGGGGTTGAATATCTTGTCGATGACATCGTCGGGGATGCCGGTGCCGTTGTCACGCACGGCGACCTCGACACCGTCTTCCAGCTTCTTGGTGCTGATTCGGATTACCGGGTCGAAGCGCGCCGACGGGTCCGCCTCGCGCATCTTGCGCCGACGGTCATCGGCCGCATAGCATGCGTTGCCGATCAGATTGAGAAAGACGCGGCCGATATCCTGGGGAATGATGTTCATCTCCGGGACCTCGGGGTCAAGCTCGAAGACGAGTTCTGCCTGGAAGTTGGTATCCGTTGCCCGGGCGCTGTGATAGGCAAGACGGGCGTGCTCGTCGACAAGCGGGTTGATGGCGGAAGGCTGACGCTCGCCCGATCCACGGCCCATCATCAGCATGCTCTGCACGATACTGTCGGCGCGTGTGCCATGCTGGCGGATGAGTCTGGTGTTCTCGACCAGATCGTCGGCAATCTCGCGGACGAGAGCATGACGTTCCTTGGTCTCTTCGTCTTCTTCGATGTCCGCAAGCAACTCCTCGATCTCCTCCACCATCTCCTCGAGCAGTTCTGTCGAACCTTCGGCGAAATTCTTGATGAAGTTGAGGGGATTGCGTATCTCGTGGGCAACACCGGCCGTGAGTTCACCGAGTGCTGCGAGTTTCTCGCGCATGACGATCTGATCCTGGGCCTTCTCGAGATCGGTCAGAGCCGTCTCGATAAGCTCGTTCTTCGCCTTGAGTTCGTTGGCCATCTTCTCGACAAGATTGAGTCGCTGCACCTCGAGAGCATGCTGCCGAAAGACTTCCAGCGCAGAGGACATCTCCGCGATTTCGTCGCTGCCGCGCACCTCGATCTCTTGCTCCAGGTCGCCCTTCGCCATGACGCGCATGCGTTCCGACAACCTTGACAGGCGCCGGATGAGGCCGCGGCCGATATAGAGCCAGGAGATCAGCGCAGCGCCCACGATGCCGGCCAAACTGATGCCGACCAGGAGATTGCGCCCGGTGAGGATGGCATCCTCGGATGCAACGGTTGCCTCGATGGCGGCGTCTTCGGCGACAGAGACCAGCTTTTCGACGTTGTTGACCAGGTTGAGTGCCAGTGACTGGTTCAACTCCAGGATACTCTGGAGTTCGGTCTCGGCTTCGAGTTCCCGCTGGCGGATATCGAAACTGCTGCCCTCGCCGCTGCCGAGGCGGTCCATCTCGTCGAAGAGCCCCGCGAGCAGTTGCCTCTGTTCACCATCCGGCAGGGTGTTGAGGTTGTTCTGAATCCCTCTTCTGACAGCCTCGAAGCGCTCCCTGAGTGGTTCGAGAAGGGCGATACTGGACGTGTTGAAGACCGTCGCCAGGATTTCGAACGCAACTTTCGTCCCGGAATGGACTTCCGAAAGGACCCGGTAACGCAGTATTTCGCGGTCGGTGAAGGTGTGAGTCCGGGACTCCGGCACTTCGCCGAGAAACCGGTAGCCTGTCATGGCATAGAACAGCTGGTCGTCGATGGCCGGGATGAGGAAGTGATTGAGTTCCCTGGAGAGCGCCGCCATCCGGTCCCCGAGACGCAGGCGCGATGCCTCGAGTGCGAAAAGGTTCCACATCAGGTCTTCGATATCGACGATGGTGCTGACCAGAGCGCGGCCCTGGGTGCGGATTGGCTGGAAGTGTTCCTCATCGCCGCCGAGCTCCTCGAGCATCCGCAATTGCCTGGCGAACTCGTCGCGACTCTGCTGGACTTCGAAGCCGGTGTAGGTGAGGTCAAGCTGGGTGCCGGCTGCGGTGAGTTTCGGCGCAGCCGCCGCCAGGGCGCCGCTTTGCTGGGCGATACCGAAGGCAGCGGCAATGGCCGGAACCGTTCCTTCGTTGACTCGCCGCTGGGCATCCGCCACGCGATCGAAGGAGTACCAGCCCACCATGCCGGAGATGACCGTCAAGGTGACCGCGCCGGTGATGGCGATGGTGAGCTGCGCCGAGATGCGCGAGCGCAGGTTGTAGAGGCGCCGGAACATCGTCATTCCCCGCCGTCAGCGCCACCGGCTGTCTCGACGACCTTCCGGTAGCGGCCCTGATCATCGACGACCGTCAGGAAGACCGCGTCGGACCCCTGATTGTCGTTTCCGAACCGGATTGAGAATCCCCCAAGATCGATGACGCGATCGTCGTTCATGGTCTCGAGGAAGCAGACGCGATCAGGAGGTTCGCCGCAGCCTTCCAGGATACTGACGACCAGTCGACCCGCCAGGTAGCCCTCGAGTGACACGTAGCTGGGCGGGGTCCCCGGAAACAGCCGCGCCAGAAGTTGCCGGTAGTGTCCGACAATCGGCGGACTGGTGGCTGAACTTTCGTCGCCGACAGTGCGAAGGAGTCCGTTTTCGATGATGACGGCACCCTCGTCGCCGCCCGGTGGCGGAACCACCTGGGTTACGAAGATGCCGTTGCTGGCGGGTCCGAGTTTCTCGATGAGCGCGTTGCTGCCGACGAACGAGATGGTCATGAAATGGGGTTCGAAGCCGATCTGTTTCGCCCAGGTGATGAAACTGGCCACCGGCTCATAGGCGCCAACGAGTACGACCGCATCGGGATTGGCGGATCGCAGATCAAGAAGTCCCGTCTTGACCGCCGTGGTGTTGCGTGGATAGACACCGGTCCCGACCATCTCGAGACCGCGGCGCTCGAGAGCGATCTGGACGCCGCGCAGGCCGGCCTGGCCGAATGAATCGTCCTGGTAGAACACGCCAATACGGTTGATATCCAGTGACCGGGTCAGGAAATCGACGATCTTCTCGGTTTCCTGATAGTAGGACGCCCTCAGGTTGATCACGGTGCTCCACTGGCGGTCTCGCAGGAAGGCGGCACCCGTGAAGGGTGCGATATAGGGAACATTTTCGGCGTGGGCCACTGGGACGGCGGACCTTGAAGTTGGCGTGCCGACGGCGCCGATCAGGGCAAACACGTTCTCCTGTGTGATCAGTTCCGTCGTATTGGCGATTGCGGCTTCCGGTTCATAGGCATCATCGAGCGAGACAAGTTCGAGAGTGCGGCCAAAGACACCACCCGCCTCATTGGCTTCCGCGAATGCCAGTTCGATGCCCCGGCGCACCCCGATTCCAAGATCCTGTGCCGGTCCACTGAAGGCTGCCGACTGTCCGAACGTGATGGAATCGTTGTCGACTCCGGCTTCCTCGGCATGAGCAAGGCTGGCGGCCAGGACCAGCACGGCAGCGCACAAGCGGGGCTGCACGGCCCGTTGCATCAGTTCCTCCGCTTGGAGAGAGCCACGTAATTCTTGTTGTCGTCCCGCCAGTAACGGGCTTCGTCCACGAGCGTCTTGACGAAATGGATGCCAAGCCCGCCAACCCTGCGGTCTGCCAGTGCCGAATCCGTGTCGGGCTTCGGAGCATCCTCCAGGGGGTTGAAGGGATCGCCGTCGTCAACGATCCGCACCCTCACTTCGCTATCATCAGATTCGATCACGACCGTCATGTCGTGATCGAGGTTGTCGCTGTGGGCGTAGTTGACCACGTTGGTGCACAGTTCATCGAGGACCAGCCTGATCTTGAATTCGATGTCCGGCAGCCAGCCCTCGGCGGCGGAAACCTCATCCACGGCGGTCTCGACCTTCTGCAGTTCCTCGATGGTCGTGCTGATGACCAGGGTCGTGCTGGCTGTCACACCATCACTCCGAACGGTAGAGAGTGAGACAGGTGATGTCGTCAAACTGCGGAGCGGTCCCCGAGAAGGCCTCAACCGCCCGGAACACGGTATCGTTGGCTTCCCTGGCACTTGTCGGCGGCGACTCGCTGAACAGCGCCGTCAGCTGTTCCAGGCCGAACTGGTCCTGGTTCTCGTTTTCGGCCTCCGTAACGCCGTCGGTGTAGCAGACGGCCATGTCACCTGGTTGCAGCCGGATCTGCTGTTGCGTGTACTCGATACCGGGCACAACCCCGAGGGCAACGCCGGTGGAGGTGCCGAACATCGTGTGGCTTCCATCCGCGTGGACGATGAGTGGGGGATTGTGACCCGCATTGGCAAAGGTAAGGAGGCCCGAAGCGGGGTCGAAGATTGCAAAGAAGAGCGTCACGAACATCGAGGTCTCGTTGTTCTCGTTCAGCAGTTCGTTGACTTCCGTCAGCACTTCGCTTGGCGAGGTTCTGCCAACAGCTGCGCCCTTGAGAAGGGTGCGGCTCGACATCATGAATAGGGCAGCGGGGACGCCCTTGCCGGAGACATCCGCAATGGCCAGGCCGACCCTGGCGTCAGGCAGGTGAAGGATGTCGAAGAAATCTCCGCCGACATCCCGGGCGGGCTCCATGTTGGCAAAGACCTGGTAGGTCTGCGTTTCCGGAAAACTCGTCGGAAGGATCGCCTGCTGCATCGAGCGTCCGACGCTGAGTTCGTTTTCCAGGGCGACGAGCTTGTCGCGAGACTGCAGCGCTTCGCGAAGCATCGTGAGATGCCGCAGGGTGCGGTCGATGGTGACTCTCAGATCATCGAAATCAAGCGGCTTGGTCACGAAGTCGAAGGCGCCGCGATTCATCGCGGTGCGGATGTTCTTCATGTCGCCGTAGGCTGAAACGATCACCGAACGGATGTTGGGATCGACCTTGGGAATCTGTTCAAGCAGCGTCAGGCCATCCATCTCGGGCATGTTGATATCCGAGAGAACCATCTCGATCTTGGGATCGTTGTTGAGCGCCTCGAGAGCCTGAACACCATTGCCGGCAAATGTGAACTCGAATTTTCCTCTTCTGATCTCACGGCGCATGCGCTGCAGCATCAGGCGCTCGAGGTCCGGTTCATCGTCAACGACAAGTATCTTGCGGGGTTCGGTCATGTAGCGCCCATGAGAGGTGTAACCGGAGGTAACCGGTGATGGCGATCCTACTTTTCCTGTGTGGCGTCAAGCGCCTCGGCCTTGTCGGCGCACACCTGGATGATCTTGTCGAATCCGGCTATGGAAAAAACTTCCTGAATGGATGGCTGCAGCGAATGGAGCGCCAGTTTCGCATTGCGCGTCCACAGGTTCTTGGTGATTACGAGTACCGCTCTCAGACCAGCGCTGTTGATGTAACTCAGATTCCCGAAGTCGACAATGACCCGCCTGATGTCATCGGTGATGGCCCTTTCCATCAGGTGCTGGAACTCGCTGACCGTGGCGCTGTCAATGCGGCCGTTGACGGTGGTGACAAGGACATCGTCCTCTCGCTCTGTCCTGACTTCCATAGTTGAGACCCGCTTTCTCCTGTTGGCGCTAGAATGGCGTACACGTCGGGAAATCGGATGATTCCCCGGGCAACAAACGGAATGCCGCATACTTCCTGCCGGTCGGCAGCCTCCGGTATTCCCGAAACCTAGAACGCCCCTGTCTGCTGTTCAAGCCTGTCGCTCACGTCTTTGTGCCGATGTCGAGGATCGTTGCGAAGCGAAGGCGCGCCTGTTTCGCCGCATGATCGATGGAATCGACGAGGGCATGGGAGACAAGCTGCCCGCCGAGCCGCTCCATGAGCGCGGTGTCGGCCAGGCTGGCGACGCCGTCCTCGTTCCCGGTCAGCCGCGCCATGCCCTGGAGATTGTTCCAGAGCGCCGTTGTTTCGCCGAGTTCGACGGCGACGTCAGCGTCGATGAGGGAGAGGTCGCTGGCGCGTTCGAAGACACCGATGGTGTTGCCGGCCAGGATCGCCGGAGTGTCTCGGGCATGCAGAAGTTCCAGGTACTGCGCAATGAACTCGACATCGAGAAGCCCTCCCGGCATGTGCTTGATGGTCTCCTCGCGGGCACGGTTTTCCTCACGAATGCGGTCCCGCATGGCGATGACATCGCCGGCGAGAACCTCCTGGCTGCGCGCCAGGGTCAGAACGTCATGGCGCACCCTTGAGAAGTCGTCGCCAAGTTGTCCGCTGGCGGCGACCACCCGGGCCCTGGTGAGAGCCTGGTGTTCCCATGTCCATGCATTCTCGTGCTGATAGGATTCGAAGGAATTGAGGGAACAGGCTATGGGGCCGGCCTTGCCGGAGGGTCGCAGTCTCATGTCGACGTCATAGAGGCGGCCTTCCCTGGTCGGTGCCGTGATTGCGGTGATCAGGCGGCGGCACAGGCGCGCATAGTACTGGGTGGCCGGGAGCGGCTTGCGGCCATCCGACACCGCCTCGCTGCCACTCTGGTCATAGAGAAACATGAGATCGAGATCCGAACTCACCGTCATCTCCCGGCTGCCGAGCTTGCCGAAGGCGACAATCGCAAAGGAGCCTCCGGGAATGCGGCCATGGTCCGCCTCGAACTCCATTTCGACGACGGGCAGCAGGGCGGCTATGCAGGCGTCGGCGATGTCGGAGAGCGGTCGGGCGGCCTCGACGGGTGTCAGCATGCCCTCGAGCAGGTGCACGCCGATCTGGAAGACCTTGTCGTTTGCCCAGCGCCTGACTTCGTCAAGCACGTCCTGGAGGTCCCTTGCCCTGCCGGTGGCCTCGGCGAGTTGGGAAGCCATCTCGTCCCGGTCGAGTTCCAGGGTATAGAACAGGCGGACCAGGCCCCGGCGGGCGGTTTCCGCAATCTCCGCTTCGAGATCCTCGTCATCGAAGGAAAGGTCGGTGAACTCGCGGGCGAGTACACTGTCCAGCAGCGCCGGTTTGCGGGTCAGCCAGCGTGACAGGTATGGCGCCACTCCCAGGATTTCGCCGAGCAGTTCCAGGAGATTTGGATGGGCGGAAACGAGGGAAAGGAAGGATGTGCCGGCCGGCAGGCGGGACAGGAATTCATCGAACTTCATCAGTACGCCATCGCAGTCGCGCAGTCCGGCGAACACCGCAAGTGCCGAAGGGGCGAGACGCATCAGGTGTTCGATTGCTTGCGGAGCCCGCAGTGCCGGGTACGGCTTCGTCTTCCATGCAATGACAGTGGCGGCAGCGCGTTCGGGCTCGCGGTAGCCCAGCGCCCTGAGGCTCTTGCGCGTCGTGTCATCCACAGTGTCTCCGGTGAAATCCATGGGTTGCTGCCTGGCGCTCTCCACCCTTTCCGCAAAGAGATTCGCGTAGTGCCTTTCGACAACGGCCACGGCGTCGAGAAACGAGCGCTCCAGTGCATCGGCGTCGGCAAATCCCGAGAAAGCCGCGATGTTCCCGATGCCTTCCGCAGTCCCGGGAAGACTGTGTGTTTGGCGGTCGTCAACCATCTGCAGCCGGTGCTCAAGGGTGCGCAGAAAGCGGTAGGCCTCTTTCAGTTCAATGGCCGCACCGTGGGCCACGTGCCCGCCTGCAACGAGGATGTCGAGCGTTTCGCAGGTCCCCCTGGTCCTCAAGGCGGGTTCCCGGCCACCCCAGATCAGCTGCTGAGCCTGCACATAGAACTCGATCTCGCGGATGCCGCCGCCACCGAGCTTGACGTTGCGTCCCATGAATGTTCCGCCGTCGCGCGAGCGTGACGAGTCGATCTGCTGCTTGATGGTCCGGATATCCTGCATGGCCGCGAAATCCAGGTGGTGTCTCCAGATGAAGGGATGCAGGTTCTCGAGAAAGATCTCGCCCCTTGCCGTGTCGCCGGCCACGGTGCGTGCCTTGATCATGGCCGCACGTTCCCAGTTGCGCGCGGATTCACGGTAGTAGGTCCCGGCAGAGACAGTGGAGATGGCCGGGGGTGTCGACGACGGGTCGGGACGCAGTCTGAGGTCGGTGCGAAAGACATAGCCGTCGGCCGTCTGCGCATCGATGATTCGGGTCAGGCCCTGGGCAAGACGCGTCATTGTCCGCTGCAGATCCTCGGCCCCGGTGGTCGGCACGATCTCGGGATCGAAGAGGATGATGAGATCGATATCGCTGGAGTAGTTGAGTTCGCCCGCCCCGAGCTTGCCCATGCCGAGAACGAAGAGTCCGCATGCCGTTTCCGCATCCATGGGGTCGGCGAGGGTAAGTCTTTCCCTTGCGTGCAGCGCCCGCAACAGGTGCCGGCAGGCCGTCCTGAGAGCGGTTTCGGCAAACTGCGAGAGATTGCCTGTGACCTGTTCGAGAGACCACAGGGAGGAGATATCGGCAAGGCCGGCGGTGAGATGGACACGCCGCTTGGCACGCCTCAGGCGGGTCATGAGGTCCTTTTCGGTTTCTCCTTCGATGTCCGGTTCCGCCATGGCGAGGGCAACGTCGAAGGCGGCATCCGGGCCGTCGCTGATCAGCGACATGGCGAACACGGGATCAACCGTCACGCAGCGTGACAGGTAGGGGCTGTGGCGGAAGACGGGATCGAGGATTCCTTCGGCGGCGGGGCGCAGGTCGAGAGCCCGCGCTTTCAACTCCTCATCACGGATACGTCCGGCCGCCGCTTGCCAGCGCTGCCAGAGAAGCTCGACGCTCTCGGGAACCAACTCCGGGGCTTTCAGTCCGGACCAGACCTGGGAAATCATCCGCCACCCGTCTCGCAGTGGAAGGGTGCGGGAGTCTGTGGACTGGCAGCAATTGAGTCAATCAGCGTGCCCGCGACATGTCGATCGGCGCCTGTGCGGGTTCCTGCAGGCGAAAGAGCCTGCCCGGACCCCCGATGGACTCATGGACGCCGATCTGCCGCAACATGCGCCAGACGAGTGCCTGATTGCTCGTCACCACCGGTCTGCCGGTCTGTTCCTCGATCGCATCAACGACTTCGACAGCGCGCAGGGCAGTACACGACAGGAAGATGCCGTCACAATCGCTTGTACAGACGTCGAGGGCGAGGCGTGTGATATCGCGGGGCTCGACTCGCGTCATGTCCCGACCCCGGGCGATACCGAGCCCGCTCATGGAGCGCACGTCGAAACCGCGACCTTCAAGGAACGCCGCCTCCATGCGGTTGACCTCGTCGAGATAGGGCGTACCTACGGCCACGCGGGTGATCCCGAGGTGGCGCAGGGCATCGACGACGCATGTGACAAGCGCCAAGGGCCTGGTCTCCGGCTGCGCAGTCCTGATGGCGCGCTCCACGGCAGCCTCTCCCGCGGCGATACTGCCTGACGTGCACACATAGGCGATGGCGTCGAGGTTCTCGGGCAGCAGACGGGCCGCATCGCCCAGGTCTCCGGCAACCGCAGCCAGGTTCTGCACCGTCACCGGATCGACAAGCCGCACCCTGGTGATGAACACGCCGACATCCGGCGGCACCATCGCCCGGATGTCGTCGTCCGCCGTCTCTTCGGTGTTGAGAAGGATGAAGCCCAGGCGCCCCGCGGGATGGCGACCCGCTCCCTCCTGGCCAGGCCAGAGACAGGGTCGGGCCTGCACCGAAGTGTGGTCAGTCATCGAGTTCGCACAAGACAGGCGTGTGGTCCGACGCCTTCGGCCAGGCACGGGGAGCACGATCGACGTCACACGCCACCAGGCGGTCTGCCGCATGGGGCGAAAGCAGCATGTGGTCGATCCTGACACCATGATCCTTCGGCCAGGCACCACGCTGGTAGTCCCAGAATGTCCACGCGCCCGCCGTCGTTGCGTGCAACGTGGCATAGGCCTCCGTGTAGCCTGACCACACGAGTTCGCGGAACAGCGCCCGGGATTCGTCGCGGGTGAGGGCATCGCCTGCCCATAGAGCGGGATCGTGCACATCGTCGTCAGTGGGGCATACATTGTAATCACCGCCCAGAACGACCGCTTCCTCGTGGGCAAGGAGACCGCGGGCGTGGTCGACGAGACGCCGCATCCATGCCAGCTTGTAGGCAAACTTGTCGCCCGGCGCCGGATTGCCGTTGGGGAGGTAGATCGAGGCAACCCTCAGGCCGCACGTGAAGACCTCGATGTAGCGTGCCTCCATGTCATCGGGATCGCCCGGGAGGCAGGTTGTCTCGATGTCGATGGGAGACTTGGAGAGGACCGCCACTCCGTTCAGCGCCTTTTGCCCGGCCACGGCACAGTTGTATCCGAGATCGCCGATGGCATCGTGGGGGAAGGTCTGCGAAACGGTCTTGAGTTCCTGCAACAGGACGATATCAGGCTGCCGGGCTTCAAGCCATTTCAGGACATTGGGCAGCCTTGCCCTGATCGAGTTGACGTTCCAGGTGGCAATCTTCATGTGCCGGCAAGGCGGACGTGTCAGATCGCGAATGAGGTGCCACAGCCGCATGACGACGTGGCATTGGGGTTGTCGAGAGTGAAGTAGCTGCCCTCGAGACTGTTCACGAACTGGAGGGTGGAACCGGCAAGGTATCGAAGGGAGATATCGTCGATCACGATTCGCGCAACGCCCGTGCCGTATTCGACATCACCCTCCTCGGGGCCCTCGTCGACCGTGAAATGGTACTGGAACCCCGAACAGCCGCCCCCGGTGACGACAATCCGCAGACGACCGCCGCCCTCTCCAGCCATGATGTCGCTGATCCTGGCGGCAGCATCTTCGGAGACGTTGATGCCATCCTGGAGAAGGGTGTCGCCCATCGTCCGCATCCTGCCCGGTTCTCTATCAATACCTAGTGGCGCCGCTGGTTGCTGTCAATCCTGCATGCGATGGAGTAACAACGGGGCACCATGACGCCAGCACCCTATGCCGCACACCAGGGGACGAGCCGTGGCCGTCGTTTCGCCGAACGGCCGTCCTGCTATCGCAGCGATTACCAGCGAGATCGTGACCGCATCCTTCACAGCAGGGCGTTCCGTCGTCTGATGCACAAGACACAGGTCTTCGCCACGGTCCACGGCGACCATCACCGCACTCGCATGACCCATTCCCTCGAGGTGGCGCAGATTGCCCGGACCATCGCCCGCTGTCTGGCTGTCGACGAGGATCTTGCCGAGTCGATCGCGCTTGCCCACGATCTCGGTCACACCCCGTTCGGCCACATCGGCGAGAAGGTTCTCGATGAGGCCATGGCGTCGTGGGGAGGTTTCAGCCACAACATCCAGACATTCCGCATCCTCACGCGGCTGGAATCTCCCTATGCCGCCTTCGACGGCCTCAACCTGACCTGGGAAACCCTCGAGGGCGTGGTCAAGCACAATGGCCCGCTATTGTCGGAGTTACCGCCGGCAATTGCGCACTACAACCGCGTGCAGGATCTCGAGGTCGATTCATTCCCCGGCGTGGAGGCCCAGGTCGCCTCGCTGGCCGACGACATTGCCTACAACGGCCATGATCTCGACGATGGCCTGAGAATGGGCCTGTTCTCGCTGGATGACCTCGCCGGCGTGCCGGTTGCCGCGGCGGCGATCAGGGAGGTCGCGGAGTGCTGGCCCGATGCGCCCCTCGTGCGCAAGATCCATGAAACCATGAGAAAGATCATCGATGCCCAGGTTCGGGATCTGATCGAGACATCGCGCGCCACTCTGGCCGGGGCTCGCCCGCAGTCGGCCGATGATGTCCGTTGGCACGACGAGCCGGTCATCGGTTTCAGCGAGGCCTTCGCAGATTCGGCGGCGGGCTTGAAGGCGTGGCTCTACACAAATATGTACTGCCACGAACGGTTGCGAGATCAGACCAGGGAGGCCGGAAGCTTACTTGGCGAACTGTTTTCAGCCTTCCGTGACGATCCACGACTTCTCCCGGTCGAATGGAAGGAACATCTGGATGGGTGTGACGAAGCAGACCGCATGCGCCTTGTCGCAGACTATCTCGCCGGCATGACCGACCGCTTCGCACACAGGGAACATCAACGCCTGGTACGCCAAGAGCCATGAATGTCCATGAGGAGTTTACTTCGCGCATCCGCGCCGCAGTGGAGTCGCTCGAGACCCGGGGCGTCGTTGCTGCCGGTCTGATCGATCGCATCCAGGTGTCGGAGCCACGCCAGGCCGATCACGGCGACCTTGCGACCAACGCCGCTCTCGTGCTGGCCGGGGCGAACAGCATGGCGCCGCGTGAGATCGCAGACCTGATCATCCGCGAACTGCGTCAGGACCCTGACGTGGCGACGGCCGTCAGCGCCGGTCCTGGCTTCATCAATATCACGCTTCGCGAGAGCTTCTGGCACACCTGGCTGGAGCGCCTTCTTGTCCATGGACCCGACGCCCTGCTGGCGGACCGTGGCCGCGGACGCAAGGCCTGTGTCGAGTACGTATCCGCCAATCCCACAGGGCCACTGCATGTGGGTACGGCGCGTGGCGCTGTCATCGGAGATGTGCTTGCCTCCCTGCTCGAGGCCGTTGGCTGGAAGGTGACCAGGGAGTACTACATCAACGATGCCGGAGCCCAGGTCGATGTTCTCGCCTGGTCCGCCTATGTCCGCTACCTCGAGGCGCTCGGTGAACCGCAGGACGCTGCGGTCCTGGAGGGACTCTACCCGGGCGATTATCTCATCGAGACGGGAAGGATTCTCGCAGGCAGGTACGGAACGACGCTGAAACAGGCCATCGGCGACCGTCAGCCTGGCAGTCTGCCGTTGCCGGAGGCTCTCGTGGAGGTCCGCTCCTTCGTCATTGAAAGGATGATGGAAATCGTTCGCCACGATCTTGCCCTGGCGGGCGTTCATCAGGAGGTATTCAGTTCGGAACGCGCCATGATGGAATCCGGCGGGATCGAGAGGTGTCTGGAGAAGCTCGATGCACGTGGCCTTATCTACACCGGCGTGCTGGAACCGCCGAAGGGCAGGGAGCCCGAGGACTGGGAGCCCGTGCCCCAAACCCTGTTTCGCTCCACGTGTTTTGGCGATGATCTCGATCGACCACTCAGGAAGTCAGATGGCTCCTGGAGCTATTTCGCCCCGGACATCGCCTATCACAACGGCAAGGTTGAAAGAGGGTTCGATCTCATCATCAATGTCTTCGGGGCCGACCACGCCGGTTACGTCAAGCGGCTCAAGGCCGCGGTGGCGGCGCTCTCGGATGACCGGGCCTCCTTCAACATCCTGCTGACCCAGCTCGTCCGCTTTACCGGCAATGACCGGCTGGCGAGAATGTCGAAGCGGGCCGGTCGCTACGTCACCATGCGTGAGGTTGTCGAATCGGTCGGCAAGGACGTGCTGAGGTTCATCATGGTGACACGCCGCAACGACGTGCCGCTTGACTTTGATCCGGTGAAGGCGCTGGAGCAGTCGAAGGACAATCCCGTGTTCTATGTCCAGTATGCCCACGCGCGCATCTGCTCGGTCCTGCGCAAGGCCGGCGAGGCGGGAATCGACACGTCCGAACTCGCCCGCGCGCCCCTGTCCCGGCTCACGGAATCCCGCGAGATCGCCCTCATCAGGACCCTGGCCGGATGGCCCGCCGCCATCGATGCCGCCGCCTCCGCCCACGAACCCCATCGCATCGCCGCCTGGCTCAACACTCTTGCCGGAGAGTTTCACGCATTGTGGAACACGGGCAGGGATGATCCTTCCCTGCGTCTTGTTGTGGATGGAGAGGCGGATCTGACACGCGCCAGACTTGCGCTCAGCGCGGCTACACGGCAGGTGATTGCCCGTGGTCTGCTTCTTGTCGGTGTCGAACCCAGGGAGGTCATGCGCTGAACGACCGCCGCGAACCAACACTCTTCGCCGGTGGAGAACCCGAACCCCGGGAAGAACGGCAGATTCCCGTCCAGGAGGCAGGGACGGCGCCCGTGCGACGACGCGGACCGTGGCGCCTCGTCATCGCACTGCTCCTGATCCTCCTGGCTGCGGGAGGCGCCGCGTGGTTCGTCTTGTTTGACAGGGACGACACCGGAATTCGGGAGGTAACGGTGTTCCGGGCCGATACCGAACCTTATCGGGTGGCGCCAGAAACCGCAGACATTTCGGACATTCCCAACACCGGCATCCTGGTTCTCGAGACCACCGCCAACGGCGAGGAGAGCGAGGGCCATGAGGTTCTGATGCCGCCTCCCGAGGAGCCATTTGTGCTCGATACCGGGGCGCAGGAGGTGGGGGATGTGGTCGTTGATGTCGCCGAGGCGCCGCTGGAGCCCGCCATGGAAGGGGCTGTGGTCGACCCGATCTTCGATGCCGAACAGGTCTCGGCCATGGTCGACGAGGCTCTCGACGAGACCCCCCAACCAGTGCCTCCCCTGCCAGACGACAAGCCGGCGCCGCCGGAAGTCAATTGGGGGCCAGGCACCGTCACTGCTGATGACGCCGCCGGGACGGGTTCATTGTCCTTCTCGGATGTCGCAGCTTCCCTCGGGGAAGATTCTGTCGGCGAACCGGAAGTCGCCGGGACTGGAACGCGCTATGGTGTCCGCATTGCCGCGTATTCCAGCGAGGAGCTGGCAACGGCTGCCTGGGATCGGCTGTATCGTGGACACAACGATCTCTTTGGAGGGCTTGAGGCAATCATCACCAGAATATCCCTCGACGGCAGCCACTTCTTCCGCCTCACCATCGGCGAATTCGAGGCGAGGCAGGAGGCTGAAGGGCTGTGTGCCGCGGTTGTCGAGCGCGCCCTCGAGTGCCGTGTCGTGACCCACTGACACTGTGCCGCGCGCTCTCATCACCGATATTGCCGGGATCCGCATCACGGCGCCTGAACGGTCCTTCTTGCGCGCCTTTGATCCCCTCGGCATCATTCTCTTCCGCCGCAACATTGGCGATCCGGTCCAGGTCGGCGATCTCGTGGCGTCCTTCCGCGACATCGTCGGACGCGCCGACGCGCCGGTCATGGTCGACCAGGAAGGCGGGCGCGTGGCGCGTCTCGGGGAACCCTACTGGTGGCCCGGTCTGCCACCCGCGATGATTGCCCGGGGAGGGGAGCGGGCCGCCTGGCTTGCCGGTCGCCTGCTGGCCCATGACATGGCATCACTGGGCATCGATGTCACGTGCGCCCCCTCGCTCGACCTCGGTCTTGCAGGCATGAACGATGTCATCGGTGACCGCGCTTTCTCTCATGACCCCGATCGTGTCAGCGGCCTCGGGGCGGCCTTCATCGATGGTCTTGATGCGGGCGGCGTGCAGGCGACGATCAAGCACATGCCTGGCCACGGCCGGGTGATCGAGGACCCGCACCACAGGTTGCCACGCGTCGACACGGACCTCGCTGTCCTGAGGGAGCAGGACTTCGTTCCCTTCCGACGCCTGGCCGCCAGTCCCTTCGGCATGGTGGCCCATGTTGTCTACACGGCCATCGACAGCCGGAATCCGGCTTCAGCTTCACCGGAGGTGATCCGCCGCATCATTCGCGGTGAACTGGGATTTGACGGTGTGCTGATGACTGATGCCATCGATATGGAGGCTCTGAGCGGTCCCCATGAAGCAAGGGCCCGGTCGTGCATCGCCGCCGGGATCGATGTGGTGATGCACTGCAACCAGCCTCTGGAGGTGCGTGAGCGCGTTGCCGCCGCAACACCGGAACTCGCCGGTGACGCCCTGGAGCGGGTGGTGAAAGCGGCGGCAGCGCGTCGTTCGCCGCAACCCGGATTCGACCCGTGCACGGCCCGTGCGGAACTCGCGCGTCTGGTGGCCACGCCATGAGCTTCGACGTGGAGGGAATCCTGTGGCTGGTTTCGGTCTGGGCTCTGCCGGTGCTGACCGCCATCACACTTCATGAGGCCGCACACGGCTGGGTAGCGTGGAAACTCGGGGACGACACCGCCCGGCTCATGGGACGGGTCACGTTCAATCCCCTGAAGCACATCGACCGGTTTGGAACGGTTCTGCTGCCGTGCCTCCTGCTCCTCTTCCAGGCGCCCTTCCTGTTCGGCTATGCCCGGCCGGTCCCGGTGCGGTTCCATCGTCTTGGCAGGCCGCGGCGCGACATGGTTCTGGTGGCGGCTGCCGGTCCGGCCATCAATCTTCTGATGGCACTTGCGGCGGCCCTCGCCTTTCACCTCGTGGTTCTCGTCCCCGATGTGGCCTCCGCCTGGCTCGCCGCCAACCTGCGCAATGCGCTGATCATCAATGTCGTGCTGGCAGTCTTCAACATGCTGCCACTCCCCCCGCTCGATGGCGGACGCGTGGTGACAGGCCTTCTTCCGTCTCGCCTGGCGGCGCCCTTCCAGCGCATGGAACGATACGGTATCGCCATCCTTGTCGCCCTCATCGCGTTGCCACCGCTCATCGGCGAACAGATCGGACTGGATATCGCCATTCTTTCCCGACTCCTATTGCCTCCGGTCGAGGCCATCATCCACGCCATCGTCTTCGTCGCGATGGTATGATGGACGATCCTCTCTGCGGAGACTGGACATGGTGGCTGGAATCGCGGCGGGAATGCGGCGAGACTCACATTCTGGTCGGATGGAGGCTGGATGCAGGTGACCGGCGAGGACTTTGCCGAGGATGAGGCGGGCCCGACGCCCGGTCCCTCCGGCGTCTTCCGCGTGGATGTGGAGGGTTACGAGGGTCCGCTCGATGTCCTGTTGGCACTGGCGCGTCAGCAGAAGGTCGACCTTGCCCGCATTTCCATGGTTGATCTTGCTGATCAGTACCTCGCGTTCGTGGCCCGCGCCCGTCACCGTCATCTGGAACTCGCCGCCGACTATCTCGTCATGGCGGCCTGGCTGGCCTACCTCAAGTCCCGACTCCTGATCCCTCGCGAAGAAGGGGAAGCACCGTCTCCGGAACTCATGGCCGAGGCGCTGCAATTCCAGCTCCAACGTCTCGAATCGATGCGGGACAGCGCCCGGGCGCTCATGGCGCTTCCCCTTCTTGACCGTGATGTCTTTCGCTGTGGTCATCCCGAAGGCCTGCCCGTCGAGACCCGGGACGTGTGGCGCGAGTCCCTCTGGCGCCTGCTCAGGGCCTATGGCGAGCTCCTGCAGCGTGTGCGCCGGCAGGACTGGCGGCCGGAGCCCGTCGAGGTGTTTTCCGTGGAGACGGCCCTGCAGCGTCTTGAGGAACTGGTTGGCGATCTGCCCGACTGGAAGGACATGATCAGCCTGCTTCCCGAGGATTTGCGCAGCGGTCTCTATTACCGGTCCGTCGTCAGTTCGACCCTGGTTGCAGGGCTTGAACTGGCCCGCCAGGGGAAGGCGGAACTGCGCCAGGATGGTGCCTGGACACCGATCGAGATCAGAAGGCGCGGATCATGAAGACGCCAAACCGGGATGTGCGCATCGTCGAGGCCCTGCTGTTCGCCTCGCCCGAGCCTGTCGACGAGAAGGAGATTGCCGGGCGCCTTGGCGAGGACGTTGATGTCGGGGCCTGTCTTGGCCAGCTTGCGGCGGATTACAGAGGACGGGGTGTTGAACCGGTGCGGATTGCCGGCAAGTGGTCCTTTCGCACGGCGGTGGATCTCGGGCCGGATCTGAAGATTCGTTCCGTGCGCCGCCGCCGGCTGTCGCGGGCAGCCCTCGAGACCCTCGCCATCATTGCGTATCACCAGCCCGTGACCCGCGCCGAGGTCGAGTCCATCCGGGGTGTCTCGCTTTCGCGGGGTACGCTCGATCTTCTCCTCGAGATCGGCTGGATCCGTCCGTCCGGGCGCCGGCGTACACCGGGAAGGCCCCTGCAGTGGCGGACCAGTGGTGAGTTTCTCGAGCACTTCGGCCTCGAATCAGTGGATGATCTGCCGGGACGCGACGAGTTGCTGGCCGCGGGACTGCTCGATACCAGGCCGGATCTGCCCTTGCCCGGAGGCCCAGGTGACGGCGAGGAGGAGCGCTCCTGACAACGCGTCATGAAAGGCTTGATAATAAGAACTGTTTGCACATAGCATCACGGCAACGTGATCAACATGCGGACGTTTCATGCCTGGTTTGTCCTTTCGAGGTGTCAGTCACTCCTGGGCCGGTGAAGAAGCCCTGAGAAATGTCGATCTCGAGATTGCCGACGGCGAGGTCATGTGCTTGGTCGGCCCCTCGGGATGCGGCAAGACCACCGCCCTGCACCTTGCCGCCGGAATTGAACCCCTCGCAACTGGCGAGATCCGCATCGGTGACGAAGTGGTCGCCGGAAACGGCATCCACCGGCCACCCGAGGTGCGGGGTGTGGGCCTTGTCTTCCAGGAATTTGCCCTTTTCCCTCATCTAAGTGTTGCCGACAACATCGCCTTCGGCCTGCGCGGGCGCCGGCAGGCGAAGGCCACCGTCGGGGATCTTCTCGACATGGTTGGTCTCGGCGGATACGCAGAGAAGTATCCCCACATGCTGTCGGGCGGTGAGCAGCAGCGTGTTGCCCTGGCGCGGGCTCTTGCGCCCAAACCGAGAATCCTGCTGCTCGACGAGCCGTTTTCCGGTCTCGACGTGCGCTTGCGTGAATCGGTGAGGGACCAGACTCTTGAAATCCTGCGCGACATCGGGACGACAACACTCATTGTCACCCACGACGCCGAGGAAGCGCTCTATCTCGGCGATCGCATTGCCGTGCTGCAGGGCGGCAGGCTGCTTCAGTCGGGAACGCCAGGCGCGGTCTACCAGCGTCCGGCAACGGCGTTCGTGGCGCGGTTCCTCGGCGACGTCAACTGGTTGCACGGCACAGCGGCTCCCGGCCGGATCCACTCACCGGTAGGTGACGTCCTGGCCGACGGTTTCATCACCGGCCAGAGGGTCGATGTCCTGATACGCCCCGAGGGACTGCACCTGACGCCCGAAGGCGACGGTCCCGGTGCACGGGTGATCGAACGGCGCCTGGTCGGGCATTCCACGCTCGTTTCCCTGCGCCTCGGGAACGGCGAGACGCTGCGCGCACGCATTCTTGGCCAGACTGCACCAGAACCCGGCACCGACGTCAGGATCCGTTTCGACGACGATTCCGTTCTCGTCTTTCCCTGTCACCAGGCCCGGCACATCGCCTGAGTGAAATCCCGGAGGCCCCTGGAGGGGCTGGAGGATGGATGTGTTCGGGTCACCGGCGCGGCACAATGACCTGACCAGTGATCGCTGTGCGTTTGCCATTGCGGCGGCACGTCACCCGGATCACGCCCCGCGCCGGTCCCTCGCTCACTCGAGCTGCTGGGGATGGACAATGGCGACGCCTTCTCCGGCGTGTGTGTACATTGCCGCAGACCCATCCAGCATGGCGGCATGGAGGTCCGGCCAGTTCATTTCGGCGCGTTCGATGCGCGTGGACTGGTCGGACAGGAACGCAGCGCGGGTTTCGGCGTCCCAGTTCAGGTAGAGCTTGCCGTCGAGCACAGACCAGCCGTTCACGAAATCGACCTCGGCACCGTAACCTTCCGACGCGGCATAGGCGCACCAGCCGTTGTATCTCGGCTCGTACGCACCCGGGTTGGCTGCGAAGGCCGCTGCGTTCTCCGCAGAGCTGAACAGCCACGACTTTCCCTTGTGCTCGACACTGTGGGAGGCCAGGCCCCTGGCAGGCGCGCCATCGAAGTAGGCAACGACATCGAAGCCGTCCATCGCAACACCGTCGGGCAGCGCGTTGACGAACTCGTCCGCACTGACTCCTTCATCGTCGGCGGTCGTTTGACCGACAACTGACGAGAGCCCCGCTGCGAGTACTACCGCGATCAACGCACGACGCGACAGGATACCCGCCCGTGCAGACAATTCGCCCCCCGTTCGATGCATCAGTCATCTCCATTTGAGTTCCCGACCCGCCCGGCTGACGACACATTCCAGTCCGGGCGGTCGGCAATGAACAGACTATCATGCACCGGTCCCGGCTTCGATCATCGCGTTGCGGCGACGAGGTTCGCCCATGCCGACACCGTCGGACCGGAACATTGCGAATGGTCGCTGACGGCCCAACTGTCTACCGTGCCAGGGAAGGGTGGCACGACCTTCGGGGGACATGTCGTTGCGCTGGTGTGGATTGGGCGATCCATGCCGGTACGCGATGGACCGCCGCGCGACGTGTCCAGAATTGGTGCTCCGGAAGGCGCGGCTCCCGCTGTTGCGCGCGACGGCCAGTTCCGCAGCCTCGACATCGTGAACCACGGGCCGGACCGGCGCTGCGGCCGGGCGAAGGCAAGAAGGGGCTATTCGGTCGAGGTGATGTCCACCTTGTGAATCGCATCCCCGATGCGAACGCGGCCCGACGTGACGACCTTCGCATTGATGCCGCGAAGGCCGAGTTTCTTGCCTCGTCGCGAGTTCACGAACTTCATGGCCTCCAGCCCAAATCGGGTGACGAACTTCTTGCAGCCGAGGTGCGGTTCAGCGCTGACCTCGATCACCGCCGAGCCCATCGCGAGCCGAGCTCCGGCCGGCAGGTTCTCCTTGCTGAGGTCCAGATCGACGAAGAACTGATCGCCGGCCAAAGGCCACCTGTCCTCTGATCGCGCCACCAGGGCGATGACGCGCGAGTTCATCAGCACCAACTGCATTTCCGGATGGGCGGAGCCGTCCTTCGTGTAAGGGCTCCCCCGTCCACGCCAGTTGTCGCCGACAAGACCGTTCTCGACGTCAAGCTCGCCGATCGCGAGCACCTCCCGGCGATCCACATCGGGGCGGCGAACAATCATCATCACCGTGCCGTAATCCTTCGGAGATTCCAGAATCTCCGGCAACCCGGCTTCAAGTTCCTGTCCATCGGGAAACGTCATCTCATGCAGCCATGTCGCATTCCCGGCTCACGCCCAATCCGTCACTTCACGCATTCGGGAGTTCCCCAGATGGCTGCCGCCGGTGGTAACACAGTGGACATTCGACAGCAAAGCCGCCCCCAGGTTGTCACCAAGGGCTGGGCCCCTCTCTTGATCAAGCTGGCATGGCGATGAGAAGCCCGGCCCTGTGAACGCTTCGCACTGTAAGGGCACACATTTGCCTTGTCGCGTGTGCCCGGGATGGAACGCCATCGTGGCGTCAAAGGGGCCGGCAGCGGCCCATCGATGAGGCGGGAGAATTCTCGGATCGGCTCCCTCGACACCGTGACCTCCGCCAGTTGAAGAGTGACAAGAAGGAGATGAGTTTCATGCGGGGAGTGGAGGATCATGCCTCGTGTGTACGGGGCGGGCGCGCCGCAGAGCCCTCGGGATACCCTCCTGAGCAGGTATGTGTCCGCACCCACTGCCTGTCGTCGACGCGGTCATGAGAAGGTGGGCCTGAAACCGCTTCGGATGGAGCCTGGGTGGTTACACGGTCCCAGGATTGTGGCGATTCTGATGCGGCCGAACAGTCAGGCGTTCGCAGTGCTGCAGGAGGGCAGCCTCCCGACGGCCGTGGTCCCCCCTGGCGCCTGCGTCGGGAGGGAAACGTTGATCGTCGTTGCCCTTGGCCCCTTGGAAGGCTATATGTCCCGGGTCGGGACGGCGCATCAGTGCCGCCGTTTCATGGATCGACAGGGAAGGGAGACCTCACCATGGGTACCTTCAGTATATGGCATTGGCTCATCGTGCTGGTCATCGTTCTGCTCCTCTTCGGACGCGGCCGGATTCCCAAGCTGGCCGGCGATCTTGCCAAGGGGATCAAGGAGTTCAAGTCCGGCATGAAGGACGAGGCGGCGCAGGCACGGCAATCCGCTGAATCCCCGACAACCATCGAGGGAACCGCCACACCAGCGTCCGCCGAGAACGAGAAGGACAAGACCGTCGCCTAGACACTTGACGAAGATTACCGGACATGTTCGATCTCGGATGGTTCGAATTGGCGGTCGTCGGGGCGGTGTTGCTGGTTGTGGTTGGCCCCAAGGACCTGCCCAGGGTGCTGCGGACAGTCGGCATATGGACCGGCAAGGCGCGGCGCATGGCGCGCGACTTCCAGAAGGCGCTGGACCAGTACGCCAAGGAAGCCGAGATCGATGACGTCAAGAAGGCTGTCGAGACGCCACTGAAGGCGAAGAAGGCGGTTGCCGCGGCTGTTGATCCCACTGGCACCCTCAAGAAGGAACTCGAGGACACCGGCCGCGAGATGCAGGAAAACATGAAAGTCAGGGATGAGCCGGAGGCGACGGCCCAGGCGGCGCCGTCGGAACGCGCCAGGGCTTCCGGCGACACATAGAACGCTCTTGATCAAGGATATCGACAACACCAAGCTTCCGCTGTTGGAGCATCTCGTCGAACTGCGCCGGCGCCTGGTGCGCAGCGCGGCGGTGGTCCTGATTGCCTTCCTGCCATGTTTCTACTTTGCGCCGGCGATCTACAACTTCCTCGCCCTGCCGCTCTACGACGCCTATGGACTGGCACCGGTGGAGGAGCCGGAGGAGGGTGAGGAGACATGGATCGAGCGCACCCTGAGTGACGCCTGGATGCTGTTTTCCTCGTCACCGGACGGGGAGGCCGCACCTGAAGAGCCAACTGGTGTCACGGAGGGCGCCACCATCGATCGCAGCGCCGATTCCGAGTACCCGCCGCGGTTCATCTTCACCAGTCCTCAGGAAGCCTTCCTGACCTATGTGAAGGTCGGTTTCTTTTTGTCGCTGTGCCTCTCGCTGCCGTTTCTCGTCTGGCAGCTTTGGGCGTTTGTGGCGCCCGGCCTCTATCGCCGGGAGAAGAAGCTGGTCTTGCCCTTCATGCTGGTGTTTCCACTGCTCTTCACGCTCGGCGCGGCGATGGTTTACTACGCCTTCTTTCCCGTTGCCCTGAGGTTCTTTCTCGGCTTTCAGCAGACCGGGGACTTCGGACAGCTGCCCATCGTCATGGAAGTGCGGGTGAGCGAGTACTTTTCACTTCTCCTCAAGCTCCTCTTCGCCTTTGGCATCAGTTTCCAGTTGCCCCTGGTGATGACTCTGTTGGCGCGAACCGGCATGGTGACGGCTGAAGGGCTGAAGGAAAAGCGAAAGTACGCCATCGTCGCCGTCTTCGTGCTGGCGGCCGTGATCACGCCGCCCGATCCCTTCAGCCAGCTTGGCCTCGCCCTTCCATTGATCCTGCTCTATGAAGTGTCGATCTGGTGTGCACGCATCACCGAGCGGCGCAAGGCCAAGGTCGAGGAAGCTGGCGAAGAGGAAGAGGTTGAAGAGGTGGACGACCCCCAGGCTTACGAGGAAACGGATTTCAATCCTGCGCGCTGACCGTCCCGGCACGCATGGCAAGGTAGACCGGCATGCACGATCTTGCGTGGATTCGCGCCCATCCCCAGGCCTTTGACGCGGCCTGCGCGCGCCGTGGATTGCCTCCGCAGGCGTCGCTGATACTCGACATGGACCGCAAGGTGCGGCACTCCAGGACCGGTGTTCAGGAGCTGCAGCAGCGGCGCAACGATCTCACACGCCTGATCAGCGAGGCGAAACGCGGCAGCCGGGATGCAGCAGACGAGATCGCGGAAGTCGGCAGCATCAAGCAGCAGATCGCGACTCTGGAGGCGATTGAAAGGGAGGATGCCGGAAAGCTCCGCAACGTGCTCGAGGCCATCCCCAATGTCGTTGACGATACCGTTCCCGAAGGCGCCGACGAAGCGGACAACGTCGAGATGCGCCGCTGGGGAAACCTCCCCAACTTTGCCTTCGATCCGAGGGACCACGTTGATCTCGGCGCCCTTCTGGGCGGTATGGACTTCGACAGCGCGGCGCGCCTTGCCGGTGCGCGTTTCGTGGTCCTTTCCGGTGCCATGGCCCGCCTTGAACGGGCGCTGGCAACCTTCATGCTTGATGTGCACACCCGGGAGTTCGGTTATGTCGAGGTCTCCGCGCCCCTGCTGGTGCGTCCCGAGACCGCCTACGGTACCGGCAACCTTCCCAAGTTCGCCGATGATCTCTTCCGTACCACCGACAACCGCTATCTCATTCCCACAGCGGAAATGACCCTCACGAACCTGGTCCGCGAATCGATCGTGGACGAGGACACGCTTCCCCTGCGTTACACCGCACTCACTCCGTGTTTCCGATCCGAGGCGGGAGCGGCGGGACGCGATACCAGGGGCATGCTGCGCCAGCATCAGTTCTGGAAGGTGGAACTGGTTTCGGTGACGGCGCCCGAGGACTCCCCGGAAGAGCACCGCCGCATGGCGGCCTGTGCTGAAACCGTCCTGCAGCGCCTGGCATTGCCCTACCGCGTTGTCACCCTCGCGGCTGGAGATATCGGGTTTTCAGCCCGCCTGACATGGGACCTCGAAGTGTGGCTGCCGGGGCAGAAGAAGTGGCGGGAAATCTCGAGTCTGTCGAACTGCGCCGACTTCCAGGCGCGGCGGATGGCTGCGCGCTGCCGGACCAGGGAAACGCGCAAGACCCGATTTGTGCATACACTCAATGGTTCGGGTGTCGCGGTCGGCCGCGCGTTGATCGCCATCCTGGAGAATCATCAACACGAGGACGGAAGCGTCTCCATTCCCGAGGTCCTGCGTCCCTACATGGGTGGCACGGAACGCCTTCATCCCGGCGGAGCCGCACCGGTCGACGGCTGACGGCACGGCGATGCCCGTCTCGCGACCGGACCTCCTGCAGGACCTCGTTTCGCTGGGCGTCCGTTCGTCCAGGGTACTCGAAGCCATGGCGACGGTCCCCCGGGACCGGTTTGTGCGTCCCGAACAGACCGCCCGTGCCTGGGAGAACGTGGCACTGCCGATCGACTGCCAGCAGACGATCAGTCAGCCTCTGGTCGTTGCGCTGATGTCCGAAAGACTGGCCCTCGAGGAGGGTATGCGGGTCCTCGAAATCGGAACCGGAAGTGGCTATCAGACAGCCATTCTGGCGCAGTTGGCCGGACACGTGTGGACGATCGAACGTCACAATGTACTGCTGTGCCAGGCAAAGGCCCGTTTTGCCGAACTGAACCTCGAGAACATCACCTGCCGGTCGGGAGACGGCTCCACCGGTTGGCCGGAGGAGGCGCCCTTCGACAGGATCATGGTGACGGCCGCGGCGGCCACCATGCCGCATCCTTTGATCGACCAACTCGTCCCCGGTGGTATCATGGTCGTACCGGTTGGTGGAACTGTCTTCGACCAGAAACTCTACCATGTGCGACGCTTCGATTCGGGTCATGAAAGCCATGCCTTTCTCGATGTCAGGTTTGTTCCGCTCGTTCATGGGTGACAGGCCGGTACCCGGGCTTCTGGCGTTCCTTTCCGCCGCCGTCCTGGTGGCGTCCTGCGCCCAGATGCCGGCGCCGGTGCGCCACCTCGACCAGGTCATGCCCCCTCTGCCAGGAATTCCGCCGGCAGGCCGGCTGGCATCCCTGCCTCCCCTTCCTGCTACAAAACCCGTCCCGCCAGAGGCGCCTGCCGCGCCGCCACAACCCGTCGCCGAGCCGGAGGAACACGCAGCCGGGGATCTGATAGCGCGCATTGAACGCATTCTTGGCGCTGCCGGGGATGATGCGCCTCGCGAGACCATGTTCCTGGAGACCGTGCCTTCGGATACCGGTCCGGTGACCATCTACACCGTGCGCCGCGGTGACACGTTGCTCGGCATATCGCGCCAACTCGGTGTGCGTTCACGCGAACTCGCCGAGATCAATGGATTGGTCAAACCCTATCTGCTCGTGGAAGGACAGCAACTGACGGTGCCACAGGCAGCCACCAAGACACACCAGGTGGCTGCAGAGGACGTGTCCATTCCCGAACCCCTGACGACGGCCACTCCCGAACCCCTGACGACGGCCACTCCCGAACCCGTGACGACGGCCATTCCCGAGCCGGCACCCGGAGGTGACCTGCAGTTCATCTGGCCGGTTACAGGACCGGTCGTCTCGAGTTTCGGCCCCAAGGCCGGCGGTCTTCACAACGACGGTATCAATATCGCCGCACCTGCCGGGACTCCGGTGCGCGCCGCGGAGGACGGCGTTGTCTCCTACGTCGGCAACGAGATCAGGGGCTATGGCAACCTTGTACTCTTGCGCCACACGGATGGCTGGGTCACGGCCTATGCCCACAATGCGCGCAACCTCGTTGCCCGTGGCCAGATGGTGTTGCGTGGTGATGTCATTGCCAGTGTCGGTGCAAGTGGCGGAATCGCCCAACCGCAGTCCCACTTCGAACTTCGCCAGGGAACCACAGCCGTCAATCCGGTCGAACACCTCGTAGAGGGCTGAACCGCCGGTCGTCCCGTCAACCGGTCTCGAGTGTCCTTTCCAGACGGCCTGCGAGATCCTGGATGAACTGCCAGGCGACACGGCCGGACCGCGCACCGCGCGTCATCTGCCATTCGATGGCACGGACATGGAGCACCTCGTCCTCCACGTCGAGGCCGAAATGGTCCGCATAGCCTCTGACCATGGCAAGGTAGGTCGGCTGGTCACACCCGTGAAATCCCAGCCACAGCCCAAAGCGGTCGGAAAGCGACACCTTTTCCTCGACAGCCTCGGCAGGATGGATCGCGGTCGAGCGCTCGTTTTCCATGATGTCTCGAGGCGTCATGTGACGCCGGTTGGACGTCGCATAGAAGAGCACGTTTTCGGGGCGTCCCTCGAGACCGCCCTCGAGCACTGCCTTGAGCGACTTGAGCGTGCTGTCGTTGGCATCGAAGGAGAGGTCGTCGCACATCAGGATGGCGCGTCGCTCGACCTGCCGCATCCGCGAGAGCAGACGGTAGAGATGGGTGATGTCTTCCCGGTGTATCTCGATCAGCGCCAGGGAATCCGGCTGTTCGGAGTGGACCTTGGCGTGGACGGCCTTGATGAGTGTCGACTTTCCCATGCCGCGGGCGCCCCACAGGAGAGCGTTGTTGGCCGGGTAGCCCCTGGCAAACTGGCGTGTGTTTTCGAGCAGGGCATCCCTAGCATGGTCAATGCCGTGCAGGAGATCCAGCGGCACATGCTGGACGCGTTCAACCGCCTTGAGGGTGTCACTCCCCGCATGCCAGACAAACGCCTGGCCGCCCTGCGGAAGAGCCGGGGCAGCGTTGTCCCCGGTTCGCGAAGCCGTGGTGCCGGCGATGCGTTCCAGCGCCTGTGCGATTCTGGCGAGAGCGGGATTCGTCATGAAGCGGGCAGGGCGGTCAATCGGCGGTCATCATGGTGATCCACAGTACCCGGCAGTTTGCAATCGGTCATCCCCCGGCTATAGTCCGCCACCTTTCGCGCAGGATGTCGATATGCCGATCACACACGCCTATGCACAGGGCGAAGCAGGTGCCGCCGGTTTCGATCCCTTCTTCCTCATTCTCATGGTCGCCATGTTCGGCGTCTTCTGGTTCTTCGTGTTCAGGCCGCAGTCAAGGAAGGCCAAGCAACACCAGGCCATGCTCAGTTCGATCAAGCGGGGGGATCAGGTGGTCACCAACGGTGGTATCATCGGAAACGTCGCGCGCATTGAGGGGGACGGCGTCCTCATCGTCGAAATCGCCAAGGATGTCAAAGTGAAGTGCCGGCACTCGATGATCGCCGACGTCATGTCGAAGCCGGAACCGCGCCAGGCCGTGAAAGCGGACGAGGGGAACGCTGGCGAGAACGGTGGCGGTTGACATAACCGGCCATGCGTTACTTTCCGACCTGGAAGATCTGGATCGTCGTTCTTGTCAGTGTTCTGGGTCTGGCCTTTGCTGCACCGAACCTGCTCTCGCGTGACCTGGCACACGAACTGCCGACCTGGTTGCCGCACAAGCAGGTAAGTCTCGGTCTCGACCTTTCCGGCGGGGCGCATCTCCTGTTGCAGATTGACGAGGCAGCCTGGCGGGACGGGCGCCTCGCGTGGCTCGAGGGCAACGTGCGGCGAACCCTGCGCGGTGAACGCATTGGTGTCAGGGTCACCGGTGGTGATGACAGTCACAGGCAGTTCACCCTGCGCAATGCCGACGATGCTGCGGCTGCTGCCAGGGAACTCGATGGACTGGCCGACGATTTCACGATCACCGTCGATGAGACCGGTACGATCATTGCCGCGTTCACCGAGGTAGGCCTTGAGGCGGGGCTCGGCGATGCCATCGAGCGCACGCTGGAGGTGCTGCGCGGACGCATTGATCCCGAAGGCGTTCTGGAACCGGTCATCACACGCCAGGGGCGGGACCGCATCCTTGTCCAGGTGCCGGGTGTCGACGACACGCGCGTGTTGCGCTCGCGTCTCGGTCAGACCGCCAAGCTGACCTTCCATCTCGTTGACCAGGATACCTCCGTTGCCGCTGCCGAGGCCGGGCAACTCCCGGTTGGCTCGGTTCTCATGCCGGGACGTGAACAGCCAGGGCAGAGCCACGTCTTGCGGGCGGAGATTCTCGTGGCAGGGGAGAGTCTGGAGAGTGCCGCGGCGAGTTTCGATCAGGGTCGCCCGGTTGTCGCCTTCAGCTTCGACGGCGTGGGTGCCGCACGGTTTTGCGATGTGACGACGGAGAATGTCGGACGTCTTCTCGCCATTGTTCTCGACGGGGTCGTCATCAGTGCCCCGCGCATCAATGGGCCGATCTGCCAGGGAAGCGGCATCATCACCGGTTCTTTCACGGTGTTCGAGACACAGGAACTGGCGTTGTTGTTGCGGGCCGGAGCACTGCCTGTTCCTCTTGCGGTCGTCGAGGAGCGCACCGTTGGTCCCACACTGGGAGCGGACTCGATCGAAGCCGGCAAGATTGCGGCGATCGTCAGCTTTGCTGCGGTCATCGTTTTCATGATCGCCTGCTACGGAACCCTGGGCGCCTTCGCCAACGTCGCGCTCATCACCAATCTCATTCTCCTCATGGGCCTGCTGTCACTGTTGCAGGCGACCCTCACCCTTCCTGGAATCGCCGGCATCGTCCTCACGGTCGGTATGGCGGTAGATGCCAACGTGCTGATCTTCGAGCGCATCCGCGAGGAACAGCGTCATGGACGCACCATTCTCAATGCCGTCGAAACCGGTTTCAGGAGAGCCATGACGACCATTCTCGATGCCAACATCACCACGGCCGTGGCAGCATTTCTGCTGTTCTTTCTGGGATCCGGGCCGGTCAGGGGATTTGGCGCCACGCTTGCGATCGGCATTCTCACGTCGATGTTCACGGCGATGTTGCTGACACGCCTTCTGACTCACGTTTGGCTTGCCCGGTACCGGCCAAAGACCCTGGGGATCTGACCGATGAAGCGACTTCGTCTTGTCCCGACCGGTCTGCATCTGCCGTTCATGGACTTTCACCGGATCGCGGTGGGCGTGTCCGTGGTTCTCTTCATCGGTTCGATTGCCTTGCTGCTGCTTTCCGGGCTGAACTTCGGCATCGACTTCAAGGGCGGCACGCTGATCGAAATCCGCACGCCACAGGCTGCCGATCTCGCGGCCGTGAGAAGTGAGCTCAATGCGCTCGATGTCGGCAGTATCGCGCTGCAGGAGTTCGGCTCGGCCAGTGACGTGCTGATTCGCCTGCCCTTGCTGGCGGGCGATGAATCCGTTCAGCAGGCAGCCATCGACAGGATTCAGGCGACACTCAACGGCATGTATCCGGACATCGAGTACCGGCGCGTGGAGTTCGTGGGCCCGCAGGTATCAGGCGAACTCATCGAAAAGGGCGCGCAGGCGGTTCTGGTCGCCCTTGTTCTCATGATGATCTACATCTGGTTTCGCTTCGAGTGGCAGTTCGGTGTCGGCGCCGTGCTCGCCCTGGCTCACGATGTCGGTCTCACCATCGGGGTGTTTAGCCTGACCCGCATCGAATTCGATCTGCCGGTCGTTGCTGCACTCCTCACCATCGTCGGTTATTCGATGAACGACACGGTCGTCGTCTATGACCGAATCCGCGAGAATCTTCGCAAGTACAAGCAGCAACCGGTGCGCGGCGTCATCGACCGCTCGCTCAACGACACCTTGTCGCGCACGGTCATGACCAGCGTTACCACGATGCTGGCGCTCTTTGCCCTGTGGCTGTTTGGCGGCGCGGTGATCGCCCCCTTTGTATTGGCCATGATCTGGGGGGTCCTGATCGGCACCTATTCGTCCCTGTTTGTCGCTGCTCCGGTCCTGCTCTATCTCAGGCCCGTCCGTGTCAGCGACGAAAGGGAAGGCCTCCCGGATACCCCCTGATGTCCCGTCGTTCGACGCAGTGGTGAAGGGCGTGCCTACCGCCACCCGCAATGTCATCACCGGCTATGGCAATGGCGGATTTCGCATCGGCGACCGGCGCCGCGAGGGCTCCCTGATTGTCTTTCCAGATGCAGTGTTGGACTGGCCGGTGGCCGGGATGCCGGACGTGACGCCGGAAGCCCTGGCTGAGGTCGTGGCCCGGTCTCTTCGGGTCGACATTCTTCTGCTTGGCTGTGGGGATGCATCCGAGGTGCCGGCCCGGGATGTGCGCGATTTTCTGCGCCCGCACGGTATTGTCGTTGATGCGATGACAACAGGTGCGGCCTGCCGCACCTACAATATTCTGATGGCCGAGGATCGCCTCGTCGCAGCTGCCCTCGTGGCCGTCTGAGATCACGTCCCGGGGAAACGGCAGGGCGTTTCCCCGGGACGGGCGATTGTCAGAAGTACCAGGGGTTCTGTGCGGAAACCATGCAGAACAGCATGGGGAGCGACAGCATCGTGTTGGTACGCGAAAACAGCATGGCAGTGCGCGCCGAGGCTTTCTTGGCGTCGGCGTCGGCATCGACAATGCCCAGCGCCCGCTTCTGAGCCGGCCAGATGACGAACCAGACGTTGAACCACATGATGGCGCCCAGCCACATGCCGATTCCGATGGCGGTGCTGACGCCGTCGTCGGTGAAGCCGATGGCGACCGCCTCGATGAAGTAGCCGTTGAGCATTGCCAGGATGAGACCGGTCACGATCGTTGCCATGGCGCCCCAGCGGAACCAGAACAGTGCTGTCGGAGCAATGACCTTGCCGACCGCGGGTTTCTGGTCATCAGGGATCTTCGGCATGCTGGGGATCTGCACGAAGTTGAAGTACCACAGCAGACCAATCCACATCACGCCCGAAAGCACGTGGAGCCAGCGGAACAGGAACGAAACAAAGTCGAGTCCTTCCATGAGATTGTCCTCCCTCGCGACGCAATCAGATCGAGACAAGGATGATGGCGACGACAACCGTCAGCACACATCCGGCGATGACTGTGGACGAGAGTGATTCGAGTATCCTGGCCATGAGCTTTCCCCAATCTCCGTTAGGTCCCGACACCATGTGGCGGTCAACCAAGATTGGCCGCCATGTTGCGTGAAATTCATATGGCATCGCCCGCTTGATGTCTACACCCGGCGCCGGGACCAGCAGACAGCCATGGATCCAGGTCGACTCGCGCCGCAGTGACGATCGCGGATCGCCGCGCGGTTTTCCTGAGGTCGGGCCCGGGGGAAGGGAAGAGGCCGAAATTGCAGTTCATCGGCTGGAACGTGCGAGCGTCCGCCCCGGTGGTGACATGGTTGAGAAGGGCGCCGAGGGCTGTCGTCGCGGGGGGTGGAACGATGACATCCGAGCGGCTTTCCAGCAGCGCGAAGCGTCCGGCGAGAAGACCGATCGCGGTGCTCTCGACATAGCCCTCGACTCCGGTGATCTGTCCGGCAAATCTCAGGTGCGGCCGCTGGCGCAGTCTCAGGGCGCCGTCGAGCAGGTGCGGGCTGTTGATGAAGGTGTTCCGGTGGACACCGCCCAGGCGCGCAAAACGGGCATCGTTGAGCCCGGGTATGGCGCGGAACACCCCGACCTGGTCGCCGTGGCGCATCTTGGTCTGGAATCCGACCATGTTGAAGAGAGTTCCAAGAGCATTGTCCTGGCGCAGCTGCACAACGGCGAAAGGCCTCTGCCCGGTGGCGGGATTGGTCAGTCCGACGGGTTTCATCGGCCCGAAGCGCAGGGTGTTGCGGCCGCGTTGGGCCAGGACCTCGATGGGCAGGCACCCCTCGAACCACGGTGTCCCCCTTTCCCAGTCGCGAAAGGGTGTCGTCTCTGCCGCACGCACCCTGTCGACAAAGGCATCGTACTCCTCAAGGGACAGCGGACAGTTGATGTAGGCTGCGGTATCTCCCGCCGGTCCGGACCTGTCGTAGCGGGACTGGAACCACGCGATGTCGAAGTCGATGCTGTCGCGGTGGACCACCGGAGCGATGGCATCGAAGAAGGCGAGGGCTTCCCGGCCCGTCGCCCGCAGGATATCGGCGGCAAGGTCGGGCGCCGTGAGAGGACCTGTGGCGACAATCACCAGGCCTTCATCCGGGCCTGGCAGGGACGGCACCTCCTCGCGGCGCACCTCGATCGACGGCTCGGCAGTGATGGCCGCTTCCACGTCGCGGGAAAATCCGTGGCGATCGACAGCCAGGGCACTTCCGGCCGGCACCTGGTGGCGATCGGCAGCGGCCATGATGACGGAACCAGCGCGTCGCAGTTCCTCGTGGAGCAGGCCCACGGCATTCGTGGCGGCATCATCCGAACGGAAAGAGTTGGAACATACCAGTTCGGCAAGGGTGTCGGTCCTGTGAGCATCGCTGGTGCGGTGCGGGCGCATCTCGTGGAGCACGGCCTTCCCGCCCCCGCGCGCGATCTGCCAGGCAGCCTCGCACCCCGCCAGGCCACCGCCAATGACATGAATCGGTTTGGTCACGGCGCCGCCTCCTGTGGATGAACTGCGAGGTGAGGGGGAATAGACTTGTCGGGCACGACGTTCAGGAACTCCATGACCGATCTCATTGGTGGGCGGGACAGGGTCTCCGCTCCGATGCTACCCCATGTGCTTCCGGATGCCACAGGCGAAGTCGGCGACGGTGCGCAATTCACCACCGGAGTATTGCCCTATCAGCGTCTCGAATCCCTGATCGGATCGACAATCGTTCCTGACGATCCGCCGGCGGAAGGTCAGCTGCAGCCGGCGAGCCTGGACCTCAGGCTGGGAGACGTGGCGTGGCGTGTGCGCTCATCCTTCTTGCCGGGGCCGCGTTCGTCCGTCGAGGGCAAGCTTGCGGAAACCGCGGGCATCATGCACGAGATCGATCTCGCCGGAGGCGCGGTTCTCGAACGCGGCTGCGTCTACATCATTCCGTTGCAGGAGTGCCTGCGTCTGAAACCGCAGGACGAACTCGCAGGATTTGTCAATCCGAAGAGTTCGGTTGGCCGGCTCGATGTCTTCACGCGGGTCATCACGGACTACGCGACGGAGTTCGACAGGGTAGCGCGGGGCTACAGGGGTCGCCTCTATGCAGAGGTCTCGCCGCGCACCTTCTCGGTTCTGGTGCGCCGCGGGTCCCGTCTTGCACAGCTTCGGTTCCGGCGTGGCACCCCGCCGCTTGGCGAGGAAAAGCTGCGTCAGCTTCACAACGAACACCGTCTCGTTGATACCGTCGATGCATCAATACGCGGCAACACGGTGGCCCTGACCCTGGATCTCGAGGGTGCGGGACCGGGTTCTCTCGTTGGATATCGCGCCCGGCGCAACACCGGGGTTGTCGATGTCGACTGCAGGGGAGGACTCGAGGCTTCACTCTTCTGGGAACCCATTCATGCCGCGGCCAACCTGATCCTCAATCCCGACGAGTTTCACATCCTCGCCACCCGCGAACGGGTGAGGGTCCCGCCCGATCACGCTGCAGAGATGGCGGCCTATGACACCCTCGTGGGAGAGTTCCGGGTGCATTATGCGGGTTTTTTCGACCCCGGCTTTGGCTGGAGCGCGGACGACGGTGCGGGGGCACAGGCCGTCCTCGAGGTCCGCAGTCACGAGGTCCCCTTCCTCCTCGAGCACGGCCAGATCATGGGACGTCTTGCCTTTGAACGTCTCACGGAACGTCCGTCGGTCCTCTACGGCGCCGACCTCGGAAGCCACTACCAGGGCCAGTCGCTCGCGCTTTCGAAACACTTCCACGCCGGGTGAACATCGATCGGCGTGCTGTCATGGCTTTCTCGCCGGACCGAGCGGTTCCGCATCAAGATCCATACCCCCGCCTGACTGAGCAAACCGGTTGTCATGCGTTGGCGAATGTGGTTAGCGTTTGCCTGTGGTTCCGGACGGCAGGGAGATCAGGTCATGGCCGTTTCCACCCCAGGCAGGCGCAATCGGGACTGGGCCTGGCATCCCGACATCCCCATGCCCACCGTACCGGTGTTCGACTGGCCCTGGCGGCCACTCAAGGCCCTGCGGTATCTGGTGTCTCTGGCCTTCATGTGGTCGCAGGTCGTACCTTTCGCGATTCTCGCGATCGTGGTCTGGGAGTTCACGCAGCCGGCCCTGGAGCGTTGCCGGGAGCTTGAAGCTGGCTGGATTGCCTGGATGTACCTGCGCAATCTCGGTCTCATGATCCTGATCGCCGGGGGACTGCATCTCTTTTTCCATACATTCCGCGCCCAGGGAGACCGCCGAAAGTTCGACTCCCGCGACCTTGCCCGCAACGATGCGCGTTTCTTCACCGGAAACCAGACCCGTGACAACATCTTCTGGTCGTGCACCAGCGGCGTCGGCATCTGGACGGCCTACGAGGTGATCATGATGTGGGGCTATGCCAACGGCTGGTTCCCGCATTTCCTCGTCTGGCACGAGAATCCGGTCCTCTTCGTCGCCTGGTTCCTGATCATTCCCTTCTGGTCGGCCGTGCACTTCTACGTCATCCACCGGCTGCTTCACTGGAAGCCGCTCTTCCGCATCGCCCACGCCCTGCATCACCGCAATGTAACTGTCGGACCCTGGTCGGGCCTGTCGATGCACCCGATAGAGCACATAATCTACCTTTCCGGCGTCTTCATTCACGCGGTGGTGCTGTCGCACCCTGTGCATGTGCTCTTCCACGGGCAGTACAACACCCTGCAGGCAGCGACCTCCCATACGGGCTTCGATTCCATCCTGGTGCGCGGCAAGCCGGTGCACTATGCGGGCAGCTTCTTCCACACGCTTCACCATCGCCATTACAACTGCAACTATGGCAACCAGCTGGTGCCGATGGACAAGTGGTTCGGCAGCTACCACGACGGCACCCCGGAATCATGGGCGAGATTGCGCCGCCAAATGACAACACGATCGGCTGCGACCGCATCCGGCCGGTCACCTGTTGCATGAGGCATGCAACGGCGGTGATGACTACTCCGCGGCGGCCGTGACGGTACCTGCGTCTGAGAGAATGCCGGCGAGATAGCGGCCCGTGTGACTGGACGGGCTCCCGGCAACGGCCTCCGGTTCTCCCTCGGCGACAATGTGACCGCCGCCATCGCCGCCCTCGGGCCCGAGATCGATGATCCAGTCGGCAGTCTTGATCACTTCGAGATTGTGCTCGATCACGACCACGGTGTTTCCCGTATCGACCAGGGTGTGCAGGACCTCGAGGAGCTTGCGTACGTCCTCGAAGTGAAGACCCGTGGTCGGTTCGTCGAGAATGTAGAGGGTGCGTCCGGTGGCACGCCTTGAGAGTTCCTTGGCCAGCTTGACCCGCTGTGCCTCCCCGCCCGAGAGCGTCGTCGCGGGCTGGCCGACCCTGATGTAGCCCAGTCCGACGCGCATCAGCATGTCAAGCTTCGAGCGGATGGCCGGAACGGCCTGAAAGAAATCGCGCCCTTCCTCGACAGTCATGTCGAGCACGTCTGCGATCGATTTGCCTCGGAACCTGATCTCGAGGGTCTCCCGGTTGTAGCGTCGGCCCCGGCAGGTGTCGCACTGGACGTAGACATCGGCGAGAAAGTGCATTTCGATGCGCAGAAGGCCATCACCGCGGCAAGCCTCGCAACGCCCTCCCTCGACATTGAAACTGAAGCGTCCGGGCTGGTAGCCCCGCGCCTTCGATTCCGGCAATCCGGCAAACCACTCGCGGATGGGCGTGAAGGCGCCGGTGTAGGTGGCCGGATTGGATCGCGGAGTCCGGCCGATCGGCGACTGGTCGATGTCCACCACCTTGTCGAACATGTCCGCGCCCTCAAGTGCCGTGTGAGCACCCGCCGCCTGGTGATGCGATCCGAGGTGGTTGTGCAGGACCGGATAGAGGGTTTCGTTCACCAGGGTCGACTTGCCGCTGCCGGACACTCCGGTCACGCAGGTGAGGGCGCCAACGGGAAAGCGGGTCGTGATCGTCTTGAGGTTGTTGGCGGACGCTCCGGCGAGGGTCAGGAACCGGTCCGATCCGCGCCGGCCGTCGGGGATGTCGATCCGGCGTGCGCCAACGAGATACTGACCGGTCAGACTCGCCTCGGATGCCATGACGTCTGCCGGCGTTCCCTCGGCGACGATGTGACCGCCATGTTCGCCGGCGCCAGGGCCGAGATCGATCACGTGGTCGGCGGCACGGATTGCTTCCTCGTCGTGTTCGACGACGATCACGGTGTTTCCCAGGTTGCGAAGATCGGTCAGGGTCTCGAGAAGCCGCTGGTTGTCTCTCTGGTGGAGGCCAATCGACGGCTCATCCAGCACGTAGAGAACCCCGGTAAGGCCCGATCCGATCTGGGAGGCGAGCCTGATACGTTGGCCCTCGCCGCCGGACAGCGTTCCTGAGCGGCGCGACAGTGCCAGGTAGTCGAGACCCACCCGGCTGAGGAAGGTCAGGCGATCGTTGATTTCGGCAAGTATGCGCCGGGCGATTTCGGCCTGCTGGGCCGTCAGCGTCCTGGCTACGCCGGCAAACCAGCGCCGGGCTTCGCCGATCGAATACTCCGAGACCTCGGCGATATGCTTGCCGGCGATGCGCACGGCAAGGGCCTCAGGCTTGAGACGGTAACCGTTGCAGGCTTCGCAGGTGGTCATGGCCTGATAGCGACCGAGTTCCTCGCGCACGTGCTCGCTCGACGTCTCCCGGAGGCGTCTCTCAAGGCCCGGGATCACGCCCCTGAACGGTGCCCGGAACTCGGAAAGATCATCCTCCTCGCCGAATTCCTCCGTCCACCCGATCCTCTCGTTGCCCGACCCCTCGAGAAGCATGGTGCGCATGTCCTGCGGCAGGTCCTTCCAGGGCGTATGGAGGGACGCACCGAAATGCCGGGCCACCGAACGCATGGCCCGCTTGTAGTAGAGGCTGGAACTGCGCTGCCAGGGAACGATGGCGCCGCCCTCGAGGCTGCGCCGGGAATCGGGAACAACGAGATTGACGTCGAAGACGAGACGGGTGCCGATGCCACTGCACTCCGGACAGGCGCCGAACGGGTTGTTGAAGGAAAACAGCCGGGGTTCAATCTCCTCGATCGTGAAGCCCGACACGGGACAGGCGAAACGAGAGGAGAGAGTCATCTGTTCGTTGCTGTCGACATCGATGACGACGAGGAGCCCGTCGGAAAGGCCAAGGACCGTCTCGATGGAGTCCGCCAGCCGTCCCTCCAGGCCTTCGCGCTTGACGACCCGATCGACCACGACCTCGATGGTGTGCTTGCGTTTCTTGTCCAGACGCGGGGCATCCTCGATCATGTGGACGGCACCGTCGATCCTCACACGCTGAAATCCCGACCTCAGCAGCTCGCCGAGTTCCTTGCGGTACTCGCCCTTGCGACCCCGCACCACCGGTGCCAGCAGCATGAGGCGCGCACCATCGGCCATACCCATGATCCGGTCGACCATCTGGCTGACCGACTGGCTTTCGATCGGCAATCCGGTGACGGGCGACCACGGAACGCCGACCCTGGCCCACAGGAGGCGCATGTAGTCGTGAATCTCCGTCACGGTGCCAACCGTCGAGCGCGGATTCTTCGAGGTTGTCTTCTGCTCGATCGAGATCGCCGGGGACAGGCCGTCTATGTGCTCGACGTCGGGCTTTTCCATCATCTCGAGAAACTGGCGCGCATAGGCACTCAGACTCTCGACATAGCGCCTCTGGCCTTCGGCATAGATGGTATCGAAGGCAAGGGACGACTTGCCCGACCCGCTCAGTCCGGTCATGACAATCAGACGGTCACGAGGGAACTCGACGTTGATACCCTTGAGATTGTGCTCCCGCGCACCGCGCACGCGGATGCTCTTGTTCATGGTGGTTCCGTATCGCTCCAACCTTCATAATGGGGAGGGGCTTTGTCTGGCAAGGGTGCCGTCTGTGGATAGGCGGTGCAGTTCTTCATGCGCCGTCGGCAAACCCCTGATATGCTCAAGGATACACTCAATTCACCGGTCATTCATGTGGAGATGCCAGATGGCAGGAAGTGTCAACAAGGTCATATTGGTGGGCAACCTCGGTCGTGATCCGGAGATCCGCCGGATGACGTCGGGAGACGCCGTCGCCAATCTGTCGCTTGCCACCAGCAAGACCTGGAACGACCGGCAGACGGGTGAGAAGAGGGAACGCACCGAGTGGCACCGGGTGGCCATTTTCGGCAAGACGGCGGAGGTCGCAGAACGCTATCTGAGGAAGGGTTCGAAAATCTACATTGAAGGTGAGTTGCAGACCCGCAAGTGGCAGGACCAGAGCGGCCAGGAACGCTATACGACGGAAGTCGTGGTGCGGGGCTTTGGTGGCACCATGGTCATGCTCGACAGTCGGGGAGGGGGGGCGCCACGCATGGACGGTGGCGACCCGCAGCAGGTACCGTGGAGCGAGGGCGAGGATTCCGGCCAGACGGTCTCCGACAGGGATTCATCGGACTTTGACGACGGAATCCCCTTCTGAGCGCCGTGCCGGGGAGACACCTGCGGCCAGTCGATAACGCATGGCGGGAAGTGACGTGACCGATCCGGTTTCTTCGGATGCCATCGCGCCGGTTTCAATCGAGGACGAACTGCGCAGGAGCTACCTCGATTACGCCATGAGCGTGATCGTGTCGCGGGCGCTTCCCGATGTCCGCGATGGCCTCAAGCCGGTCCAGCGTCGCATTCTCTATGCGATGGGCGAGGCCGGCTACACGGCCGATCGTCCCTTCCGCAAGTCCGCCCGCATCGTCGGCGACGTGATGGCCCGTTACCATCCCCACGGCGACAGTGCGATCTACGACGCCATGGTGAGGATGGCGCAGACCTTCACCATGCGTTCGCCGCTTGTCGATGGTCAGGGGAACTTCGGTTCGATGGATGCGGATCCGCCGGCCGCCATGCGCTACACCGAAGCACGACTTGCCCGCATCGCGTTCAGCCTGCTCTCCGACATCGACCACGACACGGTGGATTTTCGTGACAACTACGATGGCAGCGAGAGGGAACCGGTGGTGCTGCCGGCCTGTTTCCCCAACCTCATCGTCAACGGCAGCACCGGTATCGCAGTCGGCATGGCCACCAACATCCCGCCTCACAATCTGGGTGAGGTGATTGATGCATGCTGCGCACTCATCGATGATCCATCGATAAGTGCGGGCGAACTCCTGCGATACGTGCCGTGCCCCGACTTCCCCACCGGGGGGATGGTCATGGGACAGGCCGGCGCGCGGGATGCCTACCTTTCGGGGAAGGGGCGGGTCATCGTGCGTGCCCGCACTCACATCGAGGAAGTGCGCAAGGGCCGCGAGGCGATCATCGTTACCGAAGTCCCCTATCAGGTGAACAAGGCGCGGTTGATTGAACGCATCTCCGAACTGGTCCGAGACAAGCGCGTGGAAGGGATTCACGAACTGCGCGACGAGAGTGACCGTCACGGTGTCCGGGTGGTGATCGAACTCAAGCGCGATGCGATGTCCGATGTCGTGCTCAACCAACTGTGGCACTACACACCGCTTCAGATCGTCTTTGCGGTCAACATGCTGGCTCTCGACGAGGCAGGGCAACCCCGCCAGATGTCGCTCCTCGACATCATTTCGCGGTTCATCCGTTTCCGCGAAGAGGTGGTCACCCGGCGGTTGCGTCATGAACTTTCGCGCATGCAGGAGCGTGCCCACCAGCTGATCGGTCTTGCCATTGCCGTGACGGAAGTCGACGAGGTGGTGGCCCTCATCCGCAATGCCGACAGTCCGGAGGATGCGCGTGCACAGCTGATGGCGAGGACCTGGCGCGCGGCGGTGGTCGAACCGGTGCTCGGACTCGTCGAGGGTGCCGAGTCCCTCGCCCGGTTGCGCGAAGACGGTGTCTATCGTCTCTCCCTCGAACAGGCGCGCGCCATTCTGGAATTGCGTCTGCAGCGGCTGACCGGCCTGGAGAGGGATAAGATCATCACCGAACTCAAGGGGTTGGCGGAGAAAATTGAAGGCCATCTTGCCATTCTGGCGTCGCGGGAACGCCTGATGGAACTCATTCGCGGCGAACTCGTCACATTGCGTGACGAGTTCGCCAATGAACGGCGCACCGAACTTGGCGAGGAGGTGTTCGACAGGACCGACGAGGACCTGATCCAGCCGGAGGACATGGTCGTCACCGTCAGTCTCAACGGCTACGTCAAACGGGTGCCGCTGGCCGACTACCGGGCACAGAGGCGCGGTGGCAAGGGGCGCAGCGGCATGTCCATCCGCGACGAGGACGTCGTCAACCAGGTGTTTGTGGTCAACACCCACGCCTGGGTCCTGTTTTTTGCCACCTCCGGCCTTGTTTTCCGTCTGAAGACCTACCGCCTGCCCATGGCAACGCCGCAGGCGCGCGGAAAGGCCTTTGTCAACCTGTTGCCCCTGGATGACGGCGAGACGATCTCGGCGGTCATGCCCATGCCGATTGACGAAGAAAGCTGGGACGACCTGCACGTGGTGTTCGCGACGGCGCAGGGCACGATACGACGCAACCGGCTGTCGGACTTTGCCAACATCCGAAAGAATGGTCTCATCGCCATGAAACTGGAGGAAGGCGAGCGGCTGATTGGCGTCAAGACTTGCCGCGAGGATCAGGATATCCTGCTGTTCACCCGCCAGGGACGCGCCATCCGTTTCTCCGTCGACGCCATCCGTACATTCGCCGGGCGTACATCCACGGGAGTGAGGGGAATCCGTCTTGGAGACGGTGACACCGTCATCGACATGACGGTCCTCGATCACATCGACATCAACCCGGATGTCAGGGCGGCCTACCTGAGACGGGCTGGGCTCGAACGGCGTTCCGATCAGGAAGAGACGGACGACGTGCCAGGCATCGCCGACGACGTATACGAAGAACTGCGCCGCAGGGAACAGTATCTCCTTACCGTGGCCGATGACGGCCTTGGCAAGCGCAGTTCGGCCTACGAGTACCGCGTCACGGGGCGGGGCGGGCAGGGAATAGTCAACATGGGACTCGATCGTGGCGAGGAGTTGAATCGCGCCGAAGTCGTCGCCTCCTTTCCGGTTGTCGACAGTGACCAGATCGTGCTCGTCTCCGACAGTGGCCAGTTGATCCGCAGCCCGGTCAACGAGATACGCATTGCCGGGCGCAACACCCGTGGCGTGCATCTCTTCCGTGTTACCGAAGGCACGAAAGTGGTATCGGTGGCGCTGGTCAAGGAAGAAGACAACGGGGACCCCTGACGCGTAAGGGGGGATCCGGGGAAGGTTTGATGAACTCGAACAGGGTTGGTGTCTATCCGGGATCGTTCGATCCCGTGACCAACGGGCATATCGATGTCATTTCCAGGGCACGCACGCTGGTGGACAGGCTCATCGTGGGCGTGGCAGTCAACACCGGCAAGAATCCCCTGTTCGGTTACGACGAACGCGTGGAGATGCTCGAGAGGGAACTGTCGGATCTGACGGATGCGTCGGGACTTGCGAGCATCGATGTGCGTCCCATCAACGGCCTTCTGGTGGCATTTGCCAAGGAGTGTGGCGCCGGTGTGATTATCCGCGGATTGCGTGCTGTCAGCGATTTCGACTACGAGTTCCAGATGGCGGGCATGAACGCCCGCATGGAACCCGACGTTGAAACGGTGTTTCTCATGGCTTCGGAGCGTCACACGTTCATTTCATCGCGCCTGGTCAAGGAGGTGGCGTTGCTGGGGGGCGACTTCGCGAGCTTCGTTCCCGAACGCGTGGCCCGGCGGCTTTCCAGGGCCATCTCTTGAGGACGATGCGGGTCGATACCTTCGACTTCGAACTTCCTGCCGACAGGATCGCGACACGCCCGGCGGAACCTCGCGATGCGGCGCGTCTTCTGTGTGTGGATGGTGCAGGTGTGCGGACCCATCACGCTTTCGCGGACCTCCCCCGGTTGCTCGAACCGGGCGACATTCTGGTGGTCAACGATACCCGGGTCGTGCCCGTCCGGATGAATGGGCAGAGTGCCGGCGCCGCTGTCGAGGTGACCGCCGTGGGCTGTGAAGGCGGCCGCCTGTGGCGGGTTCTCGCCCGCCCGGCCCGCAAGCTCAAACCGGGGCAGAGTATCTCGTTGCCCGGTGATCTTGCCGCCGCTGTCGTCTCCAGGGAGGCGAACGGGGCCGTCATTCTCGATGTGGACATGACCAGAGAGGAGTTCCTGGCCCATCTCGAATGCCACGGCGCGATGCCGCTGCCGCCCTACATCCGGCGCCATGCCGATGAGCGCGACCACAGCGACTATCAGACCATATTCGCCCTCAATGCCGGCGCCATCGCGGCCCCGACCGCCGGGCTTCACTTTACGGAACGGCTGCTCGAGGCCCTCGCCGCAGCGGGAATCGGTCGTGTTTCCCTCACGCTCCATGTCGGCCCCGGCACCTTCATGCCGGTCCGCACGGACATGACCCGGGATCACGAGATGCAGGGGGAGTGGGGAGAGATTTCCCCGAAGGCGGCAGCCCGGATCAATGCCGTGCGCCAGTCCGGCGGGCGCATCATTGCTGTCGGCACGACCACCGTGCGCCTTCTCGAGAGCGCGGTCGATGACTCCGGCGTCGTGCACCCGTACCGGGGAGACACCACTCTCTTCATCACGCCGGGCCACCGGTTTCGTGCCATCGATGCCCTGATCACCAACTTTCACCTTCCGCGTTCGACGCTCTTCATGCTCGTGTGCGCTTTTCTCGGCACCGGCATCATGAAGCGGGCCTACTGCGAAGCCATCGCCAGGGGCTACCGTTTCTACAGTTACGGCGATGCCTGCCTGCTTGCCAGCGAGCGACCGTGCTGAACTGGCGCCGCCGGGCAACCTGCGGACGGGCGCGTACCGGCGTCCTCCTTACCGCACACGGCGAAGTGCACACGCCCGTGTTCATGCCGGTGGGCACGGCCGCAACCGTCAAGGGCGTGATGACCGGTCATCTGCGGGAAGCCGGAGTCTCCATGCTCCTTGGCAACACCTATCATCTCATGCTGCGTCCGGGAGCCGGAAGAATACGGGGTCTGGGCGGACTGAGGCAGTTCATGAACTGGCCGGGGCCCGTCCTGACCGACAGTGGTGGCTTCCAGATTTTTTCGCTCAAGGGCCTGAGCAAGGTCACTGAGGAGGGAGCGGTTTTCCGCAGCCATGTTGACGGCAGTCGCCACGAACTCACGCCGGAACGCTCGGTGGAAATCCAGGACTGTCTCGATTCGACCGTCACCATGGTTCTCGATGAATGCACCGAACATCCGGCCACGCACGAAAGGGCGCTGAAATCGATGGAACGCTCCATGCGCTGGGCCGAGCGCTGCAGGACTGCGTTTCGTCCCCGGGATGGCTACGGACTCTTCGGCATCGTGCAGGGAGGCGTGCACGATGATCTGCGCCTTGCCAGCGCCCGCGCACTGCGGTCCATCGGATTCGAGGGCTACGCTGTCGGCGGTCTGGCTGTGGGAGAAGGACAGCAGGAAATGTTCCGTGTCCTGGACCTTGTGGTGGACCATCTGCCGTCAGACAAACCGCGTTATCTGATGGGAGTGGGCCGCCCGGACGACATCATTGGCGCAGTGGCCCGCGGTATCGACATGTTCGACTGTGTGCTCCCCAGCCGTTCCGGAAGAACAGGCCAGGCCTTCCTCAGACATGGAACACTCAATATCCGGAATGCCCGGCATCGCGATGACCCGCAGCCGCTCGAAGCTGACTGCCGCTGTCCGGCGTGCCGGAACCATTCGAGAGCCTATCTGCACCACCTGTTCCGCTGCGGCGAGATGCTGGGTCCGATCCTGCTGTCACTCCACAACATCACCCGCTATCAGGATCTCATGGGCGAAATCCGCCAGGCCATCGAGAAGGGAACCCTTGACCAGTTGGCCTGGACCGGACGACCGGATGATCAATGAGGGGCGGTTCGGCGCCGTTCAGGGCCGCTCGTAACCGGGTCGGGCGAATGTGGCCTCATCGTCATCAGTGGCGCCGTAGCTCGAGAAGAGGCGAAAACCCAGCAGGGTCCGCATGGTGTCGTCAAGCGATGCGTGGGTCTCGGGCCGGACGGCCAGGGTATGGTTCTGCAGCTGCCGGAACTGTGGTCCACAGTATGTGATGCTCACGCCGATGCGGCTGGCATCCGTCGTGTTGCGGCCCGAGCCATGCCATGTGCGGGCATCCCACATGACCACGCTGCCGGCCGGAACTTCCGCGTGCACGGTTGCGAATGTTCTCTCCGGGTCCGGTTCGCAGCCGGAAAGATGGCTGCCGGGAACCAGGCGCGTGCAGCCGTTGGCCCGTGTGAAATCGCTGATCGCCCACATGACATTGATGACCACGGCGGGATTGATCGGGTGGCGGGAGGCCGTCGGTGGTCCGTAGCGGGGCACGGCGCGTGTAATGGCGCCCGGGCGGTGCGGCGGTTCCTCCGGGCACACGGCGCGGGGCAGCCACCACTGGTCGGTATGAAGATCCATTTCCTCATTGCCCGGGTGAATGACGTGTGCTGTGTAGCCTGAGAGCATGATGCGCTCGCCGAGCAGATGGCGGGCCAAGGCAAGGGAGAGGGGATGCCGCGCCATGTCGTCGAGACCGCATTCGCCGGCAACAAGGACCACCCACTCGTCGCCGGCACGCCGCCATTCATCGGCATCCGCCGCGTGCTGCTTTCCACGTCCGGCGGCGCGCTCCACTGCCGCGATGGCATGAGCAAGCCTGTCGGCATCGAGCACGCCTTCGGCCATGCAGTAGCCGAAGCGATCAAGGTCCTGACTGAGTCCCGCGATATCTCCCCGGGTGCGAAGTGTGCTCGACATGGGCCAAGCATCATGCAATTTCGCGACAGGAACAACCGGGGTCAACGGCTGAACCTTGACCGGGAGCATGGCAGTCACTAGGTTGCCCGCCGCCCGTCCCCCCTTGTCTTTCTTCGTTTCCGCGAGAGCCCGTAGCTCAGCTGGCAGAGCATCTGACTTTTAATCAGGCGGTCGAAGGTTCGAATCCTTCCGGGCTCACCACCCCAGACGTTGGATTGCAGGCGACGGGCGCGACGTTGATTGACGATCGAATGTCCCGACGACGTCGCACACAGGGCTGGACGGGGCGCATCACCCTGCTTCCCCGCTCAGGGTTCATGTGTTCCTTTCAGCGATGGCCCCTTGAGAGGACATCCATCCCGCTTCGGTCTCATTGACTTGCCGACAGTAGAGCGTGTCGTCTCGAGGCTTTCGCACCTGACAGGAAACGCAAAGGACGCTCGACAGTGGGCGTGGAACACTGCCAGGCGACGATCAATTGAAGAGAAAGTGCTCGCGGTTCGGTGTCCTGGTCCGGCTCCAGTACTCAAGAAGCTTGAACGGCCAGTTCTGGGTCACGCGTCCCGCCTTGTTCTTGTACCAGCTGCGAACGTTCGGTGCACCCCAGGCGACCTGCAGATTGCCCTCGTCGATGATCACGTTGTAGGCGTCGTGGACGCCCTTGCGGCACTCCAGATTGCGGTGGCCGTTTTCGAACAGCATCCTGATGCAGCCCATGACGTAGTGCATGGCGCACTCCGAGAAGAATATGGTGCTTCCGGTGATGACGATGTTGGTGTTGGGTCCGTAGAGGCAGAAGAGATTGGGATATCCCGGTACGACGATGCCGAGGTAGGCACGCGGATCGTCCCCCCAATGCCGGCGGAGATCGCATCCGTCCCGTCCACGGATACGCATGGGCCACAGGAACCGGCTGGCATGAAACCCGGTGGCGTAGACGAGCGCGTCCGCCCGGTGCTCGACGCCGTCCGCAGTTCGCACGCCGTGTGCCGTAATCTGATCGATCTTCTCTGTGATCAGCTGCACGTTGTCGCGCCTCAGGGTGCGATACCAGGTGCCGTCGTCGACCAGGAGCCGCTTGCCACACGGCGGGTGTTTCGGGATTGACGCCGCTATCAGGTCCTTGTCGCCGTCGAGTTCGCGCCGGATGCTACGAACCATGAACTTGCGCAAGGCCTCGTTTGCAGCGCTCACAGACCGTTCCTGATGCGGCCAGGCGGGGTCCTTCGTGACCGACGCGTAGAGACCTTCTCCATCCAGCCAGAACAGCAGGAAATGGTACCAGCGCGCATAGAAGGGAACGTGGTTGATCAGCCAGCGCTCTCCAGCCGGCACGCTCGCGCGATAGTCGGGATTGGGATAGATCCAGGGTGGCGTGCGCTGGAACACGATGACCTCGCGGGCCTGCCTGGCGACCTCGGGCACGAACTGCATGGCGCTGGCGCCGGTTCCGATGACCGCCACCCGCTTGTCTGAGAGATCGAGGGTGGGATCCCAGCGCGCCGAGTGAAACGCCGGGCCTTCGAATGCGCCCACGCCATCGAGATCGGGAAGCCGGGGCTGGTTGAGTTGTCCCGTCGCACAGATGAGAGCATTGGCCTTCAACGCGGTGGTGCGGCCGCCGCGGTCCCGCACCGTCACGCTCCATGCGCCGTCCGCCTCGTCGAAATCGGCTCCGACGACTTCGTGCTCGAACAGGATGTGAGGGCGCAGACCGAAATCGGACGCGCAGCGTTCAAAGTACGAATACAGGACAGGCTGCGTACAGTAGTA